>JAABUN010005921.1_pt1 | contig 14580 bp, 16 predicted proteins | sample 5559311 | NCBI WGS metagenome assembly JAABUN01 (sample SAMN10711877, study PRJNA513370) | rock metagenome | isolation source: Antarctica rocks | place: Antarctica: Victoria Land, Siegfried Peak sud | reverse complement strand
TACACGGTAGCGACATTCGCCGATCGAGGCGTTGTCACATCGTACACAGAAGGGATAGCGATGAGTTTCAGCGCGCTCGAAGGCCGCTACAACGATACGGTCTATATCGACCTCATCGAGGCGCTCGACCCGGATGAGAATCCGTGGACGGTGGCGATCGTCGATCTGATGCGGGTGGGGGAAGTAGCCGATGGCCTCTACATGGCCGCAGTTTTCGCGCCCGGTCGTCTGATCCATCGCGCCGCGCCGGTCTGGTCGCTCGAAGAGGCACAGGCGCTAGCCGATCGCTTCTTCGCGGAGATCATCGCGGGGACATTCGTGCCGATCCCCTACGAGATCAAACCGCTGGAGCCGCTAGCAGACGATGACGATGACGATGACGATGACGACAAAGCCGAAGAATAAGTAAGCACAACAAGAAAAACAGGAGGGGCACGGATGGCTGATCCGTGCCCCTCTTGGTGTTAAAGCATCGGCCCTTGTTAAAGGGGCGGCAGAGAAGCGCTACCCCTTCACACTGCCTGCGGTCAGCCCTTCGACCAGGAAGCGCTGCGCGTAGCCGTAGATTATCACGACCGGAACGGCCATGATAATCGAGGCTGCCATCAACTGACCCCAGGGGATGACATCGCCCAGGACCATCCCTTGCAACCCGACAGGCAGAGTCTTCAGGCTCTCTTTGGAGAGGAAGACGAAGGCGAACAGGAACTCGTTCCACGCATTCGTGAAGGTGAAGAGAGCTACCGCCAGCAGCGCCGGCGTCGCCAGGGGCAGCGTGATCTTATAGAACGACTGGAATCGCGTCGCCCCATCGAGCATAGCCGCCTGCTCCAACTCTTCCGGGATACCACGGAAGTACCCCATCAGCAGCCAGGAGGCATACGGGAGCGCGAAGGTTGGATAGGTCACCAGCAACGAGCCGAGGGTGTTGATCAGCTTGAGCTGGCTGAGGATCTGATAGAGCGGGATGAAGAGCAACGCGCCCGGAATCAGATACGTCAGCAAGACCAGCACCGAGAGGGTCTGCGAGCCGCGGAACTTCAGACGCGCCAGCGCATAACCCGACAGCGCGGAAAGCCCCACGGCGATGATCGTTGTTACCGAGGCGGTGAAGACGGTATTGCGGAACCAGGTCCAGAACGGGCGCTCATTGACGAGTTTCCCGAACTGGGCCGTTGTCCACGGTTGCGGCCAGAAGACGTTGCCCGACTGGGTCGTCTGCTGCAACTCCGTCTTGAAAGCGGTGATGAAGATCCAATAGAACGGCGCGAGGACGAAGAAGAGGAGCGCGGCCATCGCGATCCACATCGGGATACGACCAAGGAGATATGTTGCCCCCTGTGCGCGCTTAGTATTCTTGGCGAGGATGACGCTGACCTGACCGAAGCCGAAGGCGAGCGCGGCGATAATCCCCATCAGAATCATGAAGCGCACGAACAGGCCCGCATCCGCCCAGGCCAGCCCGAAGCCCAGTACTGCCAGGCCCGCCCACAACATATAGCGACCATTGACGGCGGTGAAGCGGTCGAGCGCCGTCTCTTTGGTCTGCCCATCGGCACGCCGCATATAGCGCGCTAGGAAGAAGATCAGCACGGCGACAACCGGCACCATCAGCAGCGCGACCGCCGCGCCAGCGCCGAATTGCAGACCCTGGATCGCTTTCTCGTAGGCGAAGATGACGAACGGCCGCGTCGTGCCGCCCGGACCACCGCCGGTGAGCAGGTAGATGATGTCAAAAGTATTGAAGGTCCAGATCGTCGAGAGGAGCGTCGTCACTAACAGGACATTGCGTAGCCCCGGCATCGTGACATGGATGAAGCGCTCCCAGGCGGTGGCACCGTCAACCGAGGCCGCTTCGTACTGCTCCTTGTCGATCGACTTCAGACCGGCGAGGAGGTTGATCGTGAAGAACGGTATACCCTTCCACACATTGACCAGAATGATCGACGGCAGCGCCAACGAGGTACTTCCCAACCAGGAGGCGGGGAAGCGATCGATGATATTCAAGTTGACGAGCAGCTCACCGATATGGGTGGCAACAAGAATCTTGTTGAGGCCACCGAAAATCGGATCGTAAATCAAGCGCCAGGCGAGCGCGGTGACGACGGTCGGGATGATCCACGGCAACAGGATCAAGCCAGTGAGGACCGAGCGACCCCGAGTCAGATTGTGCAACAAGAGGGCCGAAACCAGGCCAACGATGATCTTGGAGACGATCGAATAGACAGTGTAAAGGAACGAAACCTTGACAGCATCTTTGAAGGTCCTGTCGCTCAATAGATCTTGATAGTTCTGCAAGCCGACGTAGTTATTTACACCGGTGATTGAACGGGTGGTGAAGCTGAGCCGCACGGCATCGGCGAACGGATAGAGGATCAGGGCCACCATCAACAAGACCATCGGCAGGACGAACGGGAGCGCTATCTGCCAGTCCGGGCCGAGCACGCGACGCAAGCGCTGCCCCCAGGTTCTTGGCTCGTTTCCACGCGCGGCGCGGGCTGGTTGCTGCAGGCTCCTTGCCATCTTTTACCCCATCGGTGAATGAACACACCGGGGTAGGCGATCGCCTACCCCGGTGATCGGCCCCGTACTATTGCTTGATCCCGAACTGATCGAAGACCTTGACCATCGCGTCGTGGGCTTCCTTCACGGCATCCGCCGGTTTCTGCCCCTTCTGGATGATCCCCGCCATCATCGTCTCCAGCACCTTAGCCGCGATAATCGCGTCAATGGCCGGATTGACCGCGCCGGGGTAGTACTGCTGATTGTAACCAAGGGGATCGCGTACCTGTTTCTCGAGCGGCGCGAAGTTCGGATCGCTCTTCCAGAATTCATTCTGCCACTGCGACTCGAAGGCGGGGAGGATAAGACCACCGGCCTGGGAGGCGATCTTGTTCCACTGCTCGGGCTGCAACAGATACTTGGCCGTTTCCTTGGCGAGATCGGCGTTCTTAGCGCCGCGATAGATCGCCAGATAGCCGAGTTGGCCGCCGGTCAAGGCGCCGCTGGCAGTCGCCGGGCCTTTCGGGCGGCTGGCAACGAAGGTGTTGGCGAAGATCGGGTTCTTGTCGTCCCGCATCTTGGCATACATCGTGAACGCATTCGAGGTTATCCCGATCGTCCCGTTCAGGAAGGCGGTGTTGTTGCCGGCACCGTCCCAAGACTCGTAACCGGTCGGGAGCATATTCTTGTACTTGGCATTGGTGTAGATATCGGCCAGCCAGGTAATACCGGCGACCGTCTCCGGCGAATTGAAGACGACCTTGGTCCCCGCCTTATCCTGGAGACTCCCGCCCCAGGAATGGACGATGTGGAAGATCAAGGTCGGGCCGTCGCCGACGGCATAGGGCGACTGGCCCCAGCCGAAGAAATTCTTGCTCGGGTCGGAGATTTCCAGGGCCGCATCGCGCATCTTGTCGTAAGTGTCGAGCGACTCCGGCTTGATCCCCTTCTCGGCCAGCTTATCCTTCCGCAGGAACCAGGCATCGGAGCTGCTGAAGAACGGAATGGCGTAGTACTTGCCATCCTTCGTCAGGCCGCGCGGGATGATCGGCATCGGGGTACCGTAGGCCGCGATCATCTGATTCACGACATCGGTGACATCTTCCAGCAGATTAAGGGTGATGAGTTGGCCGATGCCAGGGCCGATATCGTCAGCCAGATCGAACGGGCTACCGGACTGCACGCCCGCCTGAACCTTCGCCAGGTTCGCCGCGCCGTCGGTACTCGCCACGGCGAGTTCGACATCACCACCGACCGACTTGGTGTAGTCGCGGATGGAATTGCCGATCTGATCCTGCACCGCTTTGTAGTACTGCACTTTTTGGAAGTAGCCAAGCTTCTTCCCCGAGAAAGCATTCGCCGTGGTATTCGGCTTCAGCACGCCAGTACCGGTAGAAGCAGCAGGCGAACTGCCCGCCGCCGCAGAGGCGGTCGCGCGAACGGCGGTCGCGCTGCTCACCGCGCCACCGGCAGACCCACCAGTCGTGGCCGTTGCGCCAGCACCGGTGGCTGGGGCGGTTGTTGCGCTGCTCGCAACCTTCGTAGCGGTCGGGACCGGTGCGCTCGTTGGTGACGCCGTGCCACCGCACGCCGCCAGCAAGAAGGCCGCCATCCCAGCGACACTACCGCCCAACATCTGCCGTCGAGTAACCTTACTGCTCACCTACAACTCCTTGTACCCTACGATCAAGCCCTACCACAACAACGCCCCATTCGCGCGTGACCAACAGCCATCCTCATACCATCGTACTGGTAGGTGAGCATGAACAAATACCGGTCACAACTCTTGAGGCATATATCGCATATCATACCAGGAAGTTGCCCGATACGATAGAGATACCATACAGTAATGTACTCGATTGGTCTGACCAATGCCATGACCGAGAAAAGCGGCGCTGCTCGGCGTCCGATCGGGCATTTCAGCAGCGATTTACACGCTGTCAGGGCGAAGAAAGTCATCATGCACCGCCGCTGGTAACGGGCTAGCCGCTTGAGGGGTACACCGACACCATCTAGCTACAGCCATAACCGCACCAAAGCAACTGTGGTCATCCCTTCAATTGACGCGCAGTCAGTCCCGATGGTGCAGCGTGGTCAGACCTCTTCCCTCATGTAGACGCCCCCATTACGGCTTTCGTTCCACCCCAATCATCTGAGGGCTGCTAGCCCCGCGTCAGCCACGGTGACAACGCACAATAAAGCACCATAACGTTGGTGTTAGTAAGCGGAGTGACCCCAGGAGATGCGCCAATAGCGGACGCCGCTACGCCGCAGCGAGCAACGCGAGCGCCTCAGCGGTAGCCAATCGCCGGTACTGTTCGACCAGCGGCGTAGCGGTATGCCGTGTTTGCAACTCGGCCCGTGCCGGGTCGGGCATGGGCGTCAGCGCGGCGAGCACCGCAGCGATATAACCTGCGGTGACGGTGTTCCCGGTTACCTGAAAATCGGCGGCACGCACCTGGCCGCTCGGTGCGTAGGCCAGCACGGCACGAAGCCCGACACTGGCAAGGGTCGCGCGCTCGAAGGTCGGCGTACCTGGGGCGGAATCTTCGATCAATAGGTGCGTAATCGCGCGATCGTTGATCGCGCGCAGCAATGTTTCAGGTTCACCGCTGGGAACGGTAATTTCTTTGTGATCCGGCCAGATATCGAGCATCCCGTACGGCCCAACCGAGGCGGTGATATGGAAGAGATAATAATCGGGGTAACGAAAGAACGCGGCGCCACGGGCGCGTTCCCGATCGTAGAAGGCGGTAATCGTCGCGAGGATCAGCGCGCTTGCCCCTAATGCACCACCAGGCGAGCGCGAGACGATCCCCAGGCGATCCCGCTCGCCGAAGTCCGGGAACACCGCACTGAAGTCGGCCTGCTGACCGGCAACGGTGAAGGCGAACATATCGCTCGTGAGTTCTTGCGAAGAATGCACCAGTAGCCTCCTGCATACCGGCGTCGGTGACGCCGCCATCCGCTCTAGACACCGGACGCCTGGCCGTTGCTGCCGACCGAATCGCCCTGACCGTGGTGCGACGCTTCTCCAAGGAAACTCGCGCCGCGCCACGGTCAGCGACCCTAGCCAATCACGGCGATAGCATCAACGATCTGCTATTTACGATAGGTGCGGCAGGACTTCCTTCGCCAGCACACGGATCCCCTCGAAATCGTCCACGACCAGGAACTGCGCCATGATCTCCTGAACCCCCGCCGCCTCGTATGCCCGCAACTCTGCCACGACCTCATCCGGCGTGCCAACGATCGCCTTCGACCGCCGTAGCTTCTCGAGCAGTTCGGCCTGCGATGCCGCCTCGTTACCGGCCTGACGGCGAACACCGCGCATACGGCCTTCGTACTCCTCCTCGCTACGACCGCAGAAGATCCCCTTCATCATCGTGCGCCGGACGTCGCCGGGCTGACGCCCCGCCGCCTCCAGCAGGGCATCGAGGGTCGCGTTCCGTTCACGGACCTCATCCGCGTTCATCCCACCGCCATTCCAACTATCCGCATACTTGACGACCAGTGGCAGGGTACGCTTCGGGCCACTGCCACCGATCATCACGGGGGTGTGACGTTGCGGATGTGGCAGCAACATTGCGTCCTGCAACTGGTAGAACGAACCGTTGAACGTTTGCGGTGTATCGGTGCGGATCAACCGCGTCATCACCTCCAACGCCTCGGTGAAGCGCGCGATCCGGGTCGGGCGGTCGCCCAGCGGATACCCAAACATCGCGTGTTCACGCTCGTTCCAGCCCGCGCCTACACCGAGGATGAAGCGCCCTTCCGACAGATCATCGATCGCCATCCCCTGCCGGGCGAGCATCACCGGATCGCGCCACGAAACCGGCGCAACGAGCAGGCCGAGTTCTACGCGCGTGGTGTGACTCGCGGCATAGACCATCGCCGTCATCACTTCGAGCGAGTCATAGTCCGGCGGCGAGGGCTCGGCGAAATGATCGCAGCAGTAGAGCCCGGCGAACCCAAGTTCCTCGACCTCGCGGACCAGTTCTTTCCACACCGGCCACGTCAGGCCCTTGGCACCCTCGATCTGAATCGATAAACGCATCTGTGCTTCCTCCTCGCGATGCCGCACTGTCCCGCGCTGCTGCGGGCCATCATAGCCGATGCATGACGTTTACGAGGCGAGCGATCATCGAAAAGAGCGGCAACGACAAGAACAGCCCGGAGAAGCACACGCCCCAGACGTGACGTGATCAGGAAATCATTCGGCAAGGGGCGGGTCGCTGAAAAGCCGGAACCCTCGGAATAGACGCAGCCGATCCCGTTCACGGCCCCTCTGGCAAAATGGATCACGTCCATCCCCAGGAGCCTGGACAACAGCAAGCCGTGATACCCACGTAGAGCGTGCATCACGGCTGGAGTGCTACTCGATTATTGAGGCCAACGATCAGGCGCTACGAATTTGTACGTAAGCCCGCGCGATCCGAATCGCGGCGGCGGTGGTAGCGGCAGCGGTGATACTTTCGTAGGCCGAGTCGGCCACAGTGCCTTCCTGGTGCAGGAGCAGACGTACCTCTCCGGCCAGACCGACGATACCGCCCACCGGTTCCTCGACGCCACTGATGACATCCTCGGGGAGAATCAAGGTTGCTCGCCGTTGCGCACTCATCGTCACCTTCCGATTATTCCCTTACAGACCACACTCAGCTCACGCTCAGACTACACCAGTAGGATACCAGCTATCGCAATCGCCCGGATCGTCCCAACGCGCACAAACCACACGGGGCATATTGCCGACACCGCCTCAGGCCAACGGGGTGAGATAACGCACAACTGCCCAAACGTGGCAAGCACTCCCACCAATGACGAGTACATGCCAGAGGGCGTGCGCCCCGAAGACACCGGGCCGCAACTTCGGACGTTCGATCGCGAAGATCACCGCCCCGACGGTGTAGACAACCCCACCCGCGATCACCCAGAGGATCCCCGCTAAAGGAACTGTTGCGAAGAATGCCGGTGTCGCAAGGACCGCCAGCCAGCCCATCGCGATGTAAATCCCCGTTGAAAGCCAGATCGGGGCGTTCATCATCCGCAACTTCACCAGGCTACCGATCAGCGCAAACGCCCAGATCAACGTCAACAGACCCCAGCGCCACGCCCCCTGGAAGGCGATCAGGCAAAATGGCGTATACGTCCCCGCGATCAGCACGTAGACCATTGTGCAATCCAACCGCAGCAAGCGATCGAGGCCGATCGGGCCAAGCGGCAACGAATGGTAGAGCGCACTGGCGGTATAGAGTCCGACCAGACTGAGCCCGAAGATCGCGAACGCGATCAGATGCCGAACAGAGCCGACACGAATTCCCAGATAGACCATGACAGCGAGCGCCACAAGGGCAAAGAGTGCCCCGATCAGGTGTGTGAGCCCATTGTCCGGCTCACGAAATCGGCGAATCACTCATCCCTCACAATAATCCCGACGTGCGGGGGGTAAACCAGTATCGTAATGGAAACGTACCTCCAAACGATTGCGTAGCATGGGCGAGTATGCACTAACTGTGCCAATACCATGCGCGGCGTACTATGTGGGAGTAAAGATGCACTCATCCCCCGACAACAGTAATTTAGACGCGCGACACATCCCAAGGCAACAACAGGAGGGACAATGTCAAACGCTCCCCGACAGGCCGCACCCACATTATGGGACGAGCGACTGACCTTAAGAGCGCCGCGCATCAGCGATAGGCAGGACCGCCTGGCAATCGGCAGGCACGCAGAGTTTGTCTATCTCAATGGCGGCAGCACCCGAACGCTCGCCCCACTTACAACGCCTGAAATCGAACAATGGTACGAGCGCCTAGACGCCGAGCGCTACGGCTGGATCAGCGACGTGGCCGGGCGTGGCGTCGGCACGGCACGGCTGTACAACTTCGACGTAGCGAATCGTTCGGCGCACTACGCTATCGGGATCTTCGACCCGGCGTTGTGGGGGCAACGGTTAGGGACCACCGCCACCCGCCTGATCGTGCGCTTCGCCTTCGAGCAACTCGGACTCCACCGGATCAGTTTGGTTGTCCTGGATGTCAATGCACGGGCACAAGCGGCCTATCGGCGCTGCGGTTTCACGCCCGAGGGGGTCATGCGCGAAACGGTGTTGTTGGACGATGGTTGGCGTAGCGACATCGCGATGAGTATCCTCGAAGCGGATTACCGCGCCATCGCGCCCACCGGGGCGACACCGTGAGAAGTGCTATCGCGTTCGCGACACAACGCGGTGCCGCTCGCCCAGGTCAGCGCGGCGGTACCAGTTCGAAGATTCCGATCGGGCGACTGCCCAGCGCCTCCCCGATCCGCCAGGTACTCACCGCGACCGACCAGCCAGCGGCGTCCAACTCTTCCAAGAGCTTGAAGCTCACGGCACGAAAAGGATCGGCGATCAAGATCCGCCCACCCGGCGCGAGGTTAGCCGCGAAGATTTGGCGCAGGGCAGGGTGCATCACCTCGCCATAGAGGATGTCCGAGCCGATGATCCAATCGTACCGTTCGGTGTCGTCCCAGGCGGTCCAGTCTGCCAGGCGATATTCGATCGTCTGGATATCGTTACGCGCGCCGTTGCGGCGGCAGACCGCGAGCGCCAGTTCGTTCCGATCGGTCTGCACCACGCTCCCGCCGAGCGACGCGGCGACGATCCCGGCCAACCCCGTACCCGCGCCGAGTTCCAGGATCCGTCTCCCTTTGATGCCGTCGGCGCGAGCAACCATCTCGTGCGCCAGGGCGATGGCGGCGGCCCAGAGCGCGACACCATAGGGCAGCCGCTCGGTCAACTCCCCCAGAAAATGCGACTCATCCGCGCGGGAGAGGATCGCGCCGGTATGCAAGGTCGTCCACGCCCGCCCGGCCTCGTGCAAATTGTATTCTTGCAGAAGAAAATCACCGGATTCGGTATGCAACGTCCGTTGCGGGTCGGCAGCTACATTCATCGCACTCGTTGTCTCGGTCATCAGTCATCGCCCCCGCGAGCTATCTCGATAGAACATCATTGCTACACGCACACCGCATAGTACCATCGTGCAGCAGATCGGACGTAGCCGAAAAGCTACGCCGCATAATAGCGGTACGCAGCACTTATATAACGATAATCCGGGTGGTTGACGGACGTTGCCGACCTAATCGCTCTAGCCCAGCCCACGGCGGTGGGCCGTGGTCCCCTGCCGGGCCAGGGGATGCGTGGCACAGCTTTCAGCCGGGCTTGATGCTCTGCGGGGTCAGGGGGCTTCAGGCCAACGGCAGCCCACGCTTATGAAGCGATTACGTTCACCATCGCCATCAACCGCCCAATCGCGCCGAATATCCTCATTGACGCGCGCGCACACCTCGCGCTACCCTGCCGCGCCAGCGAAATACGCGCACCGTTGCCGTGTGGAAACCGGGCGGATTGACCGACCAGCATAATGCCACAGCGGCAGAAAGACGGACGCCGATGCGCGTAGGGGTTGATGGCAAAACAATTTCCGGACTGGCGCAGCCAGGGCCAGACGCACTCCTTGTTCATGCCCACCAACTCGGCCTCGAAGGAGTATTCTTCCGCTCGATCCTCGACCTGAGCCCAACGCTCGATCCGGGCGAATTGCGCGAAGTCCGGGCACAGGCCGATGCGCTCGGTCTGTATCTGGAGGTTGGTGTTGGCATCGTCAATCCCTACGCCACCGCCGAAGCACCGAAGATCCGCGTGCTGGGCGCTGGTGATTACCGCCTGGGAATGGAGCGCCTGATCCGCGCCGCTCAGGCGATCGGTTGCACCGAACTCTGGGCGGTGACTGGGAGTTACAAACCCGAACTACCGGGATTCTTCGCGATCGACCGCTTCCGCACAGATGCCCCCTGGCCCGATCAACTCGCCGCGACCGAACGATTCCTGAACACGCTCGCCCCGATCTTGCGCGACCTCGGCTGCCGCCTGAATATCGAGACACACGAAGAGATCACCTCGTTCGAGGTTGTGCGCCTCGTCGAGGCCGTCGGGCCGGATGTACTCGGCGTGACATTCGACACCGCGAATGTGCTGATCAACGCGGAAGACCCGGTCGCGGCGGCGCGGCGAGTCGCACCGTATGTCCACCTGACCCACCTACGCGACGCGGTGCTGTCCTTCACGGCGGACGGCCTAGTCCGCCAGGTTCGCCCCTGTGGGCAGGGGATACTCGACTGGGCCGCGATCCTAACGATCCTCGCCGAATATGCACCCACGCTCAATCTCTCGATCGAAGCGATGAGCCCACAGGTGCTGATGGGGCTCCCGATCTTCGATCCACGCTGGCAAGCCGCGCACCCCGATCTGACGGTGACCGAAGTAGCGGAGATCACGCGACTCGCCAGGCGCGGCGAGGGCCGGACAGTCCCCAACGGTCCAAGTGCCGTGACAGCAGAGCATGAGCAGCCATTCGGTGAGGCGCAGAAGATAGCGTTCCTCCAGGAGAGCGCCGCCTACCTGCGCGCCATCCTGGCAACACGCGCCTGAGCCACCAACTCCCTCCGCTCTGGTCGCCGACGGACATCCCAATGTGCTAGCGTGATCGGCCAAACCATAGCCCATCCTTTCCGGCAGCAGCACGCGCCATCATGGGCATGTTGGGGCAATCCCCACGAAATTGTCTGTGGAGAGGTGGCGGCGGGGATACGGGTGAGAGTAAACTCGCAGCGTGGCAACCAATGATTGCGTGTGCGCGGCGTTGAGAAGACGTCTGCTACGCCTGCACATCGATGCGCGATTCTGCGCCGTAGCCCTGTTGCCTTTACGATATGGAGTACCAGCGTGGCGAAACATTACAAGATGCGCCAGGAATGGCAGGGAACCGAGGTCGGCCAACGGATGTTGCAGATTCGGAAGCTCCACGGCCAACTCAAGAATCAATCCGCACCAGCCAAGCGCGAAATCATGGCAAAGATCGATGGCCTCGTGAGCGAACTCAATGCTGAGAACGTTGTGGGCGCTTACGATCCGATTCCAGGCAAGTTCGTCGAAGAGACCGGGTTCGTCAGCAAGCGCTCCTAAAAAGACGCGCCGGGAAATACAGGCGGGTGACTGTCTACACCGCCCGCCGATGTACGCCGCCAGCTCCTCAGCTGGCGGCGTTATCGTTCGTTCAGCCGCCAGGTCGGCGGATGCCGACGGCGTCGCCGTGTGCTCTGCAAAAAACCAGGCGTGTTCTCTCAAGATCGGAAATTCGCTGTGTCAGGGGTGACAAGCGCCGAGGACAGGGCTATTTCATGCTACACTGCGGCCACATTGTTAGGCGCAGTAGCGAGAAGAACGAGGGGCGGATGGGTCGATTCACGCCACTCGGGCAGCTACTCGTGACAGGGATTATCGCGATCTTCCTGCTGATCACGCTAGCGCTCGTCCTGACACAATATGGGCAGATCATCGGCTGTCGTATCGGGCGAGGGTGTACCGTAGCCACCGTCGAGGTACGCCCATAGCACGCCGCTCTTGTTAAACAGCCCAGCCAGGAGCAGTAGTGGATACACAACCACCACCCACACCCGATGATGGCTGCCTCATCTGTGGCAAAGCCGCAGCAGAGGTGCCGATCGGCGTGTTCAGCGAATACGCCGGGGAGGGCGAACGCCATGGTGCGCGGATCTGGATCTGTGAGACATGTGCCCAGGTCGAGGAATACGCGCGGTCGTTCGTCCTCCAGGCACGGGACCACTACGCGATGTACGGCGAGACGGGCAAACACGGTGAGCGGGGACTGGGCCAGATCTACGGCTACAGCTACCGAATCGTCTCGCCAGTCTTACGGGCGCAACAGGGCGCAGACGGCATGAATCGTTTTCACGAATGGACGCTGGATATCTAGGGCTGCCCGTGGCCCAACCCTGTGACCCCATAGTCACGCCGCATCCCAACATCACTGCCACCTTGCACCAAACATAAAGAACGAGCATCGACAATGTCGATGCTCGTTCTTAGTGACGGAAGTGACGGGGGTCCGGTACGCGAGATAGACGTGGTGGAGCCGCCGCTCGTCCCCTTCCTCTACCCGTCAGAGGCGCTGGAAGCCACTCCCCGCCGCCCGCTGCAGTGCCGCCCTCGCTTGCCGCACGATTGCTGGCCGGCGATCGCCGAACGGGCGCAGTACGAGAGCCTGCGCGACCTGGCCGCCGAGTACGGGGTGAGCCACGAGACCATCCGCACCATCGTGCGGGGCGCGCGGGGCGCGGCGACCGCGCCGATGGCGGCGGACTAGGGCAGGTCCAAGTGGCAGGGGTGCGCATCGCGGTACCCGCGTCACGACAAGTCATGCGCGGCGGCGAGGGCGTCCGCGCGTGCCAGCGCCGGGCGGGCACCCAGCGGCTCCAGCAGCGCACGGGCCTCGGCCAGTAGGGTGAGCGCCCGCTCGTAGGGCGCGGCGCACGCCTCGGTCAGCGCCAGCGCCTCGGCCAGATGACTCACCGCATCCGCGTGGTGGCCGTCGTCCGTGGCGAGTTCGCCGAGCACGCGGTGGGCAGCGAGGAGGGTGAGCGGCTGCGCGGCTCGCTGGCATGCGCCAGGGCGCGTTCGGCATGTGCGTGTGCGGCGGCGGGGTCGCCCACCGCACGGTGGTAGGCGGCCCCGCCTAAACCGAAGCGCAGGTGAAAGCCCCATGAGCTGGGTTGCTTCAGCCCAGTCGGCGGAGGCCGACTTCGTGGCCCGCAGGCCCTTAGCCGGGATTTCAATCCCGGTGCCCCCACCCACGCCATGTTTCTCTCACCTGCGCTTCAGTTTAGGTGCCCCTCGGCCCGCCCCAGCACCGCACCGCGCCACTCGAGCCAGCGGTGACACGCCGCCAGCTAGCTGCGCGCGGCGGTAAGGTCGCCCATGTCGAGCGCAAGTCCGGCACCCAACCGCAGCAGGATCAGCTGTCCTGGCCGTTTACCTCATCCGGCCTGATTTTCCGGCACTCCCTGGGATAGAGCGCCAGGGTTATGCCGCAGACGGAGCAAAGGGCCCGGACAGGGGCCACAACGATGACCTTGCCAGCCTACCAGGACGCGCCGCGCGCCGCGCCTAATATTTGCCATAACGAATTCGCTAGCAGGTATGTAAGCGAGGCAACTCCACTATCCGCCAAGGTACGCCTTGACAACCTCGGGGTGGCGCAGGAGTTCCTTGCCGGTCCCTTCGAGGACGACCTTGCCGGTCTGGAGGACATAGCCGCGGTCGGCAAGGCTGAGGGCCATCGTCGCCATCTGCTCGACGAGGAGGACGGTGGTACCCACTTGGTTAATGCTCTTGATTGTACGACCGATCTCCTGCACGATGAGCGGTGCCAGGCCGAGCGACGGCTCGTCTAGGCAGAGGAACTCCGGCGTCGCCATCAGCGCGCGCGACACTGCCAACATCTGCTGCTCGCCGCCCGAGAGGGTACCGGCGAGTTGTGCGCGGCGCTCGCGCAGGCGCGGGAAGCGCTCAAACTCGCGCTCCATCAAGCCCCGCACACGGGCGCGATCGCGGGCGAAGGTGTAGGCACCGAGGAGCAGATTGTCCTCGACCGATTGGTCGGCGAAGACCTGCCGCCCCTGCGGCACCTGCGTCAGTCCCATCCGCACGAGCTGATGGGGCAAGGCGCGCGTGACATCCTGGCCCTTGAAGCGGACCACCCCCCGGCCCTTCCGCACCAGGCCGGTGATCGCGTTCAGCATCGTCGTCTTGCCGGCACCGTTCGCGCCGATCAGCGCCACGATCTCCCCCTGCTCGACCCGCACCGACACCCCCCCGAGCGCCTGGACCGGGCCGTAAGCGACGTGGACATCCTCAAGCTGGAGCATTGCCGACCGCCTCCCCTTCGCCCGCCTGCACCGCTGCGGCATTGCGCGCGATCGTCTCGGCGTCGCCGACGCCGAAGACCTCGGTGTCGCCCAAGTAGGCCTCGATCACTTTCGGATGACGCTGCACGGCGGCCGGTGTGCCGGTGGCGATCTCGCGCCCGAAATCGATCACCGTCACGGTGTCGGAGATCTGCATCACTAAATCCATGTGATGCTCGATCACGAAGACGGTCACGCCATGTTCGCGGACCCGCACGATCAGCTCGGAGAGATCTTTCACCTCGGTCGGGTTGACACCGGCCGCCGGTTCGT
>JAABUN010005920.1_pt1 | contig 14581 bp, 16 predicted proteins | sample 5559311 | NCBI WGS metagenome assembly JAABUN01 (sample SAMN10711877, study PRJNA513370) | rock metagenome | isolation source: Antarctica rocks | place: Antarctica: Victoria Land, Siegfried Peak sud | reverse complement strand
GCCGAAAGGGTAGATGATTTATTTGCAGTAGTGCCATTCTGTTCAACAGCATAAGAAAGACTTGTTGTTGAAAAGGACAATACTTTCTGTGCTGCTACAGTAAGACTAATGTTGAGTGTTGCACTGGCATACCCGTCTGCAGAAGCGGTCACGGTAGCCGAATAAGTACCCGGAGCAAGCCCTGCTGAATTTATGCCGAATGATAATGATCCTGTGGCAGCTGAAGGCAACACAACCCAGGCAGCCGACTTGGAAAGGGTAACGGTTGGTGTTCCTGAATTAGCCGAAAGGGTAGATGATTTATTTGCAGTAGTGCCATTCTGATCAACAGAATAAGAAAGGCTTGTTGTCGAAAAGGATAATACCTTCTGTGGTGCTGTTACAGTAAGACTAATGTTGAGTGTTGCACTGGCCAATCCCTTTGCAGAAGCGGTTACGGTAGCAGAATAAGTACCCGGAGCAAGCCCCGCTGAATTTATGCCAAAGGATAAAGACCCCAGGGCAGGGGAAGGTAATATCACCCAGTTGGCTGATTTAGATAGGGTAATGTGGGGTGCTGCTCTATGAGCCGAAAGCGTGGAGGCTTTACTTGCCGTAGTGCCATTTTGTACAACTGAATAAGAGAGGCTTGTTGGTGAAAAGGATAAATCTTTTTTAGCATTATCCTTGGTCTTTAGTGTTTCAATATTCCCATTTAAAGTTTGAGCTGAAATGGGGGAATACGCAATTCCAAAAAAGAATAAGGCAAAACAAAATTTCAAAAAAGCAGATAGAGGGTGGCCTAAAGAGGGAGTAAAACTTATTTTCATAAAAATAATTCGAGTTAATAAAAGTTGATTGGTAAAGACAGGATATAGTATTTATAGAGTCGGTACTTAATGCTACACTTGAAGAATTTCAAACAAATAATAGATCTCAACTAATACTAAATTTGATAAAGATATTTATACTTTAAAAAAAAATTTATAGGTAATTTTTAAAGAAATAAATAATCATCTAGTATTAGCTTATAACGCAATAGTAGAAATATGCCTGTTTTAAGTGAAAAGTATTTTTGTATGTAATTTATCAATATGCTTTAAAAATATTAGGGTTTAGACTTAGAAACGGAAAAGCAGTAAAAGTTTAAACATCTAAAAGATAATTATTAGTATCTCCAGGAAAACCCCTTACTTCCTCTATTTCAAATAGTTAGTAGTGGAATCATAAAATTGAGTACTATTAACAGGGTGAATTTTAAGAAAGACGGGCTGGTTTTTTGTTGATTTTCCCTATAAAACTACTTAAAATTTTTATAAAAAACTTCCTCAGAATAAAATATCTTTTCAATAAAAAGTATCGGTTTTGAATTATTGCCGCAGTAGCTAACCTCCTTATTTCTATAGCAACCTCGAGTAATAATAAGCAAAAAAGAATTTAAAAACTTAAGACCAGGGTTAGAGCACCTATGATTTTTTAAAGTAATTCATAAATATATTTCTCAATATTTAGGACGTATCGGCAATTTTTATCATGATCATAATATTAATATGAGGTAATAAATCTATCTCCAGGTACAACCGCTACCTGAGTTATTCTTCACATTCCATTTTTTACGAAATCTATAACTTCTTCTTTTATCTTAATAGCACAAATCGGTGTTATCTAATCTGGTTTATATGTTTTTTTTAAATTATGGTACTTTTTATATAAATTGTAAAATAAGAACATATTGAAAGATAAACTGCTGGAAAACGCAAAAGATGCATTTTGAAAATGAAACCGCGGGTCTTTATCTAAAATCAACGAAAATGAGTTAGATAAAAAAAAGCATAAAAAAATTTCTGGTTCTTCCGTAAAATTAGTGGAATTCTAATGTGAGCATTTACTATAAGCAGGTATTGAACCTTCTATATAACTTCTCCGGAAGCAGCCTTTAAGTGTTCAAGTTTACGTTCAAGGTAAGCGATTTTGGCTGCCTTATATTTTTCCTGATATTGTTTCAAATCAACGGATTGAAATCTTGTTTGTATCGTACCATTTTGTAATAAATAATTGCCAGTTTTCTTGCGGTAGCTACGATGGCATATTTATTACCGCCTTTAGCTTTCATTCGTCTGAAATAATCGCCCAACCCATGGTCGCTTCTGCTCACACTATTTGCCGCTGCACGAAATGCCTGTGACGCTAGATTGGGTTTCCTTTTCAAACGTGAGCTACTGATTAATTTTCCACCTGAAATTTTGTTGTTTGGGCATAGGTTTAACTATCCCACAATTTCTCTTCGGTGGGCCATTTGGATAAAGCGGTTCCGGTTTCAGCAAGTATTTCCTATGCGCTTATTTCACTCAATCCATAAATTTCAATTACATCCACCTCATGTATCTTTTCGATGTATTCTCGTGTATTGAAAGCCGGCTGATTTTTGGTTTTCTTCTTTAATTTTTTTTTTGTTAGCAAGAATTTCTTTTTTGCTGTTTTCAATTGGCTCTATAATTCCCTCATTTTTTGCTGCTAAATAATGTTGTAATATTTCTTCAACCTCTTTTTCACATTCCTACTAAAAGTTTAATCCACTAACTTTACCGAGACCAAATTTCTTTACTCGCTTGGGATTACTTCAACTTTTGACTTTTTTGAAAGAGATAGAGTGGTGTATCGAACAAGTGATACATAGCTGCTTCGACTCCTTTGCAACAAATTTCCTAATTACCTGACCTCTAAATTCCGGCAGTTATATCGTTATATCTGTGAAGTTCCTAAAGCTAAAAGGACTTATTAGGCGTTGAACTCTACAAGTCTTTCCACTGCTTTCTCAAGTGTTTCTTCTTTTTTACAAAAGCAGAAGCGAATAACTTTATTGTCTTTTTCATCTTTATAAAAGGCCGAAACAGGAATGGCAGTAACGCGAAATTCCTTTGTAAGCCTTATAGCAAACTCTTTGTCGCTTTCTTCACTTAATCCACTATAACTGTAGCATTGAAAATAGCTGCCCTTACTTACTAATGGTTTAAAAGAAGTGGCAGACATGAGCTGCTGAAAATAATCTCTCTTCTTTTGAACAAAAGGGCCCAACTGCAGGTAAGCGTCTGCCTTTTTTAAATATTCTGCCAGGGCAAACTGAGAGGGAGCATGGCATGAAAAGCTATTATACTGATGAACTTTTCTGAACTCCTGCATCAAATATGGAGAAGATATGCAATATCCCAGCTTCCACCCTGTGCAATGGTAAGCTTTGCCGAAAGAAAAGCATACAAAACTTCTTTCCAGTAAATCTGCATATCTTAAAATGCTTTCATGTTGCAGGCCGTCAAAAATCAGGTGCTCATATACCTCATCACTTAAGATAAAAATATTTGTACCTGTAACTATTTGCCTTAATTGTTCAATATCATTTCTGCTTAACACACTTCCCGTTGGATTATGTGGTGAATTAATCATTATCATTTTTGTACGTGCAGAAATTTTATCTCTTACTTCCTGCCAGGGTATAGAATAATCGGGATACTTAAGATGAATTAAGACCGGTATAGCGCTATTGATTTCAATGTTAGGGATATAACTGTCATAGGCAGGTTCAAACACAATTACTTCATCGCCTTGCTGCAGTACAGTTGTTAAGGCAGTATAGATTGCGTAAGTGCCACCGGGAGTAATAGTAATATCTGTTTCAGGATTTAGATGAGACTGGTAAAGATTCTGCATTTTTTCGGTTAACCTTTCACGTAACAGAGGTAAGCCATTCATATGAGCATACTGATTTAAACCATTTTTTATTGTTTTATTTACCAACCCGATTAATTCTTTGCTCATTGTAAAATCAGGAAAGCCCTGCCCGAGATTTATTGCATTATAGTTTTGAGCCAATTGATTCATTACAGTAAAAACAGTTGTTCCAACATTAGGTAATTTACTCTTAATATTCACTTATATGATTTTACCCGAAAATAATACAAACCCCATTAACAGGAGGATTTTGAACCAAAGAGGTACGGTTACGACAGGGAGTTTCACAGAAAATAACAGTAATACCCTTCTGTATTTCTCAGTGTCCCTGTGGCTCTGCGGTCAAAAAAGCCGGCTTATTGTTCACCCGGCATATCTTTCCAATTCCATAAATGCATACAGGCATACGTACGGTAAGGCTTCCACCGGAAAGATATTTTCAGCATTTTCTCTTTTAAAAGTTTTTTATCATCTGTTGGCAATTTATAAATTTTGATCATTGCCTGTTGTATGCCGAGATCGTCAACTGCAAAAACATCTTCACGGCCTAAGGTAAACATGAGCAGCATTTCTACCGTCCATTTACCTACTCCTTTTATTTGTGTTAGCAAATCAAGTATCTCCTCATTTGTGAGTGACAACAGTTTTGTATCTGTTATTCCATTTTCAATACAAAAAGCCGCAACATTTTTTACATAATTTACTTTAGCATTTGAAAGACCAATACCCCGCAGAGTTTCAAAGGGGGTGTCAAGCACCTGATTTGATTCGGGCTCCTGGCCTCGATATATTTCAAGGAAACGTTTGTAAATAACTTTGGCCACCTTAGTGTTTAATTGCTGGCTCATTATACTTGCCATTAATCTTAAAGAAATATTTTGACGCATTTGCAATAATGGCAAAGGCTCATGTATAATTTTTGCCAGTTTTTTATCTTTCTGCAGTTGTAGTAGGTATTCCATTTTTTGAAATTAATGCAATGGTAGATTTTGTGACTGATTTTTGCATAGATAAAGCAATTGTAAAAAGTAACAATTTACTTGTTATAGAAAAAGAATATTAAACACGAAAACTAATTAATGAAAACATTCACGTCTGGTTGCTTAACTATTCACAATAAACTACTTTACTTTTTTGTGCTTGTTCTGATTACTGCTTTACCAGCAAAGATTGATGCACAGAAAGCAGATCAAATTGCTATAAGAAAATTACTCGAAGACCAGACCATAGCCTGGAACAACGGCAGTATTGAAGATTTTATGAAAGGCTATTGGCAAAGTGACAGCCTGATGTTTGTAGGAAAGAATGGTGTGAAGTACGGATATAATGCAACTCTTGAAAATTATAAGAGAAGTTATCCTGATACTATTGCAAGGGGTAAGTTATATTTTGATTTATTGCAGGCGAAAAAGCTCTCTAAAGAGTATTATTATGCGACTGGAAAATGGCACCTTATACGTTCTATTGGTGACCTTGAAGGTTATTTTACGTTACTTTTAAAAAAGATGAAGAACAACTGGGTTATTATTTCAGACCATAGCAGATAAAGATCGCTCAAGCTACTCAAGGTCAACCCATTGATGTCCCTTGTGCAATAACTAGTATGAATAAGGAAATAAGGCAGATTAATTATGGGAACTATATACGGAACGTTATAATAATTTTTGAAAAAGACTTAATACTCATATGTGGCTACTTATTACCCCATATTTTTTTGTATAATATTACAAGAATAACAATACTTATTATAAACCATATGTAAAACAAGATATTGCCAATAGTTATGTTATCACCTATAAACGCATTATCTCCTTTAATGGCAGCAGTGGCATTAACGGCAAGCCAGATGAATCCGATAGCTAAGCTATTTCCAACACGTCTTAAAAATGCTGCTGCTTCAGGTTCCATTTTTTCTTTGTTTTTATAGGGAGAGCATTATACAGATAAGATAAAGTTACACAATTAAAGTTTGCTACTTGACCAGCAGGTCTTGAAAATCGGACCTGTCACCATTAAAAACATTGAAGTCAACAGGTTTTGTTATACCATTAACTCTTCCTCTTTCATTGTGTTGCCAGAACAACCACCTTCGGGTTATACGAGGCTTGTCTTTTTCAAGGTAATGTGCAGCCCATAACGGATAATCATCAAACTGGCCTTTTAAATATCTGGAGTAAAAATTGACATAAGTATATACGATTGGTTTTACTTTATAAAACTTTTCGACAATGGTTAACCAGTCCTGCACTTCTTTGCGCATTTTATCAGGCTTTACACCGTACAACTGCTCAATATCTAAAACGGGCGGCAGATCACCGGGTTCAAGTTCTACGTTACTTATGAAATTTTTTGCCTGGTTCTTTCCGCTTTTAGTTGCCAAAAAAAAGTGATACGCACCTCTTGTAACACCCGCTTCTGCAGCTTTATTCCAGTTGCGTTTAAACTGTTTGTCAACATTACCAAGTCCTTCTGTAGCTTTTATGAAAGCAAAACCTATGCGTACATCATTCACCTTCATTTCTTTTACAGAAGGCCAGTCAATGAAGCTTTGATATTTGCTGACATCTATTCCATGAATTTCATAACTATCAGGTATATCAATACCAAAAGCAGGGTAGCGAACAAATTTCGCCCGTTTTATGCTTGCATACTTATACCATAAATATCCTACTGACGATAATGAAACCAAAACAAAAGGAATAATTATTAACCATTTTCTTTTTGTACTTTTTTTCTTTGGTTTTCGTTTAGCCATAAAGCTGCAACAACTGCTACAACAAATATGGCTAATAATGTGTGAAGTAAAAATGAAAAATTCAATGTGTCCTATAAAATTGTTATTAAGCCTTTGCTGCGAGTCTTACAGAGTGATATCAATAACAATAAATGAGCAAAAATTTATTAAGGAGATTACCCTTATAGAAAAGTCAAAAAGCGGTGTCGGATAGGGGCTTAAAAAAAATTCAGAGCCGGGTAAGGGCGATATCGGCAAATATTTATTTTTGAACAGGAATTTGCCAAATCTTTATATAAAGTACAACAGATACTCAAAAGAGTACGATGAAAAATAATCTTTGTCTACTTGCATTACTACTATTTCATTTTGTTGTTTACCTTTAATAGTAACTGATTGATTAATTTCTATTTATAAAATGTTACTTGGAAACAGCCCTCTTTATATTTTACCTGCTATTTTTTTCTTTTTTTATTTCTATTATTCCTTTTTTTAAAACGTCAGCAATTGGTACAAGGCTTTTAATAATCCTTTTTTTTATCAAAATTCTTGCTGGTGTTGCCTATGCAAAGTTTTATAGTTTACCTAAATACTATGAGGGGGCAGACACCTGGAGATTCTACAGGTTAAGTTTAGATGAAACAAACTGGCTATTACATAATCCCCCGGCATTTGCAAAAGATCTTTTTATATACAGTTATAACAGAAGCGGAAATCTTTTCAGCGGTGAAAATTCTTATTGGAATGATTTAAAAAGTAACGTAATTATTAAAATGATGGCGGTAATAAATGTTTTTACAAACAACAGCTATTACACTAATATAATATTTTTCAATTTTTTATTTTTATTTGGCCTTGTAGCCCTATTCAGGCTGTTTCATGAAATTTTTCAGAAAAAAAAATGGTTTATTATCAGTGGAATTTTTCTTTTACCCTCTGCTCTTTTTTGGTGCAGTGGTGTACATAAAGACGGATTTATTCTTTCAGCTACAGGAATAATTATATATACTTTTTATAAAGGCCTTGAAACTAAGTTCTCATTAAAGAGAATCATTATTATTTTCCTTTGTGTTTTAGTACTATTTTCTTTACGGAACTACGTATTATTTGCATTGCTTCCGGCGCTGTTAGCATGGAGCCTATGCGAAAAATACTCCTACAGAAGCATAAAAATCTTTGCAACAGTATATATAATTGGCATCGTATTTTTTTTTATTATCCCTTTAGTTTTCCCTTCAATAAACTTTCTTTCTTATATAACTAACAAACAAAATGAATTTTTACTTTTAGAAGGAGGTTCAAAAGTAAAAATGCGGCACCTGGAACCCACTTTTCTAAGTTTTGTTTTATTTTTTCCTGACGCAGCAGATATGGCTTTTTTGCGCCCTCATCCAAATGAAATAAGGAACTTTGGTTTTATACCTGCCGTCATTGAAATCATGCTTCTCCTTTTTCTGTTACTCATTTCAATAATTCATTCATCTAAAAAAGTAAAATTGAAACCGGTAGTTTTATTCTCATTGTTTTTTTCAATATCAATCATGTTACTATCAGGATATACAGTGCCATTTACCGGTGCAATAGTAAGATACAGAAGTTTTGTTCTGCCCCTACTAATTACACCGCTACTATGCATTACTGATTTCTTTTCTTTAAAAGAAAAGGTTTCTTCTTTTTCTTTTAAAAAAGTAAACTGAGGAAATCCGGTATAAAAAAACAAAGCTTGTATTACGATTTGGGTGGGTAAAAATCGGTCAGTACTATGAGTCCCTTACTCCGCTTTCAACCTTAGTAGAGAAAATGATTTTCTGAAATTATTACAACCTTATTACTTTATTTTGGCTTTCCGACATCATTTTATTCAATAAGGTAATAAGGTTTTAATTCACTATAACAATTATTTCTACTAAGGTTTCCTATTTGCTTTCTAGGGTTAATGGACAAAAAGTAGGCTACAAATGGCTGTAACCGAAGCCTGTATTAGCTTTGGGAGAAATGAAAGGCTTTGAATAAAAAAACTACATTTTCTGCAAGTCGAAAATCACGAAGAAAAACGGCATAATTGATGGCAAACAACTCTACAAGTGCTATGCTTGTGGGAGACAATTTAGAGGTGGCAATCGTTTAGATTCGTCTATAATCTGGGAGCAATATTACAAGGGTAAACAAACCTATGCTCAACTTGGGGAGCAATATGGATGCTCTGTAAAAACCATACAACGTAAGATTGATTCAGCCACAGCCAGTCGTGAAACCCATTTTTCTGCTGTTGCCAATTTATTAATGGACACTACCTATTTTGGAAGGGGCTTGGGAGTGATGGTTTTTAAGGATAGCATTAGTGGAAAAATCCTGTTTAAGCAGTACGTAAAAACAGAAACCAATCAACTGTATTTTGCAGGCATAAAAGAAGTCGCGCGAAGAGGCATCCACATTCAAAGCATCATTTGTGATGGAAGAAAAGGGCTGTTGCAAATGTTAGATAACATTGCTGTTCAAATGTGCAACTTTCATCAAGTAGCCGTTATTAGAAGATACCTCACCAAAAAGCCTAAAATGCAAGCCAGCAAAGAATTGTGGGAGCATACCTTACTACTTAGTAAAACAGATAAAGAAAGTTTTGAAGGAGGATTAAATGCATGGCACTGCAAATGGAAGGAGTTTCTAAACGAACAAAAAATAGATGAAAAAGGGAAGAAAAGGTTCGTTCACAAGAGGCCTAGAAGTGCCCATAGAAGCCTGAAAACAAACCTGCCCTGCTTGTTTACCTGGTATGATAATATGGACTTAAAAATACCTAACACTACCAATGCCATTGATGGTCATTTTGCTGATTTAAAGAACAAACTAAGGAATCGTAATGGACTATCAATAGCAAGAAAAAAAAAGTTTATAGATGAGTTTTTGAAGGCATAGGCTCAAAGTAAATAGCTGCCTTTAAAGAGCAGCTATTTTGAAGTATTTACTTCGAGCATCAAGGTTACTCCTGGCAGGTTGCTCTCCAGCAGAGCCTACTTCCGCTTCGCTTGATATTGTAAAATTATGAGTATAGTTTTTTGAATGATTATTGTTTAAAAAAAACAGCCTACTTTTTGTCCACTTAGAGTAATCGTCTAAAAAACAGCCTACTTTTTGTCCATTACACCGCTTTCTCTAATTGGGTTTACCCACACAAATAACTATAGAGCCAACAAAAGTCTTTTCTATCCATTAAATTTATAATATCATAGTATCAGTTTTAGTAATAACTTTTTTAAATTTATATTAAAACCCATCTATGTTATAATTTTTCATTATAATAGCCTACTTTTGCAGCCCAATTAAAAAATTTGGGTATTTGTATTTCAGATATAGATACAAGTAATTAAAACAATTTTTAAATCAAAATCAGGGATTAATGAACAATTATGAATTGATGGTGATTTTTACCCCGGTACTTTCTGAAGATGACTTTAGAGCAGCTCAGAAAAAATTTTTAGACCTTATTACCGATAACGGTGGTGAGGTTGTCAGTACCAACCCCTGGGGATTAAAATCACTTGCCTATCCCATCCAGAAGAAGACAACAGCCATCTACTGGGTAGCGGAATTTAAAGGGCAATCCGACTTCAATGAGAAGCTGAAAATTCAGCTCCTGAGAGACGAACAGGTGCTTCGTCATATGGTCACAAGACTCGATAAATACGCCATCGAGTATAATCATAGAAAGAGAAGTGGTGTACCAACTGGAAACGAAAAAGCAGCGGAGGTATAATTATCATGGCAAAAGCAAACGAAATTAAGTACCTCACCGCAATAAAGCAGGAAAAACGGGCTAAGAAATTCAGTCGCTTTGAGAAATATGGCATCAAGTACATAGATTACAAAGACGCTGAGTTTCTTAAAAAGTTTTTAAACGAACAAGGAAAATTGCTTCCTCGCCGCCTTACCGGTAATTCATTGAAATACCAGCGCAAGGTATCTGCAGCAGTAAAAAAAGCCCGTCAAATGGCTTTATTACCTTACGTAACTGATCTTTTAAAGTAGGAACCTCACCTCATACCCTCTCCTGCAGGAGAGGGAGAAAGAGGAAAGAAAACTTTTTATTATGCAAGTAATATTAATACAAGACGTAGATAACCTTGGAGGTACTAATGAATTGGTATCTGTAAAAAACGGGTATGCGCGCAACTTTTTAATTCCTCAGAAAAAGGCTGTAGAAGCTAACGCTTCTAACCTTAAGCAAATGGAAGAAAAACAAAAGCAACTGGCTAAGAAAGAGGCTAAATTGCTTTCAGAGATAAACAGTGTAATTTCTGTTCTAAAAGAATCTCCGTTAAGAATTGGTGCAAAGACTGGTACAAGCGGTAAAATTTTCGGTAGTGTAACATCACTGCAAATTAGCCGCGCTATTCGTAACCAAAAAGGTTACGAAATAGACCGTAAACGTATACATATTACTGACGAAGTGAAAGAACTCGGTACTTACAAAGCAGCTATTGATTTTGGCAACGGTAACAATACTGAAGTTGAATTTGAAGTTGTAGGTGAATAATAACTATAGAATGAGTTGAATGTTTTCATTAGTCCCGATTGCCCTGGTAATCGGGATTTTTTGTTAAAGCAGACAACGGACCATAGACCACAGACAATGTTAGTTGTTCCATTCTGTTGTCGGTCACCTGTCGTTCGTCGTCTTTCTTCAACTTTTCCCACGGCTTAGTGCAATAAAATCAGTGTTAGGAATTTTTTCAACACCTGATTGTCTAAGTATGGTAACGAGTTGACCCCTATGGTAAGTACCATGATTAAATAAATGCAGCAGCACCTGGTAAACAGGTTGTTTGAATTGCTTCTTTTTAGAATTCCGGTAAATAAATTGATGCTCAAAAGCAGCCGGAGTGCTTTTTTCTACCCAGGCTTCCCATAGTTTTGATTGTGACATTAAGCCTGATGCAATTTCATGTATTGAACTTATATTTTCGTTTGTTTGAATTGTTTCTGCTAATTTCATACGTTGCCACCAAATGCTTTCAGCATTCCACATATGAAGAAGAGTCAGTTGAAGGCTGCTAAAACTGCTTATAATAGTTTTTTGCAGCATTTCATCGGGTAATGCTAAAATGGTCCCGGTCATTTTTTTGATTAGCCCAAACATTGTAAGATGCGTACTCTTGAAGAATTTGTTTCAACTTAAATTACTTTTTATGTTCTGTTTTTAATATGACATTTACATTTATCATAGAAATCAGACATAAAGTTAATGATCAGAAATAAATCTATCATTTAGATGTTTTCTGTTACATCATTCTCTTATTTGAATAAGTTTTTAAATAAACTTTTACAGAAAGTATAGAAATCTCATGCAAAATATTATAATTAGAAAAGCAGTTAAAGAAGATTGTTCGAGAATATTAGAACTTATAAGCGAACTGGCATTATTTGAAAGAGCCCCGGAACAAGTGACGGTAACACTTGAGCATTTTGTAGAAAGCGGTTTTGGTAAAAACCCTGTATGGTGGGCCTTTGTAGCTGAGGCAGAAGGAGAGGTGCATGGTTTTGCTTTATATTACATACGATACAGTACCTGGAAAGGCCAAAGAATGTTTTTGGAAGATTTACTGGTAACAGAAAAAATGAGAGGCAAAGGAATTGGACAGTTATTGTTTGATGAATTATTTAAAGAAGCAAAAGCCAGGCAATTGAATGGAATTGTATGGCAGGTGCTGGAGTGGAACGAGCCCGCGATAAAATTTTACAAAAAGCTAAATGCTTCTTTTGATGCTGAATGGGTTAACTGCAGTATAGAATTGTAGAATGATTTAATAGTAAACCTGGTTTCCCAGGGCACAGGAATAACCGGAGACTTAAATTGCCACCAGTTCAGCTCTTAAAAGGCTTGGTTGAGGAATTGGTTTACCTTCTTCTTTCAAATCTTCAAGATATAGACCAATAGCATCTTTTACATTTTCTTTAGCTTCATCAATTGTATTTCCACAGGAAAAACAACCATCAAGGTCTGGCACTCTCGCCCAGATCATTCCATCTGCAGCTTTTTCAAAAGTCACTAAATATTGCATAGTTAAAATTAATTAATTATTTCCAGCCTGCTTTTTCCTTAATATCATTTAACACTCCTATCGAAGGTTCTTTGTTGTTTCCATTATCGGGTAATATCCGGCTTGTGGTTGTGTTTAAGAATTTTATGGCTGCCGCCTTGCCTGGCTAAATACCAACCTTCATCCTGAAGTTGTTTTATAATATCTCTTACTTTCATTTAGGTAGTTGTCCTTCGCCGCTGTTGGATGTTCTTCACCAATAGCTCTTTGCTTAGTTATTATTTGAAGATGAAGAACATACTTCAAAGGCAAAACTGCTAACAATAGTGAGCTTTAGCAACAACAAAATCATTTATCTTTATATTAATAAAAATAGAAGAATCAAATTATGGAAACAATTCTGATAGAACTTACAAATCAAAAAGCAGCAAAGCTTTTGCATGAATTGGAAGAACTGCACCTGATTAAAGTAATTAAAAAAAATGTTATAAGTAACGAAAAGTTATCAGAAAAGTATGCAGGTAAATTGCCCGGAGAGATAGCCGATGAACTCTAGAAGTACGTAACCGAAGGCAGAAACGAATGGAACAATTGCAGTGTTTAATCGATAGCAATGCGGTCATTGATTATTTGGGTAGGAAGCTGCCTTTTTGATTATTGATTTACTATAAAATCTGATAAATTTTTTTATAGTATTTTTATCAGAAACACAAAGTAAAAGGCACCGATACATCCTATTATTAAAAGAATAGTTCCCAATAGTCTGCCTTTCCTGAGCTTGTACCACATAACAATACTGCTGAAGCATAAAAAAATAAGACCGACAGCAATACCATTCATTGTTAGCCTCCATATATAGGTAAGTATCCAATTAGATTTTCGGAATGGGTTATTTTTATCAACACCATTGAAGGTATGCATTGTTCTTATAACACCCCACGCGTTAAATTTAATTTCGTTTTGAGTACACAGCCCCTTTTTAAAATCTACATGAATGTTTTTTATATGACCTGGAACTTCTGCTCTGAAATCTATGCTGTCTTTGTTTAATTCAACCTCATTCACTTCTGCAGAAACTTTTAGCTGATGCATGATATTTCTCACAATACCAGCACTATCTAAGTTTGCGGGAATAACTATCGGAGTGGTAACTTTTTTTTCATTTCTTTCATCCCAAAAGCTTGCAAATTTCCAATCGCTATGATTTAATAAAAGTCCTGAAAAAGAAAATAACCAGATAAACAGCAGTAAAAAAAGTCCCAGGTGTATATGCAACTTTCTGTTCCAGTAAATAAGGTCTTTTATAATATTTTTTTTCATGCAGCTATTTTAAAGAATTAGAATAAGCAGAGTGACGAATACTATTGAACCAAAGCAAATGGCATAAATACCCATGGTGCGCTCTACCTTCAAAAAATACCAAAGAAAAATTCCACTAACCGTAAGAAAGAGAATCAGGTAGACGGAAGCATCTGCCAGCACACTCCATATCTTCATAAAAACAGCATTCTTACGAAACATCGCGAGGTGCGGACCAGGCATTTTATGGAGATAAGCAGTGGCACGCAATGCCCCCTTTTCCTCCTGTTTGATAAAGACACTGTCGTTAAGTGTATTAACTTTGATGTTTATTTCTAAACCAGGTCTTATTATACCGATTGATAAATTATCCTTTCCCTTAAATACATGATCAATTTCACCCGTAAAACCTAAAAGATGGGTGATAGCTTTTCCGGTACCAAGGTCAGTGGTATCATAAGGGATAACATTTAGTTTTAGCTTTCTCTCAGAAATAATTTTGACAGGGGTTGCTCTATTTACAATGTCAGTATGATTTAGTACCAAAACACTTATACCAAAAATGATAATAAAGGGACTAATGAAAAGGCCGGTATATAAGTGTAAATCCTGAACCAAAGGAAAATACTTTTTCATTTATCTATTTTTATTTGTAAAGTAATAATCAAGTTAATTTTCTTGTAAGTTCAAGTCATAAGTGCAACAGGGAGTTTCACCCCCTTTGAGCGGGCTAGCCCGCTCAAAGGGGGTGAAACTGAAAACCTAATTTTGTGTTGCGATGACAAAAAAATATTTCCAGCTCACC
>JAABUN010005919.1_pt1 | contig 14584 bp, 10 predicted proteins | sample 5559311 | NCBI WGS metagenome assembly JAABUN01 (sample SAMN10711877, study PRJNA513370) | rock metagenome | isolation source: Antarctica rocks | place: Antarctica: Victoria Land, Siegfried Peak sud | reverse complement strand
GGCCTCGGGCGAGCGCATCGTGTTTCGCAAGCGGGCCGCGGACACGAACGGCGAACCGCTGGAGATGGACTTCTTCGTTGCGCCGAACGGATTTCTCGCCGCGCCCCATGTGCACCCGGAACAGACAGAGACGTTCCGGGTCGTCAACGGTCGTTTCCGCGTGCGGATCGGAGTCGACGAGCGGACCTGTGGACCGGGCGAGGTCGCCGAGGCGCCGCCGAACACGACCCACGCATGGTGCAACCCATTCGACGACGAGGCGCAGTTGGTCCTCGAGGTTCGACCGGCCCTCGGCACCGAGACCTTCTTCGAGACGTTCTCCGGGCTGGGCCGGGACGGCAAGGTCAATGCCAAGGGCAGGCCGAACACGCTCCAGATGATGGTCCTCGCTCGCGAGTATCGGCGCGAGGTCGCGCTGCCCCCACCGATCGGCTGGATCGTGGCGCCGATCGCCGTCGTGCTGGCCCCCATCGGTCGACTGCTGGGCTACCGAGCCCGATACCCGAAGTACTCGCGGCCAGCCTGAGCAGCCGGGCGAGCCAGGTCAGTCCGCGTCGAGCAGCTCGAGCACCGGGGCGAGCGCCTCCAGGGCGGCGACCGTGCCCGGGCTCATCATGATCTCAAGCTGGGTGTACCCGGCCTGGCGGAACGTCCGGAAGGCACCGGCGATCTCCTCCGCGGAGCCGGTGATCGCGCCCGCCCCTTGGCTCGCGGGCTCCAGGGGATGGACATCGACCCCGGCCGACCGGCCGATCGTGGCCGGATCACGCCCGACCTCGGCACAGAGGTCATCCAGTGTCGCGAGGCGAGGCGCGAACTCGCTGATGTCGCTGCGCTCCTCGGCCCAGGAGCTCCAGATGTCCGCGTGTCGAGCGGCGTGGCGCTGCCCCTTCGGGCCGTTGCCGCCGATCATCAGCGGGATCCGGCCGGCCCGCGGCCCGGTACCTGCTGGAGATCCCGGGCCGCATGCCAGGTGCCCTCGAAGTCGGCGTGGCCGCCGCGCATGAGCGGAACGATCACCTCGAGCGCTTCCTCGAACCTCGCGAAGACCTGGTCCTCGGGTAACCCGAACGCGTGCGCCTGCCCCGGCCACGCGTGTCCGGCGCCGAGGCCGAAGACGAACCGCCCGCCACTGATCTCGTCGAGCGTCTCGGCCGCCTTGGCGATGATCCCGGCGTTGCGGTGGAGGGCGGACATCACCCACGTCCCGACCTTCACCCGTGACGTCGTGGCGGCCACGGCCCCGGCCATCGAGATCCCTTCCCAGACGCCCATGAGCGGGCGGTCCTTCGGCCTCCACAGGAGCTCGTCGGGTGTCCACACCGTGTCAAAGCCGATCGCCTCGGCCCGAAGTGCCATCTCGCGGATGCCGGACCAGCGGGGCGTCACCCGGTCCGCGCCGGACTGGTTGAGCGGGAGCACGACCCCGATCTCGAATGACCGCACCGGATCTTCCTCCGCGTCACGTGGATGCGAGTCTAGCCTCGCCCGCGGGGCGTGCGAGCCTGCGATGCCCGGATCTGCCAGTGACCCGGGTCCCTCGGGCCACGATGTCAGCGACGGAATGGATCCTCGATCCGTACCCCGCCGATCGTCCGACCGTGCTGGAGATCTTCGCTGATGATTCGCTCGGCGCCACCCCTGATGGCGGCGACGATGATGAGCGCATCCCAGAACGAGAGGGAGTGGCGCTGCTCGAGGTCAGCCGCCTCGAGGATGTCGCCCGTCGTGACAGCGTGGACCGGCCACCGGCCATAGCGCCCGACGAGCGCGCGCGCCTTCGACCGGGGAACGACGACCCGGAGCTTGCGGGTGAGGTTCACATACAGCTCCTGCAAGACCTGGGTACTGAGCAGCCCCTCCCGGGTGCGCCACAGGTCGGACAGGATCTCTCGGGCGATCGGCGACTTCTCGGGTTCGCTCTGGTCATACGCATAGAGGACGATGTTCGTGTCGACGAACGTCTTCATCGGTCGTATGTCTCCTCGCGGGCAGGGTAGGGGCCGCCACCCAGGTCGTAGCCGCGTTCGAGCTCGGCAAGCGCGTCATCCATGGCCCGGTCGTAGTCGTCGTCTTGCCGGGCGAGGACATCGATCTGCTCGGTCAGCAGCCGGCTGATGGAACTCCCCCGCTTCGCGGCTGCGACCCGCGCCTTCTGAACGGTGGCCTCGTCGAGCTGGATCGTGATGTTTCGCTTCATCCTGATACTTTACCACGTGAATAACGTGCGCCACGCCCATCACGTGGCGCACCTGCGCAAGTCAACCAGCCGCACGGCGATGGGGATACGATGCACCCGTGACCCTGGCCCCGAACGACTTCACCCACCTCCATGTCCACTCTGAGTTCAGCCTGCTGGACGGCCTCGGCCGGATCACGGAACTGGTCGAATCGGCGGCCGAACAGGGCATGGAGTCGATGGCCATCACGGACCACGGCGCCCTCTACGGCGCGGTCGCCTTCTACCAGGCCGCGAAGAACCGGGGCATCAAGCCGATCATCGGCGTCGAGACGTACGTCGCCCGTCGATCGATGACGGACAAGGAGGGCAAGGCGGACAGCCAGCCCTTCCACCTGATCCTGCTCGCCAAGGACGCGACGGGCTATCACAACCTGTGTCGCCTGGTCACCGACGCCCACATCGACGGCTACTACTACAAGCCGCGGATCGACCGCGAACATCTCGCTCGATACAGCGAAGGCCTGATCGGCCTGAGCGCGTGCCTCGGCGGCGAGGTCGCCAAGGCGCTCGAGGTCGAGGACTGGGAGCTCGCGCGCAAGGTCGCCGGTGACTACGGCGACATCTTCGGCAAAGACGGCTTCTTCCTCGAGCTCCAGGATCACGGCCTGCCGGAGCAGCGCCGCCTGAACGGCCAGCTCCTGAAGCTCGCCCCGGCGCTGGGCCTGCCGCTCGTCGTGACCAACGACCTGCACTACGTCCGCCAGGAGCAATCCGAGGCGCACGACGTCCTGCTGTGCGTCGGGACGGGCAACAACATCGACACCCCCGGCCGCCTCAAGTTCGGCACCCAGGAGTTCTACGTCAAGTCGGCGGCGCAGATGGCTGCGCGCTTCCCGGACCAGCGCGAGGCGATCCTCAACAGCCGGCGCATCGCCGAGATGACCGAATTGACCCTGCCCCTGGGTCAGCTCCGGATCCCGCATTTCCCGGTGCCGGACGGGCACACCGTGGAGAGCTGGCTGCGGGAGGAGTGCCAGCGCGGGCTCGCCCGCCGCTACGGCACGGTCACACCACAGCTCCAGGCCCGCCTGGACTACGAGCTCGGCGTCATCCTCTCGATGGGCTATGCCGGCTACTTCCTGATCGTCGCCGACTTCATCGCGTTCGCCCGGTCGCAGGGCATCCAGACGACCTGCCGGGGATCCGCCCCGGGCTCCATCGTCACCTACACCCTGGGCATCACACCGGTCGATCCGATCCTGTACGAGCTTCCGTTCGAGCGCTTCCTAAACCCCGACCGGGTGACGATGCCGGACATCGACGTCGACTTCGAGGACGGCCGACGGGACGAGGTCATCGCCTATGTCGGTCGCAAGTACGGGCAGGATCACGTGGCCCAGATCATCACGTTCGGGACGATGCTGGCCCGCGCCGCGATCCGTGATGTGGGCAGGGTCCTGGGTCACAGCTATGGCGAAGTGGACCGGATCGCGAAGGCCATCCCCAACCAGCTCGGGATCAAGCTCGACGAGGCGCTCCAGACCGCGCCCGCCCTGCGCGAGCAGGTCGAGGCCGATCCCGGCGTCAGGCGGATCATCGACTTCGCCCGGCATCTGGAGGGCGTCGCTCGGAACGCGAGCACCCACGCCGCCGGCGTCGTCATCTCGCGCGAGCCGCTGACCGAGCTGATGCCGCTCCAGAAGGCGACCAATTCGGACTCGCTCATGACCCAGTACGAGATGCATGCGATCGAGGCGCTGGGCCTGCTCAAGTTCGACTTCCTGGGCCTGTCCAACCTGACGATCCTGCGCCAGGCGGTCGATCTCGTGCGGGAGAACCGCGGCGTCACGATCGACCTCGACACGATCCCGCTGGACGACCCGGCCACGTTCGAGTTGCTGGCCTCGGGCGAGACGACCGGCATCTTCCAGCTCGAATCGGCCGGCATGCGCCGCTACATCCGGGAGCTCCGACCGACCTCGGTCCTCGACCTTGCGGCCATGGTCGCGCTCTACCGCCCGGGCCCAATGGACAACATCCCGGCCTACATCCGGCGCAAGCACGGCCAGGAGCCGGTCACCTATCTCCACCCACTCCTGGAGCCGTACCTCGCCAAGACCTACGGGATCTTCGTCTACCAGGAGGACATCATGGCCGCGGCCATGGGCCTCGGCGGGTTCACCGGTCCGGAGGCGGACACCCTCGGCTACGCGATCCGCAAGAAGAAGTCGAGCGTCCTGCGCGCCCAGAAGGAGAAGTTCGTCCGCCAGGCCGGCGAGCGCGGCGTCGAACCCAGGGTCATCGACGCCGTCTTCAAGGCCTTCGAGCCGTTCGAGCGCTACGGATTCAACAAGGCGCACGCGACCTGCTACGGCCTCATCGCCTACCAGACCGCGTATCTCAAGGCCAATCACACGGTCGACTACATGACCGCCGTCCTGACCGCGTTCCGGGCGAACGAGGAAAAGGTCGCGGCGGCTGTCGCGGAATGTCGCCGGATGGGCATCGAGGTCATGCCGCCGGACGTCCATCGCAGCCACCTGGAGTTCACGGTCGAGGGCGATTCGATCCGGTTCGGGCTGCTCGCCGTGAAGAACGTCGGCCAGGGCGCCATCGAATCGATCATCGCGGCGCGCGCCGCCAACGGCGACTTCCGGTCCCTGACCGACTTCTGCACGCAGGTCGACTTGCGCCTGGCGAACCGCAAGGTCCTCGAGGCGCTGATCAAGGTCGGGGCGCTGTCGCCGTTCGGCCACCCGGCGCAGCTCCTGCTCGGCCTGGACGATGCGATCGGCGCAGCGCAGGCGACGCAGCGCGATCGGATCAGCGGCCAGACCTCGTTGTTCGACCTTGGCGCCTCGGAGTCCGTGGCCCTCGAGCGGCCGTTGCCGCCCGCGACGGAGGTGCCGGTCCGCGAGCGCCTTCGCTGGGAGAAGGAGCTGCTGGGTCTGTACCTCTCGGAACACCCGATGGGTGAGGTCGCGGACCAGGTCGGGCGATTCGTGAATGCGTACTCTGGCGACCTCAAGGACGAGGCACTGGACGGGCAGCGGGTCGTCGTGGGTGGGATCGTGACCGGCATCCGGACGGTCATCACGAAGAAGCAGGAGGCGATGGCGATCGCCACGATGGAGGACCTCCAGGGTTCGATCGAGGTGGTGGTCTTCCCGCGCCTGTACGAGACGACGCGAGCCACGTGGCGAGATGGCTCGATCCTGCTGGTCGCGGGACGGGTGGATCACAAGGGCGAAGAGGTCTCGCTCCTGGCCGATCTCGCCGTGGACTGGGATGAGGTCGCTGCCAGTGGACCGGAGGCGTTCGCCCGAAAAGTCGCCGCCGGGGAACGCTCACCCGGAAGGAACGGGGGTCCTCGAAGGCAGCCGGTCGCGGTCGGGCCGGGCGCGGCGACCGTCGCCGTCGGCTTGGCCGTGGGTCCCTCGGTCTCGCCACGTCGCGACGCCGGCGACTCGTCGCCGCCGGAGCTCCCTCCCGAGGCGATGCTCCGCATCCAGCCCCTGGACCCGATCTCGACCGATCTCGGGCCGGCGGGCGCCGAGATCGTCGAGGAGGGCGCTGGCCTGCACGAGGCTCCGGCCGTGCCGGACGAGGCGCGCGCCCGGCTTGTGGCCGACGCCACGGCCGATGCGCCGGTGGCTGCCGGCCCGGAGGCTGTCCTGCACGTTCGCTTCGAAGGTGCCGCGGCGCCGGACCGGCTCGTTTCGGCGATGGAAGCGGTCAAGACCCTCCTGCGCGACCGACCCGGGGCGACGAAGGTCGTCCTGCACGTGCCGGCGCCGGGTGGTGGCCAGGCCCTCCCGATGGAGCTGCGTCGGGGCGTGGCGTACGACTCGGAGTTGCTCGCCGAGGTCCGGCGCAGGCTGGGCGACGGCCTCGTGGATCTGCGCCTCGCGATGCCGTGAGGATCCGGGACCGGGACCTCCGGACCTGGCCGCCGGTCAGCCGCGGCGGGCCAGTCGGCGCACTTCCTGCACCGCTGACGACTGGTCGCGGAACGCGGAGCGGACGGAGGCGACGGCGGTAGGTTCCAGCGAGAGTTCGTTCGCGATCTGGCTGAGCACGGCCGTCTCCTCGGCCGAGATCGTGCCACTCGCGGCCGCGACGGCGAAGCAGGCCCGCAGCACCGCCAAACGCTGATCGACGCTCGCCAGATCGCGGTACTCGCGTGTGACCGGGTAGTCCTCCGTGCCACCGACCGTGCCCGCCTGGAGCTTCGCCATCTCGGTCACGAGGACGGCGGTGGGCTCGTCCAGGAGCCCGCTCGCCTGGAGCTCGTGTTCGATCCGCGCCGTCTCTTCGGCGCTGATGTCCAGGTCGGCGTGGGCGGCACGGGCGAGGGTGTAGGCCGTGGAGGCGGCCAGTCGGGCCTGCTCGGGTGGCATCGCCTCGAGGCGGGCCACGATCCTCCGGACGGTCGCGGTCTCGCCGGTGGTGGGCTCGACTTCGGTCGATGGCACGTCAGTGACGTCGCGAGTGTCGGTCCGGCTCGGCCCGAAGAAGCGCTGGAACATGGATCGACCTCGATCGGCGACGGATGGTGGGTGGATGGTCCCGGAGGCGGGATTCGAACCCGCATGCCTCTCGGCGCCGCTGTTTGAGAGCGGTGCGTCTGCCATTCCGCCACCCCGGGAGGAGTGGATCGCTGCCCGGATGGTAGCAAGCGATCCGAACGCCGCGCGAGCGAGCGTTGAACGAGCGCGGAACCGTCAAGCAAGGACCCGCGTCGGGCGAACGACCGATGCTAGACTCGCCCAGCCCGAACGCCGCCACTATCGCCGTCCGGAGGGATCCCTCGACCGTGGAGGACCTTCGCTCGACGACGGTCTCCGATGACCCCGTCCAGCGCCGCGATCTCATCCTGCTCGAGCGTGCCGGCACCGGCGATCTCGATGCCTTCAACGACCTCGTCGTGTTGCACCAGGACCGGTTGTTCGCCCTCGTCGTGCGCATGGTGCCCGATCGCGACCAGGCCTCGGACGTGGTCCAGGAAGCGTTCTTTGCGGCGTTCCGGAACCTTCACGCGTTCCGCGGCGGGAGTGTCAAGGCCTGGCTGAACCGGATCTGCGTGAATGCCGCGATGGATACGCAACGGTTGCGCAAGCGCCGTCCAGTGCAGCCCTACCCGGAACTCGACGACGAGAGCTGGCAGCCGCCGGCAGGCGAGGCGCACGATCCGGAGCGGATCGCGGTCGATGCAGAGCGAAGCCGTATCCTGTCCGCGGCCCTGGGCCAGATCACCCACGATCAGCGGTCGGCCATCGTGCTGTACGACGTCGAGGGCTACGACTACGCCGAGATCGCGGACATGACGGGCGTCTCCCTCGGAACCGTGAAGTCGCGGATCCATCGCGGCCGGCTCGCGTTGCGGGGCGTCCTCGAGGACCGGATGGAGCTGTTCCGTGACTGAGTTCGACGTCGCGCTCCGACAGGCTGGGGAACCACTCCTCGGGATGCGTCGTCTGATGGGGCGACATGACTGATCATCCCCGGGCGCCTGTGAACGCCGCCCACGCCAGCCACGATCCGTTGCTGATCGCGGCACTGGTCGACCGAGACCGTGCCGGCCTCAGCGGCGATGAACGCACCCGTGCGGAGGCGTTGATCGCCGACTGCGCTTCGTGTGCCGCGCTCCACAGCGACCTCGTGAGCCTCGGGTCGGTGCTCCGTGTCACGGCGACGCCGTCCCGACCACGTGATCTCCGCCTGACCGAGGCGGACGCGCAGCGGCTTCGTCCGCCGAGCTGGCGGCGGGCCTGGCGCATGATCGGGACTCGCCGCGACCTTTTCACTCGTCCGCTCGCGATGGGCTTCACCACACTCGGCATCGTCGGGCTCCTCGTGGGTACGCTGCCCTCGATGTTCACTGGAAGCACCGCCCAGACGCTTTCGACGGTCGGCTCGGCCGTGGGGTCGCAGTCCCCGACCGACGACGCGGCGGCGGCCCCGGCTCCCGCTGCATCGGCCGCTACCGAGTCCACCGCTTCCGCTCCTGCTGCCCTGGCCGCGCCGCCCTCGGCAGCCGCGTCCGCCGGTGCGGCGCAGAACGACACGGGCACCGTCCAGGGACAGGCGACCGCAAGCGACGATCGCGACATCGCAGGACGTCCGGACGAAGGCGAAACGTTCGCCGGCACGGACCACGGCGAGCGCACCTCGGCCAGTGATCCGGGCGTCGGCGCCGGCGTGCCCCCTGAGTCGTCCGATCTCAAGGTCGTCGAGGACGCCCCTCGTGTCTCTGCGCTGATCGTTGTCGCCGGCGGGCTGCTGGTCGTCGGGCTCGCGCTGTTCGGCCTGCGCTGGCGTACCCGCCACCTTGGCGACGGCTGACCGTTCCCCTCGGCGCCAGTCGCCGCGGTAGCCGCCCGGGTACACTGGGCGCCTCGCCCCGTCCGACCCGTCCATCCCGACGAGCGTCGTGACCTGACCTCGGAGCTGCCGATGGAACGCCTGATGCTGCTCGACGGCAACGGGCTCATCTACCGCGGATATTTCGCGCTCATCGAGAACCCGCTGACGACCAAGGACGGCCAGCTCGTGACGGGTGTCTTCGGGTTCACGAACATCGTCCTGCGGGCCATCGTGGACGTCCAGCCGGACTACATCGCGGTGGCGTTCGACCTGCCCCAGCCGACCTTCCGCCACGAGCGATACGCCGAATACAAGGCCACCCGCCAGCGGATGCCGGACGATCTGCGCGAGCAGATCCCGCTGGTCCGCGAGGTCGTGGCGGCTCTCGGCATCCCCGTCTACGACCTGGCGGGCTTCGAGGCGGACGACGTCATCGCGACCCTGACCGACCAGGCCGAGGGATTCGGGCTCGAGACGACGATCCTGACCGGCGACCTGGACATGCTCCAGCTGGTCAGCCCCAACACGAACCTCGTCGTCTCGCTCCGGGGCGGGGCCTCCAACATCGTTCGCTACGACCTGGCCAGGATCGACGAGCGGTACGGCCTCCAGCCGCTCCAGATGCTCGACTACAAGGCGCTCAAGGGCGACCCGACGGACAACATCCCGGGCATCCCGGGAGTCGGCGAGAAGACGGCGTCTAAGCTCATCCGGGACTGGGGCAGCCTGGACGTCCTGTACCAGCACATCGACGAGGTGCTTCCGGAGAAGCTTCGCGCCCCACTGGAGGCCGCCCGCGACACGGTCCTCGAGAGTCGCGAGCTGATGCGGCTCCAGCATGGGTTGCCGGTCCAGCTCGACCTGACGGCCGCCGCCGGCTTCCGCAGGTACGATCGCGAAGCGCTGCTCCGCCTGTTCCGCCGGTTCGAGTTCCGGACGCTCGTCGATCGATTGCCGCCGCGCGACGGGGAGCGGCCGGAAGATGCGGCCGCGTCGATCGCGGCGGCCAAGGAGGTCGAGTTCCCGGCGGCGCGGGGTGGTGGCGTTCGGCGGCTGGCCACGCCCCCCGCTGACGGGCGCGGGCTGCAGCTGTCGCTGGACTTCGATACCCTGAGTGATGGACGACCGACCACCGCGACCGGCGAGCACGTCGCCACCGGCGAGCACACCGCGGCCGAGGGCGCCGGATCCGGGATGGCGTCGACCCCGACCCACGATCATCCGGCGCCCGTGAGCGAGCCAGGGGATCTCTCGGGTGCCCTCGCTGCGGCGATCGCCGACCCGGGCCGGATCGAGCGGCTGGACGCCTCCGATATCGCCGGCCTGCGCGGCTGGATCTCGGGCCACCCCTGGGCCGCCGTCACGCTGCGCAAGGATGATCCGCGGCCGCTCGCCGGCACTGCCCTGGCGCTCGGCCTGGCCGGCCCCGACGGCCGCGCGGTGGCCGCCGACGGCCCCGAGGCAGTCGCAGCGCTCCGCGCGCTCCTCGTCGAGACCGGTACGCCGGTCGTGGGTCACGACATCAAGCCGCTCCTGGTGGAGCGCTTCGCGGAGGATCCCCGCGCAACGCCGCTGCTGGTCGAATTTGACACCCAGATCGCCGCCTACCTGCTCAACGCGTCGCTGCGCAGCCAGTCCATCGCGGACGTCGCCGCCGAGCGACTGGACCGGATCCTGCCACCGAATGCCGCAGGGCTGCCGCCATACGCCACGGCCGGACTGGAGGCCCTCGCCTCGGCGGCGGTCCGCGAGTCGCTGGAGCGCGACCTTGCGGCCGCGGAGCTCGATCGGCTGTTCCGCGAGATCGAGCTGCCGGTGATCCCGATCCTGGCCCGGATGGAGGCCACGGGCGTCGCGCTCGATGAGGCCGCGCTGTCCGCCCTCGAGCTCGAGTTCCGCGCCGAGATCGCGCGGCTCGAATCGGAGGTCCACAGCGACGTCGGGCACGAGTTCAACCTGGGCTCGCCAAAGCAGCTCGAGCAGATCCTGTTCTACGAGCTGAACCTGCCCAAGGGCCGGCGCACGAAGACCGGCTACTCGACCGATGCGACCGTCCTCGAGGAACTGCGCCCGGCCCACCCGATGATCGACAAGCTCCTGCTGTGGCGGGTCTACACGAAGCTGCGCTCGACCTATATCGAGGCGCTGCCCACGCTGCTCGGCCCGGATGGTCGCCTCCACACGACGTTCCACCAGGCCGTCGCCGCGACCGGCCGCCTGTCCTCGTCGGACCCGAACCTCCAGAACATCCCCATCCGAAGCGAGCTCGGGCGGCGGATCCGCCGTGCTTTCGTTGCCGGAGACCCGGCGCGGACGCTGCTGGCCGCCGATTACAGCCAGATCGAGCTGCGCATCCTGGCCCACGTGTCGGGGGACGAGCACCTCCGCGAGGCCTTCGCCCGGAACGCCGACATCCACCGCGAGACCGCCGCCCGCGTCTTCCACAAGGAACCGGACGAGGTGACCGCGGACGAGCGCTCGATGGCCAAGATGGTCAACTTCGGGATCGCCTACGGGATGAGCGACTTCGGCCTCGCGTCCCGGGCCGGGATCAGCCGCCAGGAGGCCCAGACCTTCATCAACGAGTATTTCGCGGCTTACTCGGGCATCGGCTACTACATGATCCACATCAAGGACACGGCGCGGCGCGAGGGTGGGGTCAAGACCCTCCTGGGCCGCCGACGGGCGATCCCCGAGCTCGAGGCACGCAACGCCGCCCTGCGGGCCTCGGGTGAACGGATGGCCATCAACATGCCGATCCAGGGGACGGCAGCGGACATCATGAAGCTGGCCATGATCCGGGTCGCCGAGGCGCTGGCGGCCGAGAAGTTCGCTGCCCGGATGCTCCTCCAGGTCCACGACGAGCTCGTGTTCGACCTGCCCCGGGACGAGGTCGAGCCGCTGGCCGCCCTGGCCCGGCGGACGATGGAGCAGGCGATGCCCCTGGACGTGCCGCTCGTGGTCGATGTCAAGGTCGGTGACAGCTGGGACGGGATGACCCCGCTGACCCGGGCCGACGCCATCGCCGCCGAGGCGGACGAGCTTCCGCCCGAGCCCGTGGCCGGCACCCTCGCGGGCTAGACCGAGGCGATGCCCGAACTCCCCGAAGTCGAGACGATCGCGCGCGACCTGCGGCCACGCCTGGTCGGGGCCGTGATCGTCGGCGCGCGCTGCACCTGGGCCCGGACGCTGCGCACGCACGAACCCAACGCATTCGCGGAGGCGGTGGCGGGCCGGACCGTGGAGTCGGTCGGTCGACGTGCGAAGCAGCTCGTCATCGCGCTGTCCGGTGGGGCCGCCCTGACCGTCCACCTCAAGATGACGGGCCAGCTCTTCGTCGTGCCATCAGCGGCACCCGAGGACGCCTATATCCGCCTCGTCCTCGAGCTGGCCGACGGTCGGGAACTTCGATTCCGCGACATCCGCAAGTTCGGCCGGGTCGGGCTGTATGGACGCGATCCGGTCACCGGAGAGTTGGTCGCCGAGGTGGGCGGGGCAGCCGTCTTTGCCGCGATCGGCCCGGAACCGCTCGCCGACGAGTTCACCGTGCGCGAGTTCCGTCGGCTCGTGCGCCGGCGCAAGGGTCGGCTGAAACCCCTGCTGCTGGACCAGTCGTTCCTGGCGGGCGTCGGCAACATCTACGCCGACGAATCGCTGTGGCGCGCCCGGCTGCATCCGCTTCGGACGGCGGCCACGCTCCGGCCGCCGGACGAGCGACACCTGTTCGATGCGATCCGGGCGGTCCTCACCGAGGCCGTCGAACGCCGCGGTTCGTCCATCGACGACTACACCGCGCCCGATGGCGACGGCTCCATGCAGGAGCGGTTGGACGTCTACCAGCGGACCGGCCGACCCTGTCGGCGCTGCGGTCGACCGATCAAGCGGCTCGTCGTCGGGGCGCGATCGACCCACCTGTGCTCGTGGTGCCAGCGCCTCTCGCCGGCCGAACGCAAGAGCGGGGCGGCGATCCTGCGCACGATGACCGGCGGGGCAGGCCAGGCACCGGCGTCCATGTCTCGCGCGGAACGGACGAAGCGTGCGGCGGCGACCCGCCGCGCGACCGCGAGAGCTGCCGGCGATCTCGGCTCGCGCGCGGCCGGCTGATGTCCATCCTGCGATTCGCCGGCGTGACCCGCGAGGTCGGGACGTTCGTCATCCTCGATGCGGTCGAGGGCGCGATCGCGCTCGGCGACCGGATCGGCCTGGTCGGACCGAACGGCGCCGGCAAGACCACGATGCTCCGTTTGGCCGGCGGTCCCGAGGAACCGGAAAGAGGGACCGTCCAGCGCAAGCGAGGACTGTCGATCGGCCTGCTTGCGCAGGAATCGCATTTCGACGCGGCCTTCATGGCGTCATCGGACCTGCGGGCGGCGGTCCGGACCGGCGCGGCGCACCTTGAGACGATGGCCGTCGAACTCGCTTCGATGGAGCGCGACGGGCGGGTCACGGGGTCCGCCTATTCGGACCTCCAGCACCGGTTCGACGTGCTCGGCGGCTACACCCTGGACCAGCGCGTGGACGAGGCGCTCAGCGGCCTCGGCTTCCGGCGCGATGAGTGGGCCAAGCCGCCGGCTGCGCTGTCGGGCGGCGAGCAGACCCGGGCGGCCCTGGCCAGGCTCGTCATCGCGGACCCGGACCTGCTCCTGCTCGACGAGCCGACGAACCACCTGGACCTCGACGCCCTCGAATGGCTGGAGGAGCACCTGCGACGACGGGCCGGCTCACTCCTCGTGGCCTCCCACGACCGGACCTTCCTGGACGCGACGGTCACCCGGATCTGGGAGCTGCGCGATCGGCGCCTGACGGCGTTCCGGGGCGACTACAGCGCCTACCACCGCCAGCGCGAGGAGCGCGACGCCCGCGCGACCAAGGACGCCGACACCCAGGCCGAGGCGATCACCCGTGAGCAGGAGGTCATCCAACGCTACCGCAGCCATCGCAAGTTCGCCAAGATGCACGAGCACGAGGCGCGACTCGAGCGGCTGCAGACCGATCGCCGCGACGCTCCGCGGGCGACCCGCAAGCTGCGGCTCCCACAGGCTGGCCTGGCGGGCACGGGCCCGTCGAGATCCGGCGAGGTCGTGGTCAGAGTCGAGGGTCTGGCCGTCGGTTACCTTCCGGGCCGCGGCGCGAAGGCACCCGACGGCACGCCCGCGAACGAGCCGCGCATCGTCGCCCGAGTCCCGTTCCTCGGCGCCCAGCGCGCGGAGCGGATCGGCATCGTCGGTCCGAACGGGGCCGGCAAGACGACGCTCCTGCGTACGATCGCCGGGGAACTACCGCCGCTCGATGGCTCGCTCGCGTTCGGCAATGCCGTGCAGATCGGCTACCTCGCCCAGCTGCGCCGGGCCGCGATCGCGGGTACGACCGTGCTGGAGGCCCTGACCGAAGCCGCGCCGGTCACCGCCGGAGAGGCACGCTCGTACCTGGCCCGGTTCCTCTTCCGCGGCGAGGACGCGTTCAAGGAGGTCCGCCTGCTGTCCGGCGGTGAGCGTTCGCGCCTCGAGATGGCGCTCCTTGGCATCCAGCCCGCGAACCTGCTCCTGCTCGACGAGCCGACGAACCACCTGGACATCCCGGCTCGCGAGGCGATCGAGGCGTTCATGCGCGATTCGCCGGCCACGCTCCTCGTCGTGTCGCACGACCGCCGCCTGCTCGAGACCGTGTGCGAGCGGTTGTGGGTCGTGGGCGATGGCGGGGCGGCCGCGTTCGATGGCGGCTACAAGGCGTGGCGGACGGCGGTGGCCGGCGGCTGGACAGTGGCGGAAGCGATCCGGGAGCAGGCAGACCGGCGACGGACGGGCGCCCCTTCGGCTGCGAAGACGATGCCTGGACGCGGACCCGCGATCCCGATTCGTGCCGCAACGGCGACTGCGCCCGCTGTGCCCGCGACGCCCGCCCCGCGCCCACGCCGGGGCCTGGAAAAGCTGTCGAAGGACGCCTACAAGCGACAGAGGGCGGCGCTGGACGCCGAACTGACCCGGCTCGGCCTGCGCAAGAACCACTTGGAACTCTCGATGAACGACCCGCTGGTGG
>JAABUN010005918.1_pt1 | contig 14584 bp, 18 predicted proteins | sample 5559311 | NCBI WGS metagenome assembly JAABUN01 (sample SAMN10711877, study PRJNA513370) | rock metagenome | isolation source: Antarctica rocks | place: Antarctica: Victoria Land, Siegfried Peak sud | reverse complement strand
CGTTCGACGCCGCAACCGGGCATCCGCACGCCATGGCCTCCAGCGGCGGCTGCCCGAAGCCCTCCGCGAGGCTGGGAAAGATCATGCCCGAGGCGGCGCGCAAGAACGCGGGCATGGCGTCGGCGTCCACCCAGCCCAGGTGATGGAGCCGCTCCGCCACGCCCAGTCGCGCAGCAGCCTCTCTCAGCTGCCCCGACCGGCCGAAGCCCGGGCCGGTCAGCACCAAGGAGACGTCATGCGGCCAGCGCTCAAGGGCTTGAAGGAGTCGATCATGGTTCTTGTGCGGCCAGAGCGCGGCCGGATAGAGCAGCCAGAGCGGCTCAGGGAGGCGCGGGAGCCCAGCACGGGCCATCTGACTCCAGCGGACCTGGACGAAACCGGCTGTGGTCGATGCCCAGACGGATGGCGGTCACCCTCTGGCCGGAATCCGGAGGCGGTCGACGATCCGTTGACGGGAGTGCCCGGAAACGGTCACCACGTGGCTTGCGCGCCCAGCGGCCCGGTCGCACGCGGTCCGCCTGAACGCCCGCTCACCACGCGGGAAGTGCTTCGGCACGTCGTGATGCAGGAGATCGAACAGGGTCAGAACCGAAGCGCCGGCTCCCGCACGCGGGATCGGAACCGTCAGCGGGAAGTGAAGGACGTCGGCGTCCGATGCGAGAGCACGCGCCGCTGCGGGTGCCACAGCCATCCCCCGGGCCAGCGCGAGCGCTCGTCCGCCGCGCCCGGCTCCGAGTCGGAGGCCGGTCACCGCCTCGACCTTGACCGGGCCGCCTGCGTCGCTCTCGAGCCCGGCCGCGGCGAAAGGGCCGGCAAGCACCGTCACGCGCTCAGGCCCGTCACCGGAGGCGAACGCCGCCAGCAGACCGCGGACGTAGGTCTCTGACCCGCCGACCCGCCCTGGGTCAAGGGTGAGAAGGCTGAACGCGACGTGCAAGTGGCGCAGCCTACGCTGTGGGCGTGGCCGCCCCCGATCTTCCGACGCTGACGATCATCACTCCGTGCCTGAACGCCGCGGCGACGCTGCCGGAGACCATCCAGAGTGTCCGTGAGCAGGCCTATCCCGGTGTCGAGCACATCGTGGTGGACGGCGGCTCCACGGACGGGACGCTCGAGATCCTGCGGGCCACCGACGGCCTCCGCTGGGTCTCCGAGCCCGATCGCGGACTCTCCCACGCGCTCAACAAGGGCGTCGCGATGGCGTCCCACGAGGTGATCGGCGAGCTCAACGCCGATGACGTGTACGAGCCGGGCGCCCTGGCGGCCGTGGGCGAGGCCATGCGCCACCGGCCGGAGGCGGCATGGCTCACGGGGTACTGCCGCATCGTCGACGCCGAGGGGCGCGAGATCCGCAAGCCCGTCACGGCGTACAAGAACGCGCTGCTGCGCCGGTACTCGCTGGGGCTCTACCTCACGCACAACTTCGTCTCGGCTCCCGCCACGTTCTTTCGTCGCGGTGCGCTCCAGGCCGCGGGCGGATTCGACGAGCGGTACAAGATCTCGGTCGACTACGACCTGCAGCTGAGGATCGCCCGTCGCGCGGACCCGATCATCGTGCGCCGGTACCTGGCCTCCTTCCGGATGGCGGACGGAAGCCTTTCGATGTCCGGCTTCCGGACGCAGTTCCGCGAGCACGCCGAGCAGGCCCGACGGCACGGGGAGGGTCATCGAGTCGCGGTCGCCGTCAATCAGGTGACCAGTGCCGGGATCGTGACGGTCTACGAGGCGATGCGGCGACGGCGCGCCAGAGCTCGACCGTCTGCTGCGCGCAGCGAGCCCAGCTGAAGCGCGCCGCACGGACGCTGCCACGCGCGCGCCAGGGTGCCGGATCGGCGAGCACGGAGGCGATCGCGTCGGCCAGCGCGCCTGGGCGCTCCGGATCCACGAGCGGCGCTGCATCGCCGACGATCTCGGGCAGACTGCCGGCCCGGGACGCCACGACCGGCGTCCCGCACGCCATCGCCTCGAGCCGCGGGAAGCCGAAGCCCTCGTCGCGCGACGGATACACCGAGGCACGCCGCGCTGCGGTACAACGACACGAGCTCGTCGTCGACGATGCGCCCGGCCAGCTCAGCGCCGCGCTCTTTGCGCAAGGGCGCGATCAGGGCCTCGTCTCGCCACCCGCGCGCGCCCACGACGACGAGCCGATTCACGGTGCCGAGGTCGCGTAGGCGGGCGAAGGCCGCCAGCAGCCTTCGAGGTTCTTGCGCGGCTGCAACGTCGCCACCGAGAGCAGATACACGGGGCGCGTGTAGAGGAGAGCCTCGAGCCCGACCGTCGAGGAGATGACCACAACCGCCTTCGCGGCCCTCATGAGGTCATGCGAATTCGTATGCGGGGAGTCCGTCGCCCGGAGACTTCATGGCGATGTCGCTCTCCTCCAGCGTCCGGCCGGCCGGCAGGTCGGTGGCGGCCACCAGTTTCTTGGCCATTTTGATCACGGGCTGGATCTCGCTTGGGTACATCGTCTTGGTTCCGTCGCCGAGCGCGAGGTGCGTCCGTCGCAAGTCGCGCACCATGTTGCAGCGGCCGGCCGGCTCGAGCGAGAAACGGTGGTCGGTGCCCTTCAGGGCACGGTTGAGAGTGAAGTGCTTCTCGATGATCCTGGCCCCTAGCACGTAAGCGGCGACCGCCATGGCAATGCCGCTGTCGTGGCTCGACAGCCCTATGACGGAGTCGTGGAAGAGTTCGCGGTACGTGCTTATCACCCGCAGGTCGAGTTCCTTCCACTCCGCCGGGTCGCCGGCCGTGCCCTGCAGCAGGGACACCTGCGGGTTGATCTCAGCCACGGTCTCGTAGGCGCGCCGCACGTCATCGAGCGTCGCACCACCGGTGGAGAGAATCATCGGCTTGCCGGCCTGGGCGAGATGGAGCGTGAGCGGCGTATTGGTCAGGTCCGCGGAGGCGACCTTATAGGCGGGCATCTCGAGCTCGGCGAGGAAGTCGGCGCTCGGGAGGTCGAAGGCGGTTGAGAAGAAGGTGACGCCCAGCTCGTTGGCGCAGGCCTTGAGCTCCTCGAACTCCGAGCGCCCGAACTCGAGCGCCTCGCGATGCCCCCGTAGGCGGCGCCGTACGAGTTCTCGTTCTCGTAGGGTTTGTTGAACATTCGCGCGTGTACAGCGACCGGTTGGCGCGTTTCTGAAGCTTCACCGCATCCGCACCCGCGGACTTCGCCGCCTCGAAGAGCTCCAGCGCCGTCTCTAGCGATCCACCGTGATTGTGGCCGATCTCTGCGATCACGTAGCACTCGCCACCGTCGGTGATGTCGTCGTCGCCGATGCGAAGCGAGCACGTGGACTGATCCGGTAGTGACGCGAGCGGTCGTCCTTCCAGGTCACATTGAGGCCACTGAGGCCCCGATGGCATGTTGGCAGTAACGGGCGACCGCTCAAGAGATGCACGGCCCGCCCAAAAAGTGTAGAAGGCGCCGCTAAGGTGCCGCGCGATGCGCAAGCCACATGTGCCCGCGGCGTTGCGGTGGCTCGTCGCAGCGGTCGCACTCTGTGGGACTGCGTGGGCACTTCTCGTGCCCGCCTGGCAGGTGCCCGACGAGGATGCCCATTTCGCCTACGTCCAGACGCTCGTTGAGCTCGGGCGTCGCCCGGCCGACGACGGGCGCTCGGCCGAGAAGTCGACGGAGCAGTATCTCGCCGAGCAGGCGAGCGGCTTCCTGGACTCGGTGCAACGGCTGGAGGAGCGTCCGGAGTGGAGCCCAGCGGCCGAGCGCCGATGGAGGGCGCGCGAGAGAACGCTCAGCCGGGCGGCGCGCGAAGACGGCGGCGGTGCGCTTTCGTCTCGCGGCAACCCGCCCGGCTACTACCTCTACGCCATGGTTCCCTATCTCGCCGCGCGTAGAGGCACGGTGCTCGATCGGCTCTACTTGATGCGCCTGTTCTCGGTGCCGCTGACGATGCTCTTCGCGGTCTCGGGCTGGTTGCTTGCGGGCGAGCTGCTCGGAAGGGACCGCTGCGCCCAGCTCGCCGCCGGCGCGCTCTGCGGGCTGGCTCCCATGGCCGGCTTCATCGGCGGCGGGGTGACGCCGGACGCCCTCCTTTTTCCCTTGTGGGGCTTTGCGCTGTGGCTGTCGATGCGTGTTCTCCGTCGCAGGGCGAGGATGGTTGACCTCGCGTTTCTAGCTGCGGTGCTACTCGCCGCTCTTGCGGTCAAGCCGGTGAGCGCGGCCCTGCTGCCGGGTGTCGTCTGGGCCATGGGCGCCGGCCTATGGAGGCGAAGCGGGCGGCCACCCGTCTCCGCCCGGTCGGTCGCGGCCGTCGTGGGAGCGCTTGCCTTCAGTGCCTCGGTCGCGGCGGCGCTGCTCGTGCCTGGTGGCCCCCGGCGGTTCGCCAGCTACCTCTGGCAGTTCTACTCGCCCGTCGACGCGGGAGCACAGCCGGTGCGTCAGCTCCCCGCCTGGCCGCTTCGGGATATCTGGTGGGAGGGCACCGTGGGTGCCTTCGGCTGGTTGGAGGTGCGCTTCCCCGGGTGGGTCTACGCGGCAGTGGCGGCCGTCGCGGCGTTGGTCGTGGTGGGCGCCGGGCGGGCGCTGATCGCCGCCGGACCCCGACGGCACGCTGCGACCAGCCTGGCTTTGGCTCTCCCGGCGCTCACTCTCCTGGCCGGTCTGCATCTGACCGAGGAGTGGCTCCTCGTCGAACAGGGGGAGGGCTTCTCCCAAGGTCGCTACCTGCTCCCGCTGCTGCCCCTCGCCGGGCTGGCGCTCGGGGCGTCGATCCGAGCCTGCCGGTCAGATCGCCGCGGCATCGCGCTCGGGGCGGCGCTCGGCGTGCTCTCGGCAACCCAGCTCGCGTCGCTCGCCATCGTCACCGCCAGGTTCTATGCGTAGGGGCACCGTCGTACTCGCGCTCATCTCGGCGTTCGGCACGCTAGGTCTGCTGTTCAGCGCCGCCACCGATCGGCGGGACCGCGCGTTCAGCGTCGGCCTTCCAGCCGTCCGCGTCGTCGGCACGGCGGAGCCGGGGGGCCAGCTGTGCCGCGAGCGAATCGACGTGCCAGTCGCCTTCTCGCGGGTGCGACTGCTGGTCGCCACATACGGAGCGACGGGATCTCCGTTGGCGATAACCGTTCGCAATGCGCAGACCCAGCGGGTACTCGCCCACGGTCGCGTCGCCGCAGGTTATGCCGACAACAGCACGGTGGACGCGCCGGTCGGCGATGTGCCCGCTGGCGGGCCGGTACGCCTCTGTGTACGCAACGGCGGGGCACTCCCCGTGGCCCTTCGCGGCGCACCGCGAGACACGATCGCCGACCAGATCGCCGACCCGTCGCTCCGCGCCGAGCCAGCCGTTGTCTTCCTTCGCAGGGAAAGCGTCTCGGTGCTCTCGATCGTTCCGGACGCCTTCGCTCGGGCGGCGCGCTTCAAGGTGCACTGGCTCGGCGCCTGGGCCTTCTGGTTGCTGCTGGCTGTGGTAGCGGCCGGTCTGCCGCTCGTCCTGGCGGGGGCGATCCGGGCGGCTTATGCCTCAGAACGCTCGTAGGAGCGCGCCGGCGGCGGCTCGGCTGGCTCCGGCTGTTCCTCCCTGCGGCGTAGACGCTCGTCGAGCAGCGACAGCTCCTGGGCCAGGACCTTGGACTGGTCCGTGAGCCGCGATACGGCGACCGAGAAGTGCAGGAGCAGGAGGATCACGAAGCCGAAGGCGATCAGGAAGAGAGCCGACGGCGGATAGGCGATGCCGATCACCGAGGCGACCCCGGTGAGCAGGTCGCTCCAGAGCGTGAGCCCGATCAGCAGTGCGGTCACCGCCATCCAGACGAGCGCGTAGCGCTCGAGCAGGCGTCGGCGCCGCACGAGCTCGAGCACCATGACGAGAAGCACGACCGTCGCACCCACCGCAGCCAGGCGAAGGTGGAGCTGCATCAGAGCCCGGCTCCGGCAGCCGTGACAGGGGCGGCTCCCCCGGGAACAGGCACCGGCCGCCGGCGGGCGAGGCCGACCCCGATCGCGAGAAGGACCTTCACCATGTAGTAGGCGGACTTGCCCGACCGAATCGACGATTGCCCGCCGCCACGCTCGAACATCCGGACGGGCACCTCTCGCATGGTCAGCCGGTGGTGATGGAGCATCAGCACCGCCTCCACCTCGGGATAGTCGTGCGGATAGTCGCGAGCGAAGAGGCCGATGGCACGGGCGTTGTAGAGCCGGAAGCCGGAGGTCGGATCGGAGACTCGCTGGCCGATGATCCGGGAGAGCAGAAAGGCGAAGAGGTGGATTCCCGTGCGACGGCTGATCGGCGCCGGATAGCGGTAGTCGTCGGAGAGGAAGCGTGACCCGCAGACCATGTCGATGCGAGGATCGCGCTCGCGCTCGTCGGTCAGCCGGGAGATCTCGCTCGGGTCATGCTGGCCGTCGCCGTCCACCTGGACCATCAGGTCGTAGGCCTCCTCGCGCGCGAAGCGGAAGCCTGACTGGACCGCGCCGCCGATGCCGAGGTTGAAGGGGTGGCGTACCACCGTGGCCCCGGCGTGCGTCGCGATGACGGCCGTCTCGTCCGTGGAGCCGTCGTCGATCACCAGTACGTCCCAATCGGGCGCTTCCCGGTGCAGTGCCGCGACCACGCGGCCGACCGTCTCGGCCTCGTTGTAGGCAGGCACCACCGCCAGGCGCCGTTCACGCCGTGTGACCATGGCCATCAGGGTAGTGACGATGACAACCTGCCGAGGTTGCGGGCTTTACAGCTCCTCCGCGATCCGCGGGGCCTCCCGGTTGAAGACGCCGAAGCCGAGCAGCATCGCGAAGACGAGGATGCCCAGCGGTATGAGGAGCTGAGGGGTCCCGCCCGCCGCGGCGGCGGCCGTGGGGGCGTTCGGGTCTATCACGGCGTGGCGGAACTGCTGAAGGATCGCGGCGACCGGGTTGAGCATTAGAAGATGCTTGATCGACTCGGATACCGAGATCGTCTCGATGGCGTAGATCACCGGCGTCGCGTAGAACATGGCTTGGAGCACGACCTCCCAGATCGGCTTGATGTCCCGGAACCGGACGTAGAGCGCCGAGAGGAGCATCGCCAGGCCGGTCACGAGCATCGCGAGCAGGGCGATGAGCAGCGGCGCCTCGAGCCAGCTCAGGCGGGGCTCGACACCCGAGGCGACGGCGAACGCGAGCACGACGCCCAGGTTCAGGATCAGGTTGAAGGCGGCGGTCAGGACGACGGAGACCGGGATGGCCATGCGCGGGAAGTGGATCTTGCGGACCAGGCCCTCGTGGGCGACCATCGATCCCACCGCCCCGGTCCCCTCCTGCACAAAGGTGAAGAGGACGATGTTCGACAGCAGGACGACGGGATAGAAGGCGACGCGACCGCCGACTTTCACGAATTGCGTGAAGACCACGTACAGGACGCCGAAGAGCAGCACCGGGCGCACGAGCTGCCAGAGATAGCCGAGGAAGGAGCCGAAGAACCGCAGCTTGAACTCGGTGACGGCAAGGGTGACGGCAAGGTACGCGAAACGCCGCGGGCTCCCGCCCAGCGCGGAGGGCCCGGAGATGAGCGGGGCGCGACCGGCGCTCATGCCGGGGCTCTCGCGGTGCGCTCGTAGCGCATCGCGTGGGGGAGGTCGACCAAGCCGCCCGACCGATGGACCGCGGTCACGACTCCGGAGGCGATGCGCGGGCGTCGGTCGATGATCCGACCGCCTCCGGCGTGCACCATCCACGGCGTGAGGAACAGGCGGCCGGGGGTGAAGACGTTGTCAAAGAGCACGGAGAACACGGCCTCGTCCCCCGCTTCGTGCGAACCGGTGATCGCGTCGCCGTCCTCATTGGAGATCGCCCACAGGGGGTCGTGGCGGTCGTTCTCGATGAGGATCGCGATCGCCGGCTCCGCCACCGATGCGTGGAAGCGCACTCGCACGCAGGCGGTGCAGGAGCTCCCCTGCGGCAGCACTTCGGTGCGGGAGTCGTCGACCTCGAACCAGGCGTCGGTGATCTCGGCGGAGCCGTCGCCGATCCGTCCCGGCTCGTCCTCTCCAGTGGTCGCGCCGCCGTCCCCGCCACGGTCGAAGTTGGCCTGCATGTAGCGGGCGCCCACCAGGTCGGGCTCGTCGATCAGCTGGACGCGCCCGCGCTCCAAGAGCACCGCGCGGTCGCAGAAGCGGGTGACCGCGCTCATGTCGTGCGTGACGAAGAGGATCGTCTTGCCCTCGTCCTTGAGGCGCTGGAACACGTCGAAGCACTTCTGCTGGAAGGAGGCGTCGCCGACGGCGAGTACCTCGTCGATCAGCAGGATGTCGGCGTCGACGTGGCTCATCACGCTGAACGCGAGGCGCACGTGCATGCCCGACGAGTAGTTCTTGAGCTTGAGGTCGACGAACTCCTGGAGCTCGGCGAAATCGATGATGCGATCGAAGCGGCGCAGTGCCTCGCGCGGTGTCAGGCCGAGCATGATGCCGTTGATCAGCACGTTGTCCCGGGCCGGCAGGTCGGCGTTGAAGCCGACGCCGAGCTCGATGAACGTCGACAGCTGGCCACGCATCCGGATCGCGCCTCGGTCGATCCTGTAGATGCCGGCCAGGCACTTCAGGAGCGTGCTCTTGCCCGAGCCGTTGCGTCCGACGATCCCGAAGAACTCACCCGGAGCGACGTCGAAGGTGACGTCCTCGAGCGCCTGGAAGCGATCCTCGCCGCTGCGTTTGAAGGGGTGCAGCGCGCGCTCCTTGAGCGTGTGGACCTGCTCGTGCGGAAGGCGAAACTCCTTGGAAACCGCCTGGACGGACACAGCGGGAGCGTCGAGCACGACGCTGAGCCTAGCCGCCGTTGGCAGTCATCTCTCGCAGGGTGGGAGCGAGGCGATCGCGCTCGGAGTAGTTGAGCTCGAGGTCGTGCGGCCACTCGACCCCCACTTCGGGATCGTCGAACCTGATTCCCGCCTCCGTCGCCGGGTCGTAGTAGCTGGTGCACTTGTAGATGAAGTCGGCGGTCTCTGAGAGCACGCAGAACCCATGACCGAAGCCCACCGGGATCCAGAGCTGATGGGCTCCCAGGTCGTCGAGCTCGAAGGATTCCCACTCTCCGAAGGTGCTCGATCCGCGCCGCAGGTCCACGATCACGTCGAACACCCGCCCCTGCGCCACCCGCACGAGCTTTCCCTGCCCGGGTGAGGTCTGGAAATGGATACCCCTCAGGGTCCCGCGCCCGGACCGCGAGTGGTTGTCCTGGACGAACGGGCCGGTGACCCCCTGCGCCGCCCACACGTCCTCGCGGAAGGTCTCCGTGAAGAACCCGCGCGCGTCACCGTGGATGTCAGGAGCGAGCAGCACGGGACCGTCGAGGCGGGTGGGGAGCCGGTTCATGGCGCCAGGGATGGTGGCAGCTTGAGGAGCGCCGCCGCCGCGTCGGCACCAAGGCGAACCGAGTAGTTCGTCCCACGGTCCTCAGGGTAGATCTGGGTCGTGTTGGCCAGGACGAGTCCCGGCACGTCGGTGCGCAGCGGCGGGATCTGCGCGCCGTAGCCGACCGTGACGATGGGCTGAGCGGCCGGCTCCCGGAAGAGCCAGCGCGTCCGTATCCAGTCCGGGGAGAAGTCGGGCCGGACCGCCCGCAGCCCCGGCGTGTAGTGCCCGAGCAACGCGTCGGCGTCCAGCTCCACGAGCGGGTCGTCCGCCGAGACGTAGTTGGCGACGTAGAGGAACCGCCGGCCGCCGTAGTGGTCGGGCTCGACCAGGTTCGTATGCTCGATCAGGCCCAGGAAGGGTACGCCCGGCTCGGCGTTGTTCGTCCAGTAGAACGGGGAGAAGCGACGGTCGATCTCGAGCAGCAAGCACACGGCGGTGTGGTACTCGACCCGCGTGAGCCACTCGCGGTGCGCCGCTCCCATCGACGCGGCCAGCTCGTCGGACAACACGTCGCGCAGCACCGGATTCGGCACGGTCGCCACCACCGCGTCATAGCGCTGGACCTCCCCGGCCACGACGTCGAACGCCTCAGGCGAGTGGCCACGCCGCCACGAGCCCGCCGCCCCTGTCTTCACCTCGAAGCCGGGCGCCACGGACACCACCGGGCGATCGACGAGTACGCGCCCGCCGCCAGCCTCGATGCGGGACACGAGCGCTTCGAAGATCGGCTCGAACGACCGCCGGGGATACCCCAGCAGCTCCACCCGCGCCTCGCGGCCCTTGAGCTGGCGCCGCATGGTGAGCTTGTTCCAGAGCCAGGACATCGCGACGTCCTCCGCTCGCGAGCCGAACTTTCCACGCAGAAGCGGCCCCCAGACCTTGTCCCACGCCTCGACGCCCATCTCGTGCCTCACCCATGTCGCGGCGGTCTCACCCTCGTAGGGGCCCACGCCGCCGCCGGCCGCTCGCTGGAGGCGCAGCACGGCGACCCCCATCCGAAGCCGCCCGCGCACCGACAGTGGCGCGAATCTCAGGAGATCGAGCGGCCCGGTGAACGGCCAGGACCGCCCGTCCAGGAAGAACGCGACCGACGAGGGCCGCCACTCGAGCTCGTCGCCCAGTCCGAGCTCGTCGCAGAGCGCCACGATCTCCTTGTCGCTCGTGAACAGATGGTGGTAGTAGCGCTCCAGGCGCGCGCCGCCTCCCAGGTCGAAGGTCGCCGCCTGTCCGCCGAGACCCGGCCAGCGCTCGTAGACGTCACACGCATGCCCGGCCTGCGTGAGCCGGAACGCGCAGACCAGCCCCGCCACGCCGCCTCCGATGACGCAGACCTTCATGGCGCGGAATCATCGGGCGGGGCGCTCAGGTCCTTCTTGACCACGTACAGCGGCCGCTTCTTGACCTCGTCGTAGATCCGCCCCACGTACTCGCCGATCACGCCGAGGGTCATGAGCTGGATCCCGCCGATCAAGAAAACGGCGAACAGGACGGACGGCACCCCGCGCTCGTAGATGCCGGCGTAGCGGGCCACGACCGTCAACGGGACCAGCGCCAGGGCCAGCGCCGCGAAGACGAAGCCCAGCAGCGTCGCGATCTGAAGCGGGACGTGCGAGAACGACGCCACCCCGTCGATCGCGAAGCGGATCATGCGACCGAGCGAGAACTTCGTCGCTCCGCCCGAGCGCGCATCGCGGTCGTACTCGACCACCCCGGTCTCGAAGCCCACCCACGCCGTCATGCCCCGCAGGAAGCGGTTGCGCTCGCGCAACTCCCCCAGCGCGTCGACCACCTGACGGTCGAGCAGGCGGAAGTCGCCCGCGTTGGGCTCCAGGGGAACCTGGGCCAGATGTCCCATGAGCCGGTAAAAGGCGCGCGCGGTCGCGAGCTTGAAGCGCGTCTCACCTGATCGCTCGCGGCGTCTGGCCACCACCACGTCGATTCCCTCCTGCCAACGCGAGAGGAGCTCGGGGATGACCTCGGGCGGGTCCTGAAGGTCGCCGTCGATCAGCACGACGGCGTCGCCCCGAGCATGGTCGAGCCCCGCCGTCAACGCGGGCTGGTGGCCGAAGGAGCGCGAGAGGTGCAGGATGCGGACGCGCGCGTCACGGGCGGCGATCGCGTCGAGCGCCCCCGAGGTGCCGTCCGTGGAGCCGTCGTCGACCACGATCAATTCCCAGGGGAGACCCTCCAGCGCGGCGCTCACGCGCTCATAGAAGACGCCGGCCAGGGCTTCCTCGTTGAGCATCGGCGCCACGACGCTCAGCAGGCGCAGCTCGCGAGCCATTGGAGGGTTAGTCTAAGTCCCCGAGTGCGACGACTGCCCACCGTCACTCCACGCGCCTATGAGCGCATCGCCCAAGCGGCTCTCGCCGTTCTGACGCTGATCGTGTTCACGGGCGCAGCCGTGCGGCTCACGGGCTCCGGGCTCGGCTGCCCCGATTGGCCCAAGTGCAAGGGCGGCTTGACCCCGGCGCTCGACACCCACACTGCCATCGAGTTCGGCAACCGCCTGTTGACCGGCGTGGTCGCGCTTCCGTGCCTCGCTGCCTTTCTCGCCGCGTTCCGCCGCCGGCCCTACCGTCGCGACCTGATGCTGATCGGCCTGCTGCTGCCGGTCGGCGTGCTCGGCCAGGCCGTGCTCGGCGGGATGACCGTGTGGTACGGCCTCGCCCCGGGGTGGGTCATGGCGCATCACGGTCTCTCCATGCTGCTGCTCATCGCCGCGGTCGCGCTGGTCTGGCGGGCCCGCTACGAGTCGGGCGAGCGGCCGCGCGGCACGGATCGCCGGATGGTCTGGGCCGTGCGCGGCCTGGTCCCGCTCGGTGCGATCGCCATCTTCGCCGGCACCGTCGCCACCGCGGCAGGGCCCTACGCGGGTGGTGCCGGGACGGGTGACGAGGTCGTCCGACTCCGGTGGTTCGGGCTCGACACGCTCGACTGGGCGATCCATCAGCACGCGCGGATCGCGGCGGTGTTGGGGGTGGCGGCGGTCGGGGTCTGGTGGTTCGCCCGGCGCCGCGGGGCCGATGCCGTGACACAGAGGGGGCTGACCGTTCTCTGCATCCTGCTGGCGGCCCAGGGCGTGATCGGCACGTCCCAGTACCTGCTGGAGCTCCCGGCCGAGATCGTCTGGGTGCACGTGGTGCTCGCGTCGTTGACGTGGCTTGCGATTCTGTGGGCTGCCGCCGCTGGCGGCCGCCTGGAACGCTCCGCACCCGCCTCCACGCCACGCGACGCAACGGAGCCGGACCGCGTCCTGCAGGTCCGCTAGCTCCGGCGCCAGCCCCCGCCGAAGAACCGCCCGACCCGGCCGGCTTTCAGGTTCGCACGGAACTCGGGTACTCCCGGCTCGTAGTCCCCCAGCGCCGCCGCCCCGCGAGCGTCCAACGTCAGCTCGACCCGCCGTTGGTAGATGCGAGCCACTTCAGGCGCGTCGACCCACACGAGCCGCTCGCTCGCCCGCACGACGATCCCGTCGAAGATCTGCTCCCTTACGTTCTCGATCGCCCGCTCGACCTCACCGACGGGCGCACCGTCGGCCGACACGACGGGCGTACCGGCCTCGAGCAGCTTGTAGGAGATCGGATGACCCTCGCCCATGTCCGCAGGCGAGGTTACTTCACCGCACCTCGCGCAGGGCGCCGTTCTCCACCTCGTAGACGAAGCCGCGCACGGACCTCTTATCGGGGATGAAGGGACTCGCGTTCACCCGGGCGAGGGACTGGCGAACGTCCTCGTCGACATCGGAGAAGGACTCCGTTGCCCACTCGGGCTTGATGCCGATCTCGTCCTGGATCGAGCGCTTGAACTCGTCATCGGTGAAAGTGAGCATGCCGCAGTCCGTGTGATGGATGAGGACGATCTCCTCCGTCCCCAGCATCCGCTGAGAGATGGCCAGCGAGCGGATCTCGTCGTCGGTGATCACACCCCCCGCGTTGCTGATCACGTGCGCGTCACCCTCCTCCAGGCCCAGCAGCCCATAGGGGTTCAGGCGGGCGTCCATGCAGGCCACGACGGCGATCTTCTTGCTGGGGGGCATCGGCAGATCAGGCTTGTCGAAGCTCGCCGCATATGACTTGGCGTTCTGCACCAGCTCGTCGGTGACGCTCATCCAGGGCCTCCAGTAGAAGTGAGGGAGGCAATCTACCGAATGGTTACGGGCATTACGGCTTTTCGGGTTCGTCCGGCCAACTGCCATGTGCGGCGTAGAAGGCGCGGGCGTCGTCCTCGGCGACCCTTTCGAGGTCGCCCTTCGCGCCGGCCCGGAAGAGGACGTTTACGAGCAGGACCGACATCGCTGCGCCCGTGCACATAGCCCATCCTTCGAGGCCCGTCGAATTGGGCTCGACGGCGAGCAGTGCAAAGCCCGCGGTGAAGAGCACCAGCGGGAGGATGTAGCGAACGGAGAACACCCGTCCGGAGTGCTACCCGGTCGGCAAGTCCTCAGGCAGCGGGACGTCCTGCGGCGTACGGCCTTCCTTTGAGTCCCAGTCCTCGTAGGCGACCGCGTCACGGCTCTCGTGCGCGCTCCCCCCGCCCACCGCGAGGAAGCGGACGGGCTCCGCGCCGCGGTTGGAGAGCTGTCGGCGGAGGTCGGGAGCCACACGCGCGAGCCCGCCGCGACTGATCTCGAACGTCTCGCCGCCCTCCACCTGGACGCTCAATGCGCCCTCGAGCACCACGTAGACCTCCTCCTGGCGCTCGTGGCGATGAATCCGCCCGCGCTGTCCGGGCGCCAGGTGCATGAAGTTGAGCCCGAAGGAAGTGAACTCGAGCTCGCCGCGCAGGCGCTGGAAGCGCTCGGCCAGCTCGAGGTCGAGTTGGCTGGTGGTGACTCCCGGCTCCATGGGGCCCAGCTTACGCCTGGACGGCGGCCGGAGGCGGCTCGCCGTGGCGCCGGAAGCGGAAGAACTCGCGGATGACGATCTGGACCGCGGCAGCCAGTGGAACCGCCAGCAGCGCGCCGAGGACCCCGAACAGCGTGGACCCGAACAGGACGGAGACGATCACCACAAAGGGATTGACCGCCACGGCCCGCTTCTGGATCTGCGGCTGGATCACGATGTTCTCGACCTGCTGGTAGATGATGGCCCAGATGATCCACACGACCGTCGCAGTCGGGAAGTCCGTGAAGACGGTCACGAGGGCGACGAGCACTCCGCCGATGGTCGCGCCGATCAGCGGGATGAGGTCGAAGAACGCGACGGTGACCGCAAGCGGCGCCGCGAACGGCACG
>JAABUN010005917.1_pt1 | contig 14585 bp, 13 predicted proteins | sample 5559311 | NCBI WGS metagenome assembly JAABUN01 (sample SAMN10711877, study PRJNA513370) | rock metagenome | isolation source: Antarctica rocks | place: Antarctica: Victoria Land, Siegfried Peak sud | reverse complement strand
CGTAGTTGGCGGCCAGCAGGGCGTGCGCGGTGGCGCTCGTGAGGCCCTCGGAGCCCATGAGCGCGATATAGGCCCAGGAAATGGGCAGGACGCCGGCCGAGCCGTACATCGATCCGGAGACGGGCGTCCCGCCCTCGGCGTCCGGGCCGCCGTCAGTCGCAATGTCGCGGTTCGCGTCACCGGGCAGGAATGGGGCGAGGTGGGCGGCGACAGCCACGGGACCCACGCCGGGCCCACCGCCGCCGTGGGGGATGCAGAAGGTCTTGTGCAGGTTCAGGTGGGAGACGTCGCCGCCGAACTCGCCCGGTTGGGCGAGGCCCACGAGAGCGTTCAGGTTGGCGCCGTCGATGTACACCTGACCGCCGGCCTCGTGGACTTTCTCGCACACCCAGCGGACATCCTCCTCGAAGACGCCGTGCGTGGAGGGGTAGGTGATCATGATGGCCGAGAGGTTCTCGGCGTGCTGCTCGATCTTGGCGAGCAGGTCGTCGTGGTCGATGTTGCCGTTCGAGGCTGTTCCGACGACGACGACCTTCATGCCGGCGAGGACGGCGGATGCTGCATTGGTGCCATGTGCCGAGGACGGGATGAGGCAGAGGGTGCGGTTGTCGTTGCCGCGGGAGCGGTGGTAGCCGCGGATCGCGAGGAGACCCGCGAGTTCACCCTGCGAACCGGCGTTGGGCTGGAGGGACACACGCGCGTAGCCGGTGATCTCGGCGAGCCGCTCCTCGAGGTCGGTGATCAGCTCACGCCATCCCTCGGTCTGGCTCTCAGGCGCGAACGGGTGGATCGAAGCGAACTCGGGCCACGAGATGGATTCCATCTCCACGGTCGCGTTGAGCTTCATGGTGCAGGAGCCCAGCGGGATCATGGTGCGGTCCAGCGCGAGGTCCCGGTCCGAGAGCCTGCGCAGGTACCTGAGCATCGCGGTTTCGGAGCGGTGCATCGAGAAGACGGGGTGGGTCATGAAGTCGGAGGTGCGGTGCAGGTCCGGGGGGATGCGCTCCCCGTACGTCGCAGCACCGCCGACGGTACCGCCGAAGACCGCTGCGACGGCGCTGATGTGCTCCGGCGTCGTCGTCTCGTCGCACGAGATGCCGAGGTGGTCGGCGTCCACGCGGCGGAGATTGTAGCCCTCCGCTTCGGCCTTGTCGGCGTACTCCGCAGCCCTGCCGGGCACGCGGACCAGGAGGGTGTCGAAGAACGCATCGTGCACGACGGCGGCGTCCGATCCCTCGAGGGCGACGGCGAGTTCGACGGCGCGCCGATGCGTGGTGCGGGCGATCGCCTTCAGGCCTTCGGGACCGTGGTAGACGGCGTACATCGAAGCGACGATCGCCAACAGCGCCTGCGCGGTGCAGATGTTGCTCGTGGCCTTCTCGCGCCTGATGTGCTGCTCGCGGGTCTGCAGAGCGAGGCGGTAGGCGGGCGCGCCGGCAGCGTCCTTCGAGACACCGACGAGGCGACCGGGCAGCATGCGCTCGAGGCCCTTGCGGACGGCCAGGTATGCGGCGTGCGGGCCGCCGAAGAACAGGGGTACGCCGAAGCGTTGTGCAGAACCCACGGAGATGTCTGCGCCCTGCTCGCCGGGAGGCGTGATGAGCGTGAGGGAGAGGAGGTCGGCGGCGACCGTGACGAGTGCACCGCGCTCCTTGGCGGCACCGATGACGTCCGCGTGGTTGCGCAGCGCGCCTGATGCGCCTGGCTGCTGGAGGACGACGCCGTTGATGTCGCCGTCGGGCAGGCCTGCGGAGAGATCCGCGACCTCGACCCCGAACCCGAGGGCCTCGGCGCGGCCGCGGACGACGGCGACGGTCTGCGGGAGGGCATCGGCATCGATCACCGTGCGGCCCTTGTTCTTGCCGGAGCGGCGCATGAGGAGCACGGCCTCGGCGACGGCGGACGCCTCGTCGAGCAGCGAGGCATTGGCGATGTCGAGCGCGGTGAGATCCTGCACCATGGTCTGGAAGTTGAGGAGTGCTTCGAGGCGCCCCTGGGAAATCTCCGGCTGGTAGGGCGTGTAGGCCGTGTACCAGGCGGGCGATTCGAGGACGTTGCGGCGGATGACCGGCGGCGTGACGGTGTCGAAGTAGCCCTGGCCGATCATCTGAACGGCGGTCCGGTTGCGGCCGGCGATCCGGCGGAGCTGCGCGAGGACTTCCGTCTCACTGAGCGCATCCGGCAGGTCGAGCACTCGGTTCAGGCGGATGCTGGCGGGAACCGCCAGGTCCACGAGCTTCTCGAGGCTCGGGTAGCCGAGGACGTCCAGCATCTGGCCGGCGTCGGAGGTGCGAGGGCCGATGTGGCGGTCGGCGAAGGTCGATGCGTGGCCGGATGCCTGATCGGGTGAGGCGGTCATGGGAACTCCGTGCGTCAGAAGGGGGCGCGGGCGCGCGTACCTAGTCGGGTTCCTCCCCGCTCTGTAGGGGACCTGAGAGTTTCCGCAGGGCTCCGTGCCTGCTTGCACCGTCGGTGAGCACCGGGACTGACCCGACGCTGCTTTCCAGAGTTGCCTATCCGCAGCGGTACTGGGCCTGAGAGATTCCTGGGGAGGACTTGCTCCTACGGCGCCTACCGGTGTCTTGAGTCAACGGCAGAACTCTCCCGCTGCAGATCGATGGCGTATTCAGTTAGGGGTTCTGCGGTGTGTGAGACGTCCCACAGCTTACCGCGCGGGGCGGGAGGGAGGCAAAGCTGGCCGGTTGGCGGGCAAAACGATACCCCCTGCACCGGAGCCGCGAGAGGGCAGCAGGAAACGACCGGCCTTCGTACTGCCGCGCGTCCGAAAGTGAGGCCAGGTTGAGCACATCCGCCCCACCCGTACCAGGAGGATCAATGACCACTGCCCGCCTCTGTTCGGCCACCCCCGCCCTGGCCCTGCTGGCCGCCGTCGTGCTGTCCGCCCCGCCAGCCGCTACGGCCCGCGCCTCCTACATGGCCCTCCTCGGTGACTCCTACTCCTCGGGGACGGGCGCTGACGGGCAGCCGCGTCACCCTCACGCAGTCGGCGGTACAGTCCGCCGAACTCTCGGCACCTGCGCTCGCCCAGCAGCAGCGCGGCAGAACAGCGCCCGACAGGACAGCTTCCGATGAATCTCGTCCCCGGGATCCGTCTGAAGGGTATCGACTACAGGAATGAGGAGAATCATGAACGGAAATGAAGCGATCGACGCGGTCCTCGAGGGCTACACAGCGGCGGTCCTGGCTCAGGATGTCGAAGGACTACTGGCCTTATATGACGACGGAGCACGCATCTTCGACCTGTGGAGCACATGGAGCTATGAGGGCAAGGAGGCCTGGGGGACTGCCATCGCCGAGTGGTTCGGATCCCTCGGTGACGAGAGGGTGCGGGTCGGGTTCGACGACGTCCGCTCCGTGGTCGCGGACGACCTGGCGGCGGTCCACGCCATCATCAGCTACGAGGAGGTCGACGCCGCCGATGAGAGCCGGAACTCCATGCAGAACCGGCTGTCGTGGGTCCTTCAGCGCTCGGGCGAGACGTGGCGGATCATCCACGAGCACACCTCGGCTCCCATTGATGGCGAGACGTCCAAGGTCATCCTCGAGCGCTGAGCACGGTCTGTCCCGCCCCGCAGGGAGGCTACGAGCAGCAGGGTACTCCTGCGTGTGGTCCATCCCACAGGCTTACGCTCCTTATCCTCCGATACCCCTGTGAGCCCTTCCCGGCCCGCATCCGTCCATCACAATGCGGTCACAGCGGTTGAACCGCTTCCGGCAGCGGGCCTACCGTTGGAGTCGATCAGTCACGAACCACACAACGGCCACACGCCACCTCGTTCCCTCCGCCATTGCCCAGGGACCACAGGGACCGCGGTTCGCGCCTCGCGTAGACCGAAGGGCCAGGATCACACGGAAGGACGCGCGAGATGCGCGACCTCACCGCCCGCCGACTGGACCGCCTCGTCGACCTCATGGCCGCAGCGTCCGACGACCACGCTCCAGCCGCCCAGGCACTTTGCTCGAGGAGGTCATCACACCCCTGCCCCGCGACGGCCGGGAGGGCGACGACACCCGACCGCACCTGTTCGAGGAACTGGTCCGGGCAGCCGACTCGCTCGCGGACACGGGCCTGATGAGCAAGGGCGACGCCGGCGGGTCACTGACCCTGGCGGGACTCCGGACTGCGCGTTCGGTGCGGAGGGTGAGCACGGTGAGCACGGTGAGCACTGCACCTGGCGCGGTCGACTCCCGCAGCGCTCGGTCGCCGTGGCCCATGCACGTCCACGCACCTCAGACGGCACAGACAGCACAGAGGCGCGGGGACGTCGAGGGCCTGCCTTCACGGGCCTTTCGATTCGTCGGTCTGGCCGGCGGATTCCAGCCCGCTACCCCTTCGGGCTCCCCACGACCGGCCATCCAGAGCTGGCACACGGCCACGAGAAGGGCCTGGGCTCCCGACGATCCGGCGCTGCACCTGCGCTACGACGGCGGGAAGGACACCCGGATCGCGACGCTCGGGCTGGCAGCGGGGCACTACGAGTTCAAGGTGGTGGTGAACGGTTCGTGGGCAGAGAACTACGGAGCGCGCGGTATGGCCTGCGGCCCCAACCTCTCCCTGGTCGTCCCGTCGGCCCGGCATGCCACCTTCGCCTTTCGACGCAGAGACGAAGCAGCTGTCCGTCTCCTGACTATAAGCACCCGACCGACAGAGCATCCCTGCACGCCTGCGGCGCATTGCGGCTCAACCCGATGAGAGTAGGCACCATGACCGACCGACAGGCATTGAGTAACGGCAACGGAGGCAGTTCCCGATTACTTCCACTCGCGCAGACCCATCAGAGTCTCACCAGCCCGGAACAGGACATCCGGGGCCGCCGGGTCCTGGACTCGCGCGGCGAGGAACTGGGCAGGGTGGACGAGCTCATCGTCGACGAGGGCGAGGAGAGGGTCCGCTTCATCAGGGTGGCGCACGGCGGCCTACTCGGCGTCGGCGGCGAGACTCTTCTCCTACCGGTGGAGACGATCACCCACGTCGACGATGAGCAGGTTCACGTCAATCAGGACCGGGACAAGGTGGCCGCCGGGCCCCGCTACAACCCCGACCTGCAGGAGACCACGAACTACGAGGACCTGTACGGCTAGTACGGCCTCGGCCCCTTCTGGGCCGCCGGCTGCGTGTACCCCGCGTACCCCTATTACCCCTGAGGATCGCAGCATCTGCTCCTAGATACATACGTACGCATGGAATAAGCAGTGGGTGCACCCGGTTCTGTGAGTAGGCTCAGAGCGGGCCTGAACGTTGAGCACGGGAGCATCACCATGGCACGCGAACTGGAACTCGGACTCGGCACCTTCGGGGATGTCACACGCGGCGGGGACGGCCAGCCGCTCCCTTACCCCCAGATCATCCGCAACGTCATCGCCGAGGCCGTCCTCGCCGACGAGATCGGTGTCGACTCCTTCGGCGTGGGCGAGCACCACCGGGACGACTTCGCCATCTCTGCCCCCGAGACCGTCCTCGCCGCAATCGCCGGGCAGACCAAGCGCATCCACCTGAACTCGGCGGTAACGGTCCTCAGCTCCGATGATCCCGTCCGGGTCTACCAGCGCTTCGCCACGCTCGACGCCGCCTCGAACGGCCGCGCGGAGGTCATCCTGGGGCGTGGGTCCTTCACGGAATCCTTCCCCCTCTTCGGTTACGAGCTCTCCGACTACGAGCGGCTCTTCGAGGAGAAGCTCGATCTCTTCTCCGAACTCATCAAGGAGAGCCCGGTCACCTGGACCGGCAGCACGCGCCCCGGCCTCAAGAACCACCAGGTGTACCCCAAGACCGAGGGTGGCCACCTGAAAACGTGGATCGGTGTTGGTGGCAGCCCCGAGTCCGTGGTGCGGGCCGCGCGCTACGGCATGCCCCTCATGCTCGCGATCATCGGTGGGGATCCCGCACGGTTCGCGCCCTACGTGGACTTGTACCACCGCGCGCTGAACCAGCTCGGCCAGCCCACGCTGCCGATCGGTGTCCACTCGCCCGGCTACATCGCGGACTCGGACGAGCAGGCCCGCGAGGAACTGTGGCCGGACAACCGGATCATGCGCGATCGCATCGGTCGCGAGCGCGGCTGGGGCCCGACCACGCGGGAGGAGTTCGAGCACGAGGCCGACGCCGGCTCGCTGTACGTAGGATCCCCGGAGACCGTGGCGAGGAAGATCGCTGCGACCGCACAGACCCTCGGAATCGATCGCTTCGACATGAAGTACAGCGCCGGGCCGCTGCCGCACGAGAAGCTCATGCACAGCATCGAGCTCTATGGGACGAAGGTCATCCCCATGGTCCGGGAGCTGCTCGCGTAGGGAGGTCTCGGGGCACAAGCAGGGAAGGGCTCACTCACCCTCCGCTGTCGGGGTCAGGCTCAAGGCGGTCGGTGCTGACCTTCGCTCTTTCTTCGGTTTTCTTTCGCACTTCGCGCACACTGCGTTTGAACGGGGTGGAACAGAGTGGAACCCAGGAGCAGACCACTCCGCGATCTTCCAGCCTTCGATCGACAGGACCGATGTGTCACAGCTCCCCGTGCTCGACCGGCGGATCCTCGAGAACCTCGGGACCGAGCTCGACAACCAGGCGGGCGCCCTGCAGTTCGCCGGAATGTTCGTGGACATGCTCCCCCAGCGGATCGGAGCAGTGGAGGCCGCCTTCGCCGAGCAGGACGCGGGTGCCGCCGTCGTCGCGCTCCTCAGCCTCAGCGCCAGCGCCTCCATGGTCGGGGCCCGCCGGCTCGAGGAGGCCTCCTCCTCAGCGGTGGCATTCCTCGACGATCCGGCCACGCACGGCACGCTCATCGCACGCCTGCGGGCCTTGTCGATGGAGTGTCAATCAGTGCTGGGCGGCATCATCCGATAACCGACGCCGCGAACCGTCCGGATGAACCTCGGGGCCTTGGTGTCCTCGCCGAGCTTTTTCCGCAGGTTCCGGATGTGGACCTCGACGAGGTGCTGGTCGTTGACCCAGCCGTCGCCCCAGATCCGCGAGAGGAGCGTCTCCCGCTGCCAGACCCTGCGCGGCCCGGACACGAGCGTGGCCAGGAGATCGAACTCGATCCGCGTCAGCGGGAGCTCGACGCCGTCGAGCAGCGCGATCCGCCCCTCGGTGTCGATGCTGATGGAGCCGTGCTTCAGCAGGCCCTCGGTCTGTTCCTGAGCGGCGACGGTCGCGGCCGCCGTCGCAGTGCGCGTCTCCGGTGTCTGCTCCGCCGACTCGGCGCCCACCAGGGGTTGTGACACGCTGCGGACGGTGTTCCTCGGACGCCGGAACATCGCGTTGACGCGCGCTGCGACCTCGCGGGGGCTGAAGGGTTTGACCACGAAGTCGTCGGCCCCGATCTCGAGCCCGATCAGGCGGTCGATCTCGTCCTGCCGAGCCGTGATCATGATGACGTAGGCATCGGTCAGCGGGCGGATCTGCCGACACACCTCCACGCCGTCGATGTCGGGGAGGTTGAGGTCGAGGGTTACGAGATCGGGCCGGCGTTCGCGCACAAGTGCCACGCCCTGTCGTCCGTTCTCGGCCTCGATGGTGGTGAAACCGCTCATGCCCAACGTCATGACCAGCAACTGCCGCACGTCGGCGTCGTCTTCGATGATCAGTGCAACGCGTGCATCGGGGTCGGATGTCATGACTGACACACTGCCAGATGATGCAAGCATGGCCGAGTGCATCGGGGTGGCTGTGCCGGAATTCTGTCCGATCCGCTCGGTGCCCGTGCGGGCCGGACGCGTCAGCCACGTGCAGCCCCCACCGCCGCGACGCCGGCATGAACCGGGGTGGTCGCTGGCCGACCTTTTCCGACAATCAAATGGCCAATGCCCGCCTGCTCATCTGAACAGAGCCAGCCTGCATCGAATGTGGCCCGCGCCCTCGGAATGTCACGAGCTACCTTGTAACGGAGTATCGCGGACCTTGACGGCCACGCGTAAATCGCGCACCCGTCAGTCCAGTGAGTGCAAGGAACGCCGACACCGCCCCTACCCCCTGCAGCCATCACGCGCGCAAACACACCGTCCGAGACCACGATCAGTGGCTTGAAGTGTTCCTGGTCGATACACGCACCCGACACCGGTAACTGTCGTTGCCAAGAACCCTATCGACAGGGTCATAATGAGTTTCATACTCCAATCCCCCATGAGCCCGCTACTTCCCCACGCCGGCAGACGCGCTGCGATGGCTGGCCATCGATGGCATCGCACCAGGTTAAGACCCTTGCGCGCAACCGTAGCGAAAGACCCGATATCAACCCCAACGCCACATTCCTTCGTGCGGCTCGGCGTGTCGAGCGCCACCGGATGGTCGTCGGGCGGTGACACCGAAAACAATAATGGTGCTTCGACGGGTTGAGACCACCACGCTTCCGGTGAGCGGGGGCCACCGCTCTACGGGCCGTCACCGGATCTTGCGGGCACAAGGAGAGCCGCAACAGTTCCCAGCAGAGCTGCGGCCGTGGCGATGATGAAGCCGACGGTGTAGGCCGCAGGTGTGGGAAATTCGGAGGTGGCAACGTTGGCGGCGAGGATCGTGGTGGCAATGGCGGCGCCGAAGGCGCCGCCGACGGTGCGGACGACAGTATTGAAGCCGGTGGCCACTCCGACGTCGCTGGGGGTGACGGATTGGACAATGAGGTTAGCCATGGCGCCGAAGGCGAAGGAGACGCCTGCTCCAAGAATGAACCCGCCGAGCATGAGGTGCCAGGGCTGTGAGTGCGCTAGGGCCAGTGTCGCGAACGAGATGCTGGTGAGGGTTGCTCCGAGTATGAGCGTACTGCGGAAGCCCCGGGCAACTCCGAGGCGACCGGCGAAGGTTCCGACCAGCAGTTGCCCGATGGCGCTGGGCAGCAGCAGCAGACCGGCGACAGTTGCCGTGGTTCCCAGTCCCGGCCCATTGCCAGTTGGCGCTTGAGCGAGTTGGGGGATGAGCAGGAAGCCGGAGAACATGGCCAAGCCGACCAGGAAGGCGGTGAGGTTTGTTGTCGCGATGGTGCGCTGGGTGAGCACCCCGAATCGGATCAACGGTTGAGCTGTGCGTGATTCTAGCCATACCCACAGCGCCAGCAGCACAACCCCGCCGGTTAGAAGGCTCACGTTTGCGGGGGACCCCCAGCCGAAGGTTGGTGCCTGGGTGACCCCGAGCAGCAGTGCAGCGAGAGCGGCGGCGAGAACGAGTGCGCCGGCCCAGTCGATAGATTCGCGGCCGTGCCGCGAACTCGGTACCCACAGGTGGGCTGCGATCGCCACGGGAACTGCTAAGAGACCAAGCCAAAACAGCCACGAGGTGTCGAGGTGGTCGACGATGATTCCGGACAGGGGCAGGGCGATGCCGGATCCGACGCCGAAGATGGCGCTGATGATGCTGATCGCTCCGGGGACCTTCGCCCGGGGAAATGCGTCGCGGACGACGCCGAACGCGAGTGGGAAGACCCCGCCGGCGACTCCTTGCAGCGCTCGGCCAGCGATGAGCACTCCCACGTTAGGGGCAAGAGCATTGATGACGGCGCCGACGGAGAACAACAGCAGCACTGTGGTGAGTACCCGGCCCTTGCCGTAGCGATCGCCCAGCTTGCCGACGATGGGCGTGGCGATCGACGAAGAGAGCAGGAAACCAGTGAGCACCCAAGATGTGGTGGTGGGGGTGGCACCGAACTGTCGCGCCAGGGTTGGCAGAGCCGGCAGCACGAGGATCTGTGACAGCGCGAAGCTCACGCAAGCGGCCAGCAGAATGGCGAGCACCCGGGTGGGGTGGCTCGTGACATTTCCCGGATCGTGCTCGGAGGCGGTTGGCTCCTCAAAGGAGACTGGCTCTTCGTGGGTGGGGTGTGGCAGGTCAGGGTCTGGGATACTGCGTGTGGTGTCCAATTATCCTCTGATGAATCGCGACAGGGACCCGCCTCGACGACGAGGGATCGGTGCTGGTGCTCACGGTCTCGAAGTGGGCCTGCGTGCCAATCGCCACGACATCGAGTCAAAAGCACTCGATGATGAGTCACCAAGGGCCGTGTGTTCGGTCACGGCAACGCACCTTGGCCCGCATTCGTCCCCGTGATCCTTCAGCCGTGGCGGTGTGGTCAGGGAATGAGAGCTAGCTTGCCGCCCGGGTGACCGGTTCGGAGCAGGTCGAGGGCCTGCTGCGCCTCGGCGAGGGGAAAGGTACGTGCGACGGGAATGTCGAGCTTGCCCTGCGCGGCGAGGTCGAGGATGCGCTCGCGCTGGTTGGTGCGGTAGGTGTAGCTGTCCGGATCGCTGCCGACGATGTAGCGGATTCCGAGCTTTGCGGAAAGCGGGCTGTTCGCGATCGAGACCACGCGGCTCGGGTTCGCCACCACGTCAAGAGAGACGGCGAGTGCTTCCTCGGTGCCGACACAATCAAGGGCCGCCTCGACGCCGTCGGGCGCGAGGATTCGCAGGCGCTCTTCCAACCCGGGGCCGTAGGCGACCGGCTCGGCGCCGAAGTTGCGGATCAGGTCGAAATTGCGCTTGCTCGCAGTGCCAATGACCCGCGCACCAATGAGCTTCGCCTGCTGGATGACGCTGACCCCGGTCGCACCCGAGGCGCCGTGCACGACGATGGTGTCGCCGCTGGTGACGCGGGTGACCTCGAGCATTTCCGCGGCGGTCAGCCCAGCCAGGAAGAGGTTGGCGGCTGCGGGGAAGCTCACATTCTCCGGCTTGGGGAAGACGTCGGAGGCGGGCACGTTCAGGTGGGAGGCGTAACCACCTGGGGCGAGGTACACAATCACCTCGTCACCGATCACGAACGGCCGCTCGGCGGTGGATGCATCTGCTCCGAGGGCGATAACCACGCCTGCGGCCTCGTAACCAATCGGCTGCGCATGGTCCTGGCGCTGGCCTGGGGCGAGCCCGTAAAGGTCGGCGGGGTTTATGCCGGCGGCTCGTACCTGCAGCTGCACCTCCCCGGGGCCGGGAGTGCCGAGCTCGACATCCTGCACGACGAGTTCGGTGGGTGCTCCATCTGGGGCGATGACAATACGAACGGCTTTCTGGGTGATGGACATGACAAAGTTCTCCTTTGAGAATCTGGGGGCAATTCGATGACCCGCGAGGTGAGTCCGCGCGCCGTCGTGGGTGGTGGCGGTCGGCGTCTCGGTTACGCGTAGAGGACGCTGGCGTTCATCCGCACCACCATGGGGTTGAGCCAGTCGGGGTAACGCTTCGTCATCGTGTCAAAGAACCCTTCGGCGTCGTGCTGTTCTGCGGCCACGCCCTCTACCGTGCGGAGGTACTCGCGGGTCCCGGCCAGAACCCGGCCGGCCTCATCGTCCAGGTTGGGGTTTTTGTGTCCGGCCACAACGACGCGGGGCTCGAGCGCTTCAATCGTGTCGATGCCGGCCAGCCAAGCCTTGCGGCCCTCGGCGTCGGACTCCATGAGGTACTGGTGGACGCCGTTGTAGGCCGCGTCTCCGGCGGCGACGAGGCCGAGCGAGCGCACATGCAGCACAGAGGTGGCGTCGGTGTCGGTGTGACCGACGTCGACGATGCGCAGTTCGTGGCCCTCCAAGTCGATGATGCCGGTTCGGGTAGGGCGGGCCACGACAGAGGTATCACCGATCTGTCCGGGGTACAGCGGGTCGTATACCTGGCTGCGAAGCTCGGCGGAGCCCTGTATTGCCATCATCGCGATCGCTCCCTCGGTAGCGACCACCTCGGCGTCGGGAAAGTGGCGCAGCAGCACGGACAGCCCGAACCAGTGGTCGCCGTGTCCGTGGGTAATGAAGATGTGAGTCAGCCGCTTGCCCGTCGCGATGACGCGGACGGCGAGGTTCTCCGCCTGCGCGTCAGTGGTGGGCACGTCCACCAAGACCGCATCACGTTCACCGAACACCAGGGTCGAAGCGAGCGGCACATTCAGGATGGGATCCGAGATGAAAACGGCGTAGTCGAGAGTCGTACGAGTCGACATGGGTAGTCCTTCCGGGACATGGTGCCGCACCCTTCATAGGGGTAGCGGCATCGGCGAAAATGGAGTAAGTTCGACAATCGAACCGACTGAACATGGATTAGGGTAGCACAATGGATTGGGACCTGGAAAACTTTCGCGAGGACGGCACGCGGGTGTGCTCAATGGCCGACGCCATCCTGTTCGTCGGTGACCGCTGGTCTCTCCACGTCGTCCGGGAAATCGGCAGCGGGGTCCGCCGCTTCAACGCCATCCAGCAGCGCACCGGTGCTCCGCGGGAGATGCTCACAACCCGATTGCGCAAGCTCGAAAGCAGCGGAGTGATCACCCGTACCGCTTACAGCCAGCGGCCACCCCGATACGAGTACGAGCTCACCGAGGCGGGCGAAGAGCTCATCCCCGTCATGGCCGCGCTGTACGCCTGGGGTAAGAAGTACGCCACTCCCCTGTTGACCACTGACGCAACAGAGAATCGCAGCAGCTAACGATCAAGGCTTCATAACTAGCCGTCGATTTCGGCGTTCCTTTATGTCCTAAGTAGAGTGTCGGACCCGTGATCATGCTGTGCGCGGGACTGTTCGGTAGCGGCGCAGTGCTGGCTTGCCCACGTCGTGAGCGTCTGAGCGGGCGCGACGAGGGACGCCCCGCGCGTAGTAACTCACGACCAAGCCAGCCCGCTCGCCAAGAAGCACATTCTCATCATCGACGCACGCGAAGCCATAGGCGTACCCGTCAGCGACGGCCAGAAGCGCGTGCATCATGAGCATGCAGTGATTTCGCACCGCTGAAGACCCGCTTGGCGTTAGTTCAGTAGGAGTTCCACGGCGGCGGTGAGCTGGTGGCGGGAGTCCTGGCGGGTCGCGACTTGATGTTTGATGCCGATGGAGGCACTGATCAGGGTCTGGGTTCGAGCGGCACCATCAGCAGGATGGGTCGCCGTGACCGCCCCGGAGACGAGTGCTTTGAACCGCTGCGGGGCTTTATCAAGCACGGAGCCGAGGAGGGAGGGATCTGCGTCGAACACACCGTGCGTATCGCCGGTTAGGGGTCCGATGTAGGACCCGGCCCAGCGGTCGAACGCGGCGATTAGTCGCTCGGACAAGGGTTCGTTCAAGTTACTGAAGTCACGAGCGATCAGGTCAAGGTCGCGGGTAAGAGCATGCGTGACAGCTTGTCGAAACAGTTCTGGCTTTGAGTCGAGCAGGAAGTACAAGCCAGGTCGGGAGATGCGTGCAGCCTTCGCGACGTCCCCTATCGGCCAGACTCGTTAGAGGCTGAAGGCAGGAGGGAAATATGACCATGACCACCAGCACGACCGAGGGAATCAACGACCCCGTTCACGACGACGGTCCACGCAGGAGTTCAAGGACGAGTTGTGCCAGGAGGCGGTCAGCACCTCGAAGCCGATCAGGGACGTTACGACCGCGTACGGTGTGGGACCTGAGACGCTGCGGAACTGGTTGACCAAGTACCGTGCATCCCACGGCGGGACCGAGACGGAGTTGACGGTCCCGGAACGGGTCCGGTTGAAGGAGCTCGAGCGCGAGAATCAGGAGTTGCGGGCTGAGACGGCGTTCCTGAAAAAAGCCGGTGCTTAACTATCGCGCGGGAGCAGGTACGACGCATTGTCCGGTTTCGCTGCCGGTGGTGATCCACGGGTGGTGCTGGTTGCGCCGTGTGGCTGGGTGGGCGGGTTCGGGAGGGTTTGGGCGGGTTGCGGCGGCGGGTGGAGGTGGTCGAACAGGTTCTGCCATGCTGTCAATCAGTAGGGCGGGGCTGGTCGGAAGCCTCGAAGGGAAATAAGCGACGCAGGAGCGCCGTAAAGGTTTGTGGAGGCACCGTCGACGCCAGTCAATTGACGGTGTGGAGCGGGGGCGCCTAATCCGAAGGACAGCGGCAAGATTCACCAATCCCGCTGTCCGGAATCAGCGCGGCAGCTCACGTCCTGAAAAGCATCGTGCGGTGGGGGACGGCATTCGCCAAACTTCGGCCTGCGACGGCTCTACCCTTCGAGCATGCCCGGCCTTCGGTCTTGCCGGCCCTCTGTACCCTCTTCCTATGCTCAGATTCGTCGATCAACTCAGGATGGTGCCCGAGGTGGTTCGCCTCGCCGTCAGGACCCCGCGCGACTCGGCCAAGGCGTGGGAAGGCTACTGGAGTCGCGTCCGCACCACCGGTACACACGGTGAAGTGCTGTGGGACGCCGATATCGGTCCCGAGGCCGAGCAGTACTCGAAGGTCATTCAGACGTCGATGGACAGCACGCTCCCGGTGCTCGACGTCGGGTGTGGCAACGGACAGTGGACGCGCTGGCTGGCAGATCGGTTCCCTACCGCCCTCGGTGTCGACGTCGCCGGCAGCGCCGTGCAGCGAGCCACGGAGGAATCGCGGGACCTGCCGGGAGTCTCCTTCCGCGCGCTGGACCTGACCGCGCCGAGAGCCGGAGAAATGCTGCACGAGGAATACAGGGACATGAACGTCTTCGTACGGGGCGTCTTCCACGTCCTCCGGCCCCGTCAGCGTGAGGAACTGGGCAGGAACCTGCTCGACGTGGTGGGCCGCAGCGGTCGCGTCCTGCTGACCGAGACCAATTATCGCGGCAACCCCCTTTCCTATATGCAAAGCCTCGGGGCCAGGCCGGGGAGCATCCCTGGGCCGCTCCGAA
>JAABUN010002136.1_pt1 | contig 14586 bp, 13 predicted proteins | sample 5559311 | NCBI WGS metagenome assembly JAABUN01 (sample SAMN10711877, study PRJNA513370) | rock metagenome | isolation source: Antarctica rocks | place: Antarctica: Victoria Land, Siegfried Peak sud | reverse complement strand
GGTTGAACTTGGTCCATTGTCCCTGCCTCTCTAGGGGCAAAGGAAATCCGCTCGCCAAAACGGCGTCCAAACGCTTGACAGTGATTCGCGGAGGTGGTTCTCTTCGGGTCGCCAAACCAAGACGAAGAGGGCCTCCGGGACGGGAACGTTTCGGGGCCTTTTTCTTTTGCCGGATGGTCTCCTGCGGTTGATACGCTACACGCTTCCAGTCACTGTGATTGTGACTGGAATTCCTGAAACAGCTCGTCGAGACGTGCTGCGAGAAAGTTGCCGAAGTTCGGCGCGACGGTCTGATCAATCACGAGAGTAAAGGCCTTCTCGTCTTTCTTGATCCGCGCGGCTCGAAGTCCAGCTGGGGTGCTCCAAGACTCGACAGCAGGCTTGGGACGAGGTTGTGAGGCTGCTGCCATTGCCCGCTGGAAGCGGGCATCACTTTCGGCGCCCCTCACATCAGGTTGTTTCAGTACCTTTTCGACGGCACGGACTAATCGCTCGTCGTCGCAGAGTTCGGCAAGGGCCAGCCAACGACGCCGGCCAGTCTTTGGTGCTGGACCGATTGCTGTGATGACGCGTTCGGGGATAGCTTTGGCGACGGCAATGAGCTTGGAGAGTTCGCCCTTATCTGTCGACAGTGCATCCATAATCACGGAACGCTCGAAACCGCGATCCTCGAGTCGAGAGGCGAACAGTGCCCGCTCAATGTACGAAAGGTCGTGTCGAGCGGAGTTCTCCACGCCCTGTGACACGACAAGCTCCGTGTCTGTCATGTCTCGGACGACGGCTTTAACCTTGAGCCCGAGCTGCCGAACCGCATGCAGGCGGCGGTGCCCGTAAGCGACTTGGTAAGTCCCCTCCAGCTCGGAATGGGGACGCACGAGGATAGGTACTTCCTGGCCTCGCTCGGCGATGGACGCCTTCAACGCGGCGAGCGACCCGTCCTCAAAGTCGATCAATCGATCCCTGACAAACGAACCCTCTACTACGGTCGGATCGAGCTCAATAACGGCCGCTCCAGCGGCCAATGTCGCTTGAAGATCACGGGATTCTTGCTCCATCCGATCAAGGGCGAGGCCCATGGCCCGCACTGGCCCCGCCGACACGCGAGCATCCTTGACGGCCGGAGAATCTGCAGTCGTTGAAGCCGTCGTAGAGTTGGCCGCGGCCAACTCTTTCGGCGGCGGCGCTGCGGGAAGGGCGTACAGGTCCTTGATCCGATCGCGTCGGCTCACCCTTCCCTCCCCCAAACAGAGCGTATCAAGCCGAGGATTTCTCGATTGACCGCCTCGATCGATTCCATGGCGCGTTCGTACGTCGCACGGCCGACCGATCCTCGCTCCAGCTCGTAGAGCGTCTGCTTAGTCAGACCCGCGTCGGCTATGGCAGTCGACTTCCAAGCTGTGGCGGCCAGGACGTCCTCTGCAAAAAGCCCTCGCAGGAGGGCAACGATCTGAGATTGCGGACCATCATGCGGCTCGTGGCGCGTAATGACATATCGAATGAAGTCGTGATCGAGGTCGCCGCCTGCTTTCCGAACGATTTCGAAGAGATCCGAAGCCATGAGCAGAAACTGAGACATCGAAGCGACGTCGACCATCTGTGGGTGAACTGTGATGAGAAGGCTGGTGGCGGCACACACCGCTCCTAGCGTAAGATAGCCAAGCTGCGGTGGGCAGTCGATCACTACCACGTCGTATCGGTCTTCGACGTCCGACAGCACTGCCCCAACACGCTTGAAGAACATCTGGCCAGGAAGCCGTTTTCCGCTCGCTAGCGACCGGGGTGTTTCGTGCTCGAACTCCATAAGCTCAAGATTGCCTGGCACGAGATCGAGCCCGTCAAAATATGTAGGTCTGATGATGTCTGCGAGAGGTCTGCGCCGATCATCGTAGCAGATAGCCCCGTACAGCGTATCGCCTTCCCTTAGGTCAAACTCAGGCTGCAGCCCGAACATGGTCGTCATCGAAGCCTGCGGGTCAAGGTCGACCGCAAGGACCCGATATCCCTGGAGAGCCAAGAACTGCGCGAGATAAAGCGCCGTCGTAGTCTTTGCTGAACCGCCCTTAAAGTTCGTGACCGCGATAGTTTGGAGCTTCTCTCCGGGTTGTCTCCAAGGAGTGTAAAGGCTCCCGTCCTTCTTCGTAGCCGACAAATGGCGGCGCAGGTGGTTGATCTGTGCGAGTGTGTAAGACCGCCGTCCAGAGACGCTCACATCCGGAGCGGGGCCTGCGCCTTCTATTGAGAGCTGCCGAAGATAGCCGTCTGACACCCCGATGAGTCGTGCTGCTTCCCCCGAGGTAAAGGTACGAAGCTGCTTGAGCGACTCAGGTGAGAAGAGACGTTCGCGAAGCGAGAGCAACTGATCGGATAGTAGGCGCGCATGCGCCGAGATGCGATCCTCCGTCGCAAAGCCTCTGGTGCGGGCTGCCGCTTGCGTCACGGTTTCCAGTCTCGCTCCGCTTTTTGGGCCAAATCAGGCGAAAAAGCGTAACCAGAGACACACGATTCGGTCGACGCCGCAAGTGCAAATAGGTTAATGCTCATTAACTATGAAAGGCCCGGCAAGTTGGCCGCGGCCAACTTACGGGGTTGCCCCGCCCGTCTCCGGGCGGGGCGGGTGAGCCGCTCAGTGGCGGCTCGGGGTCCGGCGGGCGGCCGGGCGCTTGGCGGGGCGCTTCGGCCGGTTCCAGATCAGGGTGAAGTTGCCCGTCTCGACGTCCTCTATCAGGTTGGCGAAGACCGGAGCCGCGAAGGAGGGATCGTCCAGCCGGACCTGGTGGTAGAGCCGCCCGCTCTCCCGGGCGGTCTTGGCCCAGGCGGCCCCGAGCTCGACATCGCCCGCGAAGAGCCGGTAGGCGGGAGCGCCTTCCTTGTCGGAGGTCACCGGCTCCATCGAGACGGAGGCGTCGAGGTTGAGGGTGCGGATCTGGCCCTTGAGGAAGCCGTCCCGGTCGGTCGTGAAGGTGCCGATGGTCGCCATGTCGTGATCTCCTGTCTGTCTCTCAAGACCGTCCAGCGCGGCCTTGATGGCGACCGACAGGCCGGGGGCGAGCGGCCCGGCACCCGGAGGGTCGAAGCGGAGCGGAGAACGGCAGGCCGACGGCTATTTTGCTTGCGTGAGGGATGACGGAGGCGAAGCCGAGAGGCAGGGGAAAATAGCCGGCGGACGCCGTTGCCAGGTCGATCGAGAGGTCGAAGACCTCGACCCCGGCCAGACAAGCCCATCACAGGACGAATGGACGGACCTCCCGAAGACAGACACACGGAGAAGAACACCAAGCGAAACCACGGACACCCACCCCAGCCAGGCGTTACAGGGCCGGAGCGCCCCCCGTCATCGCCTCGCCTCCTTGGGGCTGCCACGACGAGGACCGCGGCCTTCCCCTGCACATCGCACGACGCCGAGTTCGCCCGCCGGCAACCGGCCCGGGAACGGGCCGGCTACCAGGTCTGACGTCGAGCTCACGACGCCCATCGACCACATCAGCCTGAGGACGGGAAGGCAGGCAAACGCCAAACTCCCGAGCCGGCCGGCGACAAGCGAGCCACGCGAAGCCGAATCGCCCGTGACCCCGGCGGCGACGGCCCTCTAACCTGCTCAGAGGCCAAGCGGGGCGGGCTCGTCGCTCGCGGCGACTTTCCCACACCCTCCGGCCAAGGGTGGAAAAGTCGCACTCACCAAACGGCCTCGCGCGCCACCGGGCGTCACCCGAAGGGCCGAGACCCCAGAGGCGACTCGGGGAGGGGCATGCGCCCCGAGTAGGACGGGATCGCGGGCGTCAGACCGCGAGGCGCCAAAACATGTGCTTCTATATGTGTGACAAAACACGTAGACTGTACGACATCATAGGGAATGCAGATATGTCCACTCGCCCTTCAGCCCAAGACACCGAGCCCGATGCTACACTCATGAGGCGAGAGGCGGTCAGCACGGCGGCCCATTCCGCAGGCCTCCTCGACGGCCAGACCAGCCGAATCCAGGGACGCATCGCCGATTCACTCTTGGTGGCAGCGAAGACGCGATCGGGAATCACCTCAGACACCGAACTCCTCGAATATGCCCTGGCGCGGGTGGCGATCGAGGATGATTTCGGGGTGAAGTTGCTGGCCCAGAAGGGGAGGGTGCCCGCGGACGTCGATCTTGAGTTTTGACCTCGCCCAATCGCTACGCCGTCTCAGACCTCAGCGGATCAGGACCGCACCGGCCAGGCGCTCTGATGCCGATCTTCCATTCGTCGACGAAGACCCGGGTTCTGGACCGGAGCTGCTGCTCGACACATGCGTCTATATCGACGTCCTCCAAGGGCGTACGCCCGACAGCGTCGAGCGCCTCCTCCGACTCAGGATCATCAATCACTCGAGCGTGTGCCTGAGCGAGCTGACGCACTTGTTCGGACGGCTCAATCCCGCCGATCGGCGGACATCCGGGGCACTGCGCGAGATCGCACGCACGATCGACGAAATCCCATTCCACCGCCTGACGACGCCGTCGGTGCGAGCCGCTGCGGAAGCGGGGATTCTTGCCGGGCTCGTGGCGCGGCTGAGCGGGTCCACCGCCGGACGAGACCAAGCGGCACTGAACGACGCCTTGATCTACACGCACGCGACCGAGCGCGGGTTCGTCGTCCTGACGCGCAACATGCGCGAGTTCGACCTCTTCGATCAGCTTCGGCCCACTGGGAGCGTCCTCTTCTACAACGTCAGATGAGCCGGCTCGCGAAGCGAGCCGGCATGAGAGAGGCGGCGCTTACGCGCTGCCCCGATCGTGATCGAACCGCATCACCGGCATGCCGAGCTTGCGGGCCTTATCGGCCAGGTTGCCGCTGACCCCGTTTCCGGGGAAGACGACGACGCCGACCGGCATCGCCTCGAGCAAGCTGTCGTTGCGCTTGAAGGGCGCGGCGTTCTTGTGCCGGGCCCAGTCAGGCTTGAACACGACCTGCGCAACTTTTCGCGTCTCGGCCCACTTGGCCGCGATCAGCTCGGCGCCCTTCGGCGAACCGCCGTGCAGCAGCACCATGTCGGCGTGCTTGGCCCGGACCCGATCCAGCGCCGACCAGATCCGGTCGACGTCGTTGCACTCGGCGCCGCCCGTGAACGCGACCCTCGTTCCGACCGGCACGAGCACCTGCGCTTCGGCCCGGCGGCTGGCGTTGATGAAGTCGCGGCTGTCGATCATCGCCGCGGTCAGCGCGCGGTGGTTCACCATCGACCCGGAGCGCGGCCGCCACGTCGAGCCCGTGTGGGTCTCGAAGAGCTCGGCCGCGTGGTCGCGGAAGAACTCGAAGGCGTTGCGGCGCTCGACCAGCGTCAGCCCCTGCGTGATCAGCCGCTCCAGCTCGACGGATTTCACCTCCGAGCCGTCCTGCTCGCGCTGCATTCGGCGTTGCGCCTGCTCGTTGTCGTCGAGATCGCGCCCGATCCGGTCGAGCCGGCGGTGGAACACGTTGACGGCGGACCAGAGGAGGTCGGGGAGGTCCTCCTCCAGCCGCGTGTCGGCCAGCATGGCCACCAGGGCGTCGAAGCTGTCGTAGAGCAGCCCTCGGGCGGTGTCCGGGTCGGGGAGGGGGCGCGGATCGGGCTCGTCCTGGAAGGGCCGGTAGCCGTGCAGTTGCAGGGCGTCCAGAAGATGCGAGGTGGGCGAAGCTGCGTCCGTGTCGGGCAGGTCTGTCTCGAAGGTCGGGAAGGTGGTCTCGTCGAGCATTGCGTTCTCCTCCGGTGGGGTCGGCCGCGCCATCGCGGCCTTCGCGGGCGAGAACAGGCCGGAGGTTGGAGCGGGGCTGCATCCCAGGGGTCCCCAGGCGACAGGTCGCCAGGGGTGCCCCGGCTTGGGACCGGAGCAGAGCGGAGGACGGCGGCGGGCGGCTATTTTGCTTCGCGATGCAAAGCCGAAGGCGGCGGAAAATAGCCGGCGGACGCCGTTGCGGCCCCGCTCAGGGCGGCTCGTGCCGCCCGGCGCCTCCGGCCCGATCGCCCCTCTAGAAGGCCGTGGTGCGGCCCGTTCCCTACGGTCAAGAGAACGGCACTCGACATCCTGACCACCACCCGACGAGCAAACGAAACGGTCACGCCGCGCGAGGCTCCGCCTCGTCTGTCTCGGGCGCAAACCGCTCCCGGTCCTCCGGCGCGAGCTGACGTGCGATCCGCCTCCTGAGGACCCGCTGCCCAATCCGCTGCAGGTCGACGTTGAGGTCGGCGTAGGCCGGCAATAACGAGCGGACCTCGATGCCCCGACCTCGCAGCCGCACCCGCAACCGGGTCTCCGCCCGCCGGCCCTCCGGGTCGTTGTCCCGCGCGACGTACACGCGTCGCACGCCGTTGGGCAGCTCGAGGGCGGCGAGATGGTTGGCCGAAAGCCCGGCGAGCACCGGGATCCGGGGCAGGGCGCTTCGCAGCGACAGCATCGTCTCGATCCCTTCGCCGACGGCCAGCACGTCGTCGATCAGGCCGAAGCGTACGCCGCCTCCGAGCTGGGAGCCGAGCGAGCGACGAGGATCGCCGACTGGCGCCTTTCGAAGCCCGTCTCGGTCGAGCCAGATGCGGTGAACGGCCGTGATCGATCCGTGCACGTCCGTGATGGCGGCGAGCAGCGCTGGCCATCTCTGCGGCTCGTCGTCGTCCGCCTCGCGATAGTAGCAGGCGGGGTGGAAGCGCAAGCTCCAGAGGTCGTCGAGAGGCGCCGTGATGGAACGTGCGCGCAGGTATGTCTCCGCCAGTGTGCCCCTGATCGGACGTGCCCTGGCGAACAGACGTCGTGCTGCCTCGGGCGAGTTGCGCCGAACGGGCTCACGCGGTCGAGCCTCGCGCGGCTCGGACCCGGGTCTCGACCGCGGCAGGCTCAGGAACGATCGCGCCTCGTCCAGAGCATCGCGGAGCGTCGTGCAGCCGCGGTTCAGTCGGATGAGGTCGAGCAGGTCGCCATGCTCGCCCGTACCGGCGTCGCACCACTTGCCAGCCGCGCCTTTGCCTAGGTTCGGCCCGATGAGCCGGACGTAGAGCGACCGTCCGCGGCTATTCTGCACGTCGCCGACGATCCAGTAACGGCCGGATCGCCGGCCGCTCGACAGATAGTGCCGACACACGGCCTCGGCGCGCTCGCTGAGCTGCCTGGCAAGGTCAGCGGCAGGGGAGGGGAGGGGAGACATCGAGCCCTCCTCACGCCGCAGCTGCGCGCGTGACCGCCCGCGGCACGCAGCGCAGGATCGGGTGCCGCTCCGCGAGCCGCTCCAGGATGGCCGGGCCACGCTCGCCCACTGGCACGAACAGGCGCAGGCGCCAGGCGATGATCTCGGACGTGAGCCCGATCGCCTTCAGCCGATCCACCGCGCCGTCCGTGAACCCGACGAGCTCGACCCGGGTTGCGGCCATGACGGTCGAGCGACGGACCTGGAGCCCATCCGCGAGCTGGAGGCTCGCGCCGTCGCCGAGCACCGCCCTGAACGCATCGCTGGCGGACAGGGCAGGGCCGCGCTCGATCCCGAGGTCGTGCGCGAGAGTGTCGACGTGGGCCGGCGAGATCAGCCGCCCGATGATGCGCTCGCCCTCGTCGGTCTGGAGCCGGTAGACCCGACAGCCCTCGTTGGCGGGCAGCCGCCGCCAGATCGGCAGCAACAGCCCCGTCACGACGAAGAAACTCGATTCCGAGAACTCGGGCACCTCGGCCAGCTCGGCCGTCCACGCTTCGATGAAGCGATCAGGCTCGACCTCCCGCCACTGCGTGGCGGCCAGCGCGTCGAGGCTCATCGCTTGTCGGTCCATGGGGCGGAGCAGACGGATGCGCGCCTCGACCGAGCCGTCGTCGAGCATCAGGCTCGGCGCGGCGACCTGGACGGCCGCGCGACCCGACTGGGCGTTGACCAGGAGCCGGGCTCCGCGCTCGTTGCTCCGCGCGAGCGCGTCTTCAAGCGCAAGTGGCTGGTTGCGGTCGAGACGCGCGACCTTCAGGAGGCGCGTCTCCGCCCCGCTGCCCGGATGGGTGTAGATCGTGCGACGCTCGGTGACGCGCAGGCTCTCGACCGATAGCGTCTCGACGCCGGCGTCGTAGGCGCCGGACGCGACCGCCCCCTCGATCCTGGCTGACAGGAGACCGTCGAAGACCTCGTAGATCGCGTTCTGCAAGCGGATCGTCAGGGCCAGGAGTCGGTTCAGGAAGGTCGTGATCGGCGGCAGGTCTTCGCGAAGCGAGCCGTCGCGGTCGGTCAGCCTCAACCCCGTCGCCTCCTCGAACCGCGTGAGCGAGCAGGCTTCGACCTTGCCGGCGCAGATGAGCCCGTAGAGCTGCCGGAGCGCCGCCTTGGCGTAGGTGCTCTCCAAATTGTCGTCGGCTCGGAACAGGCCCTGGCCACCCGTTTGGCGCTGGCCCTTGGTGATGGCGCCGAGCGTGTCGAGCCGGCGCGCGATCGTCGACAGGAAGCCTTCTCGCCCTTCACATCGGTCGCGACCGGCCGGAACAGCGGCGGCTGGGCCTGGTTCGTCCGGTTCGTGCGTCCGAGCCCCTGGATGGCGGCGTCCGCCTTCCAGCCGGGCTCAAGCAGGTAGTGGACGCGCAGCCGCCGGTTCTTCGCCCCGAGATCGGCGTGGTAGCTCCGGCCCGTCTCGCCCGCATCCGAGAAGACGAGGATGCGCTTCGCATCTTCCATGAAGGCCTGAGCCTCCGCAAGATTGGCGGAGCCGGCCCGCGCCTCGACCGTGAGCCGATCCACGCCGTCCGATCCGACCTTTCGGACGATCCGGCGCGAGCGGCCGGTGACCTCGGCCATCTCGTCGGTCCCGAACCGCTGGACGAGTTGGTCGAGGGCGCCCGGGACGGGCGGCAAGGACGCCAGCTTCTCGATCAGACGATCTCGGCGCTCGACCGCCTCGCGCGATTGAACAGGATTGCCGTCCCGGAGCACCGGTCGGGAGGACAGGTTGCCGTCGCTGTCCGTGAACGGCTCGAAGAGCTGCTTCGGGAAGGAGTGCGCGAGGTAGTCGAGGACGTATTCGCGCGGCGTGATGTCGACCGAGATGTCGCCCCATTCCGCCGTTGGGATTTCGGCGAGGCGACGCTCCATGAGCGCCTCGCCGGTCGAGACGATCTGGACCACGCAGGCGTGGCCGGAGCGCTGCTTGGCGCCCTCGAAGGCCGAGCGCGCGGCCGACTTCGCCTGCGCGTTCAGCGTCCCCTTCTCGGACGTGATGTTCACGGCCTCGAGCGCGGCAGTCAGGTTGTTGTGGATGACCTCGAACCCGCCCGCATAGGCGTCGTAGATGCGGATCTGCTCGGGTGTGAGCTTGTGCAGGGCGAGCTCGTACTCGACGCCCTCGTAGGAGAGCGAGCGGGCGGCGTAGAGGCCGAGCGCCTTCAGGTCGCGCGCCAAGACCTCCATGGCGGCGACCCCGCCGGCCTCCATGGCCTCGACGAACTCGGCCCGGGTCGCGAACGGAAAATCATCGCCGCCCCAGATCCCGAGCCGCTGCGCGTAGGCGAGGTTGTGGAACCGTAGTGGCCCCCGTCGCCGAGACGTAGAGGACGCGCGCATCCGGCAGGGCGTGCTGGAGCCGCAAGCCGGCGCGGCCCTGCTGCGAAGGCGCCTGGTCGCCGCGCTCGGAGGTGGCCCCGCTCGCACCGGACGTTCCGGCCGCGTTCTGCATGGCGTGCGCCTCGTCGAACACCACGACGCCGTCGAAGTCGCGACCGAGCCAGTCGACGATCTGCTGGACGCGCGACGCCTTGCCGTCGCGCTCGGCGGAGCGCAGCGTTGCGTAGGTCGTGAACAGGATTCCCTCGTCGAGCCGGATGGGCTTGCCTTGCGCGAATCGCGACAGGGGCGTCACGAGCAGGCGCTCCTGGCCGAGCGCCGACCAGTCGCGCTGGGCATCCTCGATCAGCTTGTCGGACTTAGACACCCAGAGCGCGCGACGGCGGCCCTGGAGCCAGTTGTCGAGGATGACGCCTGCGACCTGGCGACCCTTGCCGCAGCCGGTGCCGTCGCCGAGGAACCAGCCGCGGCGGAAGCGGATCGCGCCCTCCGCGTCGTCCGGCGCGGCAGAGACTGTGTCGAAGGTCACGTCGACGAGCCACGATCCGGCGAGATGGCCGACATGGGCCTCGCCCGCGTAGATCACGCTCTCGAGCTGGGCGTCCGAGAGCCGACCGCCGCTGACGACCGCGTCGGGCAGGCGCGGCCGGTAGCTCGGCCGCGGCGCTGCGACCGACGCCATGGCGGCGGACTGGACGAGCGTCGTCGGATGCGGCTTCGCGTTCGGGATGCGGAGCGTCTGAAGCACGTAGCCTTCGTACAGAGCGTCCGAGAGTTGCCGGCCGTCAGACCGACTCTCGCACTCGGTCTCGACCGGCTCGGAGAGGTCGTAGGCGAGCTCGACGCCATTCAGCGCGCTGGCGGCCATGAGCGGCGATGCCGACCTGATCCGGGCCACGGGGCCGCCGTGAGGCGAGGCGAGATCGCGCGCACGATCCGCCGGGCCTGTGACCGGCAGGGGAGGGGAGGGGAGGCAGGGTGCTCGCGGCGGCACGCGCTCGACGAGCGCGAGCAACTCGGCCGTGGTCTCGGCCATCCGGACCGGGTCTGGGAACGCGCGAGGATCGTCGGCCGGCACGCGGTCGATGACGGTCAGGCGCGTCTCGCTCATGGTGCCGTGGCGCGCGAACACGCGTCCGGCGACGGGGACCGTCAGCACGACGCGGCCGCTCTCCTGCAGGCGCTGGAAGGCGTCGCGCCCCGACGGGCTCTCGGGCGAGAAGCCCGCGCCCGTGATGGCGACGAGACGACCGCCCGGAGCGATCCGCGCCAGCGCCGAGGCGAGATACCGGGAAGCAGCGCCCCGGAACGCACCATCGACCCCAGCCAGCACCGAGAAGGGCGGGTTCATCAGAATGACGCTCGGCCGAACGGCCACGTCGAGGTGATCATGGATCTGCGCCGCGTCGTGGCGCGTGACGGCGACGCCGGGAAACAAGCGCCCGAGCAGGTCGGCGCGGGTGTCGGCGAGTTCGTTCAGGGCAAGGCGAGCGCCAGCCAGCTCGGCGCAGATGGCCAGGAGTCCCGTTCCGGCCGAGGGCTCGAGCACGAGGTCGGCGGGCGTGATCGCGGCCGCGACGGCCGCGACATGCGCGAGCCCGATCGGCGTCGAGAACTGCTGGAGCGCCTGGCTCTCCTCCGAACGCCGGTCTGCGTCGGCAGGAGCGCGGTGACCTTGGCCAGCATGGCGCCGAAAGCCGCCGGGTCGTGGGCCTGGGCCCGCATAGTCGGGCCGAACCGGCGCAGGAACAGGACCTGAGCGGCCTCGCCGGCCTCGTAGGCGTCCTTCCATGTCCAGAGGCCCTCGGCATCCGAGCCGCCGAACGATCCCTCCATGGCAGCGCGCAGCGTCCGCGCGTCGACTGCGGCGCCGCGCGCCAGTGTCGGCAGGAGCGCCTGAGCGACCGCGACGATCTGGTCGGCACTGCTGGACTCGGCGGCGGAGGTTAATGCGGCGAGGGGAGGGGAGGGCAGGTCTGTTCGGACGATGGCGGCGGACATGGAGGACCTCGGGATGTGCGGCGGTGGGCCGTCGGGCGCTCTCTCGATCTCGCCTCGGCTCACCCCCTTCCGGCCTCCCTCTTCCTCTCGGGCTCGACGGCGTCGGCCAGGCATCCGGCCAGCCGCAAAGAAAAAGGGCCCGGCGCAACGCGCCGGACCCCCTCTGCTGGTGAGAAACCCTGTCTCGATGAACTCAGCCGTCCACCAGCCGGTATTCCCGACGTCTCAGGCCCGCCACCCTCAAGGTCACGGAACAGCAGCGTCCTGGGGCTTCGCGAGTTCGCGACCGCAACGAGCCGGTCGAAACGCCGGCCATCCCTGGCGACGAGCGGCTGGTCGAACACGATTGTCTGCCCCGGCCGAGGTCGCGGCTTGGCGGACCGTTTCCGCCGTCTCTCGGCATTAGCGCGACAACGCGCTCGCCAAGCCAGGGCGTAAGCTCCGTCCGTCGGGGTCAGGAGGTCGAGGATGACCTCCGGGCACTCGGACTCGACCGGCCCCATGCTCTCGTCCATGTCCTTGTAGCCGAAGACGTAGCCCTCCCGATCGTTTGGGGTGTAGCGGACCAGGCAGACGACCGCGGTGACGCTGCGGTCGCCATCTGCGAGGACCGCTCGACGGCGGCGCAGTAGGTGCGCAGGCGCAGCAGCGCCGAGCGCAGCACGCGGTAGCGCGCCTCCGGCCGATCGAAGGTGAATTGCGCGTCGAGGTATTGGCGCGGCCCGGAATGGGAACCGAGCGAGCGCATGTAGAGCCAGCCCATGGCGGCGTCCTTTCGTGAAGCTGGGGAGGGAAGGAGGCCGACGATCGGCCGGCCGAAGGGCCCGGAGCGACGGAGCGCTCCGGGCAGGGCAATCACTCGGCAGCGATGAGGTGCTCGGGTGCGCCGGCCTCGCCATCGACCGCGGTCAGGAAGGCGGGCAGGTCCTCGTCATCGGCACCCGCGTCCGTGGCTTCCGGGATAGCGGTGAGCGGAAGGGCGGGGGCGTCGAGCCCCGGCGTGCGCAGCACCTCCGGAAGCCATCCGGTGCCGGCGAGGAGGCGCTCGGCCTCGCTTGCCATCTCGGTCTTCTTGAGGTGCTCGATGAGCTGGGCGGCCGCCCCGCCCTTAGCCTCGCGAACCGCCTGGAGGATGCGGGCCTTGGTGACCCGCCCAAGGTAGCTCTCGGTCGTCGGCGCCCAACCCACCTCCGCCATGTCGAGGCCGAGCGCTTCGGCCAGCCGGTCGGAATGCGCGAGCCGACCGGGAGATCGGTTCCAGGCCTCCTGCACGCCGTTGACCGTGAGCGCGGCGCAATAGGCGAACAGCGCCTGCCGGCTGTCGTGGTCGAAGCCGATGAGCGTGTCCCAGAGCGCGTCGGCCGCTTGCGGCATCTGCTCGGCCCAGGCCTGGTGACGTGCCGTCATGGCTTTCGCGGACGGGGTGTCGTTCAGCCCCGGCGCCTGCGTGGCGAAGCCCGTGCTCTTCGCTTCGATCTCCAGGCAGGAGCTGCTGCTGAAGCGATAGAACGCCTTCAGGACCAGCGCGTGCAGGACGGCGAGGAACGCGACGTGGCGATCGCTCGCAAGCGCGTCGCGCAGCGCCAGGGTGCGATGCGCTGTCAGCTCGGTCACGAGCCGCTCCGGCAGGGGCCGGATGCCGTCCTCCTCCTCCGGCGCGTCAGCCGCCGGCGCGGGTTCGCCAGCACTGGCCGACGACTGGCGCTCGACGACTGGTCGGATTCCCTCGCCCTCGTCGGTCGGGTCAGCGGCAGCTTCAACGGGCAACTCATCCTCGGACCGCATCCAGCCACGGTCGATCACGACGGCCCCACCGTAGTCGAGGCTGACGAAGGCGCCCGCTCGGGCGACCTCGTCCGGGTCGAAGGTGCGGGGACGGTCCTCGATGCGGGAGAGGGCGGTCTCGATCTCGGCCAGCCGCGTGTCGATCTCCTCCGGCAGGTCCTCGCCGGATCCGGCGTGCTCGGCCTCGAGGCCATCGTACTCGGCGCGAAGGCGGTCGTGCTCCGCTTGGCTCTCCTCGCTCGGGGCCGCTTCGGTCGAGGCGATCCGCCGGAGCCCGAAGGTGTGCCCGTACGAGAAGTCGGGCGCGACCTCGACCCACTTCCAGCCTTCCGCCCTGACCGTCTCGGCCTGGGTCTCCAGCTTCTCGCGCACGAGCCGCTCCAGGAGCGCCGGATCGTCGTACCAGCCGCCACCATCCTGCTGGAACAGGTCGCGCGCGACCGAGCCGCCGGCGGCCTCGTACGCCTCCGCCCCGACGAACACCGCTCGCTTGTCGCTCGCCTTCACGGCGTGCTCGGTCAGGAGCCGGCGGATCGCATAGGGCTCCCGGCTGTGGCTGCGGGCGAGAGCGTCCCAGACCTGCTCCTGCCTCGCATGGTCGCCAGAGACGCAGAAGGCCATCAGCTGCTCGAGCGTGAGCTCGTCGCCGGCGTAGAGGTCAAGGAGCTTCGGCGACGCCGACGCGAGCTTGAGGCGCTGGCGCACCACGGCCGGGGTGACGAAGAAGCGGGCTGCGATCTCCTCCTCGCCCAGCCCATGCTCCCGGAGCGTCTGGAACGCCCGGAACTGATCGAGCGGGTGGAGCGCCTCCCGCATCGTGTTCTCGGCGAGCGAGTCCTCTTCCGCGAGCCCGTCCGTGCGCACGATGCAGGGCACGCTCACGGTCCTCGAGAGCCGCTTCTGCTTGGCAAGGAGCTGCAGCGCCGCGAAGCGCCGACCGCCCGCCGGCACTTCGTACACGCCGGTCTCCTGCCCCTCGCCGTCGAGCACAGGCCTGACGGAGAGCGACTGGAGGAGCCCGCGCCTGGCGATGTCTTCGGCCAGATCTTCGATGCTGATGCCCGCCTTGATCCGGCGGACGTTGGCTTGCGACAGGATCAACTTGTTCAGGGGCACGTCCTGCGCCCCGTTCAGAATGATCTTCGTCATGGACTTGTCTCCGCGACGGGCCGGACGAGAACACTCTCTCGCCCTCCTGACCCGTCAGTGCGCCAAGCACAGCCCTCTCACTCTCAACCGAAAGGAGGACACCGAGATGGGGGACTAACTACCGACCGCTCCG
>JAABUN010005916.1_pt1 | contig 14588 bp, 13 predicted proteins | sample 5559311 | NCBI WGS metagenome assembly JAABUN01 (sample SAMN10711877, study PRJNA513370) | rock metagenome | isolation source: Antarctica rocks | place: Antarctica: Victoria Land, Siegfried Peak sud | reverse complement strand
GCGTGCTGCTCCTGCCACGGCATACTCGGCTCCTTTCGTTGCCGATGGTATAGCGTGGATACGTGTGGAGCATCTCCCCGCACACCCGTGGAGGATGTCCCCGGTCTGTACACCGTAGGGAAGGGGGCAGGGGGGGTAGGTGCATTTGACGAACACGCATAAACCTTGGTGGGAGGATTGACCACAGAGACACCGAGGACACCGAGAGGCGACACAAAGACAGATACTTGTCCGTCCTCTTTCCTTCTCGGTGTCCTCGGTGTCTCTGTGGTCAATCCTTCCCCGGTTCAGTCGTCGTCGGTCTTCGTGCGCGGGGCGGGCCGGGGCCGGGTGAGCCACCAGCAGATGAACGGCGCGGCGAGGCTGAGGGCGGTGAAGACGAAGATGAGGGCCGCGTCAATCAGCAGCAACGGGCGACCGGGCAGGCCCACATTCGGCGGCAGCCCGTCGCGTAGCACCGTCCACGCGCCTACCGCGAGGATGAGCGGCGTGGGCAACCAGCGTACGCGCTCCGGCAGGAACCACGCCACGCCCGCCGCCACCTCCGCGAGCGCGAAGGTGTGCAGGGCCGCCACGAACCATTGCGTCTCGGTGGGGCGCAGTGCGAGGGCGGGCAGCCACATCAGGGCGAGCGCGACGGGGGCGAGCACCACGCCCGCCCACTGCGGTTGCTGCCGCGTCATCACGAGCACGTACGCCGCCACGAGCAGGGCGACGAGGGCGACCGTTGTGTAGGTAAAGCCGAGCGGCAGGAGGTGGATCGGTACGGGGGCGACGAGGGCCGCCCCCGCCGCCGTGCCGTGCGTCGCCATCAGCGGGAACAGCCCCACGAGCAGTGCCAGAGCCACGGGCCATGTGCCGTGCGAGTCCGGCAGGGGGCGGAAAAACCGCCACGCCGTGCCGACCGCCAGCACGAGGGCGACCGCGACGACCGCCACCGCTCCCGGCTGTTGCGCGGGCCACCCCCCCTGTGCGATCAGCAACGCACCGAACGCGAGGGCGTGCGGCGCGAGGGCGTCCAGCGTCTCTGCGAAACGAGTGCTGAGTACCGAATACCGGGTACTAAGTACGAGGCGTTTCACCCGCGATGTAGGAGCGGCATCCGTCATGCGCGAGTTCCCGCGAGTACCCAGTACCCAGTACTCAGCACCCGGTACGTTCTAGACGAGGACGGCGACGGGCGCGTCCGCCAGCACACGAGCGAGCGGCACCTGCACGAGCCTGCCGCCCTCGATGTGGCTTGCGGTCGTCCAGCCCGCTTCGCGGAGCGTCGCCACCGCCGCCTCGATGTTCGTGCCGAAGTCGTGCAAGGCGTGCGCGTCCGCCCCGATGGTGGCGTGCTCGCCGCCGTGGTCGCGGAACATGGCAAGGATGTCCGGCCCCGGCATCGGCTCCCGCGCCGGGGTGCGCACGGCGGAGGTGTTCACGTCGAACCCCTTCCCGTGCGCCGCCATCGCCCGGAAGATGCGCACCAACTGGTCGTGGTGGTAGGCGAGATCAATCCGCCCCTTCACCGGGTCGTACCGCTTGCCGAGGTCGAAATGCCCGACGACATGAAAGAAATCGGTGGTCGTCACGAGGGCTTCTATGTCGTCGAGGAACTCGCGGTAGCCCTCGATGCCGCCGAGCCGCTTCGCCCGCTCGCCCACGTACTCGCCGCTCGACCAATGCACGGAGGCGATCACGAAGTCGTACCGCTTATCCGCCATGTAATCCGCCACGGCAGCGGCGGTGTTCCGGTTCCAGTCCACCTCGGCGGCGGCGAGGATCGAGAGCCGGTCGCCGTAGAGGGCGCGATTCGCGGCGATGTCGGTCATGTAGGCATCGTAGTTGTTGAAGCCCCGCGAGCGGCAGGCGGGGTCGAAGTCCACATGATCGGTGAAGGCGACCTCGCGCACGCCGCGCTCAATCGCACGCTCGCAGTATTGACCCATCGGGACGCGGCTGTCGGGGGAATGCGTGGTATGTGAATGGTACTCAAACATGAACGAACGTCCTCACTTTCGTGGTCGAGTATAACAGGTCCGCTCACTGTAACGCGAAAGGGGCGTGCTATACTCCCGGCGCGGCGGGGCGGCGCGACACGGCGGGGGGCAGTTGCGTGCGCGAGTTCTGGGATGCATTGAGCCGGGAGTTCGCGGCGCGGGAGCGGCTGGCGACGCTGGTCGTGAACCTTTTCTGGTCGCTGATCGCTATCGTGACCATCTCGGTCGCGGCGCGGCTGCTGCGCGGTGCCACGAGGCGCGTGATGACGCGGGCGCGGGTGCCGCACAATGTGGTGCAACTCGCACGCAACGGCGTGACGCTGCTCGCGGTGGTGCTCGCGGTGGCGGTGCTGCTCTCGATCTTCGGCGTGCCGCCCACGGCGGTCGTCACCGGCCTCAGCCTCGCCACGGCGGGCATCGCGCTGTCGTTTCAGGAGGTGCTCAAGAACCTGATCGCCGGGATCTACCTGCTCGTGGAGCATCCCTTCACCGTGGGCGACCGCATCCGCGTGCGCGACACCGACGGCGTGGTGGAAGCCGTGAATGTGCGCACCACCGCCTTGCGCACGAACGAGGGCGTGATTGTGATCGTGCCGAACAATGTCATCTTCACCGAGATCGTCCACAACCGCACGATGAGCGGCATCACGCACGCGACGATCACGCTCTCGAATGTCGAGGGCGTGCCGGACGAGATTATCGTCAAAATGGAGGAGACCATTGCGGGGATGGGCGAGATCGCCGCGACGCCGGAACCACGGGCGCAACTGCTGTCCCTGAAGGGCGGCGTGGCGGAGGTGCAGGTGGAGTTCTGGTTCCTCGGCAACGACGATACCCTCGTGCTGCGGGCCATCTCCCGCCTGCGCGACGCCTTCCCCGATGCCGCCATCGCCGCCAGCAAAGCCGTCTAAAAACGAATGTGAACCGTCAAGACGCCAAGAACGCCAAGAATGTCAAGAGAGGAAGGAAGGGTCGGTGCCGTGCTACTATGCATCCCTACCCTGTTTTCTTGGCGTCTTGGCGGTTAATCACTGCATTTTCGGGGGTGGTATGCGGCGGCGGGTAGGGGTATACGGCGGGACATTCGACCCGATCCACATTGGGCATCTCGTTGCGGCGGAGGAGGTGCGGGCGGTGCTGCGGCTCGACCGCCTGCTGTTCATGCCGGCGGGCGACCCGCCGCACAAACTCGCCCCCGGCCTCACTTCCGCCGCGCACCGCAAGCGCATGGTGGAGGTCGCCATCGCGGACAACCCCGGCTTCGAACTGAGCACGGTGGACCTCGACCGCCCCGGCCCGCACTACACGGCGGACGCCCTCGCCATCCTGCGCGAGCGCGAACCGGATGCCGACCTCTGGTTCGTGATGGGCGAAGACACGGTGCTCGACGTGCCGAACTGGACGCACCCGGAGCGCATCGTGCAATACGCCCGCCTCGCCGTGGTCACGCGACCGGGCTGGAAGGTGCGGGTGGAAGACCTTGCGAGCCTCGACACCGCCATTCCCGGTATCGTGCGCTGCTGCGATTTCGTCTCGATCCCGATGCTCGACATCGCCAGCCGCCGCGTGCGCGAGCGTATCCGCCACGGCGAGCCGTATCGCTACCTGCTCCGCGCCGATGTGGCGACGTACATCCACGACCACGATTTGTACCGCTAACCGGGATGGCGGGACGGATAGCGCAGCGTCGCATCGTTGCGGCATTTCATCTGCGGGTACTTGTGCATGGCGTGACACTCTGCTACCGTGCGTCACATGGGGTTACACCGGGATGTCATTTTGCTTGGAGAACTGTTATGCACAAAGTGATGTTTTATTGCGCCCTTCGCTACCTGATCGCGCTGTCGCTCGTCTCCGGCCTCATAGTGCTCCCGGCCCCGCTCGCGGTGCGCGCCGCCGCCATTACCGTCACTACCACCGATGACAGCATTGCGGACGACGGCTCCTGCTCCCTGCGCGAGGCGATCATCGCCGCGAACACGAACATCCCTTCCGGTTCCTCGTCCGGCGAATGCCCCGCCGGGAGCGCGAGCGGCACGGACGCGATCACCGTTCCGGCTGGCGTGTATACCCTCACACGCACAGGTAGAAACGAGGACGCCGCGCTGACGGGCGACCTCGATGTTAGAGGCAGTGTGAACATTGTGGGCGCAAGCATGGGCAACACGATTGTGCAAGCAAGTACCGATGAAAGTATCACGGGTATTGATCGCGTGTTCGATCTCGTTTCCGGGAGCATTTCGCTTTCCGACATGACGATCCAATTTGGATACATAGACGCAAATGATGTGCCTTCTATTGGAAATAGTGTCGGTGGCGGCGGAATCGTGATCCGCAGTAACGTGACGACTACCGTGCAACGATGCGCTGTTACAAAGAACACGACCGCCTCACTAGGAGGCCGCGCCACATTCGGCGCGGGCATTTTTCATAGTAATAGGCTCATGATGCGCAGTAGCATTGTGACAGAGAACAGGAATATTGTCGCTAGTTCGGGGGATGGAACCGTTGTCAACGGTGGCGGTATTGCCATGATATTGAACGGTTCGTTGACTCTTGAAAGTAGTCAAGTCAGCAATAACAGTTCAGCGGGAGTCGGCGGAGGAATCTACGTTTTCACGAACAATACCGGGGTAACGATCAAGGATAGTACAGTTGCTAGTAACAATGCCATGAGTGGAGGGGGAGTATTTAGCAACGGGAGCAGCGTGGTACTTGAACGGGCCGTGATAGCAGGAAATGCTGCCAATGGCGGTGTTGGCGGCGGTTTGCGGCTCTTCGATGCGCCTGTCACAACCTTCGGCAACACAAGCATCCGCGACAATACCGCATCCGAAGGTGGCGGTATCGCGACAAGTGGACGGAGCACCTTGGGCTACGCGACCTTTTCCAATAATCGGGCAACGAGCGGGGCGGGCGGTGCAATACGTGCGTACTCCGCCCCTTTGACTGTTGCAGGCACGTTGTTCGTCGGCAACAGCGCAGCGGGGGACGGAGGAGCGATATATGCTCAAGCCTCCGAATCAACATTCACCGATGCGATATTTACCAATGCAACATTCAGCGACAACGCCGCCACGGGCAGTGGCGGCGCACTCTTCATCGCCGGTGTGAATGTCCAACTGACGAACGTCACGCTGGCGGACAATAGTACAGGAATCTCTGGCATGTCGTCGGGGCTGGTGCGCAATACGTTGCTCGCCAATCGGGGTGCCAATTGCCAGAATACGACTCTTCCATCAAGGGGAAGTAACCTCTCAACAGATGCTTCCTGCACCGCGTTCTCGATGGCGAACAAGGATTTGCAGAACGTTGCGCCGAATATCGGGCCGCTGGCGGACAACGGCGGGCTGACGAAGACGCACGCCCTGCTACCCAACAGCCCCGCGATCAACCGGGGCGGCACGAGCGCGAACGGCTGCCCCGCCACCGATCAGCGCGGCAGCGGGCGACCTGTGGGTGTGGCGTGCGACATCGGGGCATACGAACTCGCGTCGCTGCCGCCGCCCGCTATCGGTGGCAGCGGCCCCGACAGCGGCCCGGAGGCGGGCGGCAACACGCTCACCCTGACCGGGCAAGGGTTCTACGTGGGAACGTCGGTGTCGGTCGGCGGTAATTCGTGTACGAACCTCGTCCTCGCGCTTGATGCCAGTCAATTGACCTGCACCGTCCCGGCAGGTACGACAGGGGCGCGGGATGTCTCGGTCGTGGTGCCGTCGGGCGGTATCGCCACGCGGGTGAGCGGGTACTACTACGGCACGCGCCCGAACGTGGCTCCGCCCCCACGCGGCGTGGCCCCTCCAAACGGCGCGGCACCTCCCGCGCCACCGCCGCGTGACCCCGGTGTGCCTGCGGGCGCATCGCCGCCGAACGCTGCCCCGGTGCGGCGGTAACGGGAATGGGAATGGCGGGGTAAGCCGAAGCTCGCCCCGCCGTTCCTGTCGCATCGCTCAGTCGAGGAGTTTGTACCCCGGCAGCGTGAGGAATTCGACGAAATCCTCGCTCGTGGTGATCTCGTCCACCAACTGCGCAGCGCGGGCGTAGCGGCCCGCCGCGTACCGCTCCGGCCCGATGGCGGCCTCGATCTTCGCCAGTTCGTCCCGCATCAGGTCGCGGAACAGGGCGACCGTGACTTTGCGCCCGTCGTCCAGCTTGCCTTCGGGGTGGCGAATCCATTGCCAAATCTGCGAACGGCTGATCTCGGCGGTGGCGGCGTCCTCCATCAGGTTGAAGATCGGCACCGCCCCGCTGCCGCGCAGCCACGCTTCGAGGTACTGCACCGCCACGCTGATGTTCAGCCGCAATCCCGCCTCGGTGATGTTGCCCTCGCCGTCCGGGAAGGTGAGCAGGTCGGCGGCGACCACATGCACGTCCTCGCGCACGCGCTCGATCTGGTTCGACCCCGGCATCCGCGTGAAGGCTTCCTGCGCGGTGGCGACGAGGCCGGGGTGCGCGACCCATGTGCCGTCGTGTCCGTCGCCCACCTCGCGCTCCTTGTCGGTCCGCACCTTCGCAATCGCCTCGTCGTTCGCCTGCGGGTTGTTGCGGATAGGAATCTGCGCCGCCATGCCGCCCATCGCGTGGATGCCGCGTCGGTGGCATGTCTGGATCGTCAGCAGCGAGTACGCCCGCATGAACGGCGTGGTCATGGTGATCTGGGCGCGGTCGGGCAAGAGGAAATCGGCCTGGTTGCGCAGTTTCTTGATGACGCTGAAGATGTAGTCCCAGCGCCCGCAGTTCAGCCCCGCCGAGTGGTCGCGCAGTTCGTAGAGGATTTCGTGCATCTCGAAGCTGGCGAGGATCGTCTCGATCAGCACCGTGGCCCGCACCGACCCCTGCGGCACGCCGATCTGCTCCTGCGCCAGCACGAAGGCGTCGTTCCACAGCCGCGCTTCGAGGTGGCTCTCCATCTTCGGCAGGTAGAAGTACGGCCCGCTCCCCCGCGACAGGAGTTCCTTCGCGTTGTGGAACATGTACAGCCCGAAATCGAACAGCCCGCCCGACACGGGTTCGCCGTCCACCGTGACGTGCTTCTCGTCGAGGTGCCAGCCCCGGCAACGCACGATGAGCGTGGCGGTCGTGTCGTTCAGCGTGTAGTGCCGCCCGTCGTCCTGATCGAAGGTGATCGTGCGGCGGATGGCGTCGCGCAGGTTGAGTTGCCCGCTGATGTTGTTCTCCCAACTGGGGGAGTTCGCGTCCTCGAAGTCCGCCATGAAGACATTCGCGCCGCTGTTGAGGGCATTGATGATCATCTTGCGATCAACCGGCCCGGTGATCTCGACGCGCCGCTCTTGCAGGTCGGCGGGGATGGGCGCGACCGTCCAGTCGCCCTCGCGGATATGCGCGGTTTCGGGCAGGAAGTCCGGCATCTCGCCCGCGTCAATCCGCGCCTGCCGCGCCTGCCGCGCCGCGAGCAGTTCGCGGCGGCGCGGGGCCAGCGTGCGGTGCAACTTCGCCACCAGTGCCAGTGCGTCGGGCGTGAGGATTTCCGCGAACGCGGGCGACATCGCCCCCGTGATCTCCACCCCGGCGGGTGCCGCAACCGTTGCCATCGTTGAGCCTCCTTTGTGATGTGTGTTGGTTCTCCGAGTCGTGCGGGGAGTATAACACCGGCTTCCGTCGTACACGCACCCCTCCCCCACGGGGGGGAGGGGAGTACATACGGGAAGCACCGGGCCTACCCATAAGCCCCGATGTTGCAACAGTTCGCTCCCGCTCCCCGTGGGGGAGGGGGCCGGGGGAGGGGCGCATTTCACCCCGCGAGGTGCGCGATGATCGCGGCGGTGGCCTCGTCGGTGGTGTAGGAGCCGCCGAGGTCGGGCGTCACTTTCCCGGCAGCGGTGGCAGCCTCGATTGCCGTCATCACGCGAATCGCCGCGTCCGGCAGGTCGAGATGTTCGAGCATCAGGGCGGCAGACCAGATCGCGCCGATGGGGTTGGCGATCCCCTGCCCCGCGATGTCCGGGGCACTGCCGTGAACCGGCTCGAACATGCTCGGATACCGCCGCTGCGGGTCGAGGTTGGCACTCGCCGCGATGCCGAGGCTGCCCGCCAAAGCACTGCCGAGATCGCTGAGGATATCGGCAAAGAGGTTCGAGGCGACGACCACCGAGAGCGTTTCCGGCTTCAGGACGAACCGCGCCGCCATCGCGTCCACGAGCCATTGCTCGGTTTCGACATCGGGGTAGTCCGCCGCGACACGGGCGAAAACCTCGTCCCACAGGACCATGCCGTACTGCTGCGCGTTGCTCTTGGTGACGCTCGTCACCTTCTTGCGCGGGCGGGTACGGGCGAGGTCGAAGGCGTAGCGGATGATGCGCTCGCACCCCTCGGTAGTGAACAGCCCCGCCTGTACCGCGATCTCTTTGCCGAGGCCGCGCCCCGCGAAGTTGCGCCCGCCCACCCCGGCGTACTCGCCCTCGGTGTTCTCGCGCACGACCACCCAGTCCATAGTCTCCCGCGTCGCATGGCGCAACGGGCTTTCCACGCCCTCAAGCAGGCGCACGGGGCGGATATTCGCGTACTGATCGAAGCCCTGACAGATCGCCAGCCGCAGCCCCCACAGGCTGATGTGATCCGGCACCCCCGGCCACCCTACCGCCCCGAAGTAGATCGCGTCGAACGGCAGCAGCGTCTTCAGCCCGTCGGCGGGCATCATCACGCCTTCCCGAAGGTAGTATTCGCAGCCCCACGGGAAGTGCGTGTACTCCGGCGCGAAGCCGCTTTCCGGCTCCGCCGCGAGGGCGTCCAGCACCCGCAACCCTGCCGCCACGACCTCGCCGCCGATGCCGTCCCCCGGTATCACCGCGATCTTCAACGCCCGCCGTTCCGCCATCGCCTGCGCCTCCCGCCTCTGTTCGCTGCCCTTCGCCACCCGGTGCGGGCAGTATACGGCACGGGCGCGATGGCGGTGCGCGGGAAGATGTGCGATACTGCGTGCGTGGGCTGCTGGCGATGTCCCCCATCGCCCCACGGCGCAATATCGTTGCCCCGTACCTCACCGCCCACATCCCAACCACAACCGAATGTGAACTGGAAAAGGGGCGGCGCGGGAGTAATCCTGCGCCGCCCCTTCTTTGTGCCTTCGCGCCTTCGTGTCACGCCCCGTGAAGGGTGGTGCTCCCAGCCCGCCGCATTGGTTCGCCCGAAACGCGACGAGCTGATGAAGATTCGCAACTGGATGGGGTGATAGTGGGATGGTGCTCTCAGCGCGTCATCCCCGGACGACGGGCTGAGAGCACCATCCCACCGAGAGAATATGCAGTGCCCGATGCAGCCCCACGTTTTCTAGGCCCACCCTCCATCGGTGATGCTACATGCCTTCCGGCACCAGCCCCGGCACGAAAACGTGCGGCTCGTGCGCCGTGAGGTGCGGCACGATGCGGGCGACGCGGGCCATGAAGCCGACATCATGCACGCGGACGATGTTGGCACCGCGTGCGATGCCGTAGCCGACCGCCGCCGCCGTTTCCGGGAGCAGGTCGCGCACAGTGCCGCCCGTGGTGTCGGAGAGGTAGTTCTTGCGGCTCGTGGCGAGCAGGATCGGCAGCCCGAACGAGCGCAACTCCGCGAAGCGGTGCATCACGTCGAGGTCGTGCGGGGCTTCCTTGCCGAAGCCGAGGCCGGGGTCCAGTACCACCTGTTCGCGCCGCACGCCGACGCGCACCGCCCGCCCGACGCGCTCGTGTAAAAAGGCCGTCACCTCGTCCATCACGCTCTCGTACACGGGGTTCCACTGCTTGACGCGGGGCTTACCCCGGAGGTGCATGATGCCGAGCAGCACGCCTGTCTCGGCGGCGAGGCGAGCCATGCCGTCGTCCGCGTCGCCGCCGCCGCCGATGTCGTTGATGTAGGCGACGCCCGCCGCCACCGCTCCCCGCGCCACCCCGACGCGCCACGTGTCCACGGCGAGTGGCAGCCCGATCTCCGCCCGCAGGCGTTCCAGAAGCGGCACGATGCGCGAGAGTTCCTCGTCTTCGCTGATAATTTCGCCCGGTTGCGCCGTCTGCCCGCCGACCTCGATCATATCCGCGCCTTCGTGCGCGATCTCGTGGGCGCGGCGCAGCGCGTCATCGAATTTGAAGTACCTGCCGAAGTCCGAGAAACTGTCTGGCGTCGCGTTGAGGATGCCCATGACGTAGACGCGCTTTGCCCAATCGAAGGTGTGCGCCCCCACGGTCACGGTCGCGGGCGGGGAGTCGCTCCGCGCCACTGCGAGGCGCACGGCGTCGCCCACGCCGCGCATTGCAGGGTCACGGGTCGCTTCAAGGGCGTGTATCGCCCGCTCGATCTCGCCCGCCGTTCCCGTCAGCGCGAGGGCGCGGTGCGCGGGATCGGAGAGGGCAACGCGGCACCCGGCGGCCTCGGTGATCGCGGCGACCCCGGAGGCGACACCGAGCGGCACCCCGTCTACTTGCACCACGAGCCGCCCCGCCTCGTGCGCAAACTCCCGCGCCGCCGCGTCCGCCACGCCAAGCCGCGCCAACTCGTCGCGCAGTTCGTCCTCGCGGTGCAGCGCGACGGCCCGTGCGAGGTACGCGAGGTGGGTGGCGGTGGCGGTGGCGGTGTCGAGCGTCGGCATTCTGCCTCCTTGCGGGAGTAACAAGCAACAGGTAACAAGTATAAAATTTACGCATTTGCCTCGAATGCTGTTGCCGCGCCGAAGCACCATACGGTTACACCACGTCAACAGCGTACGTCCTAAAGTAACAAGTACAAACGCCCTGCCTTTTACTTGTTGCCTGTTGCTTCGAGATACCAATCGTGGGCGACAGCGAACCGCGTAATCTCCGGCGTCGGGCCGAGGGCCGTTCGCAGATCGGCAATCGTGCGACCGAGGGCGGGGTGTACCCACTCCGGGGCAATCTCCGCGAGCGGCACGAGCACGAAGCCGCGTTCGGGCAGGCGCAGGTGCGGGACGTGCAGGTCGTGCGCGTCGTCCGCTATCACCGCGTCTCCATAGAGGGCAATGTCCACATCCACGGGGCGCGGGGCGTTGCGGAACGACGGCGTGCGGCCCAGCTCGCCCTCGATCCGCTTGGCGAGCCGGAGCAGATCGAGCGGCGCGAGCGCGGTTTCGCCCCGTACGGCCCCGTTGAGGAAGGGCGGCTGGTCGGCGTAGCCCCACGGCGGTGTCTCGTACAGTGCCGACACCGCCGACACCGCCACGCCGCCCGCCGCGAGCAGCCGCGTCGCTTCCCGCAAGGTCGCTACGCGGTCGCCCACATTGCCCCCTATCGCCAGCGCAATTTCGGTCATCGCTCGCTTCGTGCCTCATGCATAGAGGGGCGCATGGCGTGCGCCCTCTCCGGTGGGTACCGCGTCCGCCGCGCAGGGTCGGTACACGGCGAGAGGGCGCACGCCATGCACCCCTACCAAACAGGCGCACCCTAATCCGAACCGCCCATGCCGAAGGAGTCGCCGCGCAGGATGCTCTGGAACTCGGCGCGGGTGGGGGCATTGTCCTTGAAGAGGCCGCGCACGGCACTCGTGACCATCTTCGCCCCCGGCTTCTTGATGCCGCGCATCGTCAGGCAGAGGTGTTCGGCCTGTATCACCACCGCCGCGCCTTTCGGCTCCAGCCCCTCCATGATCGTGTCCGCGATCTGCGCCGTCAGCCGCTCCTGCACCTGCGGGCGGCGGGCGAATGCCTCCACCACGCGAGCGAGCTTGCTCAGCCCGACGACGCGCCCGTGCGGTATATACGCGACGTGCGCCGTGCCGTGGAAGGGGGCGAAGTGGTGTTCGCACATCGAGTAGAAGGGGATGTCTTTCAGCACCACCATCTCGGAGTACGCCTCGTCGAAGGTCACTTCGAGGTACTTGTACGGGTCTATGCGCAGGCCCGCGAAGATTTCCTCGTACATGTCCGCGATGCGTCGGGGCGTCTCCAGCAGCCCTTCGCGGTCGGGGTTCTCCCCGATGGCGGCGATCACCTCGCGCACCGCCTCCTGAATACGCGGCTTATCCACGGTACCGGGCAGTACGGCGTCTCGTGTGCGCCGCGCTTGCGTTGCCTTGGACAGGGAGTTCGTTGTGGTGGACATCGTCGGGGAGTCCTCTCCGGCAGGGATTTGTTCTCGTCATCGCAACCATCGCACGTACGATGCGGCACGACGAAGGCGAGGCGCGGGGTGTTTCCGCCCGCACCTTCGGGAGCCGCATTCTGGAGACTGCAACATGCACCCGCGCTCCCTATTCCACCACCATACGAGCGCGATGAAAGCAAGGACGCAAAAAAGGATTATGGAAAGCAAAAAACACGAATACACCGTTGTACTGGCATGAACGTTGCGATAGGCTCCCCGGACACCGTTCGTGTCGGGGGTGTGGTGTGTTGGCAGGATTGTCGGAGCGGTGATCTGCCCGCGTGTTCCCCCCGTAGGGTGTGGTGATGGGTCACAAGGGCTACACGGGACAACAGTGTTGTTGAGGGCAAGGCGGGTGGTCTTGTCGCAGGGATTCCACAGAAGGAGCTGGCAATGGTTGCACAGCAAGCACGGTTCTTCATGGACGACATCGCGGTGCTGAACTACGCATTGACGCTGGAGCATCTAGAGAATGTCTTTTACCGCATGGTCAATGCATCGGGTCGGTTGCAGGGCAACGCGGCGTCGTACTTCCGCACCATCGGGGCGCACGAACTGGCCCATGTGAACGCGCTCACGGCGGCGATTCGCATGAACGGCGGCACCCCGGCCACGGAGATGGCACGCTACAACTTCGCCCCCCTCGGCGACATGAACACGGTGGCTGGCATCCTCGCCATCGCCAACGTGTTGGAGCCGACGGGCGTGCGGGCCTACGATGGGGCCGCGAAGGAAATCCGGAACAAGGCATTCCTCACCGTTGCCGGACAGATCGTGCAAGTCGAGGCTCGCCACGCGGCGATCATCAAGGTTCTCATTGACCCGAACACAAACCCGGTGCCGCTCGCCTTCGAGGGCATGAGCACGCCGCAGCAGATTCTCGCCGCCATCATGCCGATCATCAGCTAGAGGCGACGGGAACGGCTCCAACCTTGACGAACGACGCGACTATGCGATAGGAGAGCGATGATGATCACACAGTTCACCCGGCGTGGCCTGCTCAAGGGTTCCGTCGCGGCGAGTGCCGCCGCCTTCACGGCCTTTGCCCTCGGCGGTTCTCCCCTGATGACCACGAGCGTGCTTGCGGCCCCGCCGCTCGACGACGACCTGCAAATCCTCAACTACGCCCTGACGCTGGAACACCTCGAAGCGGCGGCGTACCGCACCGTTCTCGGACTGAATGTGCTCACGGGCCGCGCCCTGACGTACTTTCAGGCTTTCGGGGCGCACGAGACCACGCACGTAGACGCGATCACGATGACGATCCGCCAGCTTGGCGGCACCCCCGTCTCGCCCGCGAACTACAACTTCTCCAGCGTCCCGCGTGACGCGGCGGGCATCATTGCCTTCTTCCAGACGGTCGAGGCCGTGGGCGCGAGTGCTTACCTCGGCGCGGCGGGTTCGATCAAGGCGATTCCTGTGCTTGACGCGGCCCTCAGCATCCACGCGGTCGAGGCGGAGCACGCTTCGGCACTGGCCGATCTCGTCTCGCCCGGTTCCGACCTCTTCGCCCCCGAAGCGTTCGCCACGGCGCGTACGCCCGATCAGGTGATGACGATTGTTGCCCCGTTCTTCATGCAGGCGGCGATGGGTACGGGCGGCGGTACCGCTGCCACGGCGACCACGGCGCGGCCTGCGGCGACGGCAGCCCCGGCGAATACCCCGGCGGCGGCACCGCGCACCGGCGGCGGCGGCGGTCGCTTCTACATCGGGGCGTTGGGCGAGGGCTAAACCCATTGTCCGGTAGCCTACGCATGGGGCACGAGGGTGGCGGGGGCAATACGCTTCGCCACCCTCACTTTCATATCCCGCTTGTGCGGAGAACAGACAACGAGTATCGTGACGAACGGCGGGATGACGCATGAACGAAGGGGAGCGCGACGACATGGTACGACGATTTCGACAGAGCCGGTATATGATGGGTCTCGTGCTCCATGCGTCCCTGCTTGTCGCGCTCGTGATGCCGTTCGCCACGGCCCACGCGCCCTTGGCGGCGCGTGCTGCCGACGAGCAGCGTGCGGTCGGGATGCCGATGCGCATCCGCATCCCTGCAATTAACGTGAATACGCTCGTCGAGCGCGTCGGCAAGGACGAGACGGGCGCGATGGCCCTGCCGAAGAGCTACGACAACACCGCGTGGTACGAACTTGGCCCCCGCCCCGGCGAATTGGGGAACTCCGTGATTGCGGGGCATGTGGATTCCACCACCACGATTGCCATCTTCTGGAACCTGCGCAAGCTCGTGCCGGGGGACGAAATCGTTGTAACCGGCGAGGACAATGTGGAGCGCAAATTCCGCGTCACCGCCCTCGAACGCTACCCGTACGACGAGGTGCCGATCAGTCGCGTCTTCGGCAATGCCGATGGCACGCATCTCAACATTATCACCTGCGATGCGCAGAGTGCGTTCAACCCCGGACGGCTCGAATACGCGGGCAACATCGTTGTGTATACCGACATGGTGCCGTAGGCGAAACGCACCCACCCCCGGCCCCCTCCCTATAGGGAGGGGGCC
>JAABUN010005915.1_pt1 | contig 14596 bp, 15 predicted proteins | sample 5559311 | NCBI WGS metagenome assembly JAABUN01 (sample SAMN10711877, study PRJNA513370) | rock metagenome | isolation source: Antarctica rocks | place: Antarctica: Victoria Land, Siegfried Peak sud | reverse complement strand
CCGCGACGTCGAGGCGGGCGGCAGTGACCACGAGATCAGCCGTGCCGTGGTCGACACGGTCCGGCGCTGGGACATCCCGATGCAGCACGTCGAGGACTTCCTCGCCAGCATGCGCATGGACCTCACGGTGACCGCGTACGCCACGTACGACGACCTCATGGTCTACGTCCACGGCTCGGCGGCCGTCATCGGCCTGGAGATGGTCCCCGTCCTGGAGCCTCTCGTGCCGCGCGAGGTCGCCGACCCGTACGCCGCCGACCTCGGGATCGCCTTCCAGCTCAGCAACTTCCTCCGCGACGTCGGCGAGGACCTCCGGCGCGGCCGGGTGTACCTGCCGATGGAGGACCTCGCCGCGTTCGGCGTCACCCGCCAGCACCTCGAGCACGGGGTCGTCGACGGCCCGGTGCGCCGCCTGCTCGCCTTCGAGGTGGCGCGCACCCGGGAGATCTACCGCAGCGCGGCCCAGGGGGTGCGCCTGCTGCACCCGACGAGCCGGCCGTGCATCGAGACGGCGCTGGCGCTGTACGGCGGCATCCTGGACGAGATCGAGGCGGCGGACCACCAGGTGCTCGGCCAGCGCCTCAGCGTCGGTCGGGGTCGCCGCGCCGCCGTGGCGGTCCCCGGCCTCGCCCGCGCCTGGTCGGCGCGCAGGCGGTCCCCCCAGCAGGGTTGACCCCCTCTCCTGGGGGGACGCTCCAGCCGTGCCTCAAGACGATCGAGCGACGTCCAGCGAGACGGGCGACCCGGACCCGGCGGTGACGGCGGGGCTGCAGCCCGGTTCGGGCGTGGACCCCGGTGACACCCCACCCGACTCGGACTCGATGTCCGGAACCGTGGGGGACGACCGCAAGAACACGCCCAACATGGGACCTGTCAGCGGCAACCGCACCCCGATGTTCATCACGCTCGGGATCCTCGCGGTCTTCGTGATCATGGTCGCCGTGATCGTCGGCGCCAGCTTCATCCCGAGCTAGCCGGCTGCCTCCGTCAGGCGCCGCGCCAGGTCGGCTGCGGCGGCGTGCGGGTCCGCTGCCTCGGTCAGCGCCCGGACCACGACGACCCGGTGCGCCCCGGCCTCGAGCACCTCGTCGAGGTTTCGGGCGCCGATGCCGCCGATCGCGAACCACGGCCGCTCCCCGGCCACCTCGGCCGCGTAACGGGTGAGCGCCAGACCGGGGGCGTGACGGCCGGGCTTGGTGGGGGTCGGCCAGGTCGGGCCGACGCAGAAGTAGTCCACCCCTGGCTCGGCGGCTGCGGCGAGGACCTGCGCCTCGTCGTGGGAGGACCGCCCGACCAGCACGTCGTCCCCGAGCAGCCGCCGAGCGACGGGCACCGGCAGGTCGTCCTGCCCCAGGTGCAGCACGTCCGGTCGGGCGGCGTAGGCGACGTCCGCGCGGTCGTTGACCGACCACAGGGCCCCCGCCCGCGCCGCCGCCGCGGCCATGACCTCGCAGAGCTCGAGCTCGCGGCGGGCCTCGATCCCCTTCTCCCGGAGCTGGACGACGTCGACGCCCCCGGCCAGCACCGCGTCGAGGAACTCGGCGAGGTCGGGCCGGTCCGGAGTGCACAGGTAGAGCCGGGCCCGCGCCAGCCGGTCACGACGCGAGGCCCCGACGCCGGCCGCGTCAGCCACCCGCCACCGCCCGGACGAGCTCGACCCGGTCGCCGTCGCGCAGCGGCGTCCCCCCGAGCTCCGAGCGCAGCAGCGCCGTGCCGTTGTGCTCCACGACGACGGTCCCGGGACGCAGGTCGAGCGACTCGAGCAACCCGAGCAGGTCGGTGCCGGTCGGGACCTGCGAGGCACGCCCGTTCACGGTCAGTAGCACAGCAGCGAGCCTACGGGAGAGGCAGAATCGCGTCATGCCCCCTGAGAGCCCCACGCCCCGCCGTGTACGCCTCGGCAACCGTGCGCTCGCCCTGGTCGAGGACGCCATCTACGTGTCCATCGCGGCGCTGCTGGCGGCGGCTGCCGTCGTGGTGGTCGTCCGAGCCTTGTTCGCGCTGGTGCGAGGGACGCTCGAGGGCGGGCCCAACGCGCTGCTCGACACGCTGGACGAGATCCTCCTCGTCTTCATCTTCGTGGAGCTGCTCTACGCCGTGCGGATCACCCTGAAGGAGCGGCAGATCGTCGCCGAGCCGTTCCTCATCGCCGGCATCCTCGTCTGCATCAAGGAGATCATCGTCCTGGCGGTGACGGGGGCCAACGAGTACATCGGGAAAGGGCCGGAGTTCGCGCGCGCGATGGTCGAGATCGGCCTGCTGGGGGTGCTCGTGGTGCTGCTGGCCAGCAGCAGCGTCATCCTCCGCAAGAAGGAGAACGAGCCGGAGGAGAACTCGAACACCGACTCCGCCGACGACGAGTAGGGCGGGTCGTCAGAAGCCGAGCGACTGAGCCCGCCGCTTGATCTCCGTCGCGCGGTTCTCGTGGAGCGCCTGCAGCGGCGTGCCCGGCAGCGAGTCGTCCGGCGTGGTCAGCCAGCGCAACGCCTCCTCGCTGGAGTAGCCCGCGTCCTTGAGCAGCGTCAGCACCGGTACGAGGTGCTTGACGAGCACATCGCCGTCCAGCTGCTCGGCCGGGATGCGGGGCCCCTCCTCGGTCGGCACCGACAGCAGGTGGCCGGCCGACACCAGGTCCCGGACCCCGGTGGGGCCGATGCCCATGCGCTCGGCCACCTCGGTCATGCTCAGCATCTTCACGTCGGCCAGCGTAGTCAGCGGGGCGCGACCGGCACGCTGCCCGCCGAGGCGCTGTGCCTGGCGGCGTCGAGCACCGCTGCGGTCTGCCGGGACTCCTCGACCGGCAGCAGCCAGCCAGGACCGCCTCTGATGGCGGACGAGACCTCCTCGACCATCACCTGGTACGCGTCGGTCGCGGGTACGGGCACCCGCTCGGTGCCCCGCCCGTCGGACACCCAGAGCTCGGTGTCGTCGTCCTTCCACGACGTGTACGGCGCGTCCCGAAGCTCGATCTCGCCCCGCTCGCCCGTGATGACGAGCCACTGCCCCTCGCCGGTCGAGATCCCTGCCCGGACCTCCGCCTCGACCCCCGACTCCCACCGCAGGATCGCGCGGGTGTCGAGGTCGACGCCGCTGGGACCGGTGACCGACTGCGCCACCACGTCGGCCGGCAGGCCGTCCCCGACCGCCCACAGGCAGGCCGAGACGGCGTAGCACCCGACGTCGTACAGCGCGCCGCCGCCGCGCGCCGGCTCCAGCCGGTAGTTGCCCTCGAGCGCGCCCGCGAAGGTGAAGCCCGCCGCCACGTGACGCACCGGCCCGATCTCGGCGAGCCGCGACTGCGCGAGCCGCACCCTCGGGTGCCAGCGGTACCAGCTGGCCTCCGCGAGGACGAGCCCACCTGCGGCGGAGCGCATCTCGTCGACCTCGGCCGCCGTGAGCCCAAGCGGCTTCTCGCACAGCACGTGCTTGCCGGCCCGCAGCGCGGCGAGGGTCCAGGGCAGGTGAGCCTCGTTGCTCAGCGCGACGTACACCGCGTCGACGGAGTCGTCAGCGAGCAAGGCGGCGTAGTCCTCGTGGACCGTGAGGGGTCCCAGCGACCGGGCCCGGGCGGGGTCGCGCGCCGCCATGGCCTGCAGCACCGCACCGGACGCTGCGGCGACAGCCGGTCCGAGCGCCGTCGTGGCGACCATCCCGGCGCCGAGGAAGCCCCAGCGCACCGGACCGGTCATGCGGGGAGCGGGACCGGTCTTCCGCCGCCCGCCGCGGACAGCGTCGCCGCCTGCATGACTGCGATGTTGCGACGACTGCCCTCAGGCGCCACCGACATCGGCTCGCCCGACAGCAGCTGGTCGGCGAGCTCCCGGTGGAAGGGGTGGACCGGTGGTGGGGGCACGGCCAGCGAGGTCTGCGAACCGTCCGGCTCCGACAGCGTGAGCCGGGCTGGCGCATCGGAGGCCGCGAACCGGTCCTCGACCAGCAACCCGACCGACGAGCGGCTCACGACCCGCTCTTCGCGCCAGTCGCCCACGAGCGCCCCTCGCGTGCCGAGCACGTAGAACTTCGGCTTGCGGGCCGCAGCGAGGTCGGAGTGGGTGAACTCGGCCTCGACCCCGTCGGCGAAGTGGATGAGCACGCGGGTGTGGTCGGCGTTGGTGACGTCGTGCCACACGCGCTTGTGCGCCGTGGCGGACACCCACTCGACCTCCTGCGGGAGCAGGTCGAGCACCCAGTCCAGGTAGTGGCTCCCCCAGTCGTAGGCGGCTCCGCCGCTGATCGACTCGTCGCTGTGCCAGAAGTTGCACGGGTGGTCGTAGCCGCCCACGAAGGTCTCGAGGTGGAACACCTCCCCCAGCCGGTCGGCGCGCACCGCCGCCTTGAGCGCGAGGTAGTCGGGGTCCCAGCGCCGGTTCTGGTAGACGGCGAGCGTCAGCCCGGCCGAGGCGGCGGCCGCGATCTGGCGGTCAGCCTCGGCCACCGTGAGGCAGAACGGCTTCTCGACGACGACGTGCTTGCCGGCCTGGAGCGCACGGAGCACCCAGTCGGCGTGGGTGTTGGGCGGCGTGGAGACCACCACCAGGTCGACCCCGTCGTCGGCCAGCAGGTCGTCGCCGTCGGAGTGGCCGCGCAGCAGGGGCACCAGCTCCCGAGCCGCCGCGACGCGCAGCGGGTTGGGGTCGCAGACCACGACGAGCTCGAGCCCCGTGGTGGCCGCGATGGCGATGGCGTGCTCCGAGCCGATGGCGCCGTAGCCCAGCATCCCGACGCGCACCGGCGCGCTGTCGCGGTGCCCGAGGACGTGACGCAGCAGTCGGTGGACCAGCCGGTGGAACGCGGGATCCGCGTAGCTGCCCTGGGTCGAGCCGACCGTCAGGGTCGCGACCGACGTCGTGGGGCGCCAGGTGGCGACCGGGTGGTCGCGGAAGGCGCTGTTGGCGGTGAGGACCACCTCGACGTCGTCGGCGACCTTCTCCTGCAGCGGCCAGCAGTCGACCAGCTGGAGCTCCTCGCCACCCAGCCGGTCGACGACCTGCCCCGCGGCCGAACCCGGCCTGACCCGCACGGCGTGGACCGGCAGGACCTGCCCCGGCACGAGCCCGGCGGCGTCGGTGAGTGCCGTGCTCATGCGCGGCCCGACCAGCAGGACGGGGGTCCCCCGCCGGGCGGCGGCCAGCAGCGCGTCCTCGCTCCCCTCGTCGAGCTCCGCCGGGTCGAGGACGAGCAGGGCGTCCGCAGCGGGGTCCAGGGCGGGGAGCAGCTCGGCGCCCGTCCGCTCGAGGTAGGCGAGCAGCTCGCTCGCCGGCCCGCGGGACAGGACGCTCAGGCGAAGGGCAGCGGTCACGAACGGATGCTAGGCCCGGGTCTGACCTCGCGCCCGTCAGGGCACCCGTGCGGCGGCGGCGTCCCCCACACTGCCGTCATGTGGCGCAACTGGGCAGGCAACCAGACGATGCGACCCGCCTCGACCGAGCACCCGTCGTCGGTCGAGCAGGTGCAGCAGGTCGTCCGCACGGCGAGCACCCACCGGCTCAAGGCGATCGGCAGCGGGCACTCCTTCACCGGGATCGGACTGACCGACGGGGTGCTCGTCTCGCTGGATCGCATGGACCGGGTGCTGGAGCTCGACGCCGCGCGGGGCCGGGTGACCGTCCAGGCCGGGATGGTGCTGTCACGGCTGAACGACGCGCTCGCCGTCGCCGGGCTCGGGTTGACCAACATGGGGGACGTGGCCGTCCAGTCGGTCGCCGGCGCCCTCGCCACGGGCACGCACGGCACCGGCCGGGACAGCGGGGCGCTCGCCACGCAGGTCGTGGGCCTCGAGCTCGTGCTGGCCGACGGCGAGCTGCTGTCGTGCTCGGCGGACGAGCAGCCTGACGCCTTCGCCGCGGCTCGGGTCGGGCTGGGTGCGCTCGGGATCGTCACCGCTGTCACCCTGCAGGCCGAGCCGGCGTTCCTGCTCCGCGCCCGCGAGGAGCCCTGCCCGCTCGACGAGGTGCTGGACGGCTTCGAGGAGCTCGTCGCGGACAACGACCACGTCGAGTTCTACTGGTTCCCCCACACCTCGACCGCGCTGCTCAAGCGCAACGAGCGGACGACCGGGCCGGCGGAACCGCTCTCCACGGTGCGGCGGCTGCTCGACGACGAGGTGCTGGGCAACGGCGTCTTCTCGCTCACCTGCCGCCTCGGGGCGGCCGTGCCCCGCACCGTCCCGCCCCTCAACCGCCTGGCCGCCCGAGCCGTCACCGCGCGCACCTACACCGACGCCGCGCCACGGGTCTTCACCGCACCGCGGCGGGTGCGCTTCCGCGAGATGGAGTACGCCGTGCCGCGGGCCGAGCTGCCGGCGGCGATGGGCGAGCTGCGTGGGCTGCCCGAGCGGCACGGGCTGCGGGTCAGCTTCCCGGTCGAGGTGCGGGTCGCTCCGGGCGACGACGTGCCGCTGTCGACGGCGTACGGCCGCAGCACGGCGTACGTCGCCGTGCACGTCTACCGGGGCACCGAGCTGCAGCCGTACTTCGACGCCGTCGAGGCCGTGATGCGCGCCGCCGGTGGGCGGCCCCACTGGGGCAAGCTGCACTCGCTGACCGCCGACGACCTGCGACCGCTCTACCCCCGGTTCGAGGACTTCAGGTCCGTACGCGACGGGCTGGACCCGCGGCGCCGGTTCGCCAACGCCTACCTGGACCGCGTCCTCGGACCGTGAGCGGCTACCAGCCGCGAAGGTCCACCGGCCAGGTCTCGAGCACGTCGTCGCCGTCGACGAGGTGCATCCGCTCGTGCAGGGCCACGGTCGGGTCGATGTGCGCGGGCAGCGCCCGGACCAGGTCGCCCACGGCGAAGGACGACCCCTCCTCAGCGGCGAACGTCGTGTGCTCGTCGGAGCAGAACCACACGACTCCGCCTGGCACGGTGGGGTTCCCGTGGTCCATGCCGAGCGACTTCAACCCCAGGTCGGCGACGGCCCAGCCCTTGGGGCTGGTGGACACGACGCGGGCGAGCACCGTCAGTGCCTGCTCGAAGGGCAGGCCGGCAGCCGTGTAGGCGGTGTCCATGAGGGCGAAGCTGCCCGCCTGCACCTCGGTGCACCAGGTGTTCTCGCGGTAGGTGCCGGTGCCGCCAGCCGACACGAGGTCCCCGCCGACGTCCGCGGCCGCGCGCAGCAGGAGCGCCATCGCCGCCTCGGTCTGGCGCGCCCGGTCCGCCGGGTCCTCGACGAGCATGACGTGACCCTCGTAGCCCATGACGCCTCTCACCTCGAGCCCTTCAGCGCGCGACAGATCGGCGATCCGACCGGCGTCCTCGGGCGCGCAGCCGCACCGGGGCAGGCCCACCTCGACGTCCACGACGACCTCGCGCACTCCCCCGGCCGCCGCCGCCGCCACCGTCTGCTCGCTGTCGACGGCCACCGTCACCCGGGCGCCGGAGTCGGCCACCGCGCCGAGCCGACGGGCGTCGAGCACCTCGTTGGCCAGGAGCAGGTCGGCGCCGAGCCCCGCTGCCGCCATGCCCTCGACCTCCCGGATGGTCGCGCAGGTGAAGCCGGCATGACCGCGGTCGGCCAGGAGCCGGGCCAGCGCGGTGGTCTTGAAGGCCTTGACGTGCGGGCGCAGCCGCGGACCCGGGAGGGCGGCCGACATGCGGTCCAGGTTGGCCTCGAGCAGCGAGCGCTCGACCAGCAGCGCCGGGGTGGGGAGGTCGGAGACCCTCACGGGGCGGCGGACACGTCGACGAGCGGGAAGGCGTCCTTCCAGACCGGGTCGTAGCCGGCCGCCTCGAGCATCGCCGCGACCTGCGCCGGCGAGCGCTCGTCGCTGATGCTGAACTGCTCCTGCGCGGTGCCCGGGGTGAGGTAGCCGCCCGGCTCGGTCGACGAGCCGGCGCTCATGGTCGTGACGGCGATCCGCACCAGCCCGTCGCGCAGGGCCGCCGGCTCGCGGGTGGACAGCACGATGCCGGCCTCCGGCGCGGCGAGGCGCAGGGCGCTCAGCGCCTGGACGTACTCGGCGTCGGTCACCTCGACGAGGGGCTGGAAGCCGGACGCGGAGGCCTTGATGCGCGGGAGCGAGACCGTCACCTCGGTGCGCCAGTACGTCCGCTGCAGCCACACGGCGTGGCGCGCGAGCGCGACGACGTCGGCGCGCCAGTCATCGGACAGCCCCAGGAGGGCGCCGATCCCGAGCCGTCGCACGCCCGCCTCAGCGGCCCGCTCGGTCGACGAGAGCCGCCGGTCGTAGTCGCGCTTCCAGCCCGCGAGGTGGGTCTGCGCGTAGCGGTCGCGGTCGTAGGTCTCCTGGTAGTGCACGACCCCCTCGAGCCCGGCCCCGACGAACCGGGCGTAGGTGTCGTCGCTCCAGGTCTGGGTCTCCACCGAGATGGACGGCACGAAGGGGCGCAGCGCCTCGACGCACTCGACGAGGTAGCCGGCGGAGACCTCGACGCGGTGCTCCCCGGACACCAGCAGCAGGTGGCGGAAGCCGCGGTCGACCAGGGTGCGCGCCTCGCGGACGACCTCGTCGACGGTGAGCGTCCGGCGCGCTACGTCGAGCCCCTTGCTGAAGCCGCAGTAGGTGCAGCTCGACAGGCAGGCGTTGCTGACGTAGAGCGGCGCGAACAGCCGGACTGCCCGACCGAAGCGCTGCAGGGTCGCCTCGCGGGCCCGCTGGGCAATCTCCTCGAGCCGAGGCAGGGCCGCCTCCGACAGCAGGTCCGGCAGCACGTCGAGACCGGGGCGGGCCAGCGCCCGGTCGAGGTCGCCTGTGCCGGTGGGGGCCGGGACCGCGGCCAGGTGCTGGGCGAAGCCGCCGGGAGGCGCGCTCACGACAGGAACCCGGTCAGCGGCGAGGACGCCGATGCCGTGTCGCGCACGCCGCCGCGTCCGGCCAGGTGACCGAGCCGACCCGCCCGGGTGGCCAGCGCGAAGGCCTCGGCCATGCGCACCGGGTCGGCGGCGACGGCGATGGCGGTGTTGACGAGCACCGCGTCCGCGCCCACCTCCATCGCCTCGGCCGCGTCGCTGGGCACGCCCAGACCGGCGTCGACCACCACCGGGACGTGGGCCTGGGCCACGATGACCTCGATGGCGTCTCGGGTGCGCAGCCCGCGGTTGCTCCCGATCCAGGCGCCGAGCGGCATGACCGTCGCGCAGCCGGCCTCCTCGAGGTGGCGGCACAGCACGGGGTCGGCGCTGCAGTAGGGCAGCACGGTGAACCCCTCGGCGACCAGCCGCTCCGCGGCCCGCAGCGTGTCGATCGGGTCGGGGGCGAGGGTCCGGGGGTCGGGCGTGACCTCGAGCTTGACCAGCGCCGTGCCGGTCGCGGCGCGACCGAGGCGCGCCAGGCGCACGGCCTCGTCGGCGTCGACGGCGCCCGAGGTGTTGGGCAGCAGGTGGAGGCCGTCCGGGACGAAGTCGAGGACGTCGCCGCTGTTGCCCTCACCGTGGCCGACCCGGTCGAGGTCGACGCGGCGCAGGGCGACGGTCACGACCTCGGACCCCGACGCGACGAGCGCTGAGCGCATCACCTCGAAGGACCGGAACTTGCCGGTGCCGACCAGCAGCCGGCTGGTGAGCGCGAGACCGCCGACCGACCAGCCGTCGTCGGCGAGGTCAGGGGCAAGAGCTGGAGCTGGCTTCGAAGCAGCGGACACGACGACTCCCCACGCGGGCACGACCCCGATCGGGTGCTGCGGGTCGCCGACGGTGACCGCCTGCGCGGCCGGGTCGGCCTCTCAGCCCGCGTCCGCAGGCTCCCCGGTCTGGACCCCGCCATCGTACGACCTCCCGACATCCCGGCGTGTCGCCGCAGGACCCAGTAGTCCCAGCAGTACTTTCCCTTCGCCCTTGCCCCTCTTGTCACATGGGCCACTCCTGCGTACGGTCGCGGAACGTTCCTGCCTGCCGACCACACCTGGGGCCCCGCGAATGACCCGCACCACCTCCTCCCGCCGCACTGCCGGCACGCTGCTCGCGCTGGCACTCGTCGCGACCGCCGGCGCGCCCTCGGTTATCACCGTGGCGCCGGGCGACACGCTGTGGGGCCTCGCCCGCAGCCACGGCACGTCCGTCCAGGAGCTGCAGCGCCTGAACCAGCTCAGCGGCAACAGCACGATCTACGCGGGACGGACGCTCGTCGTCCCCGGCAGCGCGACCGCGCCGAGCACGCAGGCCGCGACCGGCGCTGCCCGCTTCCACGTCGTCCGCACCGGCGACACGCTCAGCGGTCTGGCCGTGAAGTACGGCGTGAGCGCCCCGTCCATCCAGGCCGCGAACGGTCTGGACAGCACCGTCGTCCAGCTCGGCCGCCGGATCGCCGTCCCGGCAGGTGCAGCTCGTCCCGCACCCACCGACACCTCGTCGGTGCCCACGACCAACGCCGGCGTGACCATCCCCGAGCGGGTGCGCAGCTCGGTCGCCGAGCACCGCGCCGTGCTGGCGGGCCGCAGCCACCCGTCGAAGGACCAGATCCGCCGCATGGTCGCGGCGACCGCCCGGCAGCACGGCGTCTCGCCGTCCCTCGCCGTGGCCGTCGCCTACCAGGAGAGCGGGTTCCAGCAGCACGTCGTGTCCGGGGTGGACGCCATCGGCGTCATGCAGGTGCTGCCGTCCACCGGCCGGACCCTCAACAGCCAGCTCGGCCGGGACCTCGACCTGCTGGACACCCAGGACAACATCACGGCAGGCGTCCTGCTGCTGCGCCAGCTCGTCCGCAGCACCGGCTCCGACGACGCCGCGCTCGCCGGCTACTACCAGGGGCTCGGCTCCATCAGCCGCCGCGGCCTGCTGCCGCAGACGCACACCTACATCGCGAGCATCAACGCGTTGCGGGCCCGGTTCTCGAACGGCTGATGCGCTCGCCAGCCGGGTACGAAGCCCCGTCCCAGCGCGGCGGAGCCCGGTCGGATCACCTCCCGCACCTAGACTCGGCGTCGTGGATACGACCGTCGGGAGGCTGGCCGCGGGCCGCCCGAGCGCCGGATCGGTGCCGGACCCGCTGGTCGGGACCGTGCTCGACGGCCGCTACGCCGTCGACGCCGTGATCGCCCGCGGCGGCATGGCCACCGTCTACGCCGCCACCGACAACCGCCTGGACCGGACCGTGGCCGTCAAGGTCATGCGGCCGATGCTCGCCGAGGACCCCGACTTCGTCGAGCGGTTCGCGCGGGAAGCCCGCGCTGCTGCGCGGCTGTCCAGTCCCGAGGTCGTCGCCGTCCACGACCAGGGCACCGACCCGGTCACCGGCACGGCCTACCTGGTGATGGAGCACGTCGCCGGGGGCACGCTGCGTGACCTGATCCGCCAGCGCGGTCCGCTGCCGCCCGCTCTGGCGCTCGACCTGCTGGAGCCGGTGCTGCGGGCCCTGTCGGCGGCGCACGCCGCCGGCCTCGTCCACCGCGACGTCAAGCCGGAGAACGTCCTGCTCGCCGACGACGGCCGGGTCAAGGTCGCCGACTTCGGCCTCGCCCGGGCGATCGAGACCAGCAACCTCACGGCCACGACCGGCTACCTCATGGGGACCGTGGCCTACCTGGCTCCGGAGCAGGTCGAGCAGGGTCGCACCGACACCCGCACCGATGTCTACGCGGCCGGGATCCTGCTCTGGGAGCTGCTGACCGGAGTGCCGCCGTACACCTCCGACAGCCCCATGACGGTGGCGTTCCGGCACGTCCACGAGGACGTGCCGACACCAGGGTCGGTCGTCGAGGGCATCCCGGCAGCGCTCGACGAGCTGGTCGTACGAGCCACCCGACGCGATCCCGCAGCTCGGCCGGTCGACGCCGGGGCCTTCCTCGCCGACCTCCGGTCCGTGCGCGAGCAGCTGCCCCCGTCGCCGGCGATCGCGCCGGTCGTCAGGGAGCCCGGCCGGACCCAGCGGACGCTCGTGGTACCGCGCGGTGAGGTGCCGCGCGGTGAGGTGCCGCCCTCCGCCGGACCGACCCCGCGCCCGCGCCGCCGCATCCTGCGCCCGCTGCTCTGGGTGCTGGTGCTCGTGCTGCTCGGGGCGGCCGCCCTCGCCGGTGGCTGGTACCTCAACGCCGGGCGCTACACCGAGACCCCCGCCGTCCTCGGCCTGTCGCAGGCTGCCGCCGAGCAGGCGCTGCTGGCAGCGGAGCTCGAACCGGCCGTCACGCCGGTGCAGGAGTTCTCCGAGACCGTCGCGCCAGGACTGGTGCTGCGCCAGGACCCGGTCGCCTTCGACGAGACCCGCAAGGGCGCAGACGTCGAGCTGGTCCTGTCGAAGGGACCGGACCGCCGCGCCGTCCCGGAGCTGGTCGGCTCGACGCGGGAGCAGGCCGCCACGGCGCTCGCGGCGGTCGGCCTGCGGGTCGGTGACGTGACCGAGCAGTTCAGCCCCCAGGCTCCAGGCACCGTCCTGTCCGTCGACCCCGCACCCGGTGTGCCGCTGCCGCCGGACCAGCCCGTCGCGCTGGTCATCAGCAAGGGCGTGGAGCTGCTGGCCGTCCCTGACGTCCAGGGCGACGGTCGCCGGGCCGCCGAGAAGACGGTCACCGACGCCGGGTTCGACGTCTCGGTCCGCGAAGTCTTCAGCGAGACGGTGCCCGCGGGGACAGTGGTGGACCAGTCACCCGCCTCCGGGTCGGCGGCACGCGGCGCGACGGTGTCGCTGGTGGTCAGCAAGGGCCCCGAGCTCGTGACCGTGCCCGACGTCGTCGGCACGCCCCGCAAGCAGGCCGAGCAGGAGCTCGAGGCGCTGGGCCTCAAGGTCAGGACGATGGCGATCCCCGGACCCGGCACGGTCCGCTCGACCGATCCCGAGGCCGGGGCCGAGGTGCGCAAGAACGCGACGATCACCCTCTTCGTCTTCTGACGCTCTGGCACGCTGTCCCGGTGCCCCCTCGCAAGCCGTCCCCGGTCGGGGCTCACGTGCCCGTCGCCGGCGGGCTCGTGCGGGCGCTGGCCCACGCGCGCGAGGTCGGGGCCGGGGCGGTCCAGGTGTTCGTCTCCAACCCCCGGGGCTGGGCTCCCAGCGAGGGCGACCCGGCGCAGGACGAGGCGTTCCGGGAGGCCTGCGCCTCGAGCGGCATCCCCGTCTACGTCCATGCGCCGTACCTCGTGAACTTCGGCTCCCCCACCGAGGTGACGCTCCACCGCTCGCTCGACGCGGTGCGCCACGCGATGCGGCGCGGCCGGGCGATCGGCGCGCGGGGCGTCGTCGTCCATGCCGGCAGCGCGGTCGCGGGCGCCCACCGCGACACGGCGCTCGCGCAGCTGCGCAGCCACGTCCTGCCCCTGCTGGAGGCCGCGGACCCGAGCGGCCCCCGGCTGCTCGTCGAGCCGACGGCCGGTGGCGGTCAAGCCCTGGCCGCGACGGTGCAGGACCTCGGCCCGTGGTACGCCCAGCTGGACTCGCACCCGATGCTCGGCGTCTGCCTCGACACCTGCCACGCGTTCGCCGCCGGGCACGACGTGGCCGCTCCAGGCGGCATGAAGCGCACGCTCGACGCCCTCGTCAAGACCGTCGGCCGTGGCCGGCTGGACCTGGTGCACGCCAACGACTCCAAGGACCCGCTGGGCTCGCTGCGCGACCGGCACGAGTCGATCGGTGCCGGCCACATCGGCAAGGACGCCTTCGCCGAGCTCTTCCGCCACCCGGCCACCCGCGGCGTACCCGTGGTCGTGGAGACGCCGGGCGACGCCTCGGCCACGCGGCGCGACATCGAGCTGCTGTGTGCCTTGCGGGACGGCTGAGGCCGACCCGCCGGACCTAGGGCGGGCCCTCGCCCGGCGCCTCCTGGAAGCTGTAGCGCTGCTCCCGCCACGGGTCCGCGAGGTTGTGGTAGCCGCGCTCCTCCCAGAAGCCGCGCCGGTCCTCGGTGAGGTACTCCACCTCGCGGACCCACTTGGGCCCCTTCCACCCGTAGAGGTGCGGCACCAGCAGGCGCAGGGGGTAGCCGTGCTCGGGCGTCAGTCGCTCGCCGTCGCGGTGGGTGACCAGCATGGTGGACGGCGCAGCGACGTCGGCGATCCTGAGGTTGGCGCTGTAGCCGTGCTCCGCCCAGACCATCACGTGGCTGACCTCGTCGGCCGGGGGACACCGGCGCAGCAGCTCGGTCACCGACACCCCGGTCCAGGTGCTGCCGAGGACCGAGAACTTCGTGACGCAGTGGAAGTCCGCCTGGACGTCCGTGCGGGGAAGCGCCTCGACGTCCGACCAGTCGAGCACTGCCTGCTCCCCCGAGGCCGTCGCCCCGGAGATCCGCAGGTCCCAGCTGCGCTCGTCGAAGGCCGGGACGCGTCCGTAGTGCAGCACCGGCCAGCCGCGCGGGACGTACTGCCCGGGCGGGAGCCGTCCCGGCTCCACGCCCTGGGCCCGCTTCCTCGCACCGATCCGGCTGAAGGGCGTCGTCACACGACTCATCCTGCACCGAGCCGCACCGCCCACCTCCCACCGGGCCTCCGGCTGCGGGGCTCGCGGGTAGCCTCGCTGCCCATGGTCGTCGTGATGAGCCCCGCTGCCACGCCCGAGGAGGTCGACGCCGTCGTCGAGCGGGTCCAGGCCGCCGGCGGGTCCGCCTTCATCAGCCGCGGTGTGAAGCGCACCATCGTCGGGCTGGTGGGTGACGTCGTGGCCTTCCAGGGCCTCAACCTGCGCGCGATGCCGGGCGTCGGCGAGGTCGTCCG
>JAABUN010005914.1_pt1 | contig 14597 bp, 16 predicted proteins | sample 5559311 | NCBI WGS metagenome assembly JAABUN01 (sample SAMN10711877, study PRJNA513370) | rock metagenome | isolation source: Antarctica rocks | place: Antarctica: Victoria Land, Siegfried Peak sud | reverse complement strand
GAGGCACCGTGAGGATCACGGCCAGTGCCGCGCTGGCGCCGACGTCGCCCAGCTGTTGTCGGTTGAGGACGACGACGGCGAACGTCTCGGTGGCGGGTCCGTAGAGGATGCTGCTCATCGTCAGCTCATGCAGGGCGAACAGCACGACGAGCACCGATGCGGCAAGGTAACCGCTCGACATGACGGGCCCGGTGATGGTCCGGAAGACCGTCATCGGGTCGGCCCCGCTGGCCCGGGCGGCCTGACCGAGCTCGGGCGGCACCCGGTCTGCCCCCGAGCTCAGCGCCCGGTAGCCGAGCGCCGAGCACTTGCCGAGGTAGGCCACCAGGATGATCGCCGCGGACCCGCCGAGCCACTGCCCGTAGGCCAGGAGCACGCCGATCGCCAGGGCGGTGCCGGGCACGGCATACCCCAACGTCACGGCGGTGCCCAGCCGTCGCCGGGCGCTGCCTCCCACGGCGACGACGACCCCGGCCACGGCGGTGACGATGACCCCTGCCGCGGCCGCGAGCAGCAGGCTCCGCGTCAAACCGGCCAGGGCCGGACCACCGAGTCCGGACGCGTAGTTGGCCAGCGTCCAGTTGGCCGGGACCGGCGCGAGACCGGGAGCGCGGGTGAGCGAGGTCGCGGCCAGGGAGGCGAGAGGAACCGCCATGGTGAGGAGGAGGTATGCCGTCAGCCCGGTGGACACGAGGCGGGTGGACGGCGACGACCGGTAGACGAAGTGCGCACCGCCCTGCCCGCTGCGAGCCAGCCTGGCGCCGATCCGTCCGAGGCCGCGGTCAGCGCCGGCGATGGTCACGAGGACGAGGACCACCATGAGCAGAGCCACGACGCTCAGCCGGGTGAAGGCCTCGGGAGCTGCCGACAGGGAGAGCTGCTGGTAGGCCAGGGTCGCGAGCGTCTGGTAGCCCGCGGCCGAGCCCAGCACCTGCGGGACGGCGAAGCTGTTGGCGACGCCGACGAAGACGACGGCGCCCGCCGCGAGAAGGGGTCCGCGCAGCAGCGGCAGGTCGATGGTGACGAAGGTGCGCCACGGACCGGCGCCACTGGCCCGCGCCGCGCGCACCAGGTCGGGCTCGCGGCGCACCGCCAGGCCGGCGGCGACGATGAGCCAGACGAGAGGGACGGCCTCCACGGCCAGGAGGAGCGCGATGCCCGGGGCGCCGTAGAGCCCGGGCAGACTGAGGCCGACGAGGTGGTCGAGGAGCCCGCCGGTGCCGTAGGCCTGCGTCCAGCTGAGCGTCAGGGAGAACTGGGGCACCAGCAGGGGTGTGATCAGCGCGATCCGCCACCACGTCGGTCGGCGGACCAAGGACCGGTCGAACGCCACGGCCAACCCCGTGCCGGCCACCACGGCTGCCGCGGTCACGACGATGGCGAGCACTACGGTGTTGCCGAGTGCGTCGCGCACTTCCTCGGTCGAGAGGGCGCCGGTCAGTCCGTCGACGCCTCCCTCGAGTGCTCCGCGAACGAGAAAGCCGATCGGGGCGAGCACCAACCCCGCCACCAGGAGGGCCACGACGGTGACGGCGGCCGGCCGGGCCAACGCCGAGCGCTCCTGCGGCAGGTTCACTTCAGGAACACCGACTGGTACTCGGCGAGCAGCTTGGCCTGAGAGCCGAACAACGCGGTCCAGTCGGGCGAGACAGCCGTCGCCCCTGGCGGCTGGGGCGGGCCGGGTATGCCGGGGACGATCGGTTGCCATCCCGCTCCGGCGATGCGCTGCTGTCCGTCGGCACTCAGGACGTAGGCCATGAACGCCTTCGCGGCTGCGGTCTGCGGGGAAGCCGTGGTCTGGGCGATCGGGCTGTAGAGGGCGATGGCTCCGGAGGTGGGCCACACCAGGTCGACCGGGGAACCCTTGGCGATCGCGTCACGGATCCCGGAGTCGAGGGTGATTCCGACCGAGTACTTCCCTTGGGCTACCTGGGTCACGACGTCGGGGACGCTGGCCACCTGCTGGGCACCGTTGGCACGCAGCGAGCGGTAGTAGTCCATGCCCCACTTCTGGGAGATGTAGCCCAGGGCCGCGAGTGCCGACCCGGCGAACGCGGGGTCGGGCACGGCGACCTTGCCGGCGTAGGCCGGTGACGTGAGGTCCTCAAAGCTCTTCGGGACGGGCTGGACCCCCTGGCGGGCCACCAGGACGACGTAGAGCAGTCGGGTCCCCCAGAACTGCGGCGTGCGGTACTCCGGCGGCACGGAGGTGAGCTCCGGCAGCGGCCACGGCGCCAACAGGGCCTGGTCGGTGTAGGTCTGCATCGAGAGCGGGTCGGTGCCCCAGATGACGTCGGCCTTGACGCCGCCTGAGCGCACGTCGGCGGCGATGCGGGCGTTGAGCTGACCCGTCGGGGCACGGAACACCGTGACCTTCGCTCCAGGGTGCGCTTGCTGGTATCCCGCCGTCACCGCGTCGACGGTCTCCTGGGTGACCGAGGTGTAGAGGGTCAGGGACGGTGGAGTGTTGCCGGCAGCGACAGCCGTCGACTGCGAGGCCGACTGTGGGGAGGTCGAGGTGCTGCAGGCGGCGGCCAGCAGGACCAGGGCGATCCATGCCGCGAGGACGCAACGGCGCACCCGCTGGTTCGTCACCGCGTCATCCGATCGCCAGGGCCGTGCCCCGGTGCTCGACACCGGAGTTCGCGATGGCCAGGTGCCGCACGGTGTAACGCTGGAGCTGGCGGAGCTCGGCCTCGCTCAGTCGGTCACAGACCCAGTGCCAGTGCAGGGACACGACGTCTCCGGGAGCCAGCTCCCCGATGAAGCCCGTGCCGGACCTGGCGCACTCCGCCGTCTCGGACACCGGCTCCCCCAGGGAGAGAGCGCGGCCGTCCCACACGATGGGTCGCGAGCGGACGACGGCGCGATCACCGAGGACGGCCTCCACCGTGCCCCACCTGATCCGACAGCGGTCGAGCACCGAAACCGCCGTGGGCGCCTTCCGGTCGTCGCGCAGCAGGCCGACCCACGGGTAGACCTCGAAGACGTGGAAGCTGTGGTGCGGCACGCCGCCGGAGACGACCCCCTCGGCCAGGTGCGAGAACTGGTGCCCGGTGCGCGCCCGGAAACGGTCCTCCATGGAGTTGCCGATGTCCACGGCGCTGATCCGGTCGAGCAGGGGGCTCCCGATCCAGTACGCCTCGACGACACGGCGGTCCAGCGGGTCCCGGATCCCCGTGCCGCGCGCGATGAGCTCGAGATACGGCCAGGCCCCGTGGAACCCCTTGGCGAGGTCGACCAGCCCGGCATCGGTCACCCCGGCCGAGCCGTACTCGAAGAGGGCGAGGTGGTCCGCCGGCCCGCAGTAGCCCAGGGCGTTCGGGGGGTAGGCATAGCGGGCGAACAGCTGCGGGCCGCTGACCTTCGCAGCGCTGGCCGTCGGGAGCGTGGTCATTCCTCCTCCACCCCGCGCCCCAGCATCTCGAGCCCGGAGCGGGCGTCGGAGGCCTGCTGCGCCTCGACCTTCTCCATGGCCATGCCCATGTGGATCAGGATCCAGTCGCCCGGCTCGAGGGCCCCTTCGTCCAGCAGGCCGATGTTGATCCGACGAGCCACCCCCTCGACGTCCACGAGCGCGAGCTGGTTGTTGAAACCTTCGACCAGCTCCACCACCCGGCCAGGGATTCCCAAGCACATCGCTAACCCACCTTCTCCGTGTTGGTGGCCCCGGCGATGAGCTGAGGTCCCCTTCTGAGCAGCTCCTGAAGAGCGGCCACGGCTGGAGCCACGACCGCGGTCGCCTCTGTCGACAACCCTATTCGTTCCTCGACGTCGTGGAGCTGGGCACCGACGAGGAAGGTCAGCGGCAGCTGCCCTCCCAGCGCCGCGAGACTTGCGATGACGGCCGCCGGGTCCATGGCGTGCGAGTCAAGCCGGGCTTCCCGCGAGTGGTCGCCGGTCAGCCGCAGGACCTCGAGGTCCCCCGGAGCACCACGGTCCGGCAGCGCGTCGACGAGCAGCACCATGTCCCAGTCCTCGAGCAGGTCGTAGGCGAGGTGCATCCCCCGGATGCCGTAGTCCACCACGCGGACCCCGTCCGGGGGAGCACCCTCCTCAGCCAGTCGGCGGACCACCTCGGGACCAAAACCGTCGTCCCCGAGAAAGATGTTGCCGATCCCGGCAACGAGCACCCGACTCACGAGATCAGGACTTGTCCTCTGCGCGGCCAGTGCCTGAGGTGTGTGCAGGCCCCACCCGGTCGTCGTCGAGGTCGGTCTCCGGCATCTCGCTGGCAGGCTGCTCGTCGGCGGGGCTGCCGGTAGCGCCTCGTGGGGTGTCAGCGGGTTCGGGCGCCTTCATGTCGTCGTCCTCGACCAGTCCGGTGGCGCCACCCACCTTCGCGCCGTCCTTGGTCGACTTCTCCTTGCCGTCGACGTCGGCTGCTTCCTGCCGTCCGTCATACGGAGGCACGGTCTTGCCCTCGGTGTCGATGCCGTCAGGACTGTTCGGGTCAAACGTCATGTCGTTCTCCTACGCTCGGGTGGGTCTAGCCGCCGCCGGACTGCAGGTCGGGGGCGTCGGGGTGCTGTGCTTCCTGGGGCTGGATCGAGGTGTCGGCCTCTTCGTCCGCCGTGCCCGCCGGGCGGTCCACGGGACCACCGGAAGGTTCGTCGGAGCCCGTGTCGCGCGCTCCTTGGGGGCCACGCGCCTCCTGAGGCTCTTCCTCGAGGTGCTCACCTGGTTGATCGCTCATGCCAACCTCCTTCGGCGCTCACATCGAGCGCATCCTCAGATATCTCTTGAAATCGGGGATGGATCTCACCCCGACCACGGCGGCGCCCAAGGCCGCAGCGGCGACCACGGCCGCGGTGATGACTCCTACGGTTCTCACGATCGGCTCTCCTCTCGGTGATCTGGTCGGGCTCCGGCGGGCAGCGGTTCGAGCTCGTCGGGTGAGAAGTAGAGATAGCGGCCGTACCACTCATGGAGGTCGGCGGCCGGGTCGTCCACGAGGACGAGGGCCACGTGCACCTCACCGTCGACGTCGGAGAGGACCGCGGTCACCCGGGCCACCTGGTCAGCGAAGAACAGGTCCTGCGCATCGGCCCGGCGCGACGGGTGCACGCGCACCAGGCTGCCCTTGGCCACACTGACGCCGTTGATGAGCACCGCGTCGACCCCGGGTCGGACGCTCGCGTCCGCCGCGGGGTCCCACCACGGGACGTCTCCGGTCTCGAAGCTGGGCGGCTCGGCGTCGCGCAGGTCGGCATACGGGCTGTCGACCGGCCCGAGGGCCGGCGCGTACGGGTCGCGCAGTATGCCGTGCAGCCGCTGCAGGTCGGCGGCCGTCATGTCGTCACACCGGTCGATGATGGCTGCTGCTCGCGGGTCGGTGGCCCGGGCCTGGGCCTTCTCGTCCTCCGTCATGGTCATGACGCGCAGGCTGAGGATCTCGTCGATCTCCGTGGCGTCGAAGAGGGCCCCCTGGCTCTGTTCGGCGACCTCGGGATAGTCGTAGAGGATGATCGGTGCTCCCAGGACCATGTCGGTGGAGCCTGAGGGACCGGCCAGGACCGGCCAGCACCGCCGTTGGTGACAACGGCTGGCCGCTGCCTCGGCCTCATCGGGAGGCTCGAGGAGTGAGACGAACTCCGCGCCGTGGGCCTCGAGGAGCACGTGCGCACCGATCAGGGACGAGCGGATGGCGTCGTCCTTGTCCAGCACGGTATCCGGATACTCGTTGTCCACCGACACGGAGAGCCGGAGAAAGCCCTCGTCGACGGCGCTGCTCATCCGCACTCGTGCGGTCAGCGGCCACCGGCGTCGCACGATCCGCCCGGCCGGGCTGCCGTCTTGCGCGGTGACCGGCTCGACGTCCTCGCCGCCCGGCACCTCGACGACCGTGTCGAGGGGCGCGAGCAGGGCCTGCTCGGGCAGCGTGATCTCCCGCTCCGCCGCCTCGTCCCACGTCAGCACCGAACCGCCGGCCACGGGGAGGGAGTCGACGCGCACATAGCTCCCGTCGGGCGCGAGCAGCTGCGCTTCACGGACCTGCAGCTGCAGGAAGCGCAGGTGGAGGGTGATCGCACCGGTTGCCTCCCCGGAGGTGAGCAGGCACTGCATCGCCATCCCCGGCTCCTCACCGAAGCTGGCCGCTGAGGCACCGGGCGGACCGAGCACGCCGAACTGCCAGCGCGACTGGTTCTTGCTCGAGCTCGCCCGGTAGGGATAGAGCAGGTAGCCCTCGTAGAGCACGGCGTCGGCGACGGAACGCACGCGGTCCAGACTCATGAGACCGCCTCCCCTTCGGCGGCGAGCAGAGCCTGCACCGTCTCCTCCCACGTCATCAGCCCATGCCGGGCTCGGTAGTCGGCAAACAGGGTCAGCACGTCACGGTCGAGGCGGATCCAGCCGGTGTTGGGGAAGTACGACTCGATCATCTGGCGCCAGACCGCCACCGGCAGCTCGTAGGACGACTCGCAGTCCCAGGGCACCTGCTGCACCCCGAAACCGTTGCTGCCCTTGGTGAACACGGTGCCCGAGAAGAGGAGGTTGATGGGCACCGCGCCTGCTTCGAGGGCATGGAGATAGCGGGAGCCGATCACGTCGAAGTCGTAGGTGCACGGCAGGACGAGGTCGACATCGGTGGCGTGGGTGAACCCCTGCACGGTGGTGTTGCACTGCATCCACAGGAACGGCCTCAGCGTGTCGACCCACCGGGCGCGCTCCCCGAAGAGACCTTTCAGGGCGTTCGCCTCGACAGTGTCGTAGCGCCGACGTTGCGGCTCGATCCGGACCTGACAGCGCAACGCGACGGCGTGGATGACCTGACCGGTGTGTTCCTCGACCCGCAGTCGTGCGGTCAGCTGCGGCGCCACGGCATACGGCTCAGCGAAGACGTCGAGGACCGAGAACGTGTAGTCGCTCATGACACCTGCCCGGCCGGCGCGGGGCGGCTACGGGCATGCACGCGGCTGAAGAAGTCCTCGATGGCGTCGTGGGCCTCGCTGCCTCCGTCGAAGCCGCGCCACAACGTCCGCAGCCGCCCGACGAGCTCGTAGCAGGCGTCGATGGGCACGAGATGGCAGGAGCCGCCGGGTCCCGCCGTCCGGCGCACCAGCAGGGCCTCCACATCGGGGCGAAGCACGGCGAGCTCGGGACTGGCCTTCACGATCCGCTCCCAGGCGTCCAGCGGCAGCTCGGACTCCGTTGCGCCGGCTGGGCTGGGATAGAAGGCAATCGTCCGCCCCTGGACGGAGTTCCGGAACAGGAAGGCCAGCCCGACGGGGATCTGGAGCTCGTCCCAGGAGCGCGCATCGAGGGGGAGGTCGGGGAAGGAGAGGTAGCGATCGGGGACGGAGCGGTAGCGCAGATGCGCATCCTGGTCCGTGAAGAGCAGGTAGCAGGGTCGGCAGGCGCACATCAGCGCCCTGCTCTCCAGGCTGACGACGTGCGAGTGCTCCTCGGCGATGGGCGCCGCACACATCTCGCAGCGCTCCCCGACGACCGGCGCGGGCCGCGACTGGGCCACCCGCCGCAGTGCCGCGAGCGGTGCCCCGGACCGGCCGGCGCTGGTCATGCGGAAACCGGGAGGGGCACAGCCACCGAGACCGTCACCCCGTCGGCGAGCAACGGCAACGGGTCGAGGTGCAGCTCCTCGGCGTCAAGGCATACTCCCGCCCGCCGCACCTCGTAGTGGGCCCGGCAGGCGGGGCACTGCAGCACGGCGTCCGCGACAGAGCCCCCCAACCGACGGGCCACCACGGCGCCGCCCATCGACCGGCCGCACCGGGCGCACTGGTCACGGAAGGCGAACAGGTCGGTGCCCACCCGGCAGGCCACGACGGGAGTTGCGCCCACGAGGAGCTGCGCGACGCCCCCGGGTTGCAGCCCCACCAGCTCCGGCACCTGCTCCCACGACGAACCGCCGTCGAGCTGGGGCTGAGCCGCGTCCCCGACCCGCGAGAACAGCGACTCCACCGGGATCGTCGGACCGGTCTTCTTCTTCTCGGTCGCGGCCTCGACCTCGATGCTGCTGATCTCGGGGGCGGCGGCCTCGATCGCCCCCTCGACCGCGAGCTTGAGGGTGACCGACGAGGACGGGCAGCCGTCGCAGCTGCCCAGCATCCGCAGCCGGACGACGTCGTGGGCCACGCTGAGCAGCTCGACGTCGCCGCCGTGTGAACCGAGGTAGGGCCGGACGCCCTCGAGCGCTTCCTCGACGCGCGTCGTCACGTCGTACGGGTGCAGACCGTGCACGAGGAGCAGGCTCGCGACGAGGTCGTCCTTGGCCAACGCGTCGAGGCTCCCCTCGAGGCCCCCGTGATCGTGGACGATCTCCATCAGGCGCTCCAGCCCTGCGCCATACAGGTCGACGACGAGGCGCACCAGCTCCTCGGCCCGCTCGCGTGCCACCGGGCCGCTCGACGCACTGGCGTTGATGAGCGTGTCGATCCGTTCACCCGTGGCCCGCAGGTCGAGGGAGGACGGGCCGGGTTGGTCCGTCACGTCACTCCGAGCCGGCGGTCTGGGTCGGAGAGTGCAACAGCTCCAGCTTTTTGCCCTCGCCGAGATACATGTGGACGCCGCAGGGGAGGCAGGGGTCGAAGCTGCGCACGGTGCGCATGATGTCGATTCCCTTGAAGTGCTCCCGGTCGTTCTCCTCGAAGATCGGCTGACCTTGCACCGCGTCCTCATACGGCCCCGGAGTGCCGTAGCTGTCGCGAGGGCTGGCGTTCCAGGGGGTCGGCGGGTAGGGGTGGTAGTTCGCGATCTTGCCGTCCCGGATCACCATGTGGTGCGACAGCACGCCGCGCACCGCCTCGGTGAAGCCGCATCCGACTCCCTCCTCCGGGACGTCGAACTTCTCCCACGTCTTGGTCCGGCCGGCTCTGATCTCCACCAGCGCCTTCTCGGCGAAGTGCAGGGCGCACGCCGCGGCATACGCCTGGAAGTAGGAGCGAGCGCGGTTCCGCTCGATGGTGTTGCTCCACTGCGGGATCTTCCACTCCAGCTCTACCGGTCCCTTGAGAGCGGTCTTCGGCAGGTTGATCTGCACGCTGTTGCCGGTGGCCTTGATGTAGCCGATGTCGACGAGGCCGGCCAGCGCCGTTGCCCACAGCCGGGCCAGGGGGCCGCCGCCGGTGTCGAGCGCGAGGTAGTCCTTGCCGTCGTACCACCGGGGAGACATCACCCAGGAGTACTTGTCGTCCAGGTTCCGCTTCTGGGGCTGGGGGTTGGTGTGCTGGTTCCAGGGGTGGCGACGATCGACCGGGTTGCCGAGCGGGTCCTTCTTGACGAACATCTCCTGCTGCTCCCAGTCGTCGTAGTACGACGAGCCGAGCAGGATCCGGATGCCGAGGTTGATCTTCACCAGGTCAGTGGTCACCAGCTTGCCGTCGACCACGATTCCGGGGGTCACGTACATCTTCCGACCCCAGTCGGTCATGTCCTTGTACTCGAAGTTGCAGTGCTCGGGGTCCTGGAACGAGCCCCAGCAGGCGAGCAGGATGCGCCGGTTGCCGACCAGCTCGTAGCCGGGCAGCGCCTCGTAGAAGAAGTCGAAGAGGTCGTCGTGCATCGGCACGACCTTCTTCATGAACTCCACATAGCGCATGAGCCGGGTGATGTAGTCGGTCATCAGCTGGATCGTCGCCACCGTGCCCACGCCGCCCGGGTAGAGGGTCGACGGGTGCACGTGCCTGCCCTCCATGAGGCAGAACATCTCGCGCGTCAGCCGGCTGACCTGCAGCGCCTCACGGTAGAACTCACCCGTGAAGGGGTTGAGCGAGCGCATGATGTCGCCGATGGTCCGGTAGCCGTGCTGGTCGGCGTGTGGCGCCTCGGTGCGGTTGGCCTGCTCGAGGACGCCCGGGTTGGTCTCGGACACCATCTTCTCGCAGTAGTCGACCCCGACGAGGTTCTCCTGGAAGATGTTGTGGTCGAACATGTACTCGGCGGCCTCGCCGAGGTTGACGATCCACTCGCCCAGGTGGGGCGGCCGGACCCCGTAGGCCATGTTCTGCGCGTAGCAGGAGCACGTCGCGTGGTTGTCGCCACAGATGCCGCAGATCCGGCTGGTGATGAAGTGGGCGTCGCGAGGGTCCTTGCCCTTCATGAAGATGGAGTAGCCGCGGAAGATCGAGGAGGTGCTGTGGCACTCCGCGACGACCCGCTGCGTGAAGTCGATCTTCGTGTAGATCCCCAGGCTGCCGACGATACGGGTGATCGGGTCCCACGCCATCTCGACTAGGTCGTTGGTGTCCTTGCTGCTCTTGGCGCTGGACCGGTCGGTCGTCGACGTCATCGCGTCGCCTCTCTGTGGGTACGACTCAGGGGGATTCGACTACCAGGTGCGCGTGGCGCCCGTGGTGAGCTCCTTACCGCGCTTGCGCCACTTGGGCTCGGTGTCGACGGTGTGCGTGGTGATGTGCCGGAGGCGACGCACCGCCGTCCCGTACGGGCCGACCGCGCTGGTGGAGAGCTTGCCGCCCGGCGGCTCGTCCATGAACGGCATGAACTTGTCGGGGAAGCCGGGCATCGTGCAGCCGATGCAGATGCCGCCAACGTTGGGACAGCCACCGATCCCGTTCATCCAGCCGCGCTTGGGCACGTTGCACTTGACCACGGGCCCCCAGCAGCCGAGCTTCACGATGCACTTCGGGGAGCCGTACTCGGTGGCGAAGTCAGCCTGCTCGTAGTAGCCCGCGCGGTCGCACCCCTCGTGGACGGTCTGGCCGAACAGCCAGGTTGGCCGCAGGGCGTCGTCGAGGGGGATCATCGGCGCCTGGTCGGTGGCCATGTAGAGCAGGTAGGTCAGGGTCTCCGAGAGGTTGTCGGGCTGGATGGGGCACCCCGGCACGCAGACGATCGGTATGCCGGCCTTGGACTTCCAGTCCCAGCCCAGGTAGTCCGGCACGCCCATCGCGCCGGTGGGGTTGCCGGCCATGGCGTGGATGCCGCCATACGTTGCGCAGGTGCCCACGGCGACGACCGCTGTCGCCTTCGGCGTGAGCCGGTCGAGCCACTCGCTGGTCGTCATGGGCTGACCGGTAGCGGGGTTGTTGCCGAACCCGCACCAGTAGCCCTCGTCGTGCAGCTGCTCGTTGGGGATCGATCCCTCGACCACGAGGACGAAGGGCTCGAGCTCTCCGCGGTCGGCCTTGAAGAACCACTCGAGAAAGTCGTCGGCGCCACCGTTCGGGCCGCACTCGAAGTCGATCAGCGGCCAGTGCACGGCGATCTGGGGAAGCCCCGGAAGGGCACCGAGCGCGATCTCCTCGATGCTCGGCTGCGTTGCCGCAGTAAGCGATACGGAGTCTCCGTCACAACTGAGACCCGCGTTGATCCACAGCACGTGGATCAGGGTGTCCTCGGCTTTGACCGCAGCTGGCGTGGGCATCGATGCCGCTTTCCGGAGCCGTGGCGTCCGCAGCCCCTGGGTCATCGGAGCCGGCCGTCGGCCCACCTGCATGACCAGAGACTTTGTCTACACCTCGCCGAGCCGCGATGTCAACGACCCGATCTTGGCTACGTAGCTTGCGCCTCGGATCCGTGCATCCCGATGACGACATCGAGCACCTGCTCGCGTTCTACGACTACCCGGCCGAGCACTGGATCCACCTACGCACCACGAACCCCATCGAGTCGACCTTCGCCACCGTCCGGCACCGGACCAAGGTCACCAAGGGACCGGGCTCGAAGGCCACCGGCACCGCGATGGCGTTCAAGCTGATCGAGGTCGCCCAGCACCGCTGGCGCGCCGTCAACGCCCCCCACCTCGTGGCCCTCGTCCGAGCCGGAGCAACCTCCGAGAAGGGCAAGCTCGGCGAACGCGAGGCTTCCGCTCACCAGGACGACGCGAACATGCCGGCGACCCAGGCCGCCCGACCACGATGCCTCATCCACAGGTATTGACAATTGCTCGGTGACCCATCGTCGATCGACCTCGCGGTGTTCGCGATGGGCTCCCCTGACGGCGAAACTTCGTCCGCCTTCCTCCTTGGAGGTCCGCGGCTTTCGGCGTCCGCAATGTCGATGCAAGCCGGAGAGCGTCTCCATCAGCGGTCCGGCCCGTGTCTATGCAATGTCTGCCTGGCGGCGCTCAGGGTTGACATTGTGTGCGAGGGGGGAACGATAGGGTCTGAGCCGCATTTGTCCTTGGTTGCAACTGGGGGGTTTCGGATGGCTGATGACGTGGACCGTGGCGCCTCGCGGGGGGACTTTCCGACGCCGGACCGCACCAGGGTCCTGCGGGTCGCACTCGCCGCGCTGCCCTTTGTCGGCATCCTTGGTGGTGCCGGCTTCGCGAACCGGGCTGAGCCGTTCGTGCTCGGTCTGCCGTTCCTGATGGCATGGATCGTGGCGTGGGTCGTCGCCAGCAGTGCGATCATGGCCGTCGTCTACGCACTCGACCCGGTGAACCGTGGGCCGCAGCCGCAGGACGAGGTGTCTCACCGATGAATGCGGCTCTCATCGTTCTGGCCGCGGGCCTGGTCGTCGCGCTGGCGCTCGGCCTTCGCGCCCGGCACGGGCATGAGATGAATCTGGAGGAGTGGGCCGTCGGCGGACGCTCCTTCGGCGTCATCTTCGTGTTCCTGCTGCTGGCCGGGGAGATCTACACCACCTTCACCTTCCTGGGCGGCAGTGGCTTCTCATATGCCAACGGCGGGCCGGCGCTCTACATCCTGGCCTACGGCTGCCTGGCCTACATCATGTCGTACTGGTTGCTGCCCGCGGTCTGGCGCTACGCCAAGCGTGAGCGCCTGGTCTCCCAGGCGGACTTTTTCGCCCGCAAGTACGGCAGCCGGAACCTGGGGATCCTGGTCTCCCTGATCGGGGTGCTCGCCATGATCCCGTACCTCATCCTGCAGCTGAAGGGCATGTCGATCATCGTCGAGGAAACCTCCTACGGCGCGGTCGGACGGACGGCGGCCATCATCATCGGCACGGTCGTCCTGACGGCGTACGTGATGGTGTCCGGCATACATGGGCCGCCTGGACCGCCGTCCTGAAAGACATCCTCATTCTGGCCGTCGCGGTCTTCCTGGGCATCTACCTGCCCTGGCACTACTACGGGGGCATCGGCCCCATGTTCAGCTCACTGCAGCAGATGGACCCGCAGTTCCTGACCCTGCACACCCCCGCGCTCGGCGTCTCCTGGTTCATCAGCACCGTGCTGTTGACCTCATTCGGCTTCTACATGTGGCCCCACTTCTTCGGGGCGACATTCTCGGCCAAGCACGAGCGGGCGCTGCGGCGCAACGCGGTCGTCTTCCCGCTCTACCAGCTGGTGCTGCTCTTCATCTTCTTCGTCGGCTTTGCCGCGGTGCTGAAGGTTCCCGGCCTCAAGGGCACCGACTCCGACCTGGCGCTGCTGCGACTGTCCCGTGAGGCGTTCGATCCGTGGTTGGTGGGGCTGATCGGCGCGACGGGCATGCTGACTGCGCTGGTTCCTGGCTCGATGCTGCTGACCACCTCCGCGACAATGCTGGCCAAGAACGTGTACGCCGAGCTGCGACCCGGGACCTCGCCAAAGACGGTGATGCGGTTGGCACAGCTGCTGGTGCCGGTCCTCGCGGTGGTCACGCTGCTGCTGACCTTCGGCGGCGGGAGCACCATCGTGGCCTTGTTGCTGCTCGGCTATGCCTTCGTCACCCAGCTGTTCCCGGCGCTGATCGCGAGTCTGCTGCCGCGAAACCCGGTCACCGTTTACGGGGCCGCCGCCGGCATGGTCGTCGGCGTCGCCGTCGTCAGCTACGTCATCCTCGCCAAGCGTTCCGTGGGGAGCCTGATGCCGTTCCTGCCGGAATGGGCCGCGACCCTGAATGTGGGAATTGTTGCTCTGCTGGCCAACGTGCTCGCGCTTGCCGTGGTCTCTACCCTGACCAAGGGGGCGCGACAGCCGCCGGCCCCCGACGCCGCGACCCTGGAGACGGCTCGGGGAGGGGCTCGGTGAGTGGTGGCCCGGCAGCTGCTGTGCGCGTCGACGAGGCGAGGCTAACTGGGCTGGTGGAGCAGCTGGCTCGGGTGGGCGCCCAGCCGGGCGGGGGGATCATCCGGCCGCTGTACTCGCCGGCGTGGCGCGAGGCCCAAGACATGGTGGTCGCCATTATGGCGGATGTCGGTTTCGACGTGCGGGAGGACGCCGTCGGCAACGTGTTCGGCCGCCTTTCCGGTGACGTCGACGAGCCTGTCGTCCTGACCGGGTCCCACATTGACACTGTCGTGCACGGCGGCGCGTACGACGGTGCGCTCGGGGTTCTATCCGCGATCGTCGCCGTCCAGGCGTGCGCGGCGGCCAGCGGCATGCCACGGCGCACCGTCGAAGTGGTCTCGTTGTGCGAGGAGGAGGGCAGCCGCTTTCCCGCCAACTACTTCGGCACCCGATCCATCCTCGGCCTCGTCGGAGCGGACGAGCCGGAGCAGCTGGTCGACGCGGAGGGTGTCACGCTGGCCGACGCTGCTCGCTCAGTCGGCCTGGACCCGGCCCGCTTCGGGGAGGCACGCCGCGACGACTTCGACTCCTTCCTCGAACTGCACGTCGAGCAGGGCCGCACGCTGGTCGACTCCGGGCTCGAGATTGGGGTCGTGGACGTCATCACTGGGTTGGTCTGGGTCGAGGTGGTCGTCGAGGGACGCACCGACCATGCCGG
>JAABUN010005913.1_pt1 | contig 14600 bp, 17 predicted proteins | sample 5559311 | NCBI WGS metagenome assembly JAABUN01 (sample SAMN10711877, study PRJNA513370) | rock metagenome | isolation source: Antarctica rocks | place: Antarctica: Victoria Land, Siegfried Peak sud | reverse complement strand
GACAACCTCACCCTGCCGGTCTGGCTGCGCTCGTTCCAGACGGTGAACAGCGGAACCGACTGGGGCGCCATCATGGCGGGCTCGACCCTGATGACGATCCCGGTGATCGTGTTCTTCCTGTTCGTGCAGGGGCGGATGGCCTCGGGCCTGACGTCCGGGGCGGTGAAGGGCTGACATGGACGAGCTGCACCGTCTGAGCCGTCGCGTCCTGATGGGCTCCTTCGTCGGCACGGTGGCGCCCGACTGGGCGCGCCGCGAGCTGGAGAACGGGCTGGGGGGAGTCTGCCTGTTCGGCACCAACACCCGCCTGGACGCGGCCGGTCCGCAGCAGTCCGGGGAGCAGCTGGTGACCGCGCTGGCCACCCAGCTGCACCAGGGCGGCGCGCGCGTCGTCGTGGCCTTGGACGAGGAGGGTGGGGACGTCACGCGCCTGCACTACGCCAGCGGCAGCCCGCACGCCGGGCACGCCGTGCTGGGTCGGGCGGACGACATAGAGCTGACCCGGGCGGTGGCCGGGGCACTCGGCAGCGACCTGCGCCGTGCCGGCGTGGACCTCGACTTCGGCCCGGTCGCGGACGTCAACTCCGAGCGGGACAACCCCGTGATCGGCACCCGCAGCTTCGGCGCCGAGCCGGGGCTGGTGGCACGACACACCGCGGCGTGGGTGCAGGGGCTCCAGCAGGCCGGCGTCGGTGCGTGCCTCAAGCACTTCCCCGGTCACGGCGCGACGACCGTGGACTCCCACCTCGGGCTGCCCACCGTCCACGACGACGCCGAGGTGCTTCGCGCCCGCGACCTGATCCCGTTCGCGGCTGGCGTGCGGGCGGGTGCGGTGGCCGTGATGACCTCGCACCTGATGGTTCCCGCGCTTGACGCACACCTGCCCGCGACGTTCAGCGCAGCGGTGCTCGGCCTGCTGCGGTCGGAGCTGGGCTTCGAAGGGCTACTCGCCAGCGATGCCTTGGACATGGTCGGTGCGAGCGGTGGACGGGGGGTTCCCGCAGCCGGCGTGTTGGCACTGCGCGCCGGGGTGGACCTGCTCTGCCTGGGCTCGGACGGTACGGCCGACCAGCTCGAGGCGGCCAGCCGGGCGATCGTGGACGCGGTTCGTCAGGGCGAGCTGAGCATCGACAGGCTCCGGCAGGCAGCGGCGCGGGTGGAAACGGCGGTGACGTCGCTGGCGAGCCTGCGCGAGCAGGCAGGTGACGTCGCGGACGACGGCTCCTCGGCGGCAGCCGCGACGGCAGCCCTTCAGGTGGACGGGCCGCTGCCCCCGATGCTCGGAGCACGGGTGGTCCGTCTTGACGCGGGTAGCAACCAGGCGGTGGGGGAGGTCCCCTGGGGGGTGCTGGCCGGACTCAGCGTCCTGGTGCCGTCCGCCTGCACGGACGTGGCGGTGGACGTCGACCTGACCCGGCTGGGCCCCGAGCCCGTGGTCGCCCTCGTGCGGGAGGTGCACCGACACCCGCCGCTGCTCGCTGCGCTACGCCGGCTGGTAGCTCACAGGCCGGATCTCGTGGTCGTCGACATGGGCTGGGGCGAAGCAGATCTGAACCTTCCCGTCACCGTGGTACGTAGCTGGGGTGCCTCCGCCGCCTCGACCGCAGCGGTGGACCGGCTGCTGGTGGAAGGTCGCTCGTGAGGCGGCCGGCCACCGTAGGTGTCGACGTCGGTGGGTCCAAGGTGCTTGCCGTCGTGGTGGACGCGGACCTCAGGGTCCTCGGGCAGCACCTGCTTCCTGCAGGGCGCGGGGTCGACGCCGTGGTGGCTACGGTGGTTCGCGCGGTGCTGGGTTGCCTCTCGGCCGCATCGTTGACGCTGGACGACGTGCAGGTCGTCGGCGTAGGCGTGCCCGGGCTGGTGCGGCCCGGCAGCGGACGGGTGTCGCACGCCGTCAACCTCGACCTGGGTACCGGCGGGGTGGACCTCGCGACCCGCCTGGCTGTCGTGCTCGGTATCCACGTCGTGGTCGAGAACGACGTGAACGCAGCGGCTCTCGGTGCGGCCAGCATCCCGCCCGGACACCGCGACATGGCCCTGCTCAGCATAGGTACCGGCCTGGCTGCGGGCATCGTCGTGGACGGCATGCTGCATCGCGGATCCCGTGGCGCGGCGGGCGAGATCGGACACGTCCAGATCGACCCCGCTGGTCCGCCGTGCCGGTGCGGGCAGCGCGGGTGCCTGGAGATGGTCGCCTCCGGCTCGGCCCTGGCTCGCTCCTGGAGCTCGTGCGAGGGACCGGCCGGGGCGGCCCTGTGGGCCGCCGCGAGCAGGGGCGAGGCTGCTGCTGTGCGTGCGCGAGACGACTTCACCCGTGGGGTCGCAGCCGCCGTGCGGCTGCTGGTGCTCACCTGGGACGTGGAGCGGGTCGTGCTGTCCGGTGGTGTCGTCGAGCTGGGGGATGCACTGCTAGCGCAGGTCCGGGTGGAGCTTGCCACGCAGGGTCGGATCTCCCGGCTCCTGCAGGCCCTGGACCTGCCCGGGCGCGTGGAGCTGTTGCCCGCTGGAACGTCCGCCGGAGCGGTGGGCGCCGCCGTTGCGGCGCGGCAGTCCCTGCCACCGCGCGTCCCCGTGCCGGCCGGGCCCTTGCCGGCCAGGCCCGTGCCGGCCGTGAGCAGAACGTCCGGGCGGTTGCTGTGAGCATGCCCGCGCATCGGCTGGGCGTGCGCGCTGCCGTCGTCGACGGCGCCCTCGTCCCAGGAGACGTCTCCGTCAGGGACGGTGTGGTGGAAGCGGTGGGCCTGCACCCGGCCGGGCACGGCTTGGCGGTCCCCGGACTGGTCGACCTGCAGGTGAACGGCTACGGAGGTGCCGATCTGCAGGGTGGCGACCCGCAGGACTGGGCGCGCGCGGGTGCTGCCCTGCTGAGAGATGGTGTGACGGCGTTCGTGGCCAACCTCATCACCGCCGCGGGCGGTGGCGTTGAACGCTGCCTCCAGCAGGCCCGCACCTGGGCCGCGACCAGCAGCCGACCGCAGCCGGGGACGGCGCAGGTGGCACGCCTGCTGGGGTGTCACCTGGAAGGGCCGTTCCTGTCGCCCTCCAGGGCAGGCATGCACGCGATCGAGCTGCTCCAGGACCCCGACGCGCAGCTGCTCGATCGGTGGATGGGGCTGGGGCCGGTCAGTGGCCTGACGATCGCCCCGGAGCTGCCAGGTGCAGTGGAGCTGATCAGGGACGCCCGAGACCGACACCTGCTGGTCGCCCTCGGGCACACGGTTGCTACCGCGGCGCAGGCGCACGCCGGCTTCGACGCCGGCGCAACGACGGTCACCCACCTCTTCAACGGCATGGGACCTCTGGCGGCGCGCGAACCGGGTTGCGCAGGAGCAGCTCTGGCCCGCCCCGACGTCAGTGTCCAGCTCATCTGCGACGGGGTGCACCTGGCCCGCGAGACGGTGGCGGTGGCAATGGCGGCTGCGAACGATCGCTGGGTCCTGGTCACCGACGCCATGGCCGCCGCCGGGTGCGGGGACGGCAGCTACCACTTCGGTGCCGCTTCGGTCAGGGTGCACCAGGGTTTGGCGCAGCTCGCAGATGGCACGCTCGCCGGCAGCACCCTGACCATGGCGGCTGCGGTGCGCACCGCCGTGCATTGCGGTGCCACGACGGTCGACGCGGTGAACGCGGGGACGCTGAGGCCTGCCGCGCTCTTGGGGCTGGACCACCCGTGCCTGCGTCCGGGCGACGCCGCCGACCTCGTCGTGCTGGACGACGACCTGGCGGTGACGCGGGTCCTGCTCGGCGGCCGGTCCGTGCGAGATCAGCTCTGAACACATCGTGTTCTGAAGAGGAGGCGACGGTGGAGGTCGTCATCATGCAGGGGTCGCGGCTGGCAGGACTTGCAGCGGACGCGGTCGAGACGCTCGTGCAGCGACGACCCGACGCGGTGCTGGGCCTGGCGACGGGATCCAGCCCCCTGGGCGTCTACGACGAGCTGGCCTCGCGCTGCGCGACCGGGAACCTGAGCCTGCGGCGGGCGCGAGCCTTTCTGCTGGACGAGTACGTGGGCCTGCCCCCTGAGCACCCCTGCGCCTACCGGCAGGTCATCGAGCAGGAGCTGGTGCGTCGGGTCGACATCGACCCGGCTGCGGTGCTCGGCCCGCACGGTGGGCGCGAGGACCTAGGAGCCGCGTGCCAGGACTACGAGCACGCCATCCGCGAGGCCGGTGGCATCGACGTGCAATTGCTCGGCATCGGCACCGACGGGCACATCGCCTTCAACGAGCCAGGCTCCTCTCTCGGCTCGCGCACCCGTATCAAGACCCTCACCGCCCGCACCCGGCAGGACAACTCCCGGTTCTTCCCCTCGCTGGGGCAGGTGCCACGGCACGTGCTGACGCAGGGCCTGGCGACGATCGGCGAGGCGCGGCACCTTGTCCTGCTCGCCACCGGCCTGGCAAAGGCCGACGCCGTCGCGGCCGCGGTGGAGGGCCCGGTGAGCGCGCGCTGCCCGGCCTCGGTGCTGCAGCTGCACCCGCACGCGACCATCCTGCTCGACGAACCGGCGGCCTCCCGGCTGGAGCTGGCCAGCTACTACCGGGAGTGCTTCGAGGGCAAGCCGTCCTGGCAGGGGCTGTGACGCCCGTCGCGACATGGTGGGGCTGCGGGAGCTCATACGCATGCAGGGGCAGGAGACGTGCCGGCTGCTAGCCTCGCCGTCGTCGAGGCGCGGCCCCACCGACGGGGCCCAGGGGAGTGTCGATGAGCCAGCTGAGAACCAACGGGCGGCGTGTGCTGGAAGCCCATCTGCAGAACACCAGCGTCCGCGCCATCAGCGGGTCGATGGTGGCCTACGACGGCCAGGTGCAGTTCAAGAGCGCCGGCATGGGTGGTGGCGACGGCCTGATGGCCGGGCTGAAGCGCAAGGCCACCGGCGAGTCGCTGTCGCTGATGGAGTGCACCGGTTCGGGGGTCGTGTACCTCGCGGTCGACGCGCAGGACATCACCCTGGTCGACCTGAGCAACGAGACGCTGCAGGTCGAGTCGCGCCAGCTGCTGGCACTGCTGGGCCAGCTGCGGATGGACGTCAAGTTCGCCGGGGTACGTGGCGCAGCGACCGGGCAGGGTCTGTTCACCACGACCGTCACCGGAACCGGCCAGGTCGCGATCCTGTCGGCCGGAGGCCCGCTGATCGGCCTCGAGGTCTCCGCCCAGTACCCCCTGGTGGTCGACCCCGACGCCTTTGTCGCCGCGCGCGGCCAGCTGAACCAGTCCTTCGTCACAGACATCTCCTGGGCTGCGGTCGTCGGCGAGGGAAGCGGGGAGCCGTTCTCCCTGCGCTGGGACGGTCAGGGTGTCGTCTACATCCAGCCTGCGGAGCGGCCATGACGTTCGAGAAGGTCAACTCCAAGGTCGTCAAGGTCAACCTGTCGGCCAGCGGTGACGTGCTCGCGCGCAAGGGCGCCATGCTCTTCTACACCGGTGATGTCCGGTTCGTGCCCCACGGCCCCGGCGGCGCAGCCGGTGGTGGTGCCATGGGTGCCATGGGTGGGATGGTCGGCATGGCCGGGCGCGCCATGGCCGGCGAGCACCAGGTCATGATGGCGGCCACCGGCAACGGCGAGGTCTTCTACGGCCGGGCAGGGCTGCACGTCACCGTGGTGCCGCTGCAGGGGAACCGTCTCGTGGTGGAGTCCAGCCGGCTGCTGGCCCACACCGCCAACCTGCAGTCTGCCGTCGTGCCGCTCTCGTCGGGTGGCTCGGGCGGCGGTGGGCTGCGCGGCATGGTCCGGGGCGCCGTGACCGGCCAGGGCATGTTCACCACCCAGCTGTCCGGCAACGGTGCTGTGGCGCTGCTCAGCCACGGCGGCACCATCGAGCTGCCCATCCGCGGCGGGGGCGCCACCGTCGTCGACCCGCAGGCCTATGTCGGGCACGTGGGCAACGTGCAGGTCGAGCTCTCGGCCCAGGTCGGCTGGCGCGATGCCGTCGGCCGCGGTGCGGGGGAGGCCATGCAGCTCAAGCTGACGGGCGACGGGGCCGTCTACGTCCAGGCATCGGAGCAGAAGCTATGACGATCGTCGTGCACAACGCAGGCTCGCTGCCCAACAACGACAACGTCCCGGACAACCCGTACGCGTACTCGCTGGAGATCACCCAGCCCTGGTTCATGACCAAGGGCGCGATGATCGCCTTCTACGGCTCGCTGCAGTTCGTGGCCGTGCGCGGTCGCGGCCTGAGCGGGCAGGTTCTGCAGATGGTGACCTCACGCTTCTCCTCACCGCTGTACGCGCAGGACTGGGTCGTCGCCGAGGGGCACGGCAAGCTGGTCCTGGGCGACCGGGGCTACGAGATCAACTCCTACGACCTCGAGGACGGCAACCTCACCATCAAGGCCTCGAACCTGCTGGCTTTCGACAACGGGCTGTCGCTGCAGCAGTCGATCGTGCCGGGGTACGTGACGCTGGTCGGGACGGGCAAGTTCCTGGCATCCTCGTCCGGCGCGGTGATGTTCGCCGAGCCGCCGCTGCGGGTGGACCCCGAGGCGTTGCTGGGCTGGGCCGACTGCCCGAGCCCGAGCCACCGCTACGACGCGGGCTGGATGGCCGGTTTCCTCGGGTCTGCGATGGCGATGATGGGGGCTTCCTCCGGCGAGGAACGCCAGTTCGACTTCACCGGCACCGGAGTGGTTCTCGTCCAGTCCAGCGAAGCCGTGCGCTCCGACCGGGACATCCTGCAGCTGGTGGAGAGCCAGCTCAGCCTGGTGGGACCTGCAGGGCTGCAGCGGCTCCAGCAGTCCATCCAGCAGCGGTTGGCCCAGCAGAACCAGTAGCCCGGTCCCGGCCTGCGGCGCGCACACGGTCCTGCAGGATCTCGCCGGTCACGACGAGCCGGCCGCCTTGAGCCTGCTGCCGACCGTGGCCTTGACGGCGAACCCGGCGGGGATGTCGATGCTGCGCCCGGTCTGTGGGTTGCGCCCGGTGCGGGCGCCGCGCTCGACGCGCTCGAGCGAGAGGATGCCTGGCAGCTGGACCTTCTCGCCACGCGCCAGGCTCTCCAGCAGCACCTGCTCCAGGGCCCCGACCATGGCCTCCACCTGCGCGGTCGGGGTGCCGGTGCGAAGGGCGATGGACGAGATGACTTCCTTGCGGTTCACGGAGCTGCTCCTCGGACGACGGCTGGTGCTGTCCGGCAGCGTACGCGTGCGCCCGCCCCCGACGTGGCACTACCGACGTGGTGCTGCCAACTCGTCGAAGGGGGGAGGCGGAGCGGACGCACGAAGGGCCCCCACCGCAATGGCGGGAGCCCTTCGTGGGTGTCTGCGATCAGACGGGGCGGACTGCTTCCGCCTGCGGACCCTTCGGTCCCTGGGTGATCTCGAACTCGACGCGCTGGTTCTCGTCGAGCGAGCGGTACCCATCAGCCTGAATGGCCGAGAAGTGCACGAAGACGTCGGCGCCGCCGCCGTCCTGTGCGATGAAGCCGAAGCCCTTGTCGGCGTTGAACCACTTAACGGTACCCTGAGCCATGCTGGTCATTCTCCTTGTGTCGGGCGGTGTTTCAGGTCCAACACATCGTCGGACCTGGGCTGCTGCACCCCGTCGCCGTCCACATCCGGGCTTGGGGCCCGGACACAAAATACGCCCGCGGGAATCACACTCCGCGGGCGTTCTACAACGTGCCACAAACTGCAACTGCAACCGAGACAGACGTTAGCACAGGTGCGCCTCGGTGCACGCCGCGCACCGGCACGGATGCGCAGCCGGCCGCGAGGCCCCCGATACGGTCGTGGTCATGACGGCGATCATCGGGGCACTGTCCGCGCTGGGCATGATCGTGGTGGTCCCGCTGGGCCTGCGGCTGATGGGCGAGGACGAAGACCCGCTGGTGAGTGCTTGGGCCAGGGTGTGGCCAGTGGCGGGTGCGGTGGGGGCGATCTCGCTGCTGCTGCCCAGAGGTGGCATCGCCGGCGGGCTGGCTGTCCTGTACGCCGGTGCGACCATCGCCCTGGCCGCGACCGCCCCGTTGCGGCTGGCTCGGACCCGTTCCTTGCGACCCGCCGAGATCGCGGTGCTGACGGCGCTGGTGACCCCGGCCGTGGCGGGTACGTCGTTGGTCGCCGAGCGCGTCGGGTTCGAGCTGATGGGGTTCGAGATCAAGGTGCTGGCACTGACCGTCGCCCACTTCCACTTCGCCGGTTTCGCCGCCGCGCTGATCGCGGGCCTGGTGTGCCACGCCTCTGGCTCACGGCTGGCCTCGGCCGCTGCGGTCAGCGTCCCGCTCGGTATCGGCCTGGTGTTCGCGGGGTACTTCAGCAGCGACGAGGTGGAGCTGTTGGGGGCGGTGGTCCTGACTCTCGGGATGTGGGCGGTGGCGTGGGTGATGTGGCGGGACGTGCGCTCGCGCAGCACCGACCCCGCAACCCGGTTGCTGTTCGCGGTGAGCTCGGTGGTGCTGGGGGCGACGATGCTGCTCGCACTGTCGTGGGCGGCCGGGCACGTCTGGCCGGCGGTCCCCTACCTGTCGCTGGACGTGATGGCGGCCACGCACGGCGTGGCGAACGCCCTGGGGTTCGCCGTCTGCGGACTGCTGGCGTGGGGTCGGTTACGCCGGGAACACGGGCAGATGGCGGATAAGTCGTGTGAGGTCGATCGGGTGGTATAGTTGAGGTTGTAACGACTAGTTCGTTGCACGGCAGCGCCTCTGGGCGCGCCCAGCCGGTGCCCGGGTCGACGATCCCCCCCGTTCTGCGACTCGGGCGCCGGTCTGCCCCTCCTTGCAGGGAGTGGGTGGATGACAGGAAAGGGCCCCCGCACGGCAGCAGCGGCTGGCACGCCTGCGCCGCGGCCCGTGTGCGTGTCCACCAATTGGGCCAAACGCCGCGCGCATTGGCCGCGGCCCGCGTAGCGTCCGGCATGAGGTCGGGCCATGCATGCTGGTCAGGCCGGGACGACCTGCGGATGGAGGCAGCGACATGGGTGGGCCGAACATGTCCTCACCGTCCCCGCGGTGGGCTGATGACGGGGACCTGGCTGGCGAGATCGAGCTCTACGGCGATCTCGTGGTGGCAGCGTCCGAGGCCGAGGACGCTCTGACCACCGACGAGATCGACGTCGCTCTCGGGCTGGAAGAGGCCGACCCGGAGTGAACGCGTCGTGACACCCAGGTGGACGCTTGGTTGCCCTCCACCGTCTGCACTGCTCTAGCCTGATTGCGGCCCTGCCCGACTTGGCGCGCGGCCTGCGACCCGACGACGTCCCCGTCCGCGTTTCCTCCCACTCAACGGAGTGCTCTGTGCGCCTGCGCCTGACTCCTCAGGACACCTCCTTCTTCGACCTTTTCGGCTCCCTGGCGGAGACGTTGGTGGAGGGCGCGGCGCTGCTCGCCGAGCTTCTGGGCCAGGACAGGGCCGGGCGCGAGCACATCGCCGACCAGCTGCGCGACGCAGAGCACAAGGCTGACGAGGCCACCCACGCCATCATGCGGAAGCTGAACTCCAGCTTCATCACCCCGTTCGACCGTGAGGACATCTACGCGCTCGCCTCGAACCTGGACGACTGCATGGACCACATGGAGGCCGCCGCCGACCTGATCGTCCTGTACAGGCTCGAGGAGCTGCCCAGCGGCGTCTCCGACCAGGTGGCGGTCCTGCAGCGCCAGGCCGAGGTCACGGCGGAGGCCATGCCCCGGCTGCGCTCGCTCAAGGACCTGGCCGACTACTGGGTCGAGATCAACCGGCTGGAGAACCAGGCCGACCGCAGCTACCGCAAGCTCCTGGGTGAGATGTTCGACGAGATCACCGACGCCGTGCAGCTGCTGAAGCTGCGCGAGGTCGTCCAGGAACTGGAGACCGCTGCCGACGCCTTTGAGAAGGTCGCGCACACGGTCGAGACGATCGCCGTCAAGGAGTCCTGAGGCGGTGGAGCTCGCGTTCGTCCTGCTGGTCATCGGCATCGCCCTGGCCTTTGACTACACCAACGGCTTCCACGACGCCGCGAACGCCATCGCCACCTCCGTCTCCACCGGGGCGTTGACGCCGCGGGTGGCGCTGGCCATGGCAGCGGTGTTCAACCTGATCGGCGCGCTCCTGGGAGAGGGGGTCGCCAAGACGATCGGCAACGGGATCATCGACCCGGGAGTGGGCAGCTCCGGGCTGGTCATCGTGATGTCGGGGTTGCTGGGGGCCATCGCTTGGAACCTCATGACGTGGTGGAAGGGGCTGCCGTCCTCGTCCTCGCACTCGCTCATCGGAGGTCTCGCGGGGGCGGGCTTGGCGGCGACGACGACCGTGCACTGGGACGTGATCCTGACCAAGGTCGCCATCCCGATGATCCTGTCACCGCTGGTGGGGTTCGCGGCTGCCTACCTGCTGATGGTGGGGATCATGTGGGCCTTCCGGAACGCCCTGCCGGGCAAGACGAATCGCCGGTTCCGGATGGCCCAGACCGTCTCGGCCGCGTTCATGGCGCTCGGGCACGGGCTGCAGGACGCGCAGAAGACCATGGGTGTGATCGTGCTGGCGCTGGTGGCGGGCGGCTACCACTCGGGGACGGACATCCCGCTGTGGGTGAAGCTGGCTGCGGCCATCGCCATCAGCCTCGGCACGTATGCCGGCGGTTACCGGATCATGCGGACGCTGGGCCGGCGAGTGGTGCAGCTCGACCCGCCCCGTGGGTTCGCGGCCGAGACGGTCGCTGCGACCGTGCTCTTCACCACGGCCTTTGTCTTCAAGGCGCCGATCTCGACCACCCACACCATCACCTCCGCCGTGATGGGCGTCGGCGCGACCAGGAGGAGGTCGGCGGTGCGCTGGATCGTGGTGCGGGACATCATGACGGCCTGGGTGCTGACCATCCCCATGGCCGGTCTGATGGCGGCCGGCATCTTCTCCGCGATCAGGCTGCTCTTCGGCTGAAAAGCTGGGCCGCGGACCCACCAGTGCGGGACTTCGGGGGTTTCGGGCGGGCCGAAGCCCCCGATCGCCAGCACTCGGTGGACGGTCCCTGTGGCATAGTAGTCACGCATCGACGTTCATCAATGCACGGGAGGATTCGCGTGTCCGCACGGGCAAGGACAGGAACCGCGACGCCGTGCTGCGCACCGCTGGCCCAGGGTGCACTGGACCAGGCGGAGGCGGAGGATCTGGCGGGACGTCTCAAGGCCCTGGCGGACCCGGCCCGGCTGCGGCTGCTGTCCATGCTCCTGGCGGCCCAGGGGCAGGAGGCCTGCACGTGCGACCTGGTCGAACCGCTCGGTCTGAGCCAGCCCACCGTCTCCCACCACCTTCGGGTGCTGGCCGAGGCAGGCATCGTGGAGAGCGAGAAGCGCGGCCGCTGGACGTGGTACCGGGTCCAGCCCCTGGCACTCGCGGCTCTGCGCGACGTGCTGGCGCCGCACCCGGCCGGCCGGACGACGTCTGGCCACCCCGCCGCGCGGACGGGCTGCTGATGGACGCCGAGCCCGCGCTGGACGGCGAGCCCGCGCTGGACGGCGAGCCCGTGCTGGACGCCGCGCCCGTGCTGGACGCCGCGCCCGTGTCAGGCGCCGTCCCGCTGCAGCGCCGGCTGGTCGCGGAGGCCATCGGCACCGCGTTCCTGGTCGCCGTGGTCGTCGGCTCAGGGATCATGGCGCAGACCCTGTCGCCCTCGGACACCGGCCTGCAGCTGTTGGAGAGCTCGCTCACCACCGGGCTCGGCCTGACCGTTCTCATCGCCTGGCTCGGGCCGGTCAGCGGTGCTCACTTCAACCCGGTGGTGACGCTCGCGGTGGCGTGGTGGGAGCGGGGTTCGCCCGCGCGCTGGACCCCCGCAGTGGTGGCGTCCACCATCGCGGCGCAGGTGGCCGGCGGGAGCGCGGGAACCCTGCTGGCGCACGCGATGTTCGCGGACTCCATGGCTGCGCCCGCGCTGGTCGACATCTCCGGCAAGGACCGCTCGAGTCCGTCCCTGTGGCTCTCCGAGGTGGTGGCCACGTTTGGGCTGGTGGTGCTCATCGGGGCGCTCGTGCGCACCGGCCGAGCGACCACGCTGGCGGCGCCCCTGGTGGGCGCGTACATCGCCGGCGCCTACTGGTGGACCTCCTCGACCTCGTTCGCCAACCCGGCGGTGACGATCGCGCGTGCACTGACAGACACCTTCGCCGGCATCCAGCCGTCCAGCGTCCTGCCCTTCGTCCTGGCCCAGGTGGTGGGCGCCGCTGTGGCGGTGGCCGCGGTCGGGTACCTGCACCCACGGCCGGCGCAGGCCCGCACGATCATCCCCGCACCGTTGCACGAGCACTCGTGAACCCGTCATTCGACCTTGGCTCAGCCGAAGCGGCCAGAGATGTAGTCCTCGGTCGCCTTCTCGTTGGGCTTGGAGAACATCGTCGAGGTGCTGTCCATCTCGACGAGCATCCCGGGCTTGCCGGTGCCCTCGATGTTGAAGAAGCCTGTGGTGTCGCTGACGCGGGCCGCCTGCTGCATGTTGTGGGTCACGATGACGATCGTGTAGTCGTTCTTCAGCTCGCCGATGAGGTCCTCGATGGCCAGCGTGGAGATCGGGTCCAGCGCCGAGCAGGGCTCGTCCATGAGCAGGACCTGCGGCTCGACGGCGATCGCCCGCGCGATGCAGAGGCGCTGCTGCTGGCCACCGGAGAGCCCGGAGCCGGGCTTGTCCAAGCGGTCCTCGACCTCCTTCCAGAGATTGGCGCCCTTGAGAGACGCCTCCACCAGGTCGTCGAGGTCTTTCCGCTTGATCCTCTTGTTGTTGAGCTTCAGACCTGCGGCGACGTTCTCGTAGATGGACATCGTCGGGAACGGGTTCGGGCGCTGGAACACCATGCCGACCGAGCGGCGGACGCTGACGGGGTCTACGCCTGCGCCGTACAGGTCCTGGCCGTCCATGACGACCTTGCCCTCGACGCGGGCGCCGGGGATCACCTCGTGCATCCGGTTCAGCGACCGCAGGAACGTGGACTTACCGCATCCCGACGGCCCGATGAGAGCGGTGACGCTGCGGGGCTCGATCGTCATCGTGACGTCCTGCACCGCCCGGAACGAGCCGTAGTAGATGTCGAGGTCGGAGATGTCGATGCGCTTGGCCACAGTGGTTACCTCGCAGTGGGCCGGGTCAGCGGCCGGTCTTGGGGGAGAACAGGCGGGAGATGAGCCGGGCGGCCAGGTTGAGCACCATCACGATGATGATGAGTATGAGCGCTGCCGTCCAGGCCCGGTCGATGGAAAACTGCGGGCTGGCGCCCGGCGAGACGTAGGAGTAGTAGGAGAAGACCGGCAGGGTGGCCATCCGGCCCTGGAACGGGTTGAGGTTCGTGCCGGTGATCGTGCCCACCGTGACCAGCAGCGGTGCGGTCTCGCCGATGACCCGGGCGATGGCCAGGGTGATCCCGGTGGCGATGCCGGCGGTCGCCGTCGGCAGCACCACCTTGACCACGGTGCGCCACTTGGGCACGCCCAGGGCGTAGGACGCCTCGCGCAGCTCGTTGGGCACGAGCTTGAGCATCTCCTCGGTGGAACGCACCACCACCGGGACCATGAGGACGGTGAGGGCGACGGCGCCGGCGAAGCCCATGCGGACCCCGGGACCGAAGACGACGACGAACAACGCGTAGGCGAACAGCCCGGCGACGATGGACGGGATCCCGGTCATGACGTCGACGAAGAACGTGATCACCTTCGCCAGCCGGCCCTGGCCGTACTCGACCAGGTAGATCGCGGCCATCAGGCCGATGGGCACCGACATGGCAGACGCCAGGACCGTGATGATGAGCGTGCCGAGGATCGCGTGGTAGGCCCCGCCGCCCTCGCCGACCACACCCCGCATCGAGTACGTGAAGAAGGTGGTGTCGAACCGTGACAAGCCGTTGTTCACGACCGTGAAGAGCACGGAGACAAGGGGCACCAGGGCCAGCAGGAAGGCGCCGGTCACGATCGAGGTCACCATGCGGTCGGTGGCCTTGCGCGGTCCCTCTACCGTGCGCGACCAGCCGTAGATGGCCGCCGTGTACAGCAGTGCCGTCCCGATGGCCAGGAACGCCGGGTGGGCGCCGCCGGGCAGCAGCAGCGCCGCGACCACGGCGCCGCAGGCCACGAGCAGGCCCAGCGGGCCGAACCGCGGCAGCGTCCCGTGGCTCAGCGGCACCGGGGGCGGCGCGCTCGGCAGCTTCTTTCGGGGCTCGGTCGCGACGCTCATCAGTTGGCTCCTGAGAACTCAGAGCGGCGCGAGATGACGTACCTGGCGAGCATGTTCACCGCCAGCGTGATGGCGAACAGGGCCAGCCCGGAGGCGATCAGGGTGTTCACCTTCAGCCCGGTGGACTCGGGGAACTGCAGCGCGATGTTGGCCGCGATCGTCGAGGGGTTGGCCGAGGTGATGATGGTGGCCGTCACCCCGGCGGAGCCGGACAGGATGATCGCGACGGCCATGGTCTCGCCGAGGGCCCGGCCCAGGCCGAGCATGGCGCCGCTGACGATGCCGGACCGTGCGAACGGCAGCACGGACATCCGGATCATCTCCCACCGGGTGGCGCCCAGCGCCAGGGCGGCCTCCTCATGCAGGGTCGGCGTCTGCAGGAACACCTCGCGGGTGACCGCGGTGATGACGGGCAGGATCATGACGGCCAGCACCAGACCGGCGACCATCATGGTGCGCCCGGTGGTG
>JAABUN010005912.1_pt1 | contig 14610 bp, 10 predicted proteins | sample 5559311 | NCBI WGS metagenome assembly JAABUN01 (sample SAMN10711877, study PRJNA513370) | rock metagenome | isolation source: Antarctica rocks | place: Antarctica: Victoria Land, Siegfried Peak sud | reverse complement strand
CTTTGCCTGGCGTCGACCACGTTTCGCCACCGTGGCACGGCATCCCACTCCGTGGACTAACCCGCGTGGTTGATCATGCCGTTGTCCGTGCCATAGCTCAGCTGGCGATCTTGGCCTTGTACGCCTGGGCGGGGTTGGCTCTGGGTGCCGGCCAGGACCGGTTGACCAATCCTGCCTTCGGCTTCGTCTACGTGTGGATGTGGGTCGGTCTGGTCCCGTTGTCGATCGTGGGCGGACAGTTCTGGCGGGCTACCAACCCGCTGCGAACGATTCATCGTGGGCTGTGCTTCCTGGCTCGGGTCGAACCGGACCAGGGTCTGGTCACGTTGCCGCGACGTCTCGGGGTGTGGCCGGCAGCGTTCGGTCTCTTCGGCTTCGGCTGGTTAGAGCTGGTGCAGCCGGATCGGACCACCGTGTCGGTGCTGCGACTCTGGGCGGTCGCCTGGCTGGTTGTCCTGGTGCTGGGCGCTGTTATCTTCGGGAACCGCTGGATCGCGGCGGCGGATCCCTTCGAGGCGTACGCCTCCACCGTCGCTCGACTATCCCCATGGCAACGGGTCGAGGGTCAAATCCGACTGGGAAACCCACTTGCCGGTCTGAGCTCTTGGGATCCGCCGGCCGGATCGGCGGCCGTGGTCGCGGTGTTGCTGGGTAGCACAGCGTTCGACAGCTTTTCCAACACCTCGGGCTGGATCCAGTCGGTGCAGGACTCGGCTCTGGACTCGATCTGGTGGACAGCGGGTGGGCTGGTCACCATGATCGCGATCCTGGCTGTGACCTTTGCCCTGGCGTCGATGGGGATGGCGCGCTTCGCTCCCGCCCGGCACCGGGCGTGGGACTACCCGCGGTTGATGGCCGGATCGGTGGTGCCGATCGTCATCGGGTATGTGGTCGCGCACTACACGACCCTGCTGGTCCTCGAAGGTCAACGAACCGCCATCAACCTGTCCGATCCACTCGGCCGAGGTTGGAACGTATTCGGCTCAGCGGAGATGGGGGTCAACTCGGCGATCTTCAACCACCCGACCGCCGTCGCGGTGATCCAGCTCGCCGCCGTCATGTTCGGTCACATCCTCGGCATTGTCATCGCCCATGAGAAGGCGCTGCTCCACACCGGCCAGGGCCAGGGCTCCGCCAGCTCGAATCGCTCGAAGCGCCACGGCACGCGCATCCTGCTGGCGCAGCTGCCGATGTTGGCCGTCATGGTGTTCTACACCTGCTCGGGGCTGCTGCTGCTTTTTTCCCCGTAGCCGTAGGCGTGAGGTAGTGTCCTCACACTCTGCGACTGGAGCGAGCGAGGTGACCATGACCACAGCCCGTGATGGCTTCGCGCGACCCCACCGGGTGGGCATTGTCGGTATGGGTTGCCCGGCCTACGCCCGCCTGGCGCAGCACTACCTCGACCTCCCACTGATGCCCGCGCTGGTGGGGGTGGCCGACAATGGCGATGACGACCGGCTGCCGCAGGCGATGTAGGCGTTTGCTTCACCGACGTCCACCGCGACTGGCAAAAGCTGGTCGAGCGCCCGGATCTCGACCTGGTCAGCATCACCGGTCCTAACTTCATCCATCGCGACGTCGCTGTCGCCGCCGCCCACGCCGGCAAGCACATCTGGCTGGAGAAACCGGCCGGACGCAACGCCGCCGAGACCGGACAGATCCGAGACGCGATAGTGGCCAACGGTGTGCAGTCCGTGGTGGGCTTCAACTACCGCAACGCCCCGGCGGTCGAACAGGCGCGGGCGCTCATCGCCGACGGCCGGCTGGGCACGATCCACCAGGTTTCGATCACGCTGCTGGCGGACTACGCCGCCCACCCCGAGGGGGCGTGTCGCGGCGTTTCATCAACGCCTGGGCGGGGTCGGGCGTGTTGGGTGACCTGGTCAGCCACGGCATCGACCTCGCACGCTACCTGGTCGACGAGATCACCGATGTGGTGGCTGACGACGCCACCTTCATCACTCAGCGGCCTCGGGTAGTTGGCGCCGCGTCCCACTTCTCCCGGAGCTCTGGCGGGACGCTTGGCCCGGTCGAAAACGAGGACTACGTCGGCGCCTTGTTGCGGTTCGCCGGTGGTGCCCGCGGCACGTTGCAGTCGAGCCGGGCCTCAGTCGGCGACCAGTGCACGTACGGCGTCGAGGTGCACGGGGAGCGAGGGCGCTGGCGTGGGACTTCCGGCGGACGGGCGGGCTGCGGGACCTGTCTCGACCAGGACTACCAGAACGCCGCCTACGCCACTCAGTTCGTGGCGCCGGGATCCGGCGACCTCGCGCATTTCCAGCCGGGCTCGGACATTGTCATGAGCTATGACGACCTGAAAGTGATCAAGGTTCAGCGTCTGATCACCTCTATCGCCAGTGGCCAACCCGTGGGCGCCACCATGCCGAGGTGGGGCGTACGGGCGTGAGTGGCCAGATCACCGACGCCCTGCGGGCAGCCGAGATCGTGGACGCCATAGCAGCGTCGGCCCGGGAACGCCGTTGGGTATCGCTTCCGGTCGCTTCCTCATTCCCCGTTTGACCCGTCATCGCGAGCCGTCACTTTGGGTATGACACACCGGACAAACTGGTGCGGAAGTGACGGGTCGGCAGATAAGTAGGTGATGCCGGCACCCAGAGGTGGGCGTTATCCACAGATTTGGGGTCTTCGGCTTTCCTTGGCGTGGCCGCGCCGGTCACGCTGAGGGTCCGCTGTTGAACCCAGGAGGCCACATGTCCGGGAGTGTTGTAGATCCCGTAGGGAACCGCCGGGTCCGCCCGGCCCACGACGGCCGACCCCCGTGTCACACCTGGCCGCACACTCCCCTGGCAAGCACCAATCAGCCAACGCTGGCCCTCGATCTGGTCAATGACCCGACCCAACCGTTCGGAACCCGCGTGCCGGCGCACTCGGTGCAGCAGCCTTGGTCCGCCGTCCCCGCCGAGCGGTTGCCGGACGCCAGAGCCTGGAGCATCTCACTGGCCCAAGCCCTGATCGAGGCGCTCCAAGGTCACCGTCCGATCCCCCAGCTGACCCGCTGGGTCGACGATCGGGTGCTGGCGGCCGTAACCGTTCACCGCCGGATGAAGGGGGCGGCGGTTGGCCCCGGCCGGGCCAGCGCCCCGCCCATCCTGAGGTCGGTGCGCATCCAGTACCCGCAGCCGGAGGTCGCCGAGGTTGCGGCGCACCTCACCATCGGTCGCCGGTCGATCGCGATGGCGTTCCGGCTGGAGGCCCGATTCGACCGCTGGCTGTGTACGGCGCTCGAGCTGGGTCCGTCGCGCCGCGGTGTCGAGTGACGCGAATGGTCAGCCGGCGCCAGGGCGCCCGTGGCACATCTTGAACTTCTTTCCCGACCCGCACGGGCAGGGCGTGTTGCGGCCCACTCCGGCGTAGCTCGACGCCGGCTGAGCTGCTCCTGGGTCCTGCGTTCGGACTGACCCGTCCTCGCCGGGCGCGGAGTACGACAGCGGCCGACTGCCTTGGACGCCCAGGCCCTTGGCCTTGACCTGCGGACGAGGGGAGTCACTAACGGGCTCGAGTTCGGGCTCGGCCGGCGCCGCCAGCTCGATCTGAGCAAGCTGGGCGTCATCGAGGATTGCGTCCATCTCGGCGGCGACGGCCATAGCTTCGTCGTCGTCCCCAACGGCCCGCACCTCGATGCCGGTGCCGTCCGGGTCGGGTCCGGACTCGATCAGATGCTGCGCTCTCTTGGCCGCCTTCTTACCGAGCTTCTTCCCGTTGGTCGTCGCTCCAACCTGCACGGCCAGCCCGTCATCACCAGTGACCACCCCGACGGCAGGGGCCGAGTCGACCTGCACATCGAGATGGAAGACGAATCCGACGACCTCCTCCATGAAGGCCGCCATCATCGTGTTAAACATGTCGCCGCCTTCACGCTGGTATTCCACCAGCGGGTCGCGCTGCGCCATGGCCCGGAGCCCTATCCCCTCGCGGAGATAGTCCATCTCGTACAGGTGCTCACGCCACTTGCGATCCAGCACCGTCAGCATCACCCGGCGCTCGAGCTCGCGCATCACTTCGGCGCCGAGCGACTCCTCGCGCCGGTCGTACGCCGCCTGGGCGTCCTCGGTGAAGGCCTCGATCAGCACTTGCCGGTCAAGGTCTTCCTCGTCCTCGTAGTCATGGCGGTCCAAACCCACCGGATACAACGTCTTCATGTTGGTCCACAGCTGCTCGAGGTCCCAGTCCTCGGCGAAGCCCTCGGTGGCTGCCATCACGTACTGCTGGACGACGGTGTCGACGGTGGAGCGCAGCTGCTTCTCCACATCGGCGCCCTCGAGCACCTTGCGCCGGTCACCGTAGACGGCGTGCCGCTGGCGGTTCATCACGTCGTCGTACTTGAGGATGTTCTTCCGGGTCTCGAAGTTCTGTGCCTCCACCTGACCCTGCGCGCTGGCGATCGAGGACGACACCCGCTTGTTCTCGATCGGCTGGTCGTCGGGCACCTTCAGCGCCTGCAGCACCCATTCGACGATGTCGGACTTGAACAACCGCATCAGGTCGTCCCCGAGCGACAGGTAGAAGCGGCTCTCCCCCGGGTCGCCCTGGCGGCCGGAACGACCGCGGAGCTGGTTGTCGATCCGGCGCGACTCGTGCCGCTCGGAGCCGACGACGTAAAGCCCGCCCGCGTCGACGACCTCTTCGTGCTCGGACGCCGTCTGCTCCTCGAAGCCCTTCAGGATGTCGGGGTATTGCTCCTCGTACTCCTCAGAGTGCTCGATCGGGTCGATGCCGGCGTCGTGCAACATCTTGTCGGCCAAAAACTCCGGGTTGCCGCCGAGGATGATGTCGGTACCGCGACCGGCCATGTTGGTGGACACGGTGACGGCGCCCTTGGCACCGGCCATGGCGACGATCGCCGCCTCTCGCTCGTGCTGCTTGGCGTTCAGCACCTCGTGCTCCACACCCGACCGCTTCAGCAGCTGGGACAGGATCTCCGACTTGGCCACCGATGCGGTGCCGATGAGCACCGGCTGGCCCTTCTCGTGCCGCTCGCTCACGTCTTCCACGATGGCGGCGAACTTGGCGTCCTCCGTGCGATAGATGAGGTCACGCTGATCGGCGCGGATCATCTCCATGTTGGTCGGAATCGGCACCACACCGAGACCGTAGATCTTCTGGAACTCCGACGCCTCGGTCATCGCGGTGCCGGTCATCCCGGAGAGCTTCTCGTACATCCGGAAGAAGTTCTGCAGCGTGACCGTGGCGAGAGTTTGGTACTCGTCGCGGATCTCGACCTTTTCTTTGGCCTCGATGGCCTGGTGCAGTCCCTCGTTGTAGCGGCGGCCGATCAGTGTCCGCCCGGTGTGCTCGTCGACTATCAGCACTTCGCCGTCGACCACCACGTAGTCCTTGTCGGGCTTGAAGAGCTCCTTGGCCTTGATGGCGTTGTTGAGGTAGGAGATCAGCGGGGTGTTGGCGGACTCGTACAGGTTGTCGATGCCCAGCCGGTCTTCGACCACGTCGATGCCAGTCTCCAAGATGGCCACCGTGCGCTTCTTCTCGTCCACCTCGTAGTGCTGGTCGCGTTGCAACCGGTCGACCATCTTGGCGAACTCGGGATACCAGGCGTGAGAGTCCTCGGCCGGGCCCGAGATGATCAGCGGTGTACGGGCCTCGTCGACCAGGATCGAGTCAACCTCGTCCACGATGGCAAAATGGTGCTCACGCTGGACGCAGTCCTCGATGGTCAACGCCATGTTGTCGCGCAGATAGTCGAAGCCGAACTCGTTGTTGGTGCCGTAGGTGATGTCGGCGGCGTAAGCCGCGCGGCGCTCCGTCGGGTCCATCTGGGAGAGGATCGCGCCGACCTCCATTCCCAGGAAGTGGTGCACCCGTCCCATCTGCTCGGACTGAAACTTCGCCAGATAGTCGTTGACCGTGACCACATGCACGCCGCGGCCCGTCAGCGCGTTCAGGTAGGAGGGGGCAGTAGCGACCAACGTCTTGCCTTCACCCGTCTTCATCTCGGCGATGTTGCCCAGGTGAAGTGCGGCGGCGCCCATGATCTGGACGTCGAAGTGCCGCTTGCCGAGCACCCTCCTGCTGGCCTCTCGTACGGTCGCGAAAGCCTCAGGCAGCAACGACTCGAGCGTTTCCCCCTTCTCGTGGCGCGACTTGAAGTCGGAGGTCTGACCGCGCAGCTCGTCGTCGTCCATCGCCACGAAGTCGTCTTCGATCGACGCCACCGTGTTGGAGATGCCCTTGAGCTGCCGCAGGATCTTTCCTTCGCCGAAGCGCAGCAGTTTGTCCATCAAAGCCACGGAAACTGGCTCCCTCACCTAGTTGTCACCCATGTGCCGGGTCTGGGGCACCGTGAACCGCGATACTCAGCCGTTCGAGCTGCCCTGCGGGCAACGGTGCGCCCTCCATCGTAGGCCAGTCCGACCAGCGGGTCTGCGAAGCGGCGGGTTCGGGACGCCGGCCGATCATTCCACGGCCTCCGCCAGTCAACCGCTGAGGGCCAGGGCGGGGGCGAGATCACCGCGCGGCAGCACCTGCACCGAGCTCAATCCCAGCCAATGCGCCATGGTGGCCAGCTCGGCATTCAGCTCACGGGCGACCTCGTACGGGTCCTGACCGGACTCGAGCCACGCCGAGTTGACGCGTAGTACGCCTTGGGCCCGGTCAGCCTTGAGGTCGACGCGGGCGACGAACCGATCGCCGAGCAGGAACGGGTACACGTAGTATCCGTGCACCCGCCGGGGTTCGGGGACGTAGATCTCAATCCGGTAGGAAAAGTCGAAGAGTCGCTCCAGTCGAGCGCGTTCGAAGACCAGGGAGTCGAACGGGCACAGGAGGGCGCGAGCGTCCACCGCGCGCGGAAACCTGGCCTGATGCCACAGGTAGGTTGGCTTGTTGTCCCAGCCCTGCACCGCCACCGGAACCAGTTCACCCGCCTCGACCAGCTCGGCGATCGCCTGACCGGTCATGTCCGGGCGGGTGCGGAAGTAGTCGCGGAGACAGAACTCGCTGGCCACCCCCAGTGCCTGAGCGGCTCGGCGGACCAGCCCCTTGACCGACTCCGCCGGGGTGGGGGTGGGTAGCGCCAGCACGGCGGCGGGGAAGACCCGCTCCGGCAGGTCGTAGACCCGCTCGAACTGGGAATTGCGACGCGCGGAGGTGACCTCGCCGACGTAGAACAGCCATTCCAAGACGGTCTTGACCGTGGACCAGTTCCAGCCCCAATGCTCGCGAGTACGTTCCTCGTCGTGCTCGATCTCCCGGGAGCTCAGCGGTCCGCGGGTGGCGACCTGGTCGCGCACCCACTCCACCAGGTCGGGATGGGCCCGGGCGGCCCGCTCCACCCCGGGCCAGACGTCGCGGTAGCCCGCCTGCATCCGAAACCGCAGCAGCGGCTGCAGGTTGATGTCGATCAGGCTCGCGGCGTGCCCCCAGTATTCGAACAGCCGCCGCACCGAGCAATGCGCCGCGCGCTCGAGCAGGGCGGTGTCGTAGGCCCCCAGGCGGGAGAAGAGCGGCAGGAAATGGGCCCGGGTGACCACGTTGATCGAGTCGATCTGAAACTGCCCAAGCCGGTTGATGGTCGCCTGGATGTCGCGGACTCCCACCGCCCGGTCGGGGCGCGGGTGAGCGAAACCTTGGGCCGCCAACGCCACCCGCCGGGCCTGGGCCTGGCTGATCCGCTCCCGAGCGCGCTGTGCTTGAGCCACGCGTCGACGCTATCGGGGCCGGTGACAAGAGTTCGCCAGGCCACCGAAGGGACGGATGGCACGAACCGATGGTGGTCCGTGCCGTTCGTGGTCAGCAGCGGGTGAGGTCAACCACCGACCGAGGCCAGAGTGTGAGCCTGCTCCAACCGGATGACGCCGTAGTCGTAGCCGTGACGGCGGTAGACGACGCTAGGGGCGAGGTGTTCGGCGTCGATGAAGAGGTAGAAGTCATGGCCGACCAGCTCCATCTCATGTAGGGCCTGGTCGAGGCTCATCGGCGCCGCGCCGTGAACTTTCTCCCGGACGACCAGCGGTCCGTCACCTTGGACGTCCATCCCAGCCACCTTGTGGGTGCCCGACCCATCGGTCTCCCCGGCGTCGTCATCGGCCAACGGCAGCTCGGCGGTGGCCTCGTGCAGGGATCTCGGGGTGCGCGAACCGCGGTGAACGCGCTTGCGGTCGGCGGCCTTGCGCAGTTGGGCCATCAGCTTGTCCAGCGCGAGATCGAAGGCGGCCGGCTTGTCCTCGGCGGCGGCTTCAGCGCGGACGACCGGCCCCTTGCCGTGCAAGGTGATCTCGACTCGGTTGGCCTGGTCGTGTTGTCGTTTGTTCCTCTCCGCGGACACCTCGACCTCGACCCGAATCACTCGGTCATTGAGTTTTTCTAGTCGGGTGATCTTCTCGTCCACGTAGCTGCGGAACTGATCCGACACGTTGCAGTGCCGGCTCGTGACGACAACATCCATCTCTACCTCCTGATATTTGGGTGGCCCCACCCGCCTCCGTGCAACCCGCCGCCGCCCCCGATTGTGCCGAACCCTCGGCAGCGGGAAGCCCTGGAAAACAGGGGGGAGATGACACAAGCGCTCTGCCTTGCGGTTGGATCCCGAGGTGACCGGGAGCCAGTCGGATGACCAGGAGCGCCATAACCTGACGTTAGTCCTAACCGGTGGCTATTGCTACGCAGGGGAGCGATCCTCACTCAGTTCTCAGTCCGGGTGTTGGCCGCCGGTGCAGCGGGATCAGCTCGTCCCGCTCCGCCCACAGCGACGCGGTTGAATGGGCGTCTGCACCGGGGTGAACGCGTCGGCGAATCTCGGTCGCCGTACTGGCCCCAGCACCACTGCGATGACGCGACGGTGGCGGTCGGGAACTACAGAGCGTCCGCGCGCAACGGCCGCCACCTTCTCCTCACGGCACCTCCCGTCGACGCGCAGGTCGGCTCGGTCGGAATCTAACGGTCGCGGCTACGGTCGCCGCGCCCAGCACTGCTATTCGCGCGGCCCGCAAGGTGCGGGCGGCCTCGGTGAGGCTGGTGCCAGTGGTGACGACGTCGTCGACGATGATGACGACGGCCCCCGCGGGAGGGCGCCGGCTGACCCGCAGGCCGCCGCTCAGATTGTGCCGGCGGGCCGCCGCTCCCAGTCCGACCTGATCCGGTACGCGCCGGGTCTGGGTCAGCGCGGGGCAGGCCTGGACCTCGAACCGGGGCCGGAGGCGGTGAGCCGCTGCGCGCGCCAAGGCTCCGGTCGCGTCGAACCCGCGTTCGCGCACCGCGGCGGTGGCCGACGGGACGGGCACCAAGATCACCGGCCGGCCACCGACACGACTCTGCCCCAAGAGAAAGGCCACGCTGCGGGCCAGTCGGTCAGCCAAGTGCGGAGTGAGACTCAACCCCTGGCGATCCTTGTGGGCGGTGATGAGCCGGCTCACCGTCAGGTCGTACGGCGTGGACGTGGCCGTCAACGGAAACCCGTTCGGACAAGGATCAGGTTGAGTGAGGTAGCACATCCGAGCATCCAGATCACTTCGGCACGTGCGGCACAATCCCCACCAGGGCTGGTGACAGCCTAGACACACCGAACCCAGCAGCAGGTCGCCGACGGCCGCCATCCATCGCCCGACGTCCACCGACCAATTCTTGTCCGGCCTATTGCCCCCCGGGGGCGGCCAACCGCAATCTGTGGATCGACGCCACACCTTTTGACGGCGCCCTGGCCGGCACGAAGCTGATGGAACGGCTCGATCTGGACCGGGCCCGCCGGACAGCATCGGTCCGGGGGTTCTGGCTGCGGTGGACGTCAGCCCGGAAAGGCCACCGTCTTGGCCTCGTCGATGAACGGCAACCACTGGTCACCGTCGTTGCGATAGGTCTGCCCGTCGGCGCTGACCACAACCACCGTCTTAGTCCGCAGCAGCACGCTCAATTCGGCCGCGTCCCAGCGTACCGTTTCACCGTCGGGGACGATGCTGGACGCGTCCTCGATCACGGTGTACGGCATGATCGGCCCCGCCCCGGCGGGGGCAGCCAAGACCATCAGCTGGGTGGCGTCCAGCCACCCGACGTCGCGCAGCCGGGTCAGGTTCGGGGTCCGGGAGCCGGTCAGCGTCAACGTACGCCAGCCGTCGACCGCGAAGCGATCGGCGCGGGTGATTCGCGCCAGCCCCAGCTGAACCTTCTCCCCGGTTCGTCGGACGAAGGCGATCCGCGTCCCGTCCGGTGAGATCTTGAAGGCGGTGATGTCTCCGCTGCCGAGGACGGGCGAGGCGATCTCGGTCAGCTTGTCGCCGGCAATCATCCACAAGCGCTGCTTGCCTGCCTTGCGCCCGATCGCCCACAACTCCCCGTAGCGGGAGAACTGTGGCCGCAGCAGTTCGGTGACGCCGTCGATCAGGGTGATCACCTCACCACCGTTCGCCGCGGTCCGGCGCAGTTTGGTGCGGTCGTCGGTGACCACCGCGACGTCGGTGTTGGCCACCGAGACCGCTATCCGGTCGACGCGGAGCTTCTTCTCACCCAGGGCGCCCGGCATGGGCCGACCGGTCGGTGCGTCAGCGTTGGTGCCCACCAGCTCGACGCCGGCACCGCGGACCGCATACAGCTGCTCCCCCGCCACGAACGGCACCGGGTCGAGCTCACGGTAGGAGTCGACCGCCACGGCAAAGCTGGTGGTGTCGGCTTCGGGAATCACCAACGGCTGCTGAGCCACGGTGAACTTGACCGCCTTCACCCCGGCGGCCTGCTTCAAGGTGTAGACCACCTGTGCCGCCAACAAGCTGCGCTGCTCGTCGCCCAGCTGCAGCACCGCCTCGCTCAGCGCCACCTCGGCAATGCCGTCGCGGATAGTGACCGAGTCCACACTCAGCGTGGTGTCAGCGGGGATGGCGGTGCTGACGGCCGGTTTGAGCCACTTCGACGGGCCACTCAATAACGCCCGCATCAGCACCGACGCAACCCCGGTCTGATTGCGCAGGTTGGGAAGGTAGATCGGGTCCGGGACCAGCGAGCTCCCATTGCCGATGAAGTACAGGTTGTACCGCTGATAGAAGGACTTGAACGAGTACTCCTGCACCATCAGCCCGGCCGGCGGGCTGCTGATCCGCCACTCGTTGTCCTGGCGTACCAGACCGAAGTTCACCCGCAGGCGCTGGGCGCGGGCGGTGTAGGTCCGGTCCGGTCCGAGCGAGCCGAGCAGCTGCCCGTCCAGGATGACCGATGCACCGGTAGCCACCACCGTGCCGCTGAAGATCGACGCGCCGGCCTCGGGGCTCCACTTCTCCGCGGCCGGGGTGGTAAGGAACTGCTTCGCCACCGAGTAGTTCGGCTGATAGTTCGACGTCGCCCGCAGGAAGCCCTCCACGATCTGCTTGGGTTCAGCGCCGATCGCGGGCGGGGAGACCTCGACGCTGACGCAGTTCTGGCAGGTCTGTTGCTGGCCCTCGACCTTTTCGATCTGACCGGTCGTCGGGACGCTGACACACCCCGCCAGGGTCACCATCGCGACGAGCATGGCGACGACCACGGTGCTGGGCGTCCGCCGGGTGGGCTGAATCGATCCCGTGATTGTCATCCGGCTCCTCCCGAGTTGTCGGCCAGGCTCGCCACTGGCGTGGCGAGTTGTTCGTCGGCCCGCGGCATCAGTGGTGTCGCGAGGTCGCGTGGCACCAGCGGCAGCGGCGACTGCTCCAGGATGCCACCCGCCACCCGTGGCAGCGTCAACCGGAACTGCGCCCCGAGGCCAGGTCGACCCCAGGCCGTCAACCACCCCCCGTGCAACCGGGCGTCCTCCATCGCAATCGACAGGCCGAGCCCGGTGCCCCCCATCGTCCGGGCCCGGGCCGGGTCGGCCCGCCAAAAGCGATGGAACACCTGCCTGGCCTGCTGAGCCTCGAAGCCGACCCCGTGATCGCGTACGGCGACGGCCACGGCCAGATCGTCGGCGGCCATCAAGATGTCGATGGGATTGCCCTCGCCGTGCTCGAGGGCATTGACCAACAGGTTGCGGATGATCCGCTCGATCCGCCGGGCGTCCACCTCCGCGGTGATCGGACCGCTGGCGTGCACGCTCACCACCGAGCCGATCGAGATCGCAAAGCGTGCATGCATGTCGACCACCCGGTCGACCACATCACGGAGGTCAACCACGTCGATCGACAGCACGGCGGCGCCCGCATCGAAGCGGGAGATCTCCAACAAGTCGGTCAGCAACGCTTCAAAGCGATCCAGCTCGGTCTGCAGCAGCTCGGCCGAACGGGCCGAGATCGGGTCGAACTCGTCGCGCCCCTCGTAAAGCACCTCCGCCGCCAGCCGTACGGTGGTGAGCGGCGTCCGCAGCTCGTGCGACACGTCCGATACGAACCGCTGCTGCACCCGGGACAGATCTTCCAGCTGGGTGATCTGCTTCTGCAGCTCCGAGGCCATGTAGTTCATCGACGTCGCCAGCCGGGCGAGGTCATCTTGGCCGCGGACCACCATCCGGTCGTCGAGGTTGCCCGAAGCCAGGCTCTCAGCGGCCCGACGTGCCGCTCGAACCGGAGTGACCACCTGCCGGCTGACCAAGGCGGCGATGAACGTGAGCAAGATGACGAGGATGGCACCGGTGGTGACCACCGCAGCCCGCAGCACCTCCAAGGTGCCGACCTCTTGCCCCAACGGGAACACGTAGTAGATCTCGTAGCGGCCGGTGCCAGGCACGGTGAGAGTGGTCCCCACGACCAGGCCCGCCACTGAGGGGGTGCCGTCTTTGTAATGCACTTGCGTAGGCGTCATCAACAAGTCGTCGGTGCTGTTCCGCACTTGCTGCCGAAGGTCGCCGGGGATGCTTCGGTCTTCGGTCTGCCCGGCGATGACGGTCACGTCGCCAAAGATGATCACGTCGTATTGGCTGCTGCCGCCGCTGCGGTTGGCGTAGGCGAACGCCAGGTCGTTGAGCTGCTTGTCGACATCCACGTTGCCGGTGAGATCGGCCCCGTTGAGCGTCTGCTGAGCCGCGTTGGCCGCCTGCCGTGCCTCACTCTTGACCGACTGCTTCTTGGGTTCCATCACACCGGTGGTCGCCTGTTGCATCAACAAGAACCCGCTGAGAACGAGGACGATGACCGAGGCGACGAACACCGAGGCGATCACCCGCAAGGGCAGCGATCGCCACCACCAATTGACCGGGAAATACCACCAGGGCGATTTAGCGAATGCAGGAATGGACATCGCGGGGTTTCAGATCAGCGACGTCAGCCATCGCGCGGGGCCTTAATGGGGAGATTCGGTTTCGCCCGCCTTGTAGCCGATACCGCGTACGGTGACCACAATTTCGGGGTGCTCAGGATCCCGCTCGATCTTGGACCGCAACCGCTGGACATGGACGTTCACCAGCCGCGTGTCGGCGGCATGCCGATAGCCCCAGACCTCCTCCAGCAGCACTTCGCGGCTGAACACCTGCCAGGGCCGACGCGCCAGCGCCAGCAGCAGGTCGAACTCCAGCGGGGTGAGCTGGATCGGCACTCCATCGCGCTTCACGGTGTGCCCATCGACGTTGATCAACAAGTCCGCAATCTGGAGCGTCTCCAGCTCGGTCTCTTCGGGGAGCCGCCGCAACCGGGTGCGGATCCGAGCCACCAGCTCCTTGGCCTTGAACGGCTTGGCCACGTAGTCGTCGGCCCCTGCCTCCAGCCCGGCCACAACGTCGATCGTGTCCGACTTAGCCGTCAGCATCACGATCGGTACGCCCGACTCGGCCCGGATGTCGCGACACACATCCACCCCGTCGCGGCCCGGTAGCATCAGATCGAGCAGCACCAGGTCGGGCTTGGAGTCCTGGAAGGCCGCGAGCGCGGTGTCACCGTGCGAGCACCAGATGGGTTCGAAACCCTCGTTGCGCAAGACGATGGACAACATCTCGGCCAGGGCGGCGTCATCGTCGACCACCAGCACCCGCGTGCGCCCGCCCGATCCCTTGGCCGTTTCTGACACGTCTACCCCTTAGTCGCTTTCAACAAAACCCTCGCCTCGGTGACATTACTGCGGCAATACTATTCATTCTTGCCAACCCGAGTTGCTTCGGCGTTCGCCCTCCGGGAATGACAGACTGAAGCAATGGCGGTGGACGGAGTAGGCGGGAGGTTCCCCGCCCTGCAGCACCAGCGCACCCCCAGCCACTTCGCCGTGGTCCGGCCACCCCCACCTACGCTTCACCCGGCGCCGCGACCAGCCGTCTTGGACGCCGCGCGTACGGCGCTCATCCCGCTCCGCCCCCTCACGATCGGGGAGATCTTGGACGGGGCCTTTCTGATAGTCCGCCGCAACGTCCGCTTGATGGTCGGGCTGCCGCTGGTGGTCGCGGGCGGCACCGCGGTGTACGTGCTGGCGGGGGTCGGGGCCTGGATCCTGCTCGGCAACTCGACGGGGGAGTTCGCGCAGGCGGCGGTCACCATCGTTCTTGGGTTGGTGGGCTTCTTCTTGCTGGTTCAGTGCGTGGTGTGGATGGCGGCCATCCTCAGCCGCGTCAGTCTGCAGACCGTCCTCGGCGAAGGTTTTGCTCCCAGCACCGGAGCCTTGACGCTTCGGCGATCACTGTCGTTGTTCTGGCCGATGTTCGGCCTGTCACTGTTGCAATATCTCGCCGCCAGTGTCATCCAGACCGTGATGTCGGTCCTCTAC
>JAABUN010005911.1_pt1 | contig 14610 bp, 6 predicted proteins | sample 5559311 | NCBI WGS metagenome assembly JAABUN01 (sample SAMN10711877, study PRJNA513370) | rock metagenome | isolation source: Antarctica rocks | place: Antarctica: Victoria Land, Siegfried Peak sud | reverse complement strand
GACTGCATGCTTCCCCGCGACAACGACGACAACTTCCGGCGGCTGGGCGACGCGATGAGCGAACTCGGAGCACGAATCCGCGCTGAAGGGCTCGATGACGACGTCGCCGAGACGCTGCCCGCCAACCTCGATCCCCGCGCCCTCGGCCGCGCCGAGATCTCCACCTGGATGACCGACGCTGGCGCCCTGGACGTCCTCGCCGATTTACCTGACCGTACCGGTACACGCCTGACGTACGAAGCGCTCGTCGAGCGCGCGCAGCCACAAGACATCGCGGGTGTGCGCATCCGCCTCGCGGCCCTTGAGGACATCATCGCGTCCAAGGAGTGGGCCAACCGGGCAAAGGACCACGACGCACTCCCCGAGCTCTACGCCATCCGGGACGCCCAAGCGGCTGCCGAGCGGGCCCAGACCTGCTTCCCCGAGCCCGCGCGCGGGCTCGCGCCACCGAGACTCGAGTCCGGGCGCCCCGAAGGGCCCGGTTCACCTGGGCGTTGACGGCGAGCTCGACCGCTGACCACCTGCCAGGACGGCCTCCCGTCTGGATTCTGGCGCCTCGACCCGCCGCCTCCTGGCCCTCGCGCCGCTCGCTCATCGCCGCACCGTGCCACACGCCCAGGCGCCCGGCAGCCCGTGACCAGGAGCCCGACGGTCGCGATCGGCGGCGAGCACCGGCACGCGGCGTCCCGGAGCCGCGGGTAGTCTCGCGCAATGGAGAGGCGGAAGATTCGCAAGCTGCTGGTGGCCAACCGGAGCGAGATCGCGATCCGCATCTTCCGCGCCGCCACCGAGCTCGACCTGCGGACCGTGGCGATCTACTCGCTCGAGGACCGCTTCGCGCTGCACCGCTTCAAGGCCGACGAGGCGTACCTCATCGGGCGGGACCTCGCGCCGGTGCGGGCCTACCTGGGGATCGAGGAGATCGTGAAGGTGGCGCGCGACGCCGGCGTCGACGCCATCCACCCCGGCTACGGCTTCCTGGCCGAGGACCCCGAGCTGGCCGCCGCCTGCGAGCGCGAGGGCATGGTCTGGATCGGCCCCCCCGTCGAGGTGATGGAGCGACTCGGCGACAAGGTGGCCGCCCGTGAGCTGGCCGAGCGGGTCGGGGTTCCCGTCATGCCGGCCACCGGACCCTTGCCGGACGACGACGGCGAGGTGGAGCGGCTTGGCGCAGAGGTGGGCTTTCCGCTCATGGTCAAGGCGAGCTGGGGCGGTGGCGGGCGCGGCATGCGCGTCGTCTCCGACGCGGCCGAGCTCGTCGCGGAGGTCGCGGCGGCCAAACGGGAGGCGGGCGCCGCCTTCGGGCGCGACGACGTCTTCCTCGAGCGCCTGGTCGAGCGGGCGCGCCACCTCGAGGTCCAGGTCCTCGCCGACGAGGCGGGTGAGGTGATCCACCTCTACGAGCGTGACTGCACGGTCCAGCGACGCCACCAGAAGGTCGTGGAGCGCGCGCCGGCGGCGGCGCTCGATCCCGACACCCGGGAGGAGATGTGCGCGGCCGCCGTGCGCCTCGTGGGCGAGGCGGGTTATCGCAACGCAGGCACGGTGGAGTTCCTGCAGGACGTCGACGACGGACGCTTCTTCTTCATCGAGGTCAACCCGCGCATCCAGGTGGAGCACACCGTGACCGAGATGGTTACCGGCGTGGACCTGGTGAAGGCGCAGATCCGGATGGCCGAGGGCGCCTCGATCGGCACGCCCGAGAGCGGCGTGCCGGCGCAGGACGACATCCGGCTGAACGGCTTCGCGCTCCAGTGCCGCGTGACCACGGAGGATCCCGGGAACCAGTTCGCCCCCGACTACGGGCGCATCACCACCTACCGCGAGGCGACCGGCTTCGGCATCCGCCTGGACGGCGGCACCGCCTTCGCCGGCGCGGTGGTGACGCCGTTCTACGACTCGCTGCTGGAGAAGATCACGGCGTGGGCCCCGACCCCCGAGGAGGCGGCGGCCCGGATGGACCGCGCGCTGCGCGAGTTCCGCATCCACGGGGTCAAGACCAACCTGTTCTTCCTGGAGCGGCTGATCGCCCACCCGAGCTTCCAGGCGGGCGACGTCACCACGCGCTTCGTCGACGACACCCCCGAGCTGTTCGATTTCGAGCAGCCTCGCGACCGGGCCACCCGCCTGCTCGACTTCGTCGGTGAGGTGCTCGTCAACGGCAACCCGGAGGTGGCCGGTCAGCCCGAGCCCGGCCCACTCCCGGCGGCGCCGCTGCCCGACGTGCCCTACCGCTCTGAGCTCGAGCCGGGCACGCGCGGCCTGCTGAAGGAGCTCGGTCCCGAGGGCTTCGCGCGCTGGATGCGCGACGAGCAGCGGCTGCTGCTCACCGACACGAGCTTCCGCGACGCCCACCAGTCGCTCGTGGCCACCCGCGTGCGCACGTACGACCTGCTGCGCATCGCTCCGATGTACGCCCGGCAGCTCTCGGGGCTCCTGTCGCTGGAGTGCTGGGGCGGGGCCACCTTCGACGTGGCCATGCGCTTCCTCAACGAGGACCCCTGGAACCGACTCGCCGCCCTGCGCGAGCGGGTCCCGAACATCCTCTTCCAGATGCTCCTTCGGTCCTCCAACGCAGTCGGCTACACGAACTACCCCGACAACGTGGTGCGCTTCTTCGTGGCCCAGGCCGCGGACGCCGGCGTGGATCTCTTCCGCGTGTTCGACTCGCTGAACTGGGTCGAGAACATGCGCGTGGCCATGGACGCCGTGCTGGAGTCCGGCGCGCTGTGCGAGGCGTCCATCTGCTACACGGGCGACCTCCTCGACCCCAACAAGACGAAGTACGACCTCGGCTACTACGTCGGCCTGGCCCGCGAGCTCGAGGCGGCGGGCGCCCACGTGCTCGGGATCAAGGACATGGCCGGCCTCTGCAAGCCCGAGGCGGCCCGGCGCCTCGTCAAGGCGCTCCGCGAGGAGGTGGGCATCCCGATCCACTTCCACACCCACGACACGAGCGGCGCCTCGGCGGCCAGCGTGCTGGCGGCCGCCGACGCCGGCGTCGACGCGGCCGACGCCGCGATGGACCCCATGAGCGGCCTGACGTCCCAGCCGAACCTGGGGGCGATCGTCGAGGCGCTGCGCCACACCGAGCGCGACACCGGCCTGGCCCGCGAGCCGCTGAACGACGCGGCGTCCTACTGGGAGGTGGTGCGCACGTACTACGCGGGCTTCGAGAGCGACATCCGCGCGGGCGCCTCCGAGGTCTACGAGCACGAGATGCCGGGCGGGCAGTACACGAACCTGCGCCAGCAGGCGCGCGGCCTCGGCATCGAGGGCCGGTGGCGCGAGGTGGCGCGGACGTACGCGGAAGTGAACGAGATGCTCGGCGACATCGTGAAGGTCACGCCGACCTCGAAGGTGGTCGGCGACCTCGCCGTCTTCATGGTCACCAACGACCTCACCGCCGAGGAGGTCCTCGACCCGGAGAAGGAGATCGCCTTCCCGGAGTCGGTCGTCAGCTACTTCCACGGAGACGTGGGCCAGCCTCCGGGCGGCTTTCCCGAGGCGCTGCAGCGCAAGGTTCTCCGCGGCGGCGACCACCTGGAGGTGCGCCCCGGCGAGGCGCTGGAGCCGGTTGACTTCGATGCGGTCCGTGAGGAGGTGCAGGAGAAGGTCGGTCGGGAGGTGAGCGAGCAGGAGCTCGCCTCCTACCTGATGTACCCGAAGGTGTTCGTCGACTTCGCGGAGTTCCAGCGTCAGTTCGGTGACGTGAGCGTGCTGCCGACGCCCGCCTTCTTCTGGGGCCTGGGCCAGGACGAGGAGGTCGAGGCGGAGCTCGAGCGCGGCAAGACGCTGTTCATCCGCTTCCTCGCGCTGGGCGACCACGACAGCGAGGGTTGCCGCTCGATCTACTTCGAGCTGAACGGGCAGCCGCGCGAGGTGAAGGTCAAGGATCAGAGCATGGAGCCCAAGGGAGCGGCCCGGCGCAAGGCCGGCGAGGACCCCGGCGAGGTCGCCGCGCCCGTACCGGGGATCGTCGTCTCGCTCTCGGTCGCCGAGGGCGAGCGGGTGGAGAAGGGCAGCCTGCTGCTCTCCGTCGAGGCGATGAAGATGGAGCTCTCGGTCTCCGCCGAGATCGACGGCGAGGTCGCGGAGATCGTGGCCGACGTGGGGACGCACGTGGACGCCGGCGATCTCCTGCTCGTCCTGCAGGCGGGCGACGGCGACGACGACTGATCGGTGGTGCGGCCCTCAGGGTGTCGTCAGCAGCTGGTCGGCGGGGGCGTCGTCGTCGGTTAGCACTTGGGCGCCGCGGGCGTAGGTGGCGACCTCGGAGCGCGGCAGCGTCCGCGCGCCGCGTGCGCTCGAGCCGACCGCGGCGGGGAGCGGGCGCTCGGAGGCCAGCAGCACGTAGTTCGAGCCGGGGGCGCCGGGCGGCTGGCGCACGAGCCGCACGTCCGCGAACGTCGCGAGCAGCGTCGCGGCTTCGGCGCGCACGAGCCCGAGGGGCGGCAAGTCGATGAGGTTCAGCGCGTAGAGCCCGCCGGGGCGCAGCACGCGGCGGACCTCCGCGAACCACTCGGTCGTCGCGAGGTGCCACGGCACCGACCGTCCGCCGAACGCGTCGCCCACGACGAGGTCGGCGGAGCTCGCGCGCTGGGAGGCGAGCGTCAGCCGCGCGTCGCCGAGCGTGACCCGGAGCGCCGGCCCGGTCTGCAGCCCGAGCCGATCGCGCACGAGCGCCACGAGCTTCGCGTCCAGCTCGAGCACGCGGGAGCGGGAGCCCGGCCGCGTCGCCGCGAGCCAGCGCGGAAGCGTGAACCCGCCTCCGCCGACGAACACGGCGTCGAGCGGTTGCCCGGCCGGGGCCAAGCCGTCGACGGCGTCGGCGATCCAGCGCGCGTAGTCGAAGTCGATGTGGCGCGGGTCGCGGAGGTCGACGTAGGAGTGCTGCAGATCGTCGAGCACCAGGGTGCGGCCCGCCGCACGCTTCGGATCCTTCACCACCCGGGCGCAGTGGTAGATCGTCTCGGACTCGCAGGGGGAGTCCGCGACGAAGGGCACGAGCCCGAGGCCGACCGCGCCGAGCGCGAGGAGCAGCGCACCGCGAGGCGTCCTCGTCCGGGCGCGCAGCCCGAGCACGATCCCCGTCAGCACGAGCGACAGGCCCACGAGCAGCACCGACCCGCTCACCGGCAGCAGCGGGACGAGCACGAATCCTGTCCCGAAGACGCCGGCCAGCGCGCCGCCCGTCGCCCACGCCGAGAGGCGCCCCACGACGGTGCCGCTCGCCCCGAGGTCGCGCAACTGCAGCCGCACAACCACGGGCGTCACCGCGCTCAGCACCGCCGCGGGCGGCAGCAGCGAGAGGAGCGTGATCCCGAACGCCGCCTCGTCGCCGCCGCCCCGCGCGTCCGGCCCGAGCGCGCGGACGATCGGCACGGTCGCCAGCGCGAGGAGCCCGCCGCCGACGAACAGCACGGTCAGCAGCCGCCGCGGCGCGACGCGATCGGCTATGTACCCGCCGATCGCCGCGCCCGTCGCGATGCCGGCGAGCACCGCGCCGATGATCGACGTCGTGGTCTCGAGCGTCAGGCCCACGTAGGGCGCCAGAAGCCGGACGCCGAGGATCTCGAGCACCAGCACGGCGCCCGAGGCGAGGAACACGAGCGCCGCCGCCGCGGCGGGCGCGAGGGGGTCACGCGAGCCCGTCGCCGCCTCCTCGGGCGTGGGGTTCTCGCTCATCGGCGGGACGCTAGCCCAGCCGTCCGGGCCGCGACGTCACACCACGCGGAAGGTCACGTCGCGCTCGCGTCCGTCCGGGCTCTCGACGGACCACCCGCGGCCGCGCCGCCAGCCGATCCGGGTGCCGTCGGCCAGTCGCACGAGCGCGCGCCCGCAGGCCGGCTCGCCCCACAGCGTCGCCTCGAGCGGTCGCTCGGACTCCGGCGTGTCGCCGAGCCCGCTGGCCACGTGCGCGGCGGGCAGCGTCACGACGATCGCCCCCCGCCGCACCCAGACGGGGATCTGGTGCAAGGGCGCAGACGCCTGCACCTCGTGGCCGCCGCGCACCGCGTCGCCCGTCCACGTCTCGAGCCATTCGCCCTGGGGGAGCAGCGTGTCGCGCTCCGTCGCTCCCGCCTCCACGACGGGCGCGACCCACAGCGACGGCCCGTAGCCGAACGCGTCGGCGACCGACCAGCCCCGCTCGTCGGCCGGGGCCACGAGCGGCATCGGGCGGATGATCGGCACGCCCGAACGCTGCGCCGTCGCGGCCGCCGCGCGGACGTAGGGCACGAGCTGCTCGTGGAGCACGACGTAGGCGCGGTAGATCGCGAGCGTCTCGGAGTCGTAGGTCCACGGCTCCTGCTCCAGGCGGCCGTGGGCCTGCATGAGCGGGGTGAAGCAGCCGAGCTGGGCCCAGCGGATCAAGAGCTCCTTCGAGGCGCGGTTGAGCCCCCGCTCGCCGAGGTAGCCGCCCACGTCGTGCGACCAGTTGGAGAAGCCCGAGCCGGCCGCCGCCACCGTCGAGGCCACGAGCGTGCGCAGCGACCAGAAGTCCGAGACCTGGTCGCCCGCCCAGAGGAAGCCGTCGACCTGCTGGCCCGTCCAGCCCGAGCGCCCGAAGAGCACCCCGCGCCCCGGGCCGTGCACGTCGTCGAGCGCGGCCTGCATCGAGCGGCGGTACAGCGCACCGACCCGCCATGCGCTCTGCGCGCCCGTCGTGCCGTCGGCGAAGCGCACGCCGTCGGGGAAGTAGTAGCCCTCGCCGTCGTCGGCCTTGATCCCCTCGACGCCGAGCCGCAGCACCGAGCGCGCCTGCTCGCGCCACCACTCCTCCGCCGCCGGCGCGGTGAAGTCGATGGCGGAGCCGGTGCCCATCCACCAGCGAGCGACGTGCGCGCCCGAGCCGTCCGCGGCGCCGACGTAGTGCCCGGCCCGGTCGCCCTCCTCGTAGTTCGACGCGGGCGCGCGGTGCAGCCGGCGCGAGCCCGGATCGGGCGGGATCTGGCCGTCGAGCGACTCGACGTTCGTCCAGGGGACGACCCAGACGACGGTCCGCACCCCCGAGGCCCGCATCCGGCGCACCATCCCCTCGAAGTCGGGGAACTGGTGGGGGTTCGGGATCCAGGTATTGTACTGGGTCTCCCACGGGGAGTCGAGGACCACGGCGTCGAGCGGGATGTCGTGCCAGCCGCAGCCCGTGAAGTCCTCGAGCACGTCGTCCTGGTGGTCGTAGACGTCGCGCGACTTCCAGAAGCCGTAGCCCCACTCGGGCTGGAGCTGCGGCAGGCCGGTCAGCCGCAGGTAGTGGCGCAGCCGGGCGGTCGGGGTCGGTGCGGTGAGCACGTGGGCGCGCAGCGTGCCCGCGTTGGCGCGGGTGCTCACGGCGTAGCGCTCCTGGGTCGCGCCGAGGTCGAAGCGGGTGCCGTTGGCGTGCGTCTCGATCCACATCGCGTAACCCCGCGAGCTCTGCAGCCACGGCGCGGGCGCGTAGTCGCCCTGGGGGATCCCGCCGAGCTCGAGCATGTCGGGCGGGCAGTCCGGGCCGGTGTAGGAGCGGTCGGCGCCGAGCTGGATCGCGCGGCCGTGGTGGTCGACGCTCGAGTGGTGGCGCGCGCCAAGCCCGTTGAAGCGCTCCTCGGGCCGCTCGCCCCACTCGAGCGCGAGGCGCAGCGGGGCGTCCTCCGCGTCGAGCTCGAAGAGCACCCGGTCGGCCTCCGGGACGGTCATGCGGAGCGTCGCGTGGCGGCCGCCCTGCAGGCGCAGCGCGAGCACGAGGCCGTCGGCGAGGCGCTCTGACACGCTCGCGGTGACCGCCCGCTCCGGGAAGCCGAGCTCCTCGCGGGCCATGACCCCCTCGGTGATCTGGAGGAAGCGGTCGCGGACCTCGCCCTCGACCGCCCAGACGTGTACGCCGCGCAGCAGCCGGCGCCATTTCGCGCCCCCGTCGCGGGGCGTGAGGCGCCGCACGTCGACGCGCAGCGGCTGGAGCCCGATCTCCAGGCGGACGGCGCCCCGCTCGAGCACCGCGCTCTCGCGGCCAGCCGTCAACGTCGCAGGCATCCGAGGGTCATGTCACACCGCTCGGACGGATCGGTTACCCGTAACGCGACGATTACATGATGTTGGCGGGCCGGTCACAAATCCCCACGATTTGCAGGCCAGATTGGCTTGCAGGGAATCCACGAGGAAGCGAAAGGGAGCAACGATGACATCCCCCAAGACCAGCCGGGTCGACCTGCACTGCCACTCCACCGCGTCGGTGATCGCCAAGCTCGGCGTGCAGACCTCGCTGGGGCTGCCGGAGTGCGCGACACCACCGCAGGATGTGCTCGAGCTGGCCACGCGCCGCGGCATGGACTTCGTGACCCTCACCGACCACGACACGATCGCCGGGGCCGAGGAGATCGCCGACGACCCGCGCGTGTTCCTCTCCGAGGAGCTCACGGTCGCCTTCAAAGGCGAGCCCCAGCACGTGCACGTCCTCTGCTACGACATCACTCCCGACGACCACGAGTGGCTCCAGTTCCACAACTCAGACGTCGAGCGGTGCGCGGAGTACCTCCACGAGCACGAGATCGCCACGGCCCTCGCGCACCCGTTCTACGCGGTCGAGGCGCCGCTGACCCCGCGCCACCGCCGCCGTCTCGCGCAGCTCTTCCCCGTGTGGGAGACCCGCAACGGCTCGCGCGCCAAGGAGCTCAACGCGCCCGCCGCGATCTACATCGAGACGCACGGCGGCACGGGCATCGGCGGCTCGGACGACCACGCCGGCGTCGACATCGGCCGCACGTTCACCGAGACCCCGCGCTGCGCCACCCCGCAGGAGTTCCTCGCGCACATCCGCGCGGGCCGCGCGAGCGCCCGGGGCGAGCAGGGCTCCGCCGCCAAGTGGGCGCACGCCGCGATGGGCCTCGCCACCCGCGCGCTCGGGGAAGGCGGGGCGAGCGCCAAGCCGAACCCGCAGGCGGTGCTCAAGATGGTCCAGCGCGTGATGCTCGAGGGCGACAAGCGCTCCGGCCCGGCCAACAACGACCTCGTCCCGGACGACGCCCGCGCGCTGCTGGCCGCCTGGCTCGAGTCCACGGATCTGCGGCTCGGCTCCGACGAGTTCCTCGCCTACCTGCAGGACGACGACTTCTCCCACGCCGACCTCTTCCGCCGCGCACGCCGCGCCCACGAGCGCAAGCTCGCCCGCGCGGTCGACGAGGTCGTCACCCAGACGCGGTCGGCCTCGCCGGACTACGGCAAGGCGGCGAGCGGCCTCTTCGAGGCCTGCGTCGCGGCGATCCCCTACGCGCCGGCCGCGGCCTTCCTCGGCAAGGAGAAGGGCAAGCTCGTGCAGCGTGAGGGCGAGCGCCTCCGGGTCGCGCTCGTCGCCGACGGCGTCGGCGGGATGCACGGCGTCACGCACACCCTCGACGAGATCCGCGAGCGCGGCGTCCCCGGCTTCGAGGTCGAGGTCGTCGGCACCGACGCGAACGTCGACCGCCGGCTGAGCGCCGTCGCCGAGGTCGACATCCCGTTCTACGCCGGGCTGAAGGTCGGCGTGCCGTCGCTGCCGGGCATCGTCGAGACGCTCGCCGAGGGCCGCTACGACCTGGTGCACCTCTGCTCGCCCGGCCCGTCCGGCGTGGCCGCAGGGGTCATCGCGAGGATGATGGACCTGCCGATCCTCGGCAGCTACCACACCGAGCTGGCCGCCTACGCCGGGCTGCGCTCCTCCGACCCGAAGCTCGAGCTCTACGCGCGGATGGCGATCGCCGCGTTCTACGGCCAGTGCCAGCACGTGCTCACCCCGAGCCCGCAGAGCGACGAGGTCCTGCGCGCGATGGGCATCGCCGACGAGAAGATCGGCCGCTGGGACCGCGGCGTCGACCTCGGGCGCTTTGATCCCGCCAAGCGCGTCGAAGGGCTCTTCGGAGGCCCGCCCACCGTCGTCAACGTCCTCTACACGGGTCGCCTGACCAAGGAGAAGGGCGCCGACCTGCTCGCCGCCGCGTTCACCAAGGCCCGCGAGCGCGACCCGCGCCTGCACCTCGTGCTCGCCGGCGGCGGCCCCGAGGAGGGGCAGCTGCGCGAGACCCTCGGCGAGCACGCGACGTTCCTGGGCTGGCTGGAGGGCGAGGAGCTCGCCCGGGCCTACGCGAGCGCCGACCTGTTCCTCTTCGCGTCGCGCACGGACACGTTCGGGCAGGTGCTGCTCGAGGCCCAGGCCTCCGGGCTGCCGGTCGTCGCGGTGGCCGAGGGCGGCCCGCTCTCGCTGATCGAGGACGGCGTGACCGGCCTGCTGCGCGAGCCGTGGGCGGGTGCGCTGGCCGAGGCGGTCTGCGACCTCGCGGCCCAGCCCCTCCTTCGCGAGCGCCTCACGCGCTCGGCCCTGGCCGCCGTCCGCGAGCGCACGTGGGACCGGGCGCTCGGCCGCCTGGCCGACGGCTACCGCGCCGCCCTGGGCGCTGCGGAGGCCGCCGAGGTGCGGCGTGTGGCCTGAGCCCGGTCCGGCGGCGCGATGACCCGCCGCGCCATCGCGGTCGCGCTCCACGACGTGGAGCCCGCGACGTACGAGCGGTGCGCGCTCATCCGCGACTGGCTCGACGACCACGGGATCCAGAAGGTGACGCTGCTCGTCATCCCCGCGAGCGACCTGCACCCGTTCTCAGACCGGCGGCCCGAGATGGTCGACTGGCTCGAGGACCGCGTGCACGGCGGCGACACGATCGCGCAGCACGGCTTTCAGCACCGCCAGCTGCGGCGCTCCACGAGCCCCGCGCGGCAGGCCTACGCGCGCTGGCAGGGCGGTGACGGGGCGGAGTTCGTCGGCCTCGACGACCACGAGACCAAGCGCGCCGTCGAGGCGGGGCGCCGCGTCCTGCGCCTCGCCGGAATCCAGTCGCGAGGGTTCGTCGCGCCCGCCTACGCCTACACGGACGCGCTGCAGCGCGTGCTCGCGGCGAGCTTCGACTGGTGGGCGTCCTTGCACACCCTGAGTTATGACCGCGGGCGCCGCACGACCCGCGCGCAGGCGCTCACGCTCGGCTCCGCGTCGCAGCTCAAGCGGCTGACCTCGCCGACGACGATCCGCGCGGGCGCCTGCCTGGCCGGCCCGCTGCTGCGGCTGGACCTGCACCCCGCCGACCTCGATCACCCGAGCCACATCGGCGCCCTCGAGTCGGTGCTGCGCCGCGCGCGCCACCGCACGGCGCTGACCTACGACGAGCTGGCGCTCAGCCCTCCGCCGGCTTGAGCACCGTCTCGAGCGGGAGGCCGGTGACCTCCTTGCGCGCGGCGTAGCCGAGCGGGGTGAGGCCGAAGCCGTCCTCCAGCGAGCGCAGGAGGTCGAAGTGGTTCGTCGGATCCTCGACGGTGGAGCCCGGCGCCTTGAGGTCCTGCGAGAGGAGCAGGAGCCCTACGCGGCCTCCGCCGGGCTGGTCGGCCGGGACGTTGGGGTAGGCCGGGACCAGGCAGCAGCGGTCGCTCTCCGCGCTGCCGGAGGGGCCGGTGGCGCCGGTGGCGCCCGTGGTCCCCGCCGCGGGCCCGCCGGGCCCGGGCGCGGGCGCCTGGTCGGTCGTGATGACGATGAGCCCGCCGTCGGCGTAGGCCTTGGACTTCTCGATCCGCGGGATCCACTCCTTCAAGAACGCGTCGACGCCGGGCAGGCCGCCCGCGGGCTGGCCCGGCACGTACGGGGTGTCCGTGCCCGAGCGCAGCGGGCTCGGCGCTACGTAGGCGAAGGCGGGGAACTTCTCGCCCTTGGCCTTGAGATCGGCCTCCAGCGTGCCGAGATCCTTGTCCCGCTCCTCGCACGCCTTGGCGTCGTCGACGAGCGAGTGGAAGTAGGCGACCGGGTTGCGGGCGGTGGCGTACGGGTCGTTCGGCCGGCCTACGATCGTCTCGTCGGGCGCGGCGGGCGCGGGATGCCGGCAGGCTGCGGGCGCCGCCGGCTGGCCGGCGGCCATGCCCTCGACGTAGGCCGCCCAGTCGCGCTCGTTGCCGCGCAGCTGGTCGGCGAGGGTGCCCGCGACGGGCGAGTAGACGCAGCCCGCACCGAGCTCCTGGCCGTCCTTGCCCGGGGTCGTGGCCTCTCCGGGCGTGCGCGGCGTGACGTCGGCGTAGGCCGGGCAGCCCGCCTGCGTCTCGGGGGTCGGACCCTGGCCGGAGAGCATCGCGATCGTGTTCGCCAGGCCTCCGCGGGTGACCGCGTGGTGGTTCGGCAGCAGCACGCCGCGCTTGGTGAGCGTCTTCGCGAGGTAGGGCGCCGCGGAGTCGGCGGCGTACGTCCGCGCCTCGGGCTGGTCGGAGAGCGTGATGAGGAAGACGTGCTTGAGCTTGGGGGCCTCCGGCTTGCCGGCCGGGGTCTCCTTGACCGCCTCGCCCTTGTCCTTCGCGGGCGCAGGCTTGGTCCCCGCGGGCGCCGGCGTCGCGGGCGCGGGCGCGGGCGTCAGCGGTGGCGCCTCGATGGGCGCTGCCGCGACGGCGGGCGGCGTCGCGACGGCGGGCGGCGTCGCGGGGAGAGCGGGGGCGATCGGGCTGACCGACGGCGGCGTGAGCGCGAAGGCGGGCAGCGCCGGCGCGGCCTGCGGCGGGGGCGGGAGCCGGACGACGTAGCGACCGGTGGTCGGGGCCGAGCTCGCCGTGCCGGCCGAGGTGGTGACGCCGATGAGCAGGCCGGCGAGCAGCGCTGTGACGGCGGGGACGATCGGCTGCACCCGTCCGTCGACCCATGGAGCGCCCCAGCTCGCATCCCCGGCCGGCGTCGGCGCCGGCGCGGGTGGCGACACGGCGGCCGGGGCCAGCGCGAGCAGCGGGTCGACGCGCGGCGCCCCGCGGCGGGTGGCGCAGTGCAGGCAGTAGCGCTGGTCGACCGCGAGCGACGTGCCGCAGCCCGCGCACGGCTCGGGCGCGGCGGCGAGGACGGGCCTGTGGGCACCGTCGGCCAACGCCGTCAGCGGCCCTTCTTCTTCTTGACGGGCAGCGCGCTCGGCGACGGCGTGGAGGACACGAGCGGGTTCTCGATGACGTTCAGGCGCGCCATCAGGCGATTCCAGTCCGAGCCGCGCAGCGCGCCGCCGATCGCCGTCGCATCCTTGCCGCTCCTGCCGGGCCGCGCCGTCCAGCCGACGTGGATGTGGTCGGCGTGGTCGGGCAGCGCGAGCGTGTTGTCGGTGCCCGGCACGCTCAGCAGCGAGATGATCTGGTGCGGCTTCATCGTGCCCTGCAGCGTCAGCAGCCGGCGGATCGCCTGCTCGGTGACCGAGCCGGCGCCCTGATGGCCGAGGATCGGCACGCCGTCGATCGCGGCGATGTCCACCGCGGTGCCGGTCGTGTGCTCCGAGACGTTGCCCGACGAGGTGAGCCTGCCGTGGCCGCACAGCAGCGAGCTGACGGTCGGCTTCAGGCCCTCCTCGGCGAGGAAGGCGAGGGTCGCGAGCACCCGGCGGTCGATGAGCCCCGCGGCGACGTCGCGCCGGCCGCAGGCGTAGAGCTCGATGTCGGGGCTCGTGAGCACCCGGCGGACGAGGCGGTCCTTGGACTCGAGCAGGATCCGGCCGACGCTCGAGCCGCCCGGCCGCAGCGCGCTGCGGCCCTCGGTGCGGTAGACCGCGGAGGACTCGAGCAGGCGCCAGCCGTCGACGATCGGCGTCGGGTCGATGAGCGGCGTCCCCTTCCCGGTCGGGCGGATGCGGAAGCGCAGGTGGGGCTTGGTCCCCTTGCCGATGCGGCCGAGGACCGTCCCGCCGACGACCGACGAGCCGACGCGCAGCCGGCGACTGCGGACGTCCTTGCGCTTCAGGCCGCCGAGCAGCCGGCGCTGGTAGGGGGAGTAGACCGTGAACCCCGACTGGTCTGCGGCCTTGGACTCTCGTGCGCCCTCGGCGGCAGGCGCCACCGCCGCGGTCTGGGCGCCCGGAGCCGGGGACACCACCACCGGCGCCGTCAGGGTGGACAAGGGCCCGAGGAGGGGGCGGCGCCACGGGCCGGTGAGCGGTGCGGCGGCGACCGGGGCGACGATCTGCATTGCGGGCGCCGGGATCGCGGCGGGCGTGGCGGGCTTCTGAGCGAGCGGCGGCGGCGCGGACCCGCTGAGCACGGCGCTCTTGAGAGCGCGACGCTGCGCGGCCAGCAGGCGCTTGGCGGCGGCGCTGCGGGGCGCGACCGCCCTCCGGCGCTCCCCGCGCGGCACGACCGCGGGCGCGACACCGGCCGCACGGGCAGCCTCGAGGTTGTTGCGCAGCTCCGAGTGCCGCGGGCCCGCGGCCACTGATGGAGCCTCGGTCCGGAGCTCGGTCGTGCTGGGGGCACGGCCGGGCCGGGTGACGAGCTTGCGCCAGCGCGCGTCGGGGTCCACGATCGCCGGCTCGGCGTCGGCCGCGCGCGGCCCGGTCTGCCCGGCGGCGCGCAGCGGCGGCCCGGCGGGGGCCGCGCCCGCCCGACGGGGCTCGGACCGGTCGGTTCCCGCGTCGTCCGCGGCGTCCGCGGCATGCTCGCGTGGTGTGAGGTATGTCTTGGCCACGGAGCCCAGGCCCGCGTAGGTGTAGGTGTTGCCGTAGACGTCACGCAGCTGCAGGAAGCGCCCGAGCTTTCGGGAGGTGCCGATGCGCGTCACCCTCCCGTCCTGCACCGCGACGACCGGGGAGCCCGGCTTGGCACGCACGTTGAGCTCTC
>JAABUN010005910.1_pt1 | contig 14610 bp, 13 predicted proteins | sample 5559311 | NCBI WGS metagenome assembly JAABUN01 (sample SAMN10711877, study PRJNA513370) | rock metagenome | isolation source: Antarctica rocks | place: Antarctica: Victoria Land, Siegfried Peak sud | reverse complement strand
GGTTTAAGCACGGTCTCCCAAATTTGCTCGACTCAGGCACAAACTGTTTGATAAACTCAAATTGTTCGTCCGTTAGATTCGTTGGATAACTTTCTTCTTTAGTCATTAGAAAAGTTTAACCTAACTGTCGGAAAAACTGCCGAAGAATACATTCGCTACTTGATCGAAGAAGATTTATCTTCGTCGTCGCTCAATCTGCGTGTTTTATTCGCCCCGGTCAGAGAACAGATAAAAGAAAGCGGCACGTCTGAAACGGAACTTACCGAGCTTCTTGAAGAGGCGAGGGAAGAAGTCTTTCAAAAAAAACCAGGCTAAAAAATAAGTGCAAAAAGACAAGATTCTTTTTTCAGTCGTTTACGACTGTATGGTATTTTTGCAGGGTTTAATCTTTGAATCCGGCGCTCTCTGTTGATTGTTTTGAATTATTCGAGAACGGAATTGTTGAGCTATTTATCAGCGAAGTAGTTTTAGCAGAGATTCAGGACGTAATAACGCGCCCGAAACTGCAAGCAAAATATTCCCGCCTAAATAATGAAAGAGCAGAAAAACTCGTCGAAATTCTGCGAACGAAAGCCGCGCTTATAAAAGACGTTCCGTCCGTCTTTAATTATCCGAACAGACCCGAAAGACGAAAAATATATCAATTTAGCTGCCGCCGGCGGTGCTGCATATATCATCAGTCGCGATACGGACATACTCGATCTAATGACGGGCTTTGATGAAGAAAGCAAAAACTTTCGCCAAAAATTCAGACCGCTAAGAGTTGTCGAGCCTTTAGAGTTTCTCAGAATTGTAGAGGAAAAGACGAAGGAGAATTTAGTCATAAAATCTTAATTTTTATCGGACGCAATTAAATTTTACTGCTTTTCAGACTGGTCTTATTTATCTTCAGTCAGGAAGCAAGGCACAACTTTGACGAGTTTATTTCTCTTGACTGTTTAATCTACAACTCCCGGAAAGTTGAATAGTTTTAGGTTCTTGATTTACATATTGCCGATGTCTTTGTCCGTCATTGGACACGAGCGCAAACAGCGACTTTGTTATTCAGATTGTCCATTAAATTTTAGCGGGCTTAGCGGCGGTTTCGCCCCACGTCATTTCAGCCGTTGTGCATTTTCGCGCATCTTGCAAAGAGGATGTCGAACATTATGAAAATGAATATACTTTTTAATCCAAAACAGATATGCTTCCTCGGTTCTGAGACTGTAATGTTTCAGACGAATGGCGTGCCGCACAGAATCGAGTAATTGAGACATAATGCGGCAAATTGTAACCTCTAGTGGGATTAGACCGCAAGTCAGCCGTATAATAACTTGTTGTGCGCTTATTTTAATTTTAGAGAAAGGTAGCAATAGGCTTATGAAAAAATTATTCATGACAACATTTCTTCTAGCGTTTTCGGTGTTGGTGATAATTATTCCAGCATCTTCCCAAACAAAAGAACAAAAGAAAGAGCAAAAAGTGTTTGCCGCCATACCTGAAAACTTACGAGCAAGATTGGTTGAGCGATTAAATTTATACGTTCAGTACGAACGCACGAAACAATATGAAAAGCTGTATGACCTTACGCTGGAATCTGTTGCCACGACCAATCCTTTAAGCCGAAACGAGTATGTTAATATCAGTAAAAAAGCAATAGCTGAAAGGCATCGAAGCGTTCTTCTAAAATTTAAGCCGACAAGCACGTTAAATTTCGCTCTCGATGATAAAGACGCGCCTATTTATCAAATTTTTGGAACGGCAAAAGTAAATAACGGCGAGGAGATTTATGAGATAAACGCTGCGATAGATGCTCGTCTAATAAATGGTGAATGGTATTTCTCCGGCGTAGGAAGCGTAATTTATGATTAAACGTAAAACTCTATTATAAATTACGCCGCGCACAACAAATCATTGGACGTGAGGCAAAAACAGCTACTCTTTATGGACTTGCCTCTTTTGTTCGGAGTTGCGCGTGGCTGGTTTTTGCCCACGTCAACTCAACCGTTCGGCACTTTTAGGTTCGTTCTAAATTGTGTAAGCTGTTTTGCAGGATGAGGTCTAGAAATCTAGTTTCGTGACTCGCTTTAGCGCAAGGAGGTTTTTACCTCAGCGTCGGTTTGTGGTCTTTATTGCAGCCTGCATCTTTCGTCGCCGGCACAGGTGCGCCTGCCTTAAATACCAAGCAGGAGCTTTGGTTAGCGCAAACTGTAGAGGTTCTGCTTATCGTTATCGGCGTAACGCTGGTTGTCAGCGGTTTGCGGCGGCAGCGACAATCTACCGAAATTTTGCTGTTAGGCTTTGGCAGTTCAGTCGGAATCGCAGGTATAGATTTTCTTTCTTTTGCTCAAGGTCTGGTTGAAAGAGCATATTTGTTGAGCGGCATCTTGCAATTGGCATTAGCGATATTGTGGATATTCGGATGGAGAACTTTTGCTCAAACTAAAACAGAATAGGTTTCTCTGAAGTGTCATAAAAGACGAGAGAGATACATTTTACACCGTGCCGAACAAATCAATGGATGTGAGGGCGAAACAGCGACTTTGTATGAACGTCGCTCGTTAAACCTAAAGTTGTGTGTTGGCGGTTTCGCCCCACGTCAACTCAATCGTTCGGCTGTTTCTCGGTTTCTCTAAACATTCTGATATTTGAAATGCAATTTTAGGCGGTTCATTGTAAAATGACATCGTATGATTTCTACCAAAGAAAAAGTTGTAACGAGTCTTGCTGAACTCAACGATACGCAACTGCAAACGGTTGCCGAATTTTTAGAGTTTCTCAAGTTCCGTGAACGGCGCAAATCCGAACCGCAGATTGATGAAGTTGAACTTGAGGCTTTATACACTGAGTTTGCTGACGAAGACCGCGAACTTGCCGAAATCGGTTTAGCTGAATACTCCGCTAATCTTGAGCGCGAGGACGTGGCGCAATGACAGTTTTGCGCGGAGAGATTTGGCTGGCGGAACTCAATCCGATTCGCGGCTCGGAACAGGCTGGAACTCGTCCGGTGTTGGTGATGCAAACGAACGCTATCAACCGTTTCACGACCACAGTTTTGGCGATTCCGTTCACAACAAATTTACGTCGCGCATCTCTGCCGTCTTGCATTCAGGTTGCGGAAGGCGGCGGCGGCTTGTCGAGCGAGTCAGTTGCTTTGTGTCATCAGTTGCGAGTGCTGGACAAAACCAGACTGACGAAAAGGCTCGGCGAAGTCGGCGATGCAACGCTCGAAAAAATTGAAACTTGTTTGCTGTTCACGTTGGGAATCAAAATATAAAGAACAGCCGAACAAATTATTGGACGTGAGGGCAAAACAGCTTCTCTTTAAAATCTTGCGTGGTTACTTTTGGCTTGTCCGTCGCCGGTTTTGCCCCACGCCATCTCAGCCGTTGGACGACTTTCTTGTATCCTCGAACGAATTTGTCTTTACATATGATAAAATTCAAATTCGGAGGCACAAAATTTTATGTATCAAGTGAGTGTCGAAAAAACTTCTGCTATTCAACTGCCCGATTTGATTGATTCTGTTATTAACGGCGAAGAAGTCGTCTTTACTCAAAACAATTTGCCGATTGCCAAACTCGTCGCCGTGCGTCAGGAAAAGCCGCGCCCGCAGTTTGGCAGTGCGAAAGGTTTATTTGAAATAGCGGAAGATTTTAACGAACCGATTGCCGATTTTGACGAATATCGAAAATGAAACTGCTCCTTAGATACGCACACTCTTTTGTGGTTTATCGCGGGAAGCGCGAGCTTGAGCGTTTATGCTCGAAGTTTGATTGAAGACGCTTCAAACGAGAAGTTTGTCAGTATCATCAGCATTTGGGAAACGGCAATCAAAGTCAGCATTGGCAAAATGAGTTTGTCGGCACCGTTTGACGTTCTGTTTCCGCATCAACTACAAATCAACGGCTTTGAGTTATTGCCGGTAAAAATCGAGCATACCTCTGTGGTTACAACTTTACCGTTTCATCATCGAGACCCGTTTGACCGCTTGTTGATAGCTCAAGCAATTGAAGAAAAGATGACGCTGGTGAGTGTGGACGGAATTTTCGACGATTATGGAGTAACTCGTTTGTGGTGAAGAAACGTGGAAGTGAACGCGCCGTCCAACAAGTAAAATAACCACCGCTAGAGGTGGTGGCTTTGTTTTGTTTGCCCTAGAAGGTGCGCTGTTATTCGTTGAGTGTCGCTGCGGCGTTCTCTATCGTTGACTTCTGATTAGGACAACATCGCCAAGTTTCATCTGATTGAAAGTATATTTGGTCGTTCTCAATCTTGAGAAGATATATTTTGTTCTTTGTGCTGTCTGGGGTATTAGGCACAAAGCAGCTAAATCTTACTCTGAAGTATTTAATGCAATTGTTAATCTGGGAAAATTGAGGTATTTGTAGTGTTTTCAATAAATTGATTGTATTTGATGCAATACAATCCCCGCGTTAGACCATCGTTTTATTGCATTAAATACGGAAGATATTTTAAGAGCATTGCATACAAACCATATTGTATGCGTGTATTGTATGCAATGAAATGCCAAAAACGAAGAAAATTAAGCAAAAATTAACTAATTTGAGTGAAAATGAGCGAACCTGAGGGGAGAAATGAGTCCTTTAGAGTAAAAAATTAAGCCTTTGTGCCTAATACCCCAAATTACAGTGTGATTTTTTTCTGTTCGTATGTGTGATATATTATTGAGTGAAAAAGTTAAACGCGGTAAAAATTAAACATTTTTTATTTATTTATTAGGCATCAAAGCCCTGTATAAGTTTATTTTACAAAATAAACTTATATTTCTCTTTTTTCACCGGAAAAAAACTTAATTTTAATGGCGAGGTAAAAGAATATGCGTCCCTCCAGCCGTATTTTGTATGTCGATGATGATAAAGATTCCCGCAATTTAGCCGGTGCTTTGCTGAACAATTCAGATTCGGACTGCACGGTTATTTCAAGCGAATCCGCTAAAGAAGCGCGTCTGCTGATTGTAAAGGAGCATTTCGACCTTTATATTTTTGATTATTCGATGCCGGAAATTTCCGGCATCGAATTGTGCCGCTGCGTTCGTGTGTTCGATTCGGCTGCGCCGGTGCTGTTCTTTTCCGCGACGGCGAAACCTGTCGATATTGCCGAAGCAATGGAGGCGGGAGCTAACGAATATCTGCTCAAACCGAATGATTTGGAAAAACTTCCCGTAACCGTCAGACGGCTTTTAGACGATGCTTTTCTTGCTCGCGGTCGCCGTTCGGTTAAAAAAAACAGCGCCGACCCGCTGCCGCAGACATCTTCGGAACAAGTTTTACAATCTGAAAAAATACAGCCTTTAATTCAGAGAGATGCGTTTCAGAAATCAATGGCTGATTTATTAAAAACACAACTTGAAAGGTTTTCCGAAGCTGGCGGCGAAATCAAAGAAAAGAGGTTTCATCAAAATCAAATACGGACTGATAAAGCCGACAGATTACGCGTTCGACCATTATTAACGGGCGCGGCTATTTTTGCCATAATCGTCCTGCATTTCGCATCGCAGTTTGTTTTTTTCCAGAGTGAAAAAATCGTTTCCGAAACCGAGGCGGTCGATAAAGAAATTGTTGAAGTAAAACGTGAAAACGAACCGGGCGCTGAAATCAGAACAGAATATGAAGCGAAAAATTCAGATGCTGAAAGAGTGCCGGACGCTGTTTCGTCCGAGCCGAAACTTGTGCCGTCGCGCGCGGTGATAAAGAAAAAAGAACCGCGTGAATCCAAAGCGGAACGTCTTCGCCGCGCCGAAAGAATTTTAACCGGAATCTAAAATTCCGTAAACTTTATCGAACGATAAGAAGGAAAATTGTAAAAAAATGAAATTCCCGACTTTTACAATCAAAGCGCGTAAAACTTTTATTAAAATTACAACCGCCAGTTTCTTAATTTTAATAGCCGCCGGCGATTTAATCGCTCAGTATAAAGGCGCGCCTGTTGAAAAAGTCAGGCTCGTTCAGGCTATTCGTTCGAGACAACTGCAAACCGGCGACATCGTAACCATTATCAACACTAACGGCGTCGATTTTCGGCTCACACCGGAAATCAGAAAAACTCTCATCGCCGCCGGCGCGCGTCCCGAAGTAATTAAAGCCGTCTCGAATAATTCGCGTCTTCCGGCAAAAGCCGATAATGCGGCGGCGAGAGTCGAAAAAAATAGTATAACCCGCAGAAATAAACCCGCCGCGCCCGGTTACGACGATTTACTCGGTCAGGCGATTTATTCATATAAAGAGCAAAGAAATCCGAAAGGCGCTGTGCGTATTTTGGAAAACGCCGCCAGAGCGAATCCGAAAAACCCGGCGGCTTATCAGATGCTCGGTTTTATTTATCTATACGGACTGAACAACCTCGCGCAAGCGGAAAAATCTATGCGCCAATCGGTTAGCAACGGCGGAAGCGCGGTCTTCCGTGTTTTCCACGACGATAACGGCAAATTTACCAGCCGCTGCACCGGCTCGCTCTATATTTCGCAAGATACTTTGCGATTCGAGTCGGACGATAACGCGCATACCTTTGAAACTTCGAGTGTCAACGTCGATAAAATTAAATTAGACAGAGAATCTACGCGCGTCTGGAAGAAACACAGCGTATTCAAGATATTTCTTAAAATCGGTAGCGACAAAGCGAAATTCAGATTTGCCCCGCTTACCGGAGAACCGGAAGAATCGAAAATGGTCGAACGGTTTATTGCAGTTGGAAGTTCGGCAACCGCACTGAGCGAATATCGCTGATTCTCCAGATAAACTCGAATTGCCTCTCGAATAATACCTGTTTTCGCACCGTGCCAACCGACGTTTTCCCGGAACGAATTCCTCTCTAATCTCATAAACGCTCAAAATCAATCGTTTATTTTAACTAAGTTTATGAAAAACCGAATTTCCGCCGCCGTCATACTTACATTCGCTTTCGTCTTTCAACTCGCGCCGCTCGAAATCAGAGCGCAGCAGCCGTCGGCAGCGGACAAAGCCGCGAAACCGCAGGCGTTCGACCGCGCCCGATATTCGATTCCACACCGAAAATTCGTGCTTGACAACGGTTTGACTTTACTCGTTCACGAAGACCACAGCGTCCCGGTCGTCGGCGTCAATATGTGGTATCACGTCGGCTCGCGCAACGAGAAGCGCGGCAAAACCGGCTTCGCGCACCTTTTCGAGCATTTCTTTTTCAACGGCTCGGAAAATTACCCGCGCGGATTCCGCGAAGCGATGGACGACCTCGGCGCGAACAACCGCAACGGCACGACGAACACCGACCGCACGAATTTTTTTGAAGACGTTCCAATCGGCGCGCTCGAACGAACGCTCTACTTGGAAGCCGACCGAATGGGTTTTTTAGCCAATTACATTTCAAAAGAAATGCTGGAGCGCGAACGCGGCGTCGTCCAGAATGAAAAACGGCAAGGCGAAAATCAACCTTACGGTCGCGTTTTTTCCGAAATCGGAGCGAAAATCTATCCGTTTTCGCATCCGTATTCGTGGTCAACCATCGGCTCGATGGACGATTTAAACGCCGCTTCACTGGACGACATCAAGGAATGGTATCGCACTTATTACGGACCGAATAACGCCGTCATTTCGCTCGCAGGCGACATCACGCCCGAACGCGCTCTCGAACTCGTCAACAAATATTTCGGCGGCATCGCGCCCGGACCGGCGTTGACGAGAACCGAAACTTGGATTCCGACGCTTGACCGAAACATCCGCGACGAGATGGAAGACCGCGTGCCGCAGGCGAGAATTTACCGCGTTTATCACGCGCCGGCTTGGAAAGATATGTCGCTTCAGCATTTGAGCTTGTTCGGCGACATTCTCGCCGGCTCGAAAAGCTCGCGGCTCGACCGCCGCCTGGTCTACGAAAAGAAGCTCGCAACGGATGTCGGCGCGGGCGTGGGCGACAGCGAACTCGGAAGCACTTTTACAATTTCGGCTTCGGTTAAACCGGACGTAAATCCCGCCGATGTCGAGCGCGAAATCGACCAGGTTATGAATGAACTGCTCGAGAAAGGCGTAACGGCGGAAGAGCTGCAAAGAGTGCAGAACCGCAATCTCGCCGATTTCTTACGCGGCTCGGAACGCTTGGGCGGCTTCGGCGGGCGTTCCGACATTCTCGCCGAAAGTCAGACTTACGGCGGCTCGCCGGATTTCTATCTCGCGCGCCTCGAAGCAATGGCGACGGCGACGACCGGCGACGTTAAAAACACGGCGAACAAATGGCTGCGCGCCAATCATTACACGATGATTGTCAAACCATTTCCGAAACTGACCGCCGGACGAAGCAACGTTGACCGCAAAATCCTGCCCGCGCTCGGCAACGCGTCGGACGTAAAATTTCCCGCCGTTCAGCGCGCGCAGCTTAAAAACGGTTTGAAAGTCATTTTGCTCGAACGTCATTCGACGCCGATTGTCAACGTCGCGCTCGCCGTTGATGCGGGTTCGGCTTCAGATTCGATTGGCAAAGCGGGCGCGGCGTCGCTCGCCGTCGATTTAATGGACGAAGGCACGCGCAGCCGCGACGTTTTTCAGATTTCCGACGAACTCGACCGTTTGGGCGCGAATTTATCGACCGGCGGCTCGCTCGATATGTCGTTCGTCCGCCTTCAATCGACGGCGGCGAATCTGCGCCCGTCGCTCGGCATTATGGCTGACGTGATTTTGAATCCGGCTTTTCCGGCTGACCAGTTCACCATTCAAAAACAGCGCCGCTTGGCGCAAATCGGACAGGAAAAAGCCGACCCGCGCGGCGCGGCTCAAAGAGTTTTGCCCGCGATTATCTACGGCGCGAATCACGCTTACGGACGACCGGCGTCGGGCGACGAAAAATCTGTCGCGGCGATTTCGCGCGAAGATTTGGTTAAATGGCACGCCGATTGGTTCAAGCCCGGAAGCTCGACCGTCGTCGTTAGCGGCGACATCACGATGGACAAACTGCTTCCCGTTCTCGAAGAAAATCTGGGCGTCTGGAAATCCGGCGCATCACCGCAGAAAAACCTTCCGACCGTCGCCAAAACTGCGGGCAGAAAGATTTATCTGATTGACAAGCCGAACGCGCCGCAGTCGATTATCGTCGCCGCGCATTTGACCGAAGCGAGCGGGCAGGCAGAAGATTTAGCGCTCGAACCGGTGATGACGAACTTCGGCGGCATTGCGACATCGCGTCTGAACCGCAATCTGCGGCTCGACAAACATTGGAGTTACGGTACGCAAGGGCTGGTTACGAGCGCGCGCGGGCAGCGCGTTTTCCAAATCGTCGCGCCCGTTCAGACCGACAAAACGAAAGAATCAATCCAGGAAATCATCAAGGAAATCGGAGATGTCGCCGGAACTCGTCCCGTCGCGGGCGAAGAATTTACGAGTATTATGCGGAATATGACGGCGCGGCTCGCGGGCAGATTTGAAACCATTTCGGCGCTCGAAGCGGCGGCAATCAGTCAGGTTAATTTCAATCTGCCGGACGATTACTGGGCGAATTACTCAGCCAATCTGCGCTCTCTGACCGAGCCGCAGATTGCCGCCGCCGCCAAAAAATTCGTGCGTCCCGGCGAAGTCGTCTGGATTGTCGTCGGCGATTTGAGCAAAATCGAAAAAGGCGTCCGCGAGCTGAATTTGGGTGAAGTAATTAAACTGAACGCCGACGGCGAAGTGATAAATCAATAACTTGAAATCGATAATTACAAGGCGGGATTTTGATTTCCTCGAAAAGTTTTACTTTGTTCGAGGAGTCGCCGGAAAGATTTAACTTGAGTCGAAAATCTAAAAGAGCATCGGAAAGTATGTCTTCCGATGCTCTTTTAGATTTTGCCTTCAATCGTTTTTGAAAGCAAAGAAACAAACTCGCCCGCGTCTCCCAATCAATATCCGATTAATTGGAATTTTGCGCGGACGGCTTGGGAAGATTTTTGAACTTCATCGATATATTCTCAGTCTCGACTATTTCCCACTTTCGCAGCGCCCAGCCGGTTTCGAGCTTCCACTTCGTGCGAATTTGTCCGGCGAGATAACGCTGCTCGCGCGCGCCCGGAGTCGATTTGGTTTTGATGTCCAGCACTATCGTCGCGCGCTCGCCTTCCGTCTGTTTATCAACAACGGTTATCTCTTTCGGCTCTTCTTCGTAGAAGCTCCAGCTTATCGGCTCGGCGGCTCCGTTCTCTTCCGGCACTTGCCTGACGCGCGCCTGATTAATCCGTTGGCGGATTATCTCTTCGGTAATCTCGGGCAAGTCGTTTGTCGCCGAAGCAGACGGACTTTGGTCGCCGTCGCCCGCCTGCGGAGAAGACGGCGCGCAGCCGGACGAACAGAACAGAAAGGCTAATCCTAAAAACGATGCGAGTGAGAATGTTGCGCGTCTCATATTCAGAACGTGCCGAATCGATTTCATCGTCGGCGGTGAAGATTTTTTCGCGCGAATATCTTTCCGGTCAATCGCCCGCATAGTTAATCTCCATACGGCGGATGTGCCGACTTGCGAGAAACAGCACGACGCCCGTAAATAAAAGAAGACTCGGCACGGAAATCCACGCGGGCGTCGGCTCGACAAGAACCGCGAACGGACCTTCGGACATCTGCACGGGAACGAGCGATTGCAGATAGTGAATCACGCTTAATTTCTTCAATAGCGGCGGCAGCAGAAAGTTGATAAATTCCCAGCCGTAAAGCAGCAGCGCGGGAACAATCGGATTGCGGAAAAACAGTCCGACCATTAGAAAGACCGCGCCGTAACCGACGCACGCGAGCATCGTGATTCCCAAATAAGAGAGCATCTGACCGAAGCCCGCGCCGCCCGAAAAGTAACGCGCCGATTCTGACGGAAAACGCCAGAAATAAAGTATCGCCATCGAACCGACGGTCGTGATGCTGAACAGCGCGACGGTCGCAATCAGTCCCGACAAGTATTTGCCGACGACGAGGATTTGGCGGCGGACGGGCGCGAGAAAATAATAGTGCAGGCTTCGGTCAACCACTTCGCCGCGAAACAGATTCATAAACACCCACGCGCAGCCGAAGAAGACGAGCGTTCGCAGAATCAAGCCGCCGTAAACGACCGAATAAATTTTGCTCAATTCGTTAAAATTCTCAACCTCGTCCGACGGCGGCGGAAAAAGCGCGAGCGCGGCGAGCAAAACGAGCGGGAGCAGCGCGATTAAGTAGAGCAGAAACGCGCGGCGGCTCAAAAAGTTTTTCCTGATTTCGAGACTCATTACGGCAAGCGTCTGCCGCGTCCACAGCGACCACGAAGACGCTCTCGCCGCGTTCGCGTTTGACGGATTCGCATTTGCAGAATCGATATTCGCGGCGGCGGGCTGTTCTGTAATTTCAGTGGTTGAACTCATCTAAGTTTGCGCTCCGTCGGTTGTGATTAAGTATTGATAAACGGCGTTCAAATCGTCGTCAACGGGCGCGACCGATTCGACTTGCAGCTTTTGCTCGGTGATAATTTTATTGAGCAGCAGATAGAAATCGTCGGGTCGGCGCGTTTTAACGAACAAGCCGTTCCGGTCGTCGTGAATGCGCGCTTCGACGGTGTGTTCGTGTTCAAACAGACGCGCGGCTAAGACTTGCGGACGGTCGCAGCGAATCAGTATCTGAATCGGATGTTCTTCAATCTCGTCGCGCACGCCGCGCACTTCGCCTTCGGCGACGACATAACCGTTATGCAAAAGAACCACGCTGTCGGACATCATATCGACTTCGTGCAGAATGTGGCTTGAGATAACCAAATACATTCCCGCGTCGGCAAGCGAACGAAAGAGACGAATTATCTCGGCGCGCGCCATCGGGTCAAGTCCGTTTAAAGGTTCGTCCAGCACGAGAACCGAAGGATTGTGCGCGATTGACTGCGCGAGCCGGACGCGCTGCCGCATTCCCTTGCTAAACGACGAGACTTTGCGATTTGCCGCTTCCAACATCGACACGCGTTCTAGTGCGTGGTTGGTCATCTCACGCACAATTTGTTTCGTGTAACCGTGAACGCGCAAATAAAACTCTATAAACTCGCGGGCGGTCGCGCCGCGCGGAAACGAATCGAACTGCGAGCAGTAACCGAGCTTTTGAAAAATCGTTTCGGGTTCGTCGGGCGACGTGCCGAGAACGCTGATGCGTCCCTGCGTCGGCTTGAGCAGTCCGGTCATCAAATTCATCAGCGTCGTTTTGCCCGAACCGTTCGGTCCGACGAGACTCGTAATGCCCGGCGCGATTTGCAGATTAACTCGATTGACGCCGAGAATCTCGCCGTAAAATTTTGACACGTCTTCAAAAATTATCATTTCATCAGAAGACACGGATGCAGCGGACAAAGTTGATGCCGCTGTTGGAGACGAGACGGTCGGCGATGAAGATTCGGTTGTCGGTGATGTCGTCGGCGTCATTTAATCACCTCGTAAGCGCGAACTTTGCGAGCGAGCAGCCAAACACAGACGGCACAAACTAACGCGACGACCAGCCACGAAACCCAAAGCGGCGGCTCAAGCAGCGCGATGTCAACAAACTTTTCATCGTAAATCGGGTTGCTGACTTTGCCGCGAATTTGTCCGGTTTGCCGCACGAAAAGTCCGAACAGCCCGCGCCAGATGCTGTTCATCGTCGCCCACAAACTAATCAAATTTCCGTTGCGCGTGAAGAACAGACCATTGACGATTCCGCCGAACGCGCTCGGCACGAAGAACAGTCCGAGCAGCGCGCCGCTCGCCACCACGCGCCATTTGAGAAGCGACGAAACGGCGAGAGCGAGCAAGGACAACAAAATTATCCAGACCATACATCCGACGAAAATCGCCCAAATCATCCACAGATTCGCCCACAGCCACGCAAATCCGGCGAGCGACGCTTGAAAAAAGAAAATCAGCAAGCCCGGAATCCACGTTACCGACGACAACAAAAAAACGACGACAGCCATTTTGCCCAGAACGTATTCGGCGCGCGAGAGCGGGCGGCACAAATAAAGCGGCAGAGCGTTGTTCGACAAATCGCGCGAAATGAGCGGCGGCGCGACCAGAACCGTCAGGATAAAAGCGAACGCGCATTGAACCTGCACGAAAGTCAGAAAAAACGAAGCGTCAATCGGCAAAAGCTCGCGGACGTTTATTTTCAGCAGTGCGAGCGCGTTCGCGTTATGGTGAAGATAAACCAATATCGCCGCGACGAGCGGATAGATGAAGCACAGAATAAAAATCGTCGTCAACAGTTTTGACTTGAAAACCTCGCGCAGGGCGTAGCGCGGAATTACGAAAAAGCGCGACCACGCCGAATGCGACTCGCCTTCATACGCGCCGTATAAATGCTCATAAACCGCCATCGTTCGTTCTCCCGTTCGCCGATTCGTTCGCCTTCGCGTTTCCGTTCTCGATTAGGTTCGCGTTCCCGTTGCTTGCCGATGCCACCGCGCCTTCACCCGCATCTCCGTTCTCCATCGCCTTCAAAAAAATATCTTCGAGCGAATCGCGCTTGAAATTTAAGCGACGAATCTGCACCGCGTGTTCGAGCGCGAGGCGATACAAATCGCCGATTTCAACCGTCTCATTCATAATTAATTTTATGCGCCGCTCGCCCGACAGCGCGTATTCACAGCCCAGACGATTAATCGCTTCGACAAACGCCGCGCGGTTGCCGCTGCGCGTCTCAAGCTCGATAAATTTACGGTTCGCCTTGCGTTCCTCTTCAAGATTACAGTTGGCGGCGATGCGCCCGTCCTTCAAAACGAGAATCTCGTCGCAGCATTCCTCCACGTCGCGCAAAAGATGCGACGACAAAAGAATTCGCGCGCGTCCGCCGTCGCGTATCTGACGAATCAGCGAAATCATCCGGCTGCGCGTCGGCGGGTCGAGTCCGTTAGTCGGTTCGTCCAGAATAATCAGTTTCGGTCCGTGAACAATCGCCTGCGCGAGCTTGGCAAGCTGCTTCATACCGAGCGAATAGCTGTCAACCGGACGATAACGCGCTTCGCCCAAACCCACGAAAAACAGAGCTTCGTGCGCGCGTTCGAGCGCGTGCTTGGCGGGAATGCCGGACAATTCCGCCATCAGGCGCACAAAGTGAACGCAAGACATTTTGGCGATAAACGAATCGCGCTCCGGCATATAACCGACCGTCGCCCGCACCGATTTCGCGTCCGTCGTAATGTCCTGCCCGAAGATGCGCGCCGTCCCGGCGGTCGGCGGATGAAAGCCGAGCAGCGTGTGAATGAGCGAAGTCTTGCCCGCGCCGTTCGGTCCGAGCAAGCCGATGGCGCGCCCATTGAGCGCGCCGCTCAAAGATTTCAGAATCGGACGCTTTCCGAAGGTTACGCTCAGTTGTTCAAGTTCGATGACATTTGTCATTCCGCTTTCACCATACGATTATCAGTTAGAAAATTTCTATTTCTCTCTCGTCCATTGAATTGTTTGGGCGCGCCGGTATTTTTACAAACGATTCCGCCAATTACGCTTTTCAACTTTTCTGACGTTCTCCACATTCTTGAGAATATCCAAATAAAGTATCAACTTTTCAAGTTCATCATCTTGGTTAAATGGTTACAAAAGGTAAAAATGTTTCATAGGATCGGTTGCGTTTTCGATGCAGTCAGATTTCGCTTTATATCGTTTTTCTTGAGCCAGTTGTGCAGATTGGCTTCCGTCGTCCCGTAACG
>JAABUN010005909.1_pt1 | contig 14611 bp, 12 predicted proteins | sample 5559311 | NCBI WGS metagenome assembly JAABUN01 (sample SAMN10711877, study PRJNA513370) | rock metagenome | isolation source: Antarctica rocks | place: Antarctica: Victoria Land, Siegfried Peak sud | reverse complement strand
CAGCGTGACGAAGGTCGGGGGGTGGGCGATTGAGTAGGCTAGCGATGCTCCCGACGTAAGGACAGTGCGTGTTCGACACCTTGCAAGACCGCCTGGCGGCAACCTTCAAGACCCTGCGTGGCAAAGGCCGTTTGTCCGACGCCGACATCGACGCGACCAGCCGGGAGATCCGGGTGGCGCTACTCGAGGCCGACGTCAACCTTTCGGTGGTCAAGGAGTTCGTCGCCAACGTCAAGGAGCGGTCCCGCGGGGCTGAGCTGTCGGGCGCCCTCAACCCGGCGCAGCAAATTATCAAAATCGTCAACGACGAGCTCATCACCATCCTCGGCGGCGACACCCGGCTGCTGCGCTTCGCCAAACGGCCGCCGACGGTGATCATGCTGGCCGGCCTGCAAGGCGCCGGCAAGACGACCCTGGCCGGCAAGCTCGCGCTGTGGCTGAAAGACCAGGGCCATTCACCGCTCCTGGTGGCCGCCGATCTGCAACGCCCAAACGCGGTCAACCAGCTGCAGGTCGTCGGTCAGCGGGCCGGTGTGCACGTGTTCGCGCCGGAGCCGGGCAACGCCGCATCGCGGAGCGACATCGGCCCGTACCGGGGAGATCCGGTTGCCGTGGCCAAGGCCTCCATCGGCGAAGCCGAACGCAGCCTGTACGACGTCGTCATCGTCGACACCGCCGGCCGGCTCGGCATCGATGCGGACCTGATGCAGCAGGCGGCGAACATCCGCGACGCGGTCAACCCCGACGAAGTGCTCTTCGTGGTCGACGCCATGATCGGACAAGACGCGGTCAACACCGCCAACGCCTTTGCCGAGGGGGTCGGCTTCGACGGCGTCGTGCTGACCAAGCTGGACGGCGACGCCCGCGGCGGTGCAGCCCTCTCGATCGCTCGGGTCACCGGTCGGCCCATCATGTTCGCCTCCAACGGCGAGCAACTCAAAGACTTCGACATCTTCCATCCGGACCGGATGGCCAGTCGGATCCTGGGCATGGGCGACATGCTCACCCTGATCGAGCAGGCCGAGAAGACATTCGACGTCGAGCAGTCCGCGAAGGCCGCGGCCAAGCTGACCGGTCAGGGTGGTGAGTTCGGACTGGCCGACTTTTTGTCCCAGATGCAGATGGTGCGCAAGATGGGACCGCTGTCAAAGATCTTCGGCATGCTGCCCGGGATGGGCGAGATCAAGGACCAGATCGCCAACATCGACGAGCGCGAGATCGACCGGATTGAGGCCATCATCCACTCGATGACGCCGGCCGAGCGGGACAACCCCAAGATCATCGACGGCTCCCGGCGGGCCCGGATCGCCAAGGGCTCCGGCGTCGAGGTCGCCCAGGTCAACGGGCTGGTCAACCGCTTCTTCGACGCCCGCAAGATGATGACCAGCATGGCCACCGGCAAGATGCCGGGTGTGCCGGGGCTGCCGGGCGCGGGTCGGAAGCAGCCGCAGAAGCAGCAGGGCAAGAAGAAGGGCCGGGGCGTCTCCGGCAATCCCGCCAAACGCGCCGTGGGCAGCGCCGCCCCGGCTGCGGTGAACCCGGCCGCCGCCTTCGGCGGTGCCGACGAACTGGATCCGCAAGCCCTGGAGCAGGCCATGAGTGAGTTCCAGCTGCCGCCCGAGCTGCGCGGCATGTTGAACAAGCAAGGCAAGTAGGGCCCGGCCCGCACCGAATGGCTCGCCGACTCCACCTGCAGGGCGTCGTTCTGCCCGACGGCATCGCTCGCGACCTCTGGGTGGCCGACGGGGTGATCCGCACCGAGCCCGTACGCGACGCCGACACCATCGCGACCGGGAGCTGGATCATGCCCGGCCTGGTGGACGCCCACTGTCACGTCGGGCTCGATGCCCACGGTGGCGTACCCGATCCGGTAGCCGAAGAGCAGGCGCTGGCCGACCGGGCGGCAGGTGCGCTGCTGCTCCGTGACGCCGGCAGCCCGATCGACACCCGGTGGATGGACGCGCGCGACGATCTGCCCCGGGTCATCCGGGCGGGCCGCCACATTGCCCGGCCCCGGCGCTACATCCGCAACTATGCCGACGAGGTCGAGCCGGACTACCTGGTGACCGCCGTTGAACGCCAGGTGGCCGCGGGCGACGGCTGGATCAAGCTGGTCGGAGACTGGATCGACCGCGAGATCGGTGACCTCGCCCCGCTCTGGCCACAGCCGGCTGCCGCCGCCGCCATTGCCCGCGCTCACGAGCTCGGGGCCCGGGTGACCGCCCACGTCTTCGGGGAGCAGGCGCTGTCGGACCTGCTGGCCGCCGGCATCGATGGGATCGAGCACGGTACGGGTCTGACCGACTCCACCATCGCCGTGATGGCCGAACGACAGGTCGCGCTGGTGCCCACCGTGGTGCAGGTGAACAACTTCGAATCCTACGCGGCGGCGGGTGAGTCCAAGTTCCCGACCTACGCGGCCCACATGCGGGCCCTGTACGCCGGCCGGCTCGACACCTTCGGCCATGCTCGCGAAGCCGGAGTGCCGATCTACGCCGGCACTGACGCCGGGGGGTACCTGCCGCACGGGCTGATCGGTCACGAGATCGAAGCGCTCGCCCAGTTCAGCTCGGCCGACTATGCGCTGGGGGCCGGGTCGTGGCGGGCCCGCCAGTGGCTCGGCCACGTTGATACGCTGACCGACGGCGCGCCGGCCGACCTGGTCGTGTTCGACGCTGACCCCCGGGTTGACCTTGGTGTGCTACGGCGACCCCAGGCCGTGATCTTGCGCGGAAACCCTGTTGGCTGAGACATCTAGGTCGGTGGCCCACCGCTGGTTGATGGCGGTGTCCTCGTTGATCATGGTCAGCTCGATAGTCATGATCATGCCACCGCGGGCCGGGGCCGAGGACGCCCCGGTGACCGAGACGCCGTTGATGATCACCGGCACACCGGAGTCCGACGGCACCGCGGTGTCGCTGGACGTGTCGATCTTCAGCACCGATCCGGCGACCCCGCGATCGGCCGTGGTGCTCGCGCACGGCTTCGGCGGGAGCAAGGCGGACGGGGCCGGCACGGCCCGGACTCTGGCGCGCGACGGGTACACCGTGATCACCTACACCGCGCGGGGATTCGGCAAGTCGGGTGGTCGAATTCACCTCAACAGCCCGACCTTCGAAGGGGCGGACGCCCGCAAGATCATCGACCTGGCCGCCCGCCGACCCGAGGTGCGCCGGATCGGCAACGATCCGGTGATCGGCTTCACCGGCGGCTCGTACGGTGGGGCGATCTCGTTACTGGCGGCGGGCTTAGACCCCCGGGTGGACGCGATCGCCCCGGCCTTCACCTGGAACAGTCTTGACCAGGCGCTCTTCCCCCAATATGCCACCACCGCCCCGCCGTCGTCCTTCGCCCAGGTTGATCGGGTTGCGTCGACCGGGGTGTTCAAACAACGCTGGGCCGCGCTGTTCTTCCTCGGGTCCGGTGCGCCGGAGGAGTCCGCTGGACCCGGGAAGGATCCGAGCGCCGCGCTCTGCGGGCGGTTCAGCCCGGAGTTGTGCCAGGGCTATCTCGCCACGGCGCAGAGCGGGAAGCCCAGCCAACCGTTGCTCAGCCTGCTCAAGCAGTCGGGCCCGGATCAGTACCTGTCCAAGATCACGGCGCCGACGCTGCTGATCCAGGGGGAGGAGGACACCCTCTTCCCCCTGGACCATGCCGACGCCAATCTCCGCGGCCTGCCCGACTCGACGCCGGCCAAGATGGCGTGGGTGCCGGGTGGGCATGACACCGAGATCAACATTGATGACCTTTTGCCCGAGCTGACGTCGTGGTTTGGTCGCTATCTCAACCAGGACGGCTCGGCGGTGGACACCGCCTTCACCGTCGAGGTGCCCGAGACGTCGCTGGTGGGTGGCGACGATGGCGATCGGGACGCCAGCACCTACACCTTGGGGAGCTACCCCGGCCGCGGTTCGACCCTGGCCACCCAACGGCTCGCGGTCGACGGCGAGGCGCAGTCGATGATCTCGCCGCCCGGCGGGACGCCGGCCGCGCTGACCAACCTGCCCGGCACTGGCGGTGCGTTGAGCTCGCTGTCCAGCGTCGGCGGCTATGCGCTGGGTGTTCTGCCGGGTCAGTCCGCCACGTTCACGACCCAACCGATTGCCCAGCCAATCACCCTGGTCGGCAGCGGCACCGTACGGCTGGAGGTCACCTCGTCGTCTCCCGAGGCCACCCTGTTTGCGTCGCTGTGGGACCTTGGACCCGACGTCGAGAACCCGGCCGGGGGAGCGGACGGCGTCCCGTCCGGTCCCGGCACAGCCGCGGGGTCCGCGCCCGCGACGGCCGTGTTGCCGCAGCTGGGGGTAGCGCCGATCAAGCTCACGGGGTTGACGCCCCGGGCCACGACGGCGGTACTCGTCGCGTTGCCGCCGGTCGCGCACCAGGTGCCGGTGGGCCACCGCCTGCAGGTGGTGGTGTCCAGCACCGACCAGGCGTACGCGGTTCCGGCCACCGCCGCGTTCTACACCGTCGGGTTGGCCGACGGTGCGTTGGTGATACCGCGGCTCGAGGCCAAGGCGGAGTCCGCCGAACGATTGGACGTCCCGCTGCCGCTGGTCCTTACCGTCGCCTCCCTCGTCTTGGCCGCGCTGGTCGGCGCGCTGATGATCTGGCTCCGTCGCCGCGGCGCCCACTCGCGAACCGATGTCCAGGACATCCCGCTGGTGGTCGAGGACCTCATCAAGACCTACAAGGACGGTTTCAAGGCGGTCGACGGCGTCTCGTTCGCGGCCGAGGCCGGGCAGGTGGTCGGTTTGTTGGGACCCAACGGGGCTGGCAAGACCACGACCATGCGGATGCTGGTGGGTCTGATCCGGCCCGACTCCGGCTCGGTCTTCGTGGTCGGCGAGCCTGTACACGCCGGCGCCGACGTGCTCGGATCAGTGGGGGCCTTCATCGAGGGACCAGGCTTCCTGCCGCATCTCACCGGAATGCAAAACCTGAACGCGTACTGGCAAGCCACCGGTCGACCGTTGGCGGAGTCCCATCTGGAGGAGGCGTTGACGATTGCCGGACTGGGCTCGGCGATCGATCGAAAGGTGCGGGGATACAGCCAGGGCATGCGGCAGCGTCTCGGTATCGCACAAGCCATGCTCGGGCTGCCGTCGTTGCTGCTGCTGGATGAGCCGACCAACGGGCTTGATCCGCCACAGATCAAGGCGATGCGCACCGTGCTTGCCGACTACGCCGCCAGCGGGCGTACGGTCGTCGTTTCCAGCCACCTCCTGTCTGAAGTTGAGCAGACCTGCACTCACGTCGTCGTCATGCATCAGGGCAAGGTGATCCTGACCGGATCGATGGCCGAGCTGACCGCCACCGATGACGTCACGCTGATCGGTCTGGCTCCCGGTGCCGATCTCGATGCCGCCCGCGGGGCGCTGGCGGAACTCGACGTGAGGACCGAACCGGAGGGCCAGCTGATTCGAGTCACTGGCGCCCAGCCGCGGGCTGACCTGGTGCAGCACCTGGTCCAGGCCGGCTATCGGATCGAGTCGGTCGACGGACGCCGCCAGCTCGAGGAAGTATTCATGGGTTTGGTCGGTCCGCCGGCCGGGGAAGAGCAGGGCACCGATGTCTGAACACTTATCCGCTGAGCCCCGGCCGGCCGGCTACCGGCCGCGGCACGCGCGCAGGCCCGCCGATCAACCGCGCGCCGCCCGACCGAGAAGCAGCAGCCGCGCCCTGCCGCTGCCCGCCGAGATCGGACGCCAGCTCAAGCGGCGGCGGACCCAGGGCATCTTCATCGTCGTCATCCTGCTCCCGCTGATCTTGATTGGCGCTTTCGCGCTCGGTAACGATGACGCCGATCCCGGACCGCGCGGTTTCGTCGACCTGGCGCAGGAGAGCGGCGCCAACCTGGTGGTGTTTGCGCTCTTCGCGTCGACGAGCTTCCTACTCATCGTCATCGTGGCCCTGTTCGCCGGTGACACCGTCCCCTCCGAGGCAAGCTGGTCCAGCCTGCGCTACCTGCTCGCGGCGCCGGTTCGCCGCGAACGGCTGCTCCGGCAGAAGCTGATCGTGGCTGGCATCTTCTCGGTGGTGGCCCTGGTGTTGCTGCCGGCGTGGACGCTGCTGGTGGGCGGCCTTGCCTACGGCTGGGGGCCGTACGTGGGACCCACCGGGGACCAGATTGGCTGGCCAGAGTTCGGCTGGCGGCTGCTCATCATCACCGGCTACCTGCTTATCAGCTTGTTGGTGGTCGGTTCGTTCGCGTTCGCTCTGGGCGCCTGGACGGACGCTCCCTTGGCGGCGGTCGGTGGTGCAGTGCTGCTGATGATCTTGTCCGCCATCTTGGACTCGATCACGGCCTTGGGCGGGATCCGGCAGGGGCTGCCGGGACACTACGCGTACGCGTGGGCCGACGCGCTGGCCTCGACCATTGACTATTCCGACATGGTCACCGGGGCGCTGTGGTCGATCGGTTATGCCGTGGTGCTCATCTCGGCTGCCGTCTGGCATTTCCTGCGCAAGGACATCACCAGCTGATTGCCGCTGCCGGGATGAGCGGGTGTCATCGTGCAGCCGCCCTCACTATCGACCACCAGATTCAGCGAACAACGGCAATATCCGGCGTGTCGGGGTGTTGCTCACACCTGGTGGTCGATTGTGAGGTCATGCCCCGCGGCAACCGCAGCCGAAGATCAACCCCGGCGGAGGTGAGCGTCTATTCACCGACGCGAGTCGGGTCCAAGGTGGGTGCCGAAGAAGGCTTCGATCCGCTCCCACGCGTCGACGGCGGCTTCCGGATCAGGACCGACCCCGGCGGCCCGCATGATCGGGCGGAGGACCTTCGGGACGTTCTCCGCGTCGTTGAGGAAGCTGTGGCCGGCGGTTGGATAGACCTTCACATCATGAGGGATGTCCAGCCGTGTCAATGTCTCCTGGAGCCAGGGCACTTGCTTGGCCAGCATGGTGTCCCGAGCGCCGAAGCTGCCCACCATGGCGCAACTGCCGCGCAGGGCCTGATCGAGATCCTTCGGGATCATCCCGTAATTCACTGAACTGGCGTCGAACCCGTGGTTCCCGAGCAGCAGGGCGAACCCGCCGCCCATACAGAAGCCGATCACGCCAACCTTCCCAGTGCACCGTGGGTTGTACAGCAGCTGATGACGGCTGGCCTGGATGACTTCGAACGGTCGGCCCTGTCGAGCTCGCATAGCGCGAAAAGCTGTGATGATGCAGCCGAGCCACGACCCTTCGCCGAACAGATCGGGCGCCAGCACCACGTATCCCGCTTGGGCCAAACGGTCGGCCTGGCGGCGCAACACGTCGTCGATACCCAACGCCTCGTGCAACATCACCACACCGGGCCACGGACCCTCACCCACCGGGCGAGTGGACACGACCGTACGGCCATCAATGCGGATGTCTTCGGTCACGGTGTCCATGCCTTCACGTTAGCGGGCGGATGAACTGCGACCGATGCCGTCGCTGCCCGGCGCCGACTGCTGACTTGGCTCAGCAGGAGGATCTATGACCATGTCCAGGTGCCCGACAAGCGACCTGATCTGCCCGGCGAGCGCGCTATGCGCGCAGCTGCTCGGCACCGAGCCGACGGGATCTAGGCGGTAACTGAGCCCCGCGTAATCTTTGGGCAGTCCGACGACCGTCTCGGACCGGCCGCGGACGCCAGTTCGCTTCGGCAGGGTGAACTCTGGCAGAATGCCATGCGCGTCTGTGCCGTGTGCTGCCCTCTGATCATCACCGGCTGCAGATCCATCCGAGGTCATCGAATCATGTGTTCCCCACCTGGCTCGAAGAGCTCACTCGCATCGTGGCTGGGCTCATCCCAGACATCGACCAAAAATCAGGAGTGACCACAAACGTGGCTGTCAAGATTCGACTGAAGCGGCTGGGCAAGATCCGGTCGCCGCATTACCGCATCGTCGTAGCCGATTCCCGCACCAAGCGTGACGGCCGGGCGATCGAAGAGATCGGCAAGTACCACCCCAAGAACGATCCATCCGTGATCGAGGTCGATTCCGAGCGCGCGCAGTACTGGCTTTCAGTCGGCGCCCAGCCCACCGAGGCTGTGGTGGCGCTGTTCAAACGGACCGGTGACTGGCAGTCCTTCTCGGGCGACACGTCTCCTTCCGGCGTAGAGCCGCAGAAGGAGCGGAAGAACAAGATGGACGCCTTTAACGCTGCACTGGCTGCCTCAGCTGAGGAGCCCAAGTCGGGCGCTATCTCCCGCCGGGCTCCCAAGGAGTCCACAGTGGAAGGCTCTCCGGCCGAGGCGCAGGCGGCGGCCGACGCTGGCGTCGCTGACGCCCAGGTTGCCGCCGCCCCGAGTGCCGCCGCCCCGAGCGCCGAGGCCCCGAGCGCCGACGTTCAGGGTGCCGACGCGCCGAGTGCCGACGTTCAGGGTGCCGACGCGCCGAGTGCCGACGCTGGCGTCGCTGACGCGGCGAGTGCCAGCGTTCAAGGTGCCAGCGTTCAGGGTGCCGGCGTTGAAGGTGCTGACGCGCCGAGTGCCGACGCGTCGACCACCGAGAACTGATCGTGCTCGCCGACGCATTGGAGCACCTGGTCCGTGGCATCGTCTTGAACCCTGACGATGTCTCGGTCAAGGACAAGGAACTCCGTCGGGGCCGGATGCTCGAGGTGCGTGTCAATCCCGACGACATCGGCAAGGTGATCGGTCGCTCCGGTCGGACCGCCACCGCCTTGCGTACGGTCGTCGGCGCGCTGGCTGGTCGTGAGCAGATCCGCATCGACTTCGTCGACGTCGACAAGGATCCGCGGCGCACCAGTTCCGGCGACCGACGCCGCTGAGATCAACGTGCAAGCCCTGATCTCCCACCGTGGAGATCAGGGCTTTTGGCATGGGTAGGTAAGGAAACATGGACGAGAACACGGTCGAGGTGGTCGTTGGCGTGATCGGACGCGCTCACGGCATTCGCGGTGATGTGACGATCGACGTGCGCACCGATGAGCCCGAGCGCCGATTCGCGCCCGGCCAGGTGCTGCGGGACGAAAAGAGCTCCCGCGCGTTTACGGTGCTGTCGGCCCGCCAACATTCCGGCCGGTTGCTGGTCACCTTTGACGGGTTTGCTGACCGTAGCGCCGTGGAGGCCGTCCGCGGGGTCCGGCTGGTGGTGGCGGTCGATGCCGACGAGTCGCCGGCCGAGCCGGACGAGTTCTACGACCGTCAACTGGTCGGTCTCACCGTGCACGCCGCCGACGACCGCGCCGTCGGCACGGTGTCGGCGGTCATCCATCTGCCGATCCAGGACCTGCTCGAGCTGAACACCGACGAGGGTCTGCGCCTGGTTCCGTTCGTCACCGCCCTGGTGCCGGAGGTCGATCTGACCGCCGGACTAGTACGGCTGGCCGATGTGCCGGGGCTCCTGAGCGACGAGGACGACGCCTGATGGGAGCCGGCTGCTGATGCGGATCGACGTCGTGTCGATCTTTCCTGACTACCTGGAGCCGCTGCGGCTGTCGCTAGTCGGCAAGGCCATCGAGTCGGGCAGGGTACAGATCGGCGTTCATGATCTACGGAGTTGGACCCGCGACCGGCACCGGACGGTGGACGACACTCCGTACGGTGGTGGGGCCGGCATGGTGATGAAGCCGGATGCCTGGGGGGAGGCACTGGACGCGTTGGCCACCGCCGACACCCGACTGATGATGCTGACACCATCGGGTCGTCGGTTCACGCAGCGCATCGCCGACGAGCTGGCGGCCGAGGAGCACCTGATTTTGGCGTCCGGCCGCTACGAGGGCATCGACGCCCGGGTGGTTGAGTACGCCCGCACCCGGATGCGCGTGGACGAGATCAGCATCGGCGACTACGTCCTGAACGGGGGCGAGGCAGCGGCCCTGGTCGTCATCGAGGCGGTGGTCCGGCTCATCCCGGGCGTCATCGGTAATCCGGCGTCGCTGGCCGAGGAGTCGCATTCCGCTGGTCAGGAAGGGTTGCTGGAGTACCCGGTGTACACCAAGCCGCCGACATGGCGCGGACTCGACGTGCCGGAGATCTTGTTCTCTGGTCACCACAATGAGATTGCCCGCTGGCGTCGCCGCCAAGCCCTGGATCGCACCTGGCAACGGCGCCCCGACCTGTTACCGGCGGTCCCGGGCGCACCCGTGATCACCGAGGCAGTAGCCGGCGACGCCGGTGAGATTTGGACGGTGCAACAGGCGGCGTTCTTGAGCGAGGGCCGCCTCAACGGCTCGTACGACTTGCCCCCGCTCACCCAGACCTTGGCTGAGCTGGAGGCGTCGCTGAGCCAGGGACTCGTGCTGGTCGCCCGCCGTAAGGGCCGCCTGATCGGCTCGGTACGGGCCGAGGTGTCGTCCAATGGATTCTGGTTCATCGGTCGGCTGATGGTCGCGCCCGACCTGCAGCGCCAGGGAATCGGTCGGCAGCTGATGGACGCGATCGAAGCCCGCACTCCACCGCACGCCCTCGGGTGCCAACTGTGCACCGGCGGCCTCAGTGTCCGCAACCTTGCGTTCTATCGGCGCCGTGGCTACGTCGAGGTGCAGCGGAGCACCAACCCGGCTGGGGTGGCGGTGGTCGTGATGGAGAGGCCGCTGAGCCGCTAGCCCACTTTGACTGCAATGCGGTCACTCCCCGCGAGCTCCGTCGATGGCCTCCCGCAGCAGGTCGGCGTGCCCGTTGTGCCGGGCGTACTCCTCGACCACGTGCATCATCACCCAACGCACCGTCCGGGGACGTCCGGTCGTTCCCCGACTCAGCTCGTCCGGTCGAGCGAAGCTGTCGTACACCTCCTCCGACCGCGCGACCGCCGCCTGGTAGGCCGAGCGGACAGCGCTCACCGAAGCCGACGCCAGGTCGTCGAAGTCACCATCGGGTGAGGCGTCGGAGTAGTAGAGCGGCGGGACGTCCGCACCCATCAGGTGCCGCGCAAACCAGTTGCGCTCAACCTCCGTGAGATGGCGCATCAGTCCTAGCAGCGACATCGACGACGGTGGAACAACCCGCAGCGCCAGTTGCTCGTCGGTCAGTCCGTGACACTTGAGCAGGAAGGTGGCGCGCTGGTACCCGACCCAGGCTGCCAAGCTGCGGCGCTCGTCGGCTAGGAGATCGGGGTCGTTCCGCGGAATTTCGGGCACGGCTTCCATCGTGGGGCTGGTCATGGATGCAGCCTAAGCAGCGGTACTGACACCTCGGTGGGTGATGTCGCTGACACTCCCGTTCCGGAGTGGCGAAAAACACCAGTAAGTCCAGTGGCCTTATTGGGTTTAGGGGTTCTGGGGGTTCTAGGGTGGGGCTTGTGGCGATAACTTCCCTGACCCCGGCGCAGAAAGCCGTCCGGTCGACAGTGGCGCTGAAGGCGCTGATGGCGGTCAGTGGTTTGATCATGATCGGTTACCTGTTGGCGCATATGTACGGCAATCTCAAGTTGTTTGCGGGCAAAGTGGCCTTCGACGACTACGCGGAGCATCTGCGCGAGATCGGGGAGCCGGTTCTTCCGCACACCGGCCTGCTGTGGATCATTCGGGTCGTGTTGTTGGTCAGCGTGGTGGCTCACGCCTACTCCGCCATCCTGCTCTGGCGCCGGGCTCATCGGGCTCGGGGTGGCTCCAAGCGGTACTACAGCAAGCAGAACAAGACCGGGGTGCAGCGGACGTACGCCTCCTTCACGCTGCGCTGGGGTGGTGTGATCATCTTGGTGTTCGTGATATACCACCTGCTCCACTTCACCGCAAACGTGATCGCCCCGGGTGGCGCCTCGGACAGCCCCTTCGACCGGGTGGTGAATGGCTTCAGCATCTGGTGGGTGGTGCTGTCGTACACGATCGCCATGGTCGCCGTCGGCTTCCACCTCCGGCACGGCATGTGGTCCGCCCTCACCACACTGGGAGCTAATACCAGCGCACTGGCCCGCAAGCGCCTCAACGTATTGGCTCACCTGGTCGCCGGTGTGATCACCGTCGGCTTCCTGCTCCCCCCGTACTGCATCCTCCTGGGACTGGTGAACTAGATGAGCGACGACGTCATGATCGGTTCGATGGATTCCGACTCGGTCTATGTCGACGGTCCCGACATCCACGACACCAAGGCCCCCGACGGCCCCATCGAGACTCGCTGGGACCGGCGGCGCTTCTCCGCGAAGCTGGTCAACCCCGCCAACCGACGCAAGCTCTCGGTGATCATCGTCGGCACCGGCCTGGCGGGAGCCTCCGCGGCGGCGACGCTTGGCGAAGCCGGGTACCGGGTGAAGAGTTTCTGCTATCAGGACTCACCCCGGCGGGCCCACTCCATCGCCGCCCAGGGCGGCATCAACGCCGCCAAAAACTACCGCAACGACGGCGACTCGATCTACCGGTTGTTCTACGACACGGTGAAGGGCGGCGACTTCCGCGCCCGGGAGTCCAACGTCTATCGGCTGGCCCAGACCAGCGTCGAGATCATCGACCAGTGCGTAGCCCAAGGAGTCCCGTTCGCCCGGGAGTACGGCGGCCTGCTGGATAACCGGTCCTTCGGTGGCGTCCAGGTGTCCCGCACCTTCTATGCGCGCGGCCAGACCGGTCAGCAACTGCTGATCGGGGCCTACCAGGCACTGGAGCGGCAGATCGCCGCGAAGACCGTCGAGATGAACACCCGGCACGAGATGCTCGAGCTCATCGTGGTCGACGGCTCGGCGCGCGGCGTCGTGGTGCGTGACATGGTCACCGGTGAGATCGAGACCCACTTCGCCGACGCCGTGGTGCTCGCGACCGGCGGCTACGGCAACGTTTTCTTCCTGTCCACCAACGCCATGGGCTGCAATGTCACCGCGACCTGGCGGGCCCACCGCAAGGGCGCGCTGTTCGCCAACCCCTGCTATACCCAGATCCATCCCACCTGCATCCCGGTGAGCGGGGAGTACCAGTCCAAGTTGACCCTGATGAGTGAGTCGCTCCGGAACGACGGGCGGATCTGGGTGCCCAAGAGTGGGGAGGACAAGCGCGATCCCCGCGAGATCGGTGAGGACGAGCGCGACTACTACCTAGAGCGCATCTATCCCGCCTTCGGCAACCTGGTGCCGCGCGACATCGCGTCCCGAGCCGCCAAGAACGTCTGCGACGAAGGCCGCGGAGTCGGGCCGGGCGGTCTCGGGGTCTACCTCGACTTCGACGACGCCATCCAGCGTCTGGGCCAGGACGGGATCGAAGCGAAGTACGACAACCTGTTCGACATGTACGCCCAGATCACCGGCGAGAACCCGTACCAGACGCCGATGCGGATTTATCCCGCGGTGCACTACACGATGGGCGGTCTCTGGGTCGACTACGACTTGGAGAGCACGATTCCCGGGCTGTTCGTCACCGGTGAGGCCAACTTCTCCGATCACGGTGCCAACCGCCTCGGTGCCAGCGCGCTGATGCAGGGCCTAGCCGACGGCTATTTCGTGCTGCCGAACACGATCGCCAACTATCTGGCTGACGGCCCCTTCGCGAAGGTCGACGCGTCGCACCCGGCCGCGGTGGAGGCCGTCGTTTCGGTCCACCACCGGATCCAGAAGTTCTTGAGCATCAACGGCACCCGTACGGTCGACTCCTTCCACAAAGAGCTCGGTCACATCATGTGGGACTACTGCGGCATGGAGCGGACCGAGGAAGGTCTGCGCAAGGCCATCGGGCGGATCCGTGAGCTCAAGCAGGAGTTCTGGAGCGACGTCAAGGTGCTGGGCACCAATGACGAGCTCAACCAAGCTCTCGAGCGGGCGGGCCGGGTGGCCGACTTCTTCGAGCTTGGCGAGCTGATGTGCATCGACGCCCTGCAACGCCGCGAGTCCTGCGGTGGTCACTTCCGGGCCGAGAGCCAGACTGAGGACGGCGAGGCCTTGCGGCACGACGACGAGTTCGCTTACGTCTCGGCTTGGGCATTCGCCGGTGAGAACGGCAAACCAGTGTTACACAAGGAGCCGCTGGTGTACGAGTACGTCGAGATGAAGCAGCGGTCCTACAAGTGAGGCCCGGCGGCGCTACTGATCGAGAGGTCCTACCGGTGACGAAGGGTCAATCTAGATGAACATCACTCTACGGGTCTGGCGGCAGCCCAATGGCGTCGCCGAGGGACGCATGGTCACGTACGAGGTGGAAGGCGTCTCCGAGCACATGTCCTTCCTCGAGATGCTTGACGTCCTCAACGAGCGTCTCACCCTTGAAGGTGACGACCCGATTGCTTTCGACCATGACTGTCGCGAAGGTATCTGCGGCTCATGCGGCGTCGTGATCAACGGCGTGGCCCATGGCCCGCAGCAGACCACCACCTGCCAGCTGCACATGCGTTCCTTCGCCGATGGCGCGGTGATCGACGTGGAGCCGTGGCGCGCGGAGGGGTTCCCGGTGGTCAAGGACCTCATCGTCGACCGGTCCTCCTTTGACCGGATCATCCAGGCCGGCGGCTTCATCAGTGCCAATACCGGCTCGGCCCCGGAGGCCAACGCCGCTCCGGTGCCGCAGGGTGACGCGTTGCACGCCTTCGAGGCGGCCACCTGTATCGGCTGTGGCGCCTGTGTGGCTGCGTGTCCCAACGGGTCTGCCATGCTCTTCACCGCCGCCAAGATCACTCACCTGGGGCTGCTCCCGCAGGGTCAGCCGGAACGCGGCGCGCGGGTTCTCGGCATGGTGGGCCAGCACGACGCGGAGG
>JAABUN010005908.1_pt1 | contig 14612 bp, 11 predicted proteins | sample 5559311 | NCBI WGS metagenome assembly JAABUN01 (sample SAMN10711877, study PRJNA513370) | rock metagenome | isolation source: Antarctica rocks | place: Antarctica: Victoria Land, Siegfried Peak sud | reverse complement strand
GCAGGGGTTCGTCCGTCGTCCGAGGACGACGTCCACGAAAGCTGCCAGTTCCGACCGGTACGCTTCCTGGAAGCGCTCGGCGAAAGTCCGATGCGGCGTCCCGAACGAGAAGTCGGCCCCCGGTTCCGCCGAGCGCAGCGCGCTCTGCTCGTCGAGCCCGACCATCACGCTTCCCTGAGAGCCCTGGATCTCGAGCCGGACATCGTGGCCGGCCCCGTTGTAGCGGGTGGCGGCCACCGTACCCACCATGCCGTCATCGAACGTCACGACTGCAAGGGCGGTATCCACATCGCCCACCGCGCCGATGGCGGGGTCGCCGTTGTTGGAGCCCTTGGCGTACACCTCGACGATCTCCCGGCCGGTGATCCACCGCAGGATGTCGAAGTCGTGGACCGAGCAGTCCCGGAACAGCCCGCCGGAGCCGGCGAGGAACTCCACGGGTGGCGGAGTCATGTCACCGGTGACCGCCCGTACCGTGTGGATCCACCCCAGCTCGCCGGCCTCGAAGGCACGCTTCGCCTCGAGATACCCGGCGTCGAACCGGCGCTGGTGGCCGATCTGCACGGTACCGCCCTTCTGCCGGATGTAGTTCAGGACCGGGAGCGAGTCTTCGACGTTCATCGCGACCGGCTTCTCGCAGAAGACGGGGATACCGGCGTCCACCCCGGCCATGATCAGACCAGGGTGCGTCGCGGTGCCGGTGGCGATGACCAGCCCGTCGATACCGGAGGCGATCAGCTCCTCGACCGAGGGCAGGAACTCCGCCCCGAGGCCGGCGGCCACGGAGCGGGCGTGGTCCTGGGCCACGTCCGTCAGCTTGAGCCGAATGCGAGTCCTCTCAGGGTTCGGCGTCTCGTCGAGCCCTGAGATGGTGGCAGCGTGCATCGCACCGATACGGCCGACACCGACCAGGCCTAGGGTTACGTCTCTCACGATGGTCCTTTGCGATTGGAGGTGGGCTCGGGTGGTGGAGTGCGCTCCGACTCGCTGACGGCAGTGACCGTTCGGACCGCGCCGCGGGCCTGCGGTCGTGAGCGATGAGGACCTCAGTCCGGCAGGGCGGTGCTGCTGTGGGCCACTTCGGACTCGACTTCCCGGACGACGTCGGGGTGGTGCCCCACTTCCGCGAGTTCGTGGACGAGCTCCTGCAGTTCTGCGCCACCGGCCATCAACCCGATGAGTTCGTCGAGCTTGATGTCCTTCTTGTCGTGGTAGCCGATGCTCTTGCCGCGCTTGAGGATCAGGAACCGGTCCCCTACCGGGAAGGCGTGGTGCGGATTGTGGGTGATGAAGATGACACCCAGGCCACGGTCGCGTGCCTGCAGGATGTAGCGCAGGACCACCCCCGATTGCTTGACTCCCAGCGCTGCTGTCGGCTCATCCAGGATCAGCGCCTTGGCGCCGAAGTACACGGCACGCGCGATGGCCACGCACTGCCGCTCACCTCCGGAGAGCTGACCGATCGGCTGGTCGACGTCGCGCAGGTCGATGCCCATGTCCGCCAGTTCCTTCTTGGTGACCGACTTCATCCGCTTGACATCCATCCGCTCGAACGGACCCTTCCCGACGGTCAGTTCCGAACCTAGGAAGAAGTTGCGCCAGATGGGCATGAGCGGCACGACCGCCAGATCCTGATAGACCGACGCGATGCCGGCATCCAGCGCCTCCCGGGGGCTGCTGAGCTTGCGATCCTGGCCCATGATCTTGAAGGTGCCCTCGTCGTGCTGGTGGAGCCCCGCGATGATCTTGATCAGCGTCGACTTACCGGCACCGTTGTCTCCGAGAACACAGGTCACGCGCCCGTTGTCCACTGCCATGGTGACGTCACTCAGGGCGATAATGTTGCCGTAGTGCTTGCCCACCCCGGCCAGCTCCAACAGGTGCACAGGCGTGTGGGTCAGCGGATCGTGTTCGTTCTGCAACAGGGTCTGCTGCTTGGTCTGTTCGGTGCTCATAGTGGGGCGGGCCTCTTCCTACTTCAGTTCGGCACGGCGTTTGACGATCAGGTTCACGATGGTCGCCAGCAGCAGCATCAGACCGAGGAAGAACTTGAACCAGTCCGGGTTCCACTCCGCGTAGACGATGCCCTTGTTGGCCATGCCGAAGATGAAGGCGCCGATGGCACCGCCGATCGCCGAGCCGTAGCCGCCCGTGAGCAGGCAGCCGCCGATGACTGCCGCGATGATGTACAGGAACTCATTGCCGATGCCTTCACCGGACTGAACCGCGTCGAAGGCGAAGAGATTGTGCATACCGAGCACCCAGCCGCAGAAACCGACACCCATGAACAGGCCGATCTTCGTGGCTCTGACGGGTACACCCACTGCGCGTGCCGCATTCGCATCCCCGCCGGCGGCGAAGATCCAGTTGCCGACCTTCGTGCGCAGCAGCAGCCAGGAGGCGGCAGCGACGAGGACGATCCAGATGAGGATCGGGCTCTTCAGGTCGACACCGCCGACGACGAGGGTGTTGGCGAAAACGGCCTGGGCTGACGAGTAACCGTCGATCGACGCGATCGACGGCGAAGCGACGCTTCCGCCGATCAGCCTGGTCAGTGCCAGATTCAGACCCGTCAGCATGAGGAACGTGGCCAGCGTGACGATGAAGCTCGGCAGTTTCGTCTTCATCAGGATCCACCCGTTGATGAAACCGATCGCGAGCGAGACGACCAGCGCCAGGCCGACACCCACCCAGACGTTGACCGAGAAGTACCAGCTGAACAGGGATGCCGTCAGGGCGGACGTGATCACCGCGACACCGGCGGAAAGATCGAACTCCCCACCGATCATCAGCAGTGCCACCCCCACCGCCATGATGCCGATGGTCGAGGAACCGTAGAGCACGGTGGCGAAGGAATTGGGTTGTAGGAAGACCGGGGCTGCGGCCGAGAAGAAGATGAAGAGCACGATGGCACCCACCAGGGCACCGACTTCCGGACGGCTCAACAGGTTCTGGGTCACGCTGCGTTTGCCGACACGTTCGTCCAGCGCGGCATCATGTACGAGAGTTGCCATGTGAATCTCCTAGTCTGGGCTGCTGCCGGGAGACGGTGAGCCTCCCGGCAGCGAGCTCATGGCGTCCTTAGCGGATGCCATCCTGTGCGAACTTCTGCACCTCTGTGGCGTTGGACTTGTCGACGATCGCCGGCCCGGTCAGGACCGTCTGTCCACCGCCGACCTTGAAGCCGCCCCGCGAGACCTGCCACAGAGCGTCGATGGAGTCGTACCCCTGCAGCCAGGGCTGCTGGTCCACGGTGAACAGGACCTTACCGTCGATGATCGTCTGGGCCAGCTCTCCGTTCAGGTCGAAGGAAGCGATCTTCACCTTGTCCTGCAGGTTCAGGGATTCCACGCCGTCGAGGATGGTCTGCGTGTACGGTGCCCCCAGACCGATGATGGCATCGGCGTCCGAGGTGGCCTGGAGTTTCGCGGTCACCGTCGAGGAGACCTGGGTCATGTCCGTGCCCGTGACGTAGAGGATCTCGCTACCCGGGACCTTCGACTTCACACCTGCACAGCGGGCCTCGAGGGAGACGTTGCCCTGCTCGTGGATCACGCAGATCGGGTGCTTGACGCCTTCTGACGCCAGTCTCTCACCCACTGCCGCGCCGGCGACACCTTCATCCGAACCGAAGTGGGTGAATGCTCCGAACTCCTTGAACACGTCTGCTCCGGCGTTGAGGCTGACGACCGGGATCCCTGCATCCTCTGCCTTCTTCAACACGTCCTTGAGTGCATCGGGCTTGGCCAGAGTGACGGCGATCCCATCGACATTCTGGTCGATGGCCTGCTGGATCAGCTGGGCCTGGCGTCCGCCCTCCGGATCCGAGGTGTACAACAGATTCACGTTGTCCTTGGCCGCTGCCTCTTCGGCACCCTTCCGGACGATGTCCCAGAACGTATCGCCGGGGCCGGCGTGGGTGATCATGGCGACCTTGATCTCCGGCGTGCTGGCAACCTGTCCGCTGCCGCCGGCGTCACCGGTCTCCGCGGCTCGTCCACCCTGGGAGGTGCATGCGCTCAAAGCCAACATCGGGACGACGGCGGAAACCAGCACCGCTTTACGCCAGAAGAACTTCTTCACGGTAAATCTCCTTCGATTCACGGGTTTGGTCGGAAGCTACGATGCTCCGATCCGTAGCCCCTCTGAAAAAGCATGGTGATCGTGTCGACAAAAGTCAATAGTTTGTCCTGACATTCGAATGTTTGGCCGATGCTGCACCCCAGCTCCGGTACCGCCGGCGAAGGAGCGCCGGCTGCTACCATCAGGGTGATTCCATGTCCTGACAAGCAGACATGGGTCTGAAGGTGCGGGGGCCGCAACAGCCGGAGTGCCCGCAGAGCGCGAGGGAGATCCTATTGGCCAACCGACTCAATTTCAGCATCGACCGGTCCTCCCCCGTGCCTCTCTATCACCAGATCGCTCAGGGCATCGAAGCCGCGATCCATAATGGTCTGCTGGCCCCCGGAAGCATGCTGGAGAACGAGATCGCTCTGGCGGCCCAGCTGAACCTCTCCCGCCCCACCATGCGTAAGGCGATGGACGAACTGGTCCGCGCCGGACTGCTGGTCCGTAAGAGGGGAGTCGGAACCCAGGTGATCTCCAGCCGGGTGAGCCGACCCCTGGAACTCTCCAGCCTCTTCGATGACCTCAGCCGCAGTGGCAGCAAACCCACCACCGAGGTCCTGGGCTTTTCGCACCTGGAAGCGGACGATGCCACGCGGGAGGCTCTGCACCTTGCCCCCGATGCGAAGGTGTACCACTTCACGAGACTTCGTAAGGTCGATGGAGAACCGTTGGCACTGATGGAGAACTGGGTCCGTGACGACATCACCGCCTTCGACGAGGACGCCCTCCGCGCAGAGGGCCTGTACAGCATCCTGCGCAGCGCCGGCGTGAACTTCCATCTGGCCCACCAGCGCATCGGCGCGCTGATCGCGAACGCGTACCAGGCGCCGCTGCTGGACACCGAGGCCGGCTCCGCCCTGGTCAGCATGGAACGCACTGCCGTCGACGACACGGGCCGAGTTGTGGAGCAGGGGCACCACGTATACCGGGGGGATTCCTACAGTTTTGAGATGACGCTGGTCCAGCGCTGACGACAGGGGCACACTGCAATGACTGATTGGGTATATCCGCTGGGGACAGCCTCCGACCGCGCGTGGGAGGTCTCGCTCGGCGCGTCCGATTCGTCCGCGAAGGTGGACGGCTGGACCCACACCGGGCTCAAGGTCGCAACCCTGACCGCCGGTGGGACCATCGGACTGCCCGCTGCCGCCGAAGAACGGATCGTCGTACCCCAGAGCGGTTCGTTCACCGTCACGGTCGACGGGACGGAGCATGCGCTGGCCGGGCGGGAATCGGTGTTCAGCGGTCCGACCGATGTCCTCTACACGGGCACGCACAGGGGCATGTCCATCAGCTCGGCAAAAGGCGGACGCGTCGCCATCGCCATCGCGCCTGCGAAGAACCACTACCCCACCAGGCTGATCTCCGCCGCCGACATCCCCGTCGAGCTCCGGGGCGCAGGCAACTGTTCCCGCCAGGTCCACAACTTCGGCACTCCTGCGGCCCTCGAGGCCGACAGGTTCATCGTCTGCGAAGTCCTCACCCCCAGCGGGAACTGGTCGTCCTATCCCCCTCATAAGCACGACGAGGAGAAGGACGGCGAGACGGCGCTGGAAGAGATCTACTATTTCGAGACGCGGGTCGCACCCGGTACGGCGACGGCGGGCCCTGCTGATGCGCTCGGCTATCAGCGCGTCTACGCCTCGGACAGCCGCCCTATCGACGTCGTAACGGAGGTCCGCACCGGCGACGTCGTCCTGGTGCCGTACGGCTGGCACGGGCCCGCGATGGCTGCTCCCGGCTACGACCTGTACTACCTGAACGTGATGGCAGGACCGGGCCCGGTGCGCGAGTGGCTGATCAGCGATGATCCGCATCATGGCTGGGTACGGCAGAGCTGGGAGGGCCAGGCCCTGGATCCGCGCCTGCCGTTCGCGAGCTGACCCCGGCGTTCTCGCTGTACGGCGGAAGCGGTCGGCACCGATGAACGGTGCCGGCGGCGGCCCGGAGGGCTGTATCGCGCTTCAGCTGTAGAGCGCCGGCTTCGGGTTGAGTCGGACGTCGACCTTCGCGCCCGATTCCTGCGCCTGGACGCCGGCTTCACAGCACGCCGCGGCGGCATAGCCGTCCCACGCGGAAGGACCACCGATCTCGCCGCGCGCCGCGGCGTCGACCCAGGCCTGAACCTGTACGTCGTACGCGGTACCGAAGCGCTCGATGAATCCGGGAGTGACCTCCCCGCCCCACAGCCCGGCACGGCGGACATACGGGCCACTGTCGCCGCCGATGGTCACGATGCCCTCCTCGAACGAGGCCTGCGTCGCCACCTCGTAGCCGAAACGGGCGTTCACGTAGATCTCGACGTCGACCAGGATCCCTGCTGAGGTCTCGAGCAGCACGTGCTGCGGATCGTGCTGGCCTTCAGGAGCATTCCTCGTCGCCTTGCCCAGCCGGACCTGCACGGAGACGATCTCCTCGCCCGTCAGGAAGCGTACGACGTCGAACTCGTGAACCACCGAGTCGTTGATCAGCATGGCGTTGGTGAAGCCGGGTGGAGTGTCCGGGTTGCGGTGGGCGCAGTGCAGCATCAACAGTTCGCCCAGTTCCTTGGTGCGCACCATGTCGCCGAGCTTCGCATACTCGGCGTCATAGCGGCGCATGAATCCGACCTGGATCCGCTTGCGGCTCAGCGTCTGTTCGGCCTCGACGATGCGCCATGCGGAGTCGACGTCCGGCGTGAGCGGCTTCTCGCACAGGATCGGCAGGTCCCGTTCGAGGGCCTGCAGCAGGACCTCCTCGTGCAGGAACCCCGGTGTGGCGATGAGGACGGCGTCGATGTCGCCGCGGTCGAATGCTTCGTCCGCACTGCCCAGGGCGACCGCGGAGGGTATGCCCTCGATGGCGGCCTGAGCTCGCGTCAGGTCGACGTCGACGACGGCCGCGACCTCCGCTCCGGAGATGCGGTGTTGGAGTCGCCTGACGTGGTCGGCGCCCATACGTCCTGCGCCGATGACGGCGACGCGCAGAGATTCAGACATCGATTCCTACTTTCGGGTGGTGGCAAGATCGGGCGTCGTCGAGCCGCAGCAGGACGATCGGCTCCGAATCCGAGTCGCGGATCTCACTCCGATCCGGCGCGAGGTCTAGCTGTTGGACGGGAAGTTGTAGGAGGCACCGGAGGCGTGGGTCGGTTCGGGCCAGCGTGAGGTGACCACCTTGCCGCGGGTGTAGAAGGAGACGCCTTCCGGGCCGTAAATGTGCTTGTCACCGAACAGGGAAGCCTTCCAGCCTCCGAAGGAGTAGTAGGCCACGGGGACGGGCAACGGCACGTTGATGCCGATCATGCCCACCGTGACGGAGCGCTGGAAGGTCCGAGCGTGCGCGCCCGAGGAGGTGAAGATGGCGGTGCCGTTGCCGTAGGGGTTGGCGTTGATGAGCTCGATGCCTGCTTCGAGATCCTCGACGCGGACGACGACGAGGACCGGGCCGAAGATCTCCTCGGTGTAGGCGGTCATCTCGGTCTTCACGTGATCCAGGACGGTGGGACCGACCCAGAAACCTCCTTCGTGACCCGGGACCACGAGGTCGCGGCCGTCGACCACCATGGCGGCACCGGCGGTCTCCGCCTCGGTGACGATCGTGACGATGCGTTCCTTTGAGGCCGGGGTGATCACGGGGCCCATCTCGGCGCCCGGAGCGGTGCCGTTGTCCACCTTGACGGCCAGGGCGCGCTCCTCCACCTTCTTGACGAGCAGGTCAGCCGCATCGGCGACGGCGACGGCCACGGAGATGGCCATGCAGCGCTCGCCTGCGGAACCGAAGGCTGCGGCAGCCAGGTGGTCAGCGGCGTTGTCGAGGTCGGCGTCGGGCATCACGATGGCGTGGTTCTTCGCGCCGCCGAGAGCCTGGACGCGCTTGCCGTGCTTCGTGGCGGTTTCGTGCACGTAGCGGGCGATCGGTGTGGAGCCGACGAAGGAGATGCCGTCCACGTCCGGGTGCGTCAGGAGTCCGTCGACGGTCTCCTTGTCGCCGTGCAGGACCTGGAAGACGCCGTCGGGTAGGCCTGCCTGCGTCCACAGTCGAGCCAGCAGCATGGAGGCCGAGGGGTCGCGTTCCGAGGGCTTGAGGATGAAGGCGTTGCCGGTGGCGATGGCCATCGGCGCCATCCACAGCGGGACCATGACCGGAAAGTTGAACGGGGTGATCCCGGCGACCACTCCGAGTGGCTCGCGGAAGGAGAAGACGTCGATGCCGGTGGAGGCCTGGTCCGAGTAGTCCCCCTTCAGCAGGGTCGGGATGCCGCAGGCGAACTCGATGACTTCCAGGCCGCGACCGATCTCACCCCTGGCATCGGACAGGACCTTGCCGTGCTCGGCTGTGATCAGTTCGGCGAGATCGTCGACGTGGGCGGCGACGAGCTCGCGGAAGCTGAACAGCACCGCGGTGCGCTTCGCCAGCGAGATGTCACCCCAGAGGTCGGCGGCGGCGCGGGCTGCGGCCACGGTCGACTCGACGTCGGCGCGGTCGGCCAGCCGCAGCTCACCCGTGACGGCACCGGTGGCGGGGTTGTACACCGGTTGGGTTCGGCTGCCGTGACCGGCAGTCTCGGCGCCGTTGATGAAATGCTTGATCGTGTGTTGCGTGGTCGTCGACATGGTCCTGATTCCTTGGTCCGTTGCTCGGGTCAGCCGAGCAGCTTGCGCTGGCGGTTCTTGTGGTCGACGTACGCCTGGTACGCCTGGCGGGTGGATTCGAGCTCGGAGACCTGGGAGACCGGGACGTCCCACCAGGATTCGGACTCCGGCGCGTCCAGCAGGGGGTCGGACTCGACATGGATCAGGATCGGCCCGCCCCGCTCGGGAGCTGCCTTCGCGTCTCGGACGGCCCGCTCGAGATCGGCGTCGACCCCTTCGCCCGGTTCGATCCGGATCACGTTCACGCCGAGCGACTGGGCGTTCAGTGCCAGATCCACCGAAAGGACCTCCCCCTCGTCGAAGCTGTGCCGCGCCTCGTCCAGCGTCCGGTAGCGGGTACCGAAACGCTGCGAACCGAGGGATTCGGACAGCGACCCGATGGAGGCGTAACCATGGTTCTGGATCAGGACCACGATCAGTTTGATCCGTTCGGCGACGGCGGTGACCAGTTCGGTGTGCATCATCAGGTAGGAGCCGTCGCCCACCATCACGACGACGTCCCGCTGCTGCCCGCCCCCCGCTGCTTCGGCCAGCGCCGCGCGTTTGACGCCGAGCCCGCCGGGAATCTCGTAGCCCATGCAGGAGTACGCGTATTCCACGTGGTACCCGAAGGGATCACGGACGCGCCACATCTTGTGCAGGTCCCCGGGTAGCGATCCGGCCGCGCAGACCACCACGTCCTCGGCAGCCATGGCACGAGCCGTCGCTCCGATGATCTCGTTCTGGGAGGGCAGCGGCGTGGCCCGAGCGTCGAAGACGTCGTCGACCGTGGCGTCCCAGCGTTTTTTCTCTGCAGCGATCCGTTCCTCCAGATCCGCGCCGATCCGGTAGCCGTCGAGGACCTGATTCAACCTGAGGAGCGCCTTGCCTGCGTCCGCGACGATGGGAAGCGCCGTGCCGTGCTTGTAGGCGTCGATCGGGGCGACGTTGATGTTGATGAACACCACGTCCGGGTTCTGGAACGCGCTCCGCGAGGCCGTGGTGAAGTCCTCGTAACGTGTACCGATCCCGATGACGAGGTCCGCCTGCGCCGCGATGGCATTGGCCGCCGTCGTGCCGGTGGAGCCCACAGCACCGAGCGAGAACGGGTGGTCCCAGGGCAGGACGCCGACTCCGGCCTGGGTGTTGCCTACCGGGATGCCGGTAAGTTCCACGAACCTGGCCAGGGCGTCGTGTGCGCAGGCGTACAGCACGCCTCCACCGGCGATGATGAGTGGGCATTTCGCCGCGCGGATGAGATCCGCGGCCCGGCGGATGTCCGCGTCATCGGCGTCGGGACGGCGGATGCGCCACTCGCGTTCGGCGAGGAACTCCTCCGGCACGTCGAGAGCCTCGGCCTGGACGTCCTGTGGCAGAGAGATGGTCACCGCGCCTGTCTCGGCGGGGTCGGTCAGGACGCGCAGTCCGTGGTGGAACGCGGAGAACAGCTGCTCGGGCCGGGAGACCCGGTCGAAGAATTTCGACAACGGCCGGAAGGCGTCATTGACGCTGAGGTCGTACGCGTGGGGTTGTTCCAGTTGTTGCAGCACGGGATCCGCGACGCGTGTGGCGAAGGTGTCGCTGGGGAGCAGCAGCACCGGCAGTCGATTCGTGGTGGCCAGCGCCGCGCCGGTCAGCATATTGGAGGAACCGGGACCGATCGAGGTGCTGATCGCAAAGGTCTGGCGGCGCCGGGTGTGGCGGGCGTAACCGACGGCCTGATGCACCTGGGCCTGTTCGTTCCGGCCCTGGTAGTAGGGCATGATCCGCGGATCGGTTTGCTGGTACTGCTTCAGAGCCTGGCCCACGCCGGCCACATTGCCGTGACCGAAGATCCCGAAGGTGCCGGGGATCAGCCGCTCCCGGTAGTCCTGGCCGCCGACGGTGTCGACGGTGTACTGCTGGGAAAGAAAGCGCACCACGGCCTGGGCCACTGTCATTCGCTGTGCTGCCATGGCTAGTCCTGCGCTTTCGGGGTCGTGGACGTGGTCCTCGGAGGAGTGCCGAGCAGCGAGGCCGCGGTGGCGACGGCGGCCTCGACGTCGCCGTCCCTGGGGTATAGAAGTGTCCGCCCGACGGTGAGCCCGCGGACGCCCGGCAGGGCGAGGGCAGCCTCCCAGCTCGAGAAGATCTCGTCCGGGGCCCCGTCCGGGTCACCCCCCAGCAGCACGGTGGGCATGGTGGTCGCTGCCATGACGCGGTCCATCTCGGGTACCACCGGGAGCTTGAGCCACGTGTAGGCGCTGGTGGAGCCCAGTGCAGAGGCGATAGCCACGGATTTGATCACCGCATCGGCGCTCAGGTCATTGCGGATCCGTCCGTCGTCCCAGAGGGAGAGGAAGGGCTCCACCATGGCCACCAGCCCGCGTTCGGCCAGACTGTCGATGGCCCTGGCCGTCGCTTCGAGCGTCGAGACGGTGGCCGGATCACCCAGGCAGATCCGGGTGAGCATCTTGCCGCCGGTTGCCCCGAGCCGTTCCAGTGCGGCCGCGGTGTGGCCGGTGAACCGGTCGTCGATCTCATTGACGGATCCGGCCAGTCCGCCCCGGTTCATCGAACCGAAGACGAGTTTGCCGTCCAGCGCACCGAGTAGCAGCAGGTCGTCCAGGATGTCCGGGGACGCCAGAACCCCGTCCACCACCGGATTGGCCAGGGCGATCTGCAGGCGATCGAGCAGATCGCGGCGGTCCGCCATGGCGTGTTCCAGCTGACCGACGGACAGGGCTCCGCGCGCAGGATGATCTGCGGCGACGATGAAGTTCTGCCGGTCGGCCCGCAGACCTGAATGCGGAACGCGGGCCTTCGCGGCCTCGAGGACCGCCTCCGGTCGCTCGAGCCGGAGGGCGCTCAGGTGCTCGTAGCGCCGGGGATCCGCGAGTGCGAGCGCTCTCTGGGTGTCAGTCATGGGGTACCTGCCGTCCACGCTCCGCCAAGAGACTTTTCACTTCTTCGGGTGTGGGCATGGCATCGGCGCAGGACAGCCGAGAGGCGACGATCGCGCCGGCGGCGTTGGCGTAATCCAGTACCTGCTGGAGCGGCCAGCGCGCGAGCAGTCCATGGCAGAACGCCCCGCCGAAGGAATCACCGGCCCCCAGCCCGTTGACCGTCTCCACCGGAAACGGCGCTGATACCACGCGCTCCGAACGGGTGGCGGCCATGACGCCGTCTGGCCCTAGCTTCACGACCGCGATCTCCACACCGGCCGCCAACAGGCGGTCGGCCTGCTCGTCGGGTGTTCCGTCACCGACAGCGACCGCGCACTCCTGGTCGTTGCCGATCGCGACGGTGACCTGCGGGAGGATCTTCGCCACCTGTGCGCGGGCTTCGTCCTCGGAGTCCCAGAACATCGGGCGGTAGTCGAGGTCCAGGATCGTGAACTGTCCTTCAACCAGGGAGGCCCGGGGGCGTGCCTCATGCGCGGCCAGGTGGGCACCACGGCTTGGCTCCTGGCACAGGCCCGTGACGGTGGACCAGAAGATGCGCGCCCCGCGGATCGCGTCGAGATCGAGGTCTTCCGCGGCTATCTGCAGATCCGGGGCGGTGGGCGTCCGGTAGAAGTAGAGGGGGAACTCGTCCGGTGGCTTGATGGCGCAGAACGTCACCGGCGTCGGCCACACCGGGACGGATGAGACGAACTGGTCGTCGACCGTGAACTTCCGCAGTTCACTGTGCAGATAGGCACCGAAGGGGTCCTCCCCCGTGCGGGTGATGACGGCGGTGCGCCGACCATGCCGAGCGGCGGCGACGGCGACATTCGACGGAGAACCGCCCAGATACTTGCCGAAGCTCGTCACGTCCTCCAGGTCCACTCCGATGTCGTTCGGGTAGATGTCGACGCTGATACGCCCGATGGTGAGGACGTCATGTGCCTTGATCATCGTTGACCTTTCTGTCGAGACCCTGGTCGAGGTTCAGCATTCGCCCTGCCGGACGTGATGTCGCCCACGAGTGCAACTGTGCACTACCTGTATATGTTCAGTCAAAGATTTGTACTGACATTCTAACAAGCCTGATAAGCGAAGCGACAGTCGGCCCGTATACCGGGAACAACGGGGACGGAGAGGTACAGGCAGAGGGTGGCCTATCTCGGAGACGAATCTCTACCGCGTGAAGGACGAGCGCTACGACACCCGGTCGCGGGCAGGCGCGACGGCGAAGTCCTCGATGGCCGAAGGCCACAGGTGCTCGGCCTTCCACCCCATCTCGGCGCTGATGCGTTCCGAAGAAGCAGTGATATGGCGTACATCGCCCAAGCGGTACTCGCCCGTGATCTCCGGGACCGGGCCCTTCATGGCGCGTGCGAGGACCGCCGCGAACTCTCCGATGGTGTGGACCGTCCCACTGCCCACGTTGAAGGCCCTGGACGATCCCGGCGCCTGGCCCTCGAGCCACGTGGTCGCGGAAAGATTCGCCGAAGCTATGTCCCGGACGTCGACGAAGTCCCGGCGTTGTGCGCCGTCCTCGAACACCCGGGGAGCACGTCCTTGGGCCAGGCTGGACCTGAACAGGGAGGCGACACCGGCATATGGAGTGCCATCCGGCATGCGGTCGCCGAAGACGTTGTGGTAGCGGAGGGCCGCGACGCGCCCGCCCGTGGAGCGCGCCCAGGATCGCGCGAGATGCTCCTGGGCAAGTTTGCTCACGGCATACACGTTCCGCGGGTCAGGGGCGTTGTCCTCGCCGATCAGGACGGGCTCGAGAGTCTGGCCTGCAGGACCGACCGGGTCGAACCTCCCGGCCTGCAGGTCCTCGATCCTCCGCTCAGGGGGTTGCATGACCGTGTCGTCAGCACGGTAGAGGCCTTCGCCGTAGACCACCATCGACGAAGCCAGCACCAGTCGGGTGTTCCCGGCGTCCGCCATCGCCGATAGCAATCGTGCTGTCACACCCACGTTGGACTCGACGTAGTCGGGCGCATCACCGAAGCTCACGCCCAGTCCCACCTTCGCCGCCTGGTGGCAGACCACGTCCACACCGGCCAGGAGGTCGGGCGCCAGGTCCCCGGCGTCCCCGACCACCAGATCGACCTCGCTCGTCAGCGAGGAGAACCATGCAGGCACCGACGTCGTGGCGTGGACGTCGAGACGCAGTGAATCGACGGCTGTGACCCGCCAGCCCCTGGCCAGGGCGCCCTCGACGATGTGCGACCCGATGAATCCGAGTGCGCCGGTGACAAGGAGGTGCGTCATGCTGCGCCCCCGGTCGTCACCCGCGCGGCAAGGACGCGCGCGACGGCGGCCGGGAGGATGAGTTCGGGCGCTCGATAGGCCTCGGGAACGGCAGTGACGATCGCCTCGATCGCCGCCCTGATCCGCGGGGCACCCTTCCGCATTCTTTCCAGCACCATCCCGGCGTCGGCGGCGTCGACCGTGTCCCCGGACTCCGTACCCGTATCGGTGTCGGTGACGAACGACAGCGTGACCAGACCGACGTTGAGTTCAGCGGCCAGCACGGCCTCCGGGTACTGTGTCATGTTGACGATATCGGCGCCCGCCACCCTGAACCACCGTGCCTCGGCCTTGGTCGAGAATCGGGGCCCCTGGATCACCACCGTCGTTCCTTCTGGGAGAACGGTCTCCCCCATCGCACGCAGGGCTTCCGAGGCGACCGATCTCAAGGTCGGATCGAAGGGCTCCGCGGCCGCCAGATGCTGCACGTCGGCGTCGTCGTAGAACGTGTCCGGCCGTCCGTGCGTGCGGTCGATCAACTGATCGGGCAGGACGAAGGAGCCCGGCGTCGCCCGTGCGGACAATCCACCGACCGCCGACGACGTGACGATCGCGTTCACGCCCAGGCTTGCGAGTGCCCAGATGTTCGCCCGGTACGGGATGCGGTGCGGAGGCAGCGAATGATCCGCACCATGGCGCGCGA
>JAABUN010005907.1_pt1 | contig 14613 bp, 13 predicted proteins | sample 5559311 | NCBI WGS metagenome assembly JAABUN01 (sample SAMN10711877, study PRJNA513370) | rock metagenome | isolation source: Antarctica rocks | place: Antarctica: Victoria Land, Siegfried Peak sud | reverse complement strand
CGATGTCTGGCTAGGCGCCGTGACCTTGCCACGGCATCGTGGCGTGGCGGCGGGCGGCGTGGCGGCGGTCAGGACGCCAGCGCGTGGACCCTGCCGAGCGCGCCGGCCGGCCGGCCTTGCCGCCGCAGGGTTGCGTCCAGCCCGAGGCTCCGCCCGGCGCCGTAGACCACGAACTGGCCCAGGGCGATGACCATGAACATGAACAGCCAGGGCCACTCGGCCGGAAGATGGTAGAGCCCGAGCCATAATTGCAACGCGAACACAATACCGACCATGCTTGAGGCGCGGACCGCGAGGCCGAGGATCAGGCTGATGCCGAGCGACAATTCGGTTACGAATGTCGCCGCCTGCAGCAGCGGGAGGTTGGGCAGCAGCAGGTCGCGCACGATCGCCCGGTGCGCCTCGAAGGCGGCGTTCTCGACGATCTGCTCGGTCCAGGACTGGAAGCCGCCGGAGATCGGCAGCGGCAGCTTCCACAGCGATCCCTGGAACCACATGCAGCCCATCAGCACGCGGAACAGCCAGATCCAGAGGTTGCCCGCACTGCGCTGCGCCGGGTCGCGCCGCCAGTTGCCCAGGGCGATCCGGACGCTGGCCCCCAGCACGCCGAGGAACAGCGCCACCAGCAGCCAGCGCCAGGCGCCGAGCGCGAGCTGGTCGGGCTGCCGGCCGATCAGGAACAGCCAGGTGTCGGTGAAGGGGTCGGTGCGCATCGCGTGCAGGCTCCTCGGCGAGGGTGGGCGCGGCCTCAGCCCGCGGTGAAGGCGCGGGCGGCGGCGGCGGCAACCCGCAGCGCATCCGCGGTGCCGTCGGCCTCGCCCTTCTCGAAGTCGCCTTCGCCCTGGCCCATGCTGTTGGTGACATGGGCGAAGCACACGACGGCGTGGCCACGCGCCACGGCGAAGGCATGGAGCGCGGCGGCCTCCATCTCGACCGCGAGGCAGCCCGCGGCGCGTGCCGCCTCGATCGCGGCGGCCGTTTCGCGGTACGGCGCGTCGGTGGTCCAGGTCGCGCCGCGGCGCAGCGGCAGGCCCGGCGTCTCGGCGCGAAGCCGGGCCTCGATGCGGTCGAGCAGCGCCGGGTCGGGCGCCTCGGCGAACAATCCGGGCGGCCGGTAGTGGTGGCTGGTGCCCTCGTCGCGCAGCGCGCGCTCGATCAGGACGAAGTGCGGCGCGGCGGGAAGGTCCGTGGCGATGCGCCCGGCGGAGGTGATGCTGAGCAGCAGGCGGCACCCCGAGGCGAAGAGCTGCTCGGCGACCAGCACGGCGAAGGGGGCGCCGACAGCGCAGCCGATTGCGCCGATGGGACCAACGGCGCCGGGCAGCTCGAAGGTGACCAGCTCCGTGTGGTAGCAGGCCCAGCCGCGGTGCGGCGCCGCGCTGCCGCTGCGGCGCTGGTGGCGGATGATGTCGCCGTCGGGATCGAGCAGGCAGATCGCGGGCACCGCCGCCTCCCGAAGGCCGCGCTGGCGCCGTGCCTCGCGCAGCAGCGCTTCGGGCCGGAACACCGATGGCGCCGCGTGCTGCTTGCCGGCGAGCAACGGGGAGGACACGGGCTGGATCGGCGATCGGTGACTCATCGGCCCTCACGGATCGCGCGGTCGGTAGACCAGGCGGGGCAGCGCCCACCCACGCCATGAAAGCATTACCGGAAGGGATATCCAAGCCGGGCCGTCAGGCGCTGCGCCGCGGCCCCTCGCTGGCCGCGAACAGCGCCGCGAAGGCCGCCTGTTCCTGCCGCAGCGCCTGGGCCAGCGGCGCATGGACCACCCGGCGGCCGTGCCTCGGCTCCAGGTCGAACAGCCCGTTGGCGCAGTAGCGGTCCTCGTCCCAGCCCATGTGGCTGAGCACGGGATAGAGGCAGATGCCCTCCATCGGCACGCCGGCGCGGATGGCGGTCCGCACTTCCTCGCCGATGTAGTGCAGCCAGGCGGCGCGCGGCCAGCCCTCGATGCTGGTCTCGGCCAGGAAGATGCGCTTGCCGTAGCGGGCATGGGCGTCGGCGAACAGCCTGTGCACCGGCGTGTAGCGGGCGGCGTCGAACGGCGAGAGCGGTTGTTCCTCGTCGATCCACTGATTGTTCCAGTAGTAGTTCACGCCCATCACGTCGAAGGCGTCCGGGTGGCCGCCGAGTTCCGGCGCGAGGCAGCCGGTCAGCAGGTCCCAGGCTTCCCACTGGAAGGTGTTGTACAGCGCCACCGGGCGCGGGTCCTGGCCATGCCGGGGAACGATGCGGATGATCGGGTCGATCGCCAGGATGGTGGCGCCCGGAATCGCCTGCCGCACCGCCGCCGTCGCCGCCAGGGCGGCGCGGACCAATTGGCGCTTCAGCTCGCCGCCGCGGCCCTCGCAGGCCGGGTTGAGCCGCCGCATGTCGCCGCCGGCCCAGGCGAGGAAGGATATCTCGTTGACCGGGCAGACCATCGGCGGCCGTCCCGTCACCTCGAGGTGCAGCCGGGCGAAGGCGGCGGAATAGGCGGCGAAGCGGTCCACGAAGGCGGCCGAGAACACGTCGAGCCCGTCCGGCCAACCGTAGTGGCAGAGGTCCCACGCCACCTCGACGCCCGCCGCCTCGGCCGCCTGCAGCAGCGGCAGCACGGCGCCCCAGTCGTACTGGCCGGGCTTGGTCTCGATCAGGTGCCAGCGCACGCCGTCGCGGGCGCCGCGGATGCCGTGCTCGGCCAACTGGCGGTAATCCTCTTGCGCCAGCAGGTCGTGCCGGGTGCCGGCGATGAGGTCGAGGCGGCGGCCCTCCGCCCGGCGCTGCGTCGAGCATTCGAAGCCGCCGAGGAAGAAGCTGCGGAACAGGTCGGGTCGAGAGGTCACGCGGGAATCCATCGGCTTGAGGGATGGGCGGAGGCGCTCGATCCTGCCGGACGGCATCGCCCGACCGGCAGGGCGCCAAGACCGGCGCACGGGAACATCGGATCGTTGCGATTCATGGAACTTCGCGTCGGAGGGGGAAATGGGTTGCGACGGCCCTCATCAGCCAGGCTTCACATACCATGAATTGCCGCCGTTAAGTGGAAACATGCCAGGCATCACTCAACTCCCGGTTCATGTCGCGAGGCTTCGTGCAGCCGGAGCCATGCCAACAAAGCGCGGATGGCGCCGCCGTTCCCGATCCGCGTTGCGCGGCGCCGCGGCGCTTTCATTCGCTGCCGGCATTCCGCATAACCGGCGGCAGCTTCCGCGCCCGGATCCGGCGCCGCCGGAGGCTTCGACACCCCCTCTGGCCGACGGATCGCCGATGCTCCGCATTCCCACGCTGCTCGCCACCAGCCGCATTCCCGGCGCTGGGCTGGGCCTGTTCTGCAAGGCGCCGGTGGCCGCTGGGACGCCGATCTGGTGCTTCGATGCCGGCCTCGACGTGGTGCTGGAGGCGCTGCCGGAAGACCCCGTGCTGCGCCGCTTCGTCCAGGTCTATGGCTACATGCCGCTTGAGGGGCCGCGGCGCTGGGTGCTGTGCCTGGATGATGCGCGGTTCATCAACCACTCCGGCACGCCGAACACCGACGACCATGCGGACATCACCACCGCGCGGCGGGACTTGGCGGCGGGGGAAGAGATCACCTCGGACTACCGCGACTTCTGCCGCGACCCGTTCGGCGGGTGGGAACTGCCGCCGGACCGGTAGCGGGCATCCGGCGCCGCCGCAGCGTCCAGCGGATGGCGGCGCCATGCCTGGCATCCTGGCAAGGCCCCGACCTATGGCGCCCCGACCTATGGCGGATGCCTTGCCAGGTGTTCCAGCAGCAGCGCGGTGACGCGCTCCGGCACCTGGTCCGGCGCGTAGTGCCCGACGCCGGGCAGGGTTTCGAACCGGTAGGGCGCGGTGACGAAGTCGCGCGTTCCCTCCGCCGCCATGCGGCCGACGGTGTCGTCGGCGTCGCCCCACAGGAACAGCGTCGGCACCGTCACCGGCCCGATCGGCCGATGCACGGTGCCGCGGGCGCGGTACCAGGCGAGCGCCGCCTCCATCGCCGGCGGATTGCCGAGCACCGAAAGATGCTTCTCGGTGGCCGCCGGCGGCACCCCGTTGGCGGCGTGCCGCGTCCGCAGCCATCGGGCATCGTCGGCGAGCAGGCTGGCGGCCGCGCCGGGATCGAGGAAGGCCTTGTGGTGCCGCGAGCGGTGCGGCTGCTCCGGGTCCTCCCGCAGGGCGCGGCCGAAGGCGGCGGGATGCGGCCGCGACAGCATGGTCAGCGAAACCAGGCGCTGCGGCTGCCGGTCGGCGATCTCCCAGGCCAGGCTGCCGCCCCAGTCGTGCCCGACCAGGTGGAACCGGCGCGCGCCATGCCCCACCGCCGCGACCAGCTCGAACGCGTCGTCGATCAGCCACTCGAGGTCGTACTGCGCGAAATCCGCCGGATCGGGCCGTGCCCCGGCGGAATAGCCGCGCTGGTCCGGGGCCACGGCGAAGTAGCCGGCCTCGGCCAGCGCCGGCACCTGCTGGTCGAACAGATGGCGCGAGACGGCGAAGCCGTGCAGCAGCAGCACCAGCGGCGCCGCCTCGTCGCCGGCCACGGAAACGTCGAACACCAGGCCCGGCCTGGTTTCGATTTTGTGGAGTTCGACCATTCGGCGTCCCTTCCCCAACGTGCCGGCCCCAACGTGCCAACCTTCGACGGCTAGCCCAGCAGCCGGCCGATCACCCGCGCGGTGTAGTCGACCACCGGGATCACCTTGCCGTAATTGATCCGCATCGGCCCGATCACCCCGATGGCGCCGACGATCCGCTGGTGCGGCCCGCCATGCTTGCCGAGCGGGCCGTTGCGGAAGGGCGCCACCACCATGGCCAGGCCGGCGGTGTCGAACAGCCCGCTCTCGGCGCCAATGAAGATTTGCACTCCCTCGCCGCGCTGGGCGAGTTCCAGCAGGCGGAGCACGGTCTCCTGCGCCTCCAGCCGTTCGAACAGGGCGCTGATTTCCTGGACGCGGGCGACGTGGTCGAGGTTCTGCAGCAGCTTGGCCTGGCCGCGCAGGATCAGCGACCCGCCGCCGCCGCCGGCCCAGGTGCCGAGGCCGGCCTCGATCACCTGGTTGGTCAGCGCGTCGAGCGTGGTGCGGTTGGCGGCGATCTCGTGCGCGACGCCGCTCCGGGCCTCCTCCAGCGAGCGGCCGGCGAGGCGGGCGTTGAGGTAGTTGCTGGCCTGCACCAGAGCACTGGGTGGCAGCCCCGGCGGCACCTCGATGACCCGGTTCTCCACCTGGCCGTCGGCGGTGACCAGTACCACCAGGGCGCGGCCGGGGCCGAGCGCCACGAATTCGATGTGGCGGACCAGGCCCTCGCTTTTCGGCGCGATCACCAGGCCGGCGGCGCCGGCGAGGCCGGACAGCATCTGCCCGGCCTCGGCCAGGGTGTCCTGCAGGGAACGGCCGGAGGCGGCGCAGCGGGCGGCGATGGCCTCGCGCTCGTCCTCGCCGAGGTCGCCGAACTCCAGCAGGCCGTCGACGAACAGGCGGAGGCCGCGCTCGGTGGGGAGCCGGCCGGCGGAGGTGTGCGGAGCGTAGAGGAAGCCGGCTTCCTCCAAATCCGCCATGGCGTTGCGGATGGAGGCGGGCGACAGGCCGAGCGGCAGGCGGCGGGACAGCGTGCGGGAGCCGACGGGTTCGCCGGTCTGGACGTACAGCTCGACCAGTTCGCGCAGGATGGAGGCGCTGCGGTTGTCGAGGCCGGCCATGGCGGCGGCGGCAAGGCCGGGCGGGAGCTTCGGTGGGTGCGGCGGCATGAGGCGCGGAACCCCCTGAAAACACTGTGGAAATCTAGACAGCGCCGAGGGGTGGCGTCAACCGGCGAACAGGGTCACGTCGTAGGCGGACAGCGCGGCGTCCTCGGTTGCCAGCACCAGCCCCTCCATTTGGGCCTGCGCGATCAGGATGCGGTCGAATGGGTCGTTGTGGTGGCGTGGCAGGCCGCCGGCCGCGATGGCGTGCGCGGCCAGGATCGGCAGGTGCTCCATGCCCGAATCCCGCAGCACGGCGTCGAATTGCCCGATCGGAAATTCCAGGCGGCCGAGTGCCCGCTTGATGGCGATCTCCCAGGCCACGGCCGCGCTGACGTGAACGGCGTTGCCGGGCGCGGTGATCGCTTCCCGCATGGCGGGGCGAAGGCGGCTGGGGTCGGCCACCGCCCGGAGCAGGATGTGGGTGTCGAGCAGCAGCCTCAGGGTGTCTCGTCCGCGAAGACGGCGGCGAGGTCGGCTGGCAAGGGCGCGTCGAAGTCGGGGCCGATCCGCACCGCGCCGGCCAGCAGGCCAAGGGTCCGCGGCGCCGTGCGGACCGCCATGGGCACCAGGCGGGCGAGCGGCCGGCCGGCCTTGGCGATGACGATCTCCTCGCCGGCGGCGGCGCGTTCAACGAGGCGGGAGAGGTTTGTCTTGGCTTCGTAGAGGTTGACCGTTTCCATGGGCGGGGAGCCTGCCTTTGGTGGATCAGCTTGGCATCTGGTCGCTGATTGGTCAAGTTTGGTCATGGCGCCGGGCGGCCGGGAAGCGGGCAGGGACGACATCGGCTGTTCCGATGCGGGCGTGGTGGCCGTGACGTGAGAAGGGACGCAAGGCGCGGCGGCCGCATTCTTATGTTCCGCTAGGTCGCTCGCTCTTGGTCGCGCCTGCGCAGTGCCAGGAGAAGCGCCCCGTTCCGCTCTGATCCATTTCGCAGTCGCTCCTGAGAATTCTGCCGAGATTACTCTCTTTGAGCGTTTCGCAGGACGCGAGAAGCCCAAGCAGCGAAAGGAACGCGACCATGATGATCTCCCACCGCCTCATCGCTGGTAATGGGTCGGCTTGGCTAGGAACGCGAGACAGATTACGGCATTCCAGATCAAACTGACCCACGACTTCTCCGGTTTACCGCTTGCACTCTCCGGTCTACCGCTTGCATGGGACAACCCCACGGGTATTGATGGCGATCCGTTCGGCTGGCTGAGGATGCTGCGTCCGGGGAGGCCATGTTGAGGTTGCCGCTGCTCTTCGGGCGCCAGTTCGCCGAGTATTTCGCGCCAGCCGGACCGGGCCAGCCGCTTTGGCTTTTCGTGCATGTCCCGAAGACCGCCGGAAGTTCGCTGCGCGCCGAACTGGCCGAGTTGCTGCGTCCGGAGGCCAACATCCACATCGACCACGGCGACACCAGGAAAACCCACCACGAGCGCTTCGACCAGGCGGTGGCGGACTTCATCGCCAAGGCCAGGCAACGGCACTTCCGCTTCGCCTCCGGCCACCTCGACAGCGCCCAGGCCAGCCGCATCTGCGACGCGCTACCGGAGGTCCGCCGCGTCACCATGCTGCGCCACCCGGATGCCCGCTTCGTGTCGGACTTCCGTTACCAGCGCTCGCCGATGCATCCGACCCACGAGGAATTCCGCCGCCGCATGCCGACGCTCGAGGACTACGTCGGCTTCCGCACGGAGCGCAACAAGACCGCCCGCCACCTGGTGCCCCGCGACCTGGTGGATGGCGGCGACGCCGCCGCCTGCATCGACCACGTCCTGCAAAACTTCGACTTCGTCGGCATCCAGGAGATGTATCCGCTGTCCTTCCGCACGCTCACCACCCTGGTCGGCGAACCACGCTCCGCCACCCGGACGCTGCGGGCGAACGAGGTGACGGCGGAAAACCGCGTCGAACTGGCCCCAGCGATGGCCCGCGAGATCGAGGCGAACAAACCGCTCGACATGGCGATCTACGAAACCATGCTCCAGCGCTTCCGCGCGATACGGGCCCCGCTGCGGGACTACCTGCGGGACAATGCCCCGATCCGTGGCGCCCCGATCCGCGGCGCGGCGGCGAAGTAGCGGGCCGCCCGCTCGGCGCCTATCCTCCGCCGGACCCGCGGAGGATAGGCCCATGATCGCAACCATCGTCTCGCCGCGGCTGCTGCGGATCGGCGGCGGCGGCGTCGCCCACGTGGCCGAGGTGCTGGCGCAGTTCGGCCTGTCCCGCCCGTTGCTGGTAACCGACCCGTGGATGCTCTCATCCGGCACCGTGGAGCGCTGTCTGGAGCCGCTGCGCCGCGCCGGCATCGCGGCCGCGGTGTTCTCCGACACCGTCCCCGACCCGACCGACACCGTCGTCGCCACCGGCGCCGCCCTGCTGCGCGACGGCGGCTTCGACTGCCTGATCGGCTTCGGCGGCGGCAGCCCGATGGACACCGCCAAGGCCATGGCCATCCTGGCCGCGGCGCCCGCCGGCGCCCGGATGCGCGACTTCAAGGTGCCCGCCCAGGCCGACCATGGCCTGGTGCCGGTGATCTGCGTGCCCACCACCGCCGGCACCGGCAGCGAGGCCACCCGCTTCACCGTCATCACCGACACCGAAACCGACGAGAAGATGCTGATCGCCGGCCTCGGCGCGCTGCCGCTGGCCGCCATCATCGACCATGAACTTACTTTCAGCCTGCCGCCGCGCATCACCGCCGACACCGGCATCGACAGCCTGACCCACGCGCTGGAAGCCTATGTCTCGAAGCGCGCCAACCCGCACGCCGACAGCCTGGCGCTGTCCGCCATGCGGCTGATCGGCGGCAACCTGCGGACCGTCTGGCACGAACCGGGCAATGCCACAGCACGTGAGGCGATGATGCTGGGCGCCATGCAGGCCGGCCTGGCCTTCTCCAACAGTTCGGTCGCGCTGGTGCACGGCATGAGCCGGCCGATCGGCGCGCATTTCCATGTGCCGCACGGGCTGTCCAACGCCATGCTGCTGCCGGCCGTCACCGAATACGGCCTGAACCACGCCCTGCCGCGCTACGCCGAGGCCGCGCGCGCCATCGGCGTGGCCTCGCGCGACGATGCCGACCAGATCGCCGGCGCGAAGCTGCTGGAGGAACTCCGCGCGCTCAACGCCGAATTGCAGGTGCCGACGCCGCGCGGCTACGGCATCGCCCGGGACCGCTGGGAGGCGCTGCTGCCGACCATGGCGCGACAGGCGCTGGCGTCCGGCAGCCCGGCGAACAACCCGCATGTGCCGGAGGCGGCGGAGATCGTCGTGTTGTATGGGCGGGTGTTCGGTTGAGGTGCGGGAAGGCAGCAAGGCGGGGGAGGGAACTCCCCCGATCCCCCGCCTTTTTTTGTCAGTCGGAAATTGCCGCGACGACGCCTCCGGCCTTCAGGGCCACCTGCCCCCGCCACCATGCCGCCCAGCGCGGCAGTTCCGCCGCCGACATCGGCCGGCCAACCCCGAATCCCTGCGCGCCGTGCACGCCAAGCCCCCGCACCGCCGCCCATAGCCGCCGGTCGGCAACGCCCTCGGCGATCACCACCTGGCCGCGTTGCTCGGCCAGCCGCACCAGCCGTCGGGCTGCCTGCCGGGCCTGGCCGTTGCCCGGCAACGCCTCGACCAGGCTGCGGTCCAGCTTGAACCCGGCGAAGGGCAGGCCCAGCAGCCGGTCCCGCCCGTCCTGCAGCGCGATGTCGTCCAGCAGCACCGGATGCCCGGCCTGCCGCAGCCGCAGCAGGGCCCGCCGCAGCCTCGGCAGGTCGTGCACCGCGGTGGTCTCGGTCAGTTCGATCGACATCTGCCGCGGCCGCATCCCCGATCGGCGCAGCGCCCGCCCAAGCCAGCCCGGCAGGTCCGGCTGCAGCAGCAGGGCCAGCGGCAGGTTGACCGAGACCCGCAGCGCCAGCGCTTGCCGCAGCGGCGCGATCGCCGCCGCCGCCGTGGAGGCCACCAGCACCGACAGCGCCCGCGCCAGGCCGCTGCGTTCGGCCAGCGGCACGAAGGCCTCGGGCGAGACCGGAGCGTGCGGCCGCTGCCACCGCGCCAGCGCCTCGACCATCATCGGCCGGCGATCGGCGATCCGCACCACCGGTTGGTAACGCACCGCGATCTCGCCGTTGGACAGGCCGGTCAGCAGCTCCGCCGCGCCGGGCGGACGTCGCCCGGCGGCGAATGCTGGCGCAATGGAGGTTGGGACCGGGCGCCGCAGCGCATCGGCCAGCCGCGCCGCATCCGCCGGCCAAGCCGGGACCCCAGGCGCGGCGGCATCCGGCCGGGAGGCCACCAGGATCAGCGCGGTGTCCGAAGCGGGATCGGTCAGGCTGGCAAGCAGGTCCGGCCAGTGTTCGCCGGCGGCGCCCGGCTCGCAGATCATGTGGCGCGGGCCTTGTCCGGGCAGCCCCAACCGCCGCAGCGCCTCGGCGCCCGACCGCAGCAGGGCGGCTGGGCTGCCGCGCACGCTTTGGGTGGCGGCCTGCCCGGCCGCGATCACCGCGGGATCACGGGCGAGGATCAGGATCTGTTCCCGCGGCGCCAACCCCTGAACGATCTCCAAGACGGCCTTCCCAACCACTACGTGTGGCGTCGTGTCGCAACTGGCAGCATCGGCTGCCGCGTCAGTTCTGTCATATCGTCTCGCCGCATTCAACTGTGCCAATTCCGTGGTTCAGTTGCGGCGTGCGATCCAGGGATCGGTGGTCCATTGCCCTGCCAGGTTGGCGACCGACTGCCGCAGCAGCACCGCCCACTCCGCCGCATCGCCGAAGCGCGGCAGGTTGCCCGATGCCTCGGCCAGTGCCGCGAATTCCGGGTCCAGCACGGCATCCCGCAGCGCCGTGACCAGCGGTTGCAAGGCCGCCGCCTCGGTCCCGGCCGGCACCGCGAAGCCCCGATGCGTCGAATGCAAAAGGTCGAGGCCCTGCTCGCGGAAGGTCGGCACCTCCGGCAGCAGAATGCTGCGCTGCCGCTCCGCGATGCCGAGCGCGGCCAGCCGGCCGTCGCGCACCGCCGCGACCGCTTCCGGCAGCGGCAGCATGGCGCAGCCGATGTGCCCGGCCAGCACCGCCTGGCGGGCGGCGGCGGCGCTGGGGAAGCCGAGCGGCCGCAACGGCGTGGCCCGGCCGAGGTCGAAGGCGGCAAGCTGCGCCGCGGTGCCGGGCGGCGGCGTCCCCAGGGTCGGTTGCGGCCGCAACGCCCGCAGCGCCGCCAGGTCGCCGGCGGCGGCAGGGTGCGCCACCAGCACCACCGGCTCCTCCGCCACCCTGGCCACGAACAGCAGGCGGTCCAGCAGCATGGCCTCGTTGGCTTCCACGGCGCGGGCCAGCAGCAGCGGCGTGGCGACGGCGCAGAGCAGCCTGCCGTCGGGAGGCGCCGCTGCCAGGAAACGCGCCGCCGCCAGGCCGCGCTCGCCGGGGCGGTTGGCGATGCTGACCGCGCAGCGCGGCCAGTGGCGTTCCAGGAAGGGGGCGAAGGAGCGTGCCCAGGTATCGGCGCCGGTGCCGGGCGAGGCGCCGACCAGCAGCGTCACCGCCGCGGGCTGGCCGGCGGCGCCGTGCAGCGCCGGCGCCGCCAGCCCGGCCAGCAGGACCCGGCGGCCGAGGCGCGCCGCGGCAGCCGGCGGTCGGTCATCGAGGGGGCCGGGACCATCGATGGCGGCGGCCTCAAACGCCGGCCGGCGCCTGCGACCGGCCCGGCTTCGGGGCCACCGCCGCCTCGCCCCGCCGCAGCCGCCCTTCGCCGCTGTACAGCACGATGGGGGCGGCGATGAACACTGAGGACGAGGCGCTGACCACGATGCCGAACAGCATCACCCAGGCGAAGCCCGACAGCGTGTCGCCGCCGAACAGCGCCAGCGGCAGTGCCGCCAGCAGCAACGTCATCGAGGTGCCGAGCGAGCGGTTCAGCGTCTCGTTGATGGACTGGTCGACCAGTTGGCGCAGCGGCATCTGCTTGTACTTCCGCAGGTTCTCGCGCATCCGGTCGAACACCACCACCTTGTCGTTGGCCGAGAAGCCGATGACGGTCAGGATGGCGGCCACCGTGGTCAAATTGAACTCGACGCCGAACAGCACCATGAAGCCGACCGTCTTGGTGGCGTCGAGCACCAGCGTGATGATGGCGGCGATGCCGAACTGCCACTCGAAGCGGAACCAGATGTAGACCAGCATTGCCAGCAGGCTGAGTCCCAGCGCGATCAGCCCGCCGCGGAACAACTCGTTCGAGACCCGGTTGCCGACCGCCTCGACCCGCAGGATGCGCACCCCGGGCGCCGCCTGCTCCAGCGCGCCGCGCACGGCGTTGACCGCGCCCTGGGTGCCGGCCTCGTCGCCCTGCACCGGCAGGCGGACCAGCACAGTGCTGGCGTCGCCGAACTCCTGCAAGCCGACATCGCCGAGGCCGAGGCCGCCGACCGTGCTCCGTAGCCGCGCCAGGTCGGCGGGGCCAGGCGTGCGGACCTCCATTACGATGCCGCCGCGGAAGTCGATGCCCTTCTCCAGCCCCGGATGGAAGGCGCCGATGACCGACGCGGTGGACAGGCTGGCCGAGACCAGCAGGCCGGCGCGGGCACCCTTCATGAACGGAATTCGCGTCACGTCCGGCACCAGCCGGAACAGCGGCCGGGCCAGCCGGTGCAGCAGGCCTTGGCCGCCCTCGATCACCGGCAGCGTGGCGGGCCGCGTCCGGCGGTACCACCAGGAGACCAGCAGCCGCACCAGCGTCGTCGCCGTCCACATCTGCGCGATGGTGCCGATTGCGACCGTGACGGCAAAACCCTTCACCGGGCCGCTGCCGAAGCCGTACAGGCAGGCCATCGCGATAAGGTTCGTGAGGTTGCTGTCCATGATGGTGCCGCTGGCCTTGGTGAAGCCGGCCTCCAGCGCGCTGATGGGCGTGCGGCCGTTCTTCACCTCCTCGCGGATGCGCTCGTTGATGAGGATGTTGGCGTCGAGCGCGGTGCCGAGCGTCAGCACGATGCCGGCGATGCCCGGCAGAGTCAGCGTGGCTTCCATCACCGACAACGCCGCCACCAGCAGCAGCAGGTTCACCAGCAGCGCGACGTTGGCGAACCAGCCGAACAGGCCGTACGCCAGCCCCATGTACAGGAACACGAACAGCGCCCCTGCCCCCAGCGCCAGCATCCCCGCGCGGATGGCGTCGGCGCCGAGTTCCGGCCCCACGGTGCGTTCCTCCACCACGGTCAGCGGCGCCGGCAGCGCGCCGGCCCGCAGCAGCACGGCGAGCTCGTTGGCCGAGCGGGCGTTGAAGCTGCCGCTGATCTGGCCGCGCCCGCCGGTGATCGCCTCGCGGATGTTCGGCGCCGTGATGACCTTCTCGTCCAGCACGATGGCGAAGGGCCGGCCGACGTTCTGCCGGGTCACGTCGGCGAAGCGCCTGGTGCCGATGGCATCGAAGGTGAAATTCACCACCCACTCGCCGTTGCGGCTGTCCTGGCCGGCGCGGGCGTCGGTGAGGTTGGCGCCGTCCACCTCGACCCGGCGGCGCACCGCGTGGCGTTCCGGCTGGCCACCGGGACCGGCCCGCTCGCCGGGCACGAACATCACGCCGGGCGGCGGCGTGGCGGCGGTGGGGTTGGCCGTTTCGTCGAGCAGGTGGAAGGTCATGCGGGCGGTCTTGCCCAGCAGGTCCTTGATCCGGTTGGGGTCCTCGACGCCGGGCAATTGCACAAGGATGCGGCGTTCGCCCTGCCGGGCGATCAGCGCCTCGGACACCCCCGTCTCGTCGATCCGCCGGCGGACGATCTCGATGGATTGCTCCACCGCGCCGCTCGCCTTGGCGCGGAGGCCAGCCTCGGTCAGCGTGGCGGTGACAGTGCCGTCCGGGGCGGCGGCCACCTCGATGTCGGGCGTCGTGGTGCCGGCGCCAGCGGGGACCGCGTTCGCCAGTTCGCGCAGCAGCCGCACCGCCTCCGCCACCTGCGAGGGCTCGCGCACCCGGAGGCTCACCCGCCGCGCGGCGGCCTCCGCCGCCAGGTTGAGGTAGCCGATGTTGGCCGCCCGCAGCCGGGTCCGCGCGCCGTCGGCCATGCCTTCCAGGCGTTCCCGGACCACGGCCGCCATGTCGACCTCCAGCAGCAGGTAGGAGCCTCCGCGGAGGTCAAGGCCGAGGGAGAATTGCCTGGCCCAGGACGGCGCCGCGCCGCGCGGGAGCAGGTTCGGCAGGCAGAGCAGCACGCCGAGCGCGCAGACCGCCAGGATCGCGGCCTGCTTCCATCGGGCGAAGAACATCATGCGGGGAAGCCCATGGGCGCGTGCGGTCCTACTGGGGGCGCGGCGGCCCCGGCGATCGGCGGGCGGAGCCCTGCGGGATCACGGGGAATGTGACGGCGGCGCCCCCCGGATGCAACCCTTCCGTCAGGCTGCACGCCGGGGTTGCCGGCCTCCGGCCGCGGCCGGGATGTTGGGAGGCGCCACCAGCGCGAACCCGCTTCATTCCCCGGCGGCGATGGTCTACAGGCGGCGCTGGCTTCGGGTTGGAGACATCGCCGCATGGGACCCTGCATCGGCGTGCTGGGGGTCGGGCATTTCGGGCAGTTCCACGCGCTCAAGCTGGCGGCGCGCGGCGTGCTGGCGGGGGTGCACGATGCCGATGCCGGCCGGGCTGGCCTGGTGGCCGCGGAATGCGGGACCGTGCCGCTCGATGCCGCCGCGCTGATCGAGGCCAGCGATGCCGTGGTGGTCGCCGCGCCGACCGCCTTCCACCACGCCCACGCCACGGCGGTGCTGCGGGCCGGGCGCCATCTGTTCGTCGAGAAGCCGATCGCCGCCAGCGTCGCGCAGGCCGAGGAAATCGTGGCGCTGGCCGCCGCCCGCGGGCTGGTCCTCCAGGTCGGCCACATCGAACGCTATTCGGCCGCGCTGCGAACGCTGGCGGCAACC
>JAABUN010005906.1_pt1 | contig 14619 bp, 13 predicted proteins | sample 5559311 | NCBI WGS metagenome assembly JAABUN01 (sample SAMN10711877, study PRJNA513370) | rock metagenome | isolation source: Antarctica rocks | place: Antarctica: Victoria Land, Siegfried Peak sud | reverse complement strand
ATTATGTTGATAAGCAGCAACTCTGCATTACTCGGTCAGACAAATTCCTGGAGCAGTTGGAAACATCTTGAATATTAAATTTTCGGAGTTTGATTATTCTATATGATAATTTTGTCCGACTACTTAACCGTTGAAATCAAATGCTTTTCGCTAACCGAAAATGAAACGAATAAGGCTTTTTGTGGCAAATGTTTGTAAAATGTAAAATTTTGTTTGACGTTTGACTTTAATTCATATATCTTACTTCTACTTCCTATATTCAGTTGGCAGTTTTATACAATTATATCAATATCATTCGTTATCCTAAATTAAATTTAACTTTCAAAGGAGATAACTGACAATGAATAAATTTCGTGTGCTTGCAGCCTTTTTAGGCGTTTTTGCAATCGCTTTGATGCTTTTCGGCATTAACTATACAACCAACGCTCAAATGGGCAAGGGAGACGGGCAGAACTCGAAAGAGCCTGTTTTTTTAACGGGTGAAAGAGTGTGCGGAACTGACCACAACCCACAAAAAATCGCGGCGGCGGAAACGGATTTTGCCAAACGTTTGGAAATTTTAAGAGAAAATCCGAATATGGAAGCAGCCGGCGGAGTGATAAATGTTTATTTTCACGTTGTCAGCAGCGGCAATACCGGAAATATCAGCGACCAAATGATTGCCGACCAAATGGCTGTTTTGAATGCGGCTTACGCAGGCTGGGGCTGGTCATTTAATCGGGTGTCAACTACTCGCACAGACAATTCAACTTGGTATAACGGTTGTTACGGAACATCGGAAACCGCTATGAAAACCGCTCTGCATCAAGGAACGGCGAAGGATTTAAATGTCTATACCTGCAATCCGAGCAACGGAATTCTGGGTTATGCGACCTTCCCGTCTTCCTACACAAACGCGCCGCTCAAAGACGGCGTTGTTATGCTTCACAGTTCGCTTCCGGGCGGAACTGCCGCGCCGTATAATGAAGGCGACACCGCGACGCACGAAGTCGGACACTGGATGGGTTTATATCACACTTTTCAAGGCGGCTGTAACGGAAGCGGCGATTACGTCAGCGATACGCCTACTGAAAGAAGTGCCGCTTACGGCTGCCCGCAAGGACGCGATTCCTGCACGGGCAACCGCAATCCGGGACTTGACCCGATTGAAAACTTTATGGATTACACCGACGATTCTTGTATGTTCGAGTTCACGGGCGCGCAAGACGCGCGGATGGACTCGCAATATACGTCCTATCGCTTAAACAAATAAAACTGAATTATAAGTTTGGTTTCGAGCGGAAAGTTCTTTTTAGGATTTTCCGCTCTTTTGTTTTATACAGATTAATTTTATTTCAGAAGCCGATTTATTTCTGAAGCGAGTTTCTCTTTCTTATCGTAACCATTGGTTTTAAGTTCGATTTCGCCTTTCTGATTTATAAGGTAATACGCCGGATAGCCCATCATTACATTGCCGTCGCCGTCTCTGTCGGCATATTTCAACAAGATACCGAAACTATTGGGAAGGATATTAAAATTGAAGGGTTTTTTCTTTACAAAAGACGAAGCCTTGTTTGCGTTATCCGTCGTCAATCCGAGAAAAACAACATTTCTGTTTTTATAACTAGCCGCTAACTCGTTGAGCTTAGGAGTTTCACTCACGCAAATCGAACATCTGGTTGACCAGAAAGTAACCAGCACGACTTTGCCTTTTAGTCCGGCAAGATCGAATGTTTGTCCGTCCAAAGAGGTAGCGATAAAATTTTCTGCCATCTTCATTTTATGTTGTTGTCCGAAACAAACAGCAGAAAAAACCAAAAATAGAAACAGACAGGTCAGAATGCGCATCGGTTCTCCTGTTAATTTACACAAAAACTCGTGTCGATTAATATCCAACACTATTAAATACAAATTATTAAGAAGGTTAGTTTTCCAGCGAGTGCGTGAAGTTTTTCGTCGTCGTTTGAATTAAGTAAGTTGTCTGATTTATATTCTTCAAACCAAAATAACTCAATAAATAATGTTCCAAAACTACCTAATTGATAGTTTAGCGAATCCGACAAACAATTGTCTAGCTATTTTTTGAATTTTCGTCCTGATTTTTATTTCGACGTGCCAATGCCGTTACGACAACTCCGGCGGCTATTGTTCCGGCAGCTATCTTTAAGTAATCAGTAGCCGGTGGCGGCACGGCGACCACGCCGCGTTCGTCGGTAATCGCCGGGGTTTCAACATAGCGACCTTTGCGCGGCGGCTCAAAGTTGCGGGCAAATTCCTTTAATTGCTGTGCCGTGTCCAAGTCGGTAATCGGTTTGCCGTGTCCCGCGCCGACAATTTTCGGTTCTAAATCGGCAAGAAATTCAATCGAACGCCGCGCCGCTTGCCAATCGGTTGTAAAAGGAGCGGGCGGCGGGCAGAATTCCTGCTTTTCGGTTATTTGGGAAACCCAGGAATCGAGATTCATCGTCGTCAGCGCGTCGCCTGCAAGAAGCGTGCGGTCGTTTTCGCGCCACAGAGAGACGTGTCCGGCGGTGTGTCCGGGCGTGTGAAAAAATTTCCAATTCGGCAATTCGGAAATTTCGCCGTTTTCCGGTATTTCGTGAACCAGATTTCCGAAGTCATAACCTGAGTGCGGAAAAAAGCGCGACATAAAAGCGATTGCGCCGCCGACGGTCGGATCTTGCGGCGGATAATCGGATTTCCCCGTTAAATACGGCATCTCCAGACGGTGCGCGTAAATCGGCACATTCCACTGTTCGGCAAGCGCGAGTGCCGCGCCCGCGTGGTCAAAATGTCCGTGCGTCAAAACGATTGCCGAAGGTTTTCTATCTCCATATTTAGATTTTGCCGCCCGCCGGATTTTTCCGTCCGACATTGGAAGTCCGGTATCAATCAGCACCCACGAGCCGTCGCCGTTTTCCGGCGTGTCCACAAAATATGCGCCGACGAAAATGATTTTCGTGTGATAAACGCCTTTGGCAACAAACGTTAACGAATCGGTTGCAGTTTGGTTGTTCTTTTCTAAAGTTTCGTTGTTTGACATTATTTCTCCTTATAATCCTTCGGGAAAGGTTTCCGGCGCGTCTTCGTGTATTCCACTTGAGTTTTTGTCTAAAGGTTCGACGGCGCGTGTTTCGTCAAAGTGTATCACACCATCGAATTGCTCTGACAAAACGGCGGTAAAATAATGGCTGACGCGCTCGGTTTCGGGACGATAAATAACGCCGATGGCGCGTTCGAGCTGCGGCTGACGCAGAAGCTCCTTCGTTTCTTTATTGCGTAAATTCAAGAAAAATCGCGGCAATTCGGTTTCGTGAAAAATTCGCTCGTAACTGTCTTTGTGTGAAGGTCGAACTCGTTTCAGTTGCGCGGGTTCGTCCCAATTCGTCGCCGCCGCGACCGTTCCCGTGTGAGTTGTAAAACCAATCAGACACGCATCGTTTTTGTATCTTTCACGCGCAAGCTGCCCGACATTCCATTCGCCGCGTTCGCCCATTTCTGTCGCCCGCGCATCGCCCAAATGCGAATTATGCGCCCAGACGACAATTTTCGCAGGTTGATTTTCCGCTTCGAGATGCGCCGCGAGCGCGTGCAGAGTTTCCGCCATATGCCGGTCGCGCAAATTCCAACTCGACACGCGACCTTTATACATTGCGCGGTAATACTCTTCGGCGTTTTTGACCAGACGCGCGTTTTGTTCGGCGAAAAAATACTCGTCCCGCGCAACAAAACCGTCTCGATTAGCGTATTCGGCGGCGCGGCGCTGCAATTCGACAAGCTGTTTGACGGCTTCATCCTCGCAGGAAAAATGAGCGTTGTAATTCGCCGCATAACCATAACTTTGAGCGTCTTCGCCGAAATGGTCGAAACACGAATAACGATTACGCGCGCTTTTAGCCGCTTCGGGGTCAACCTTTTTGAGATAGTCGAGAACTGCCGCCATCGAAGAATGCAGACTGTATAAATCGAGTCCGTAAAATCCGATTTTTTTATCAACGTCTAATTCATCGTTATGCGTTTTTAACCAACCTACAAATTCCAAAACCACGCGGTTGCGCCACATCCAGAGCGGAAAGCGCGTAAAATCGGAAAGCGCGTCGTTCGCCGTCTTGTCTTCGCCGAGACCGCGCGCATAACGATTAACGCGGTAAGCGTCCGGGAAATCAGCTTCGACGGCGACGGCGGAAAAGCCTTTTTCAGAAATCAAACGCTTAGTAATTTCAGCACGCGATTTATAAAATTCGTGCGTTCCGTGCGATGCTTCGCCGATTAAAACAAATCGAGCGTCGCTGACGAGCGCGAGAATTTCATCCGCAACATCGCCCGCGTCGTCGAATACAACCGCCTTTTCCCGAATTTTTTCAATCAAAACGGACATAAATTTACGGGTATAATTTTACCTGTTGACTTCAATCTTTGCTAATTTCTATGCCGTATTTTTTTGCCGCCCGCCGAATGCGATTTTTGATTGTTTCGACTTCATCCGCATCATATTTGGCGGCGTTGTCTTTGTGATTAATGTAATTCCATGCAGCGCGCGTACGCTCAGGCGTGTCTATCGGATATTTATTATTTGTCGGGTCGGCAAATTTTACGTCGCCGTATTTGCTTTCGCCTTCTTCCGGGTTCACATCTTCACGTTTGTCAATTTTTGTTTCGCTCATATTTTTCTCCTGATGTAATAAAATCTTTCCGGCTCGAAAACCGGCATTCAAAAATTCTCGGTTAAAATTGAATAAAAACAGTATAAAAAATCTTAAATTATAATTCTGTATGATTGCAAACATTAAAATTTCGCGTCCTCGGTGAAAGCCATTTTTATGTTAAAATCAAGCTATGCTGCTTGAATCGCTTGAAGCCCAAAATTTCCGCAATCTGCAAGGTAAAATTGTCTGTGGAAAAAATCTAAACATTATTTTCGGCGAAAACGGGCAAGGTAAAACTAATTGGCTTGAAGCGATTTATCTGCTCGCTACAACCAAATCATTCAAAACCGCGAGATTGCAGGAAGGGATAAAATTCGATGAAGAATTGGCGATTGTGCGCGGAACAGTTCATCAAGGCGAAGACATCAACCGCGTTCTGCAGGTTGCGATGCAGGGCAACACAAAATCTTTGAGCGTCAACAATAAAAAAGAAACCGTCCAAAGATTTTTGGGACAGCTTCACGCCGTAATTTTCAATTCCGACGAACTCGAAATCGTGCGCGGAAATCCCGAAGCGCGGCGCAAATTTCTTGACGGCGGAATCGTTTCGATTTATCCGCCGTTTGTGCAAACGCTCACCGATTACAATCGCGTCATTCGCCAAAAAAATTCTCTACTTCAATCGGCGCGGGAAAACGGTTTTGCGGTCGAAAAAGTCGGCGAATCGCTTGAGCCTTGGAACGAACAATTGATTGCGCTTGCGGCGCGAATCCATAAAGCGAGAATTCGTTTTGTCGAAAGATTAAACGAATTTTTGGAGAAAAAACTTTTCGGGCGCGAAGAAGTTTCGATTCGCTATCGGTCGTCGCTCGAAGGCAAAGGCGATTTGAACGATTATTCAAATCTTTTAACCGAAAGATTAAAACTGCGCGTCCAAGCCGAACTCATTTCCGGTTATGCCTTAATAGGCACACACCGCGATGATTTGGACATTTTATTCGACGGACACGATTTGCGAAAATTCGGCTCAAGCGGACAGCAAAGAAGCGCGCTGCTTATTTTGCAGCTCGCTAACTTGTCGGTTTATCATTCGCAGCACGGCGAATATCCGCTTTTTTTGCTTGATGACATTGACGCGGAACTTGATTATAAACGCATCGGTCAGCTTCTCGAATTTTTGCAAGATAGAACGCAGACTTTTGTAACCACTTCCAAAGAAAGTTTTACCGAAAAATTCGCGCGAGGCGCGCAAATTTTTACGGTTGAAAACGGCGCGGCTAAAAGACAATAAAAACTAGTTTTTATTGCAGTTACACGCTGTTTTTATTTGTAAAAAAGTGGTAAAATATAAGTTACTTTTGACAGTAAAATTTTGAATAGAGGAATAACAAAATTGGTTAAAGCAAAAACAGAATACGGTGCGGATTCAATCACGGTTTTAGAAGGGCGCGACGCGGTGCGAAAGCGTCCGGCGATGTATATCGGTTCGACCGGCGAAATCGGTCTTCATCATCTTGTCTATGAAGTCGTGGATAATTCGGTTGACGAAGCTCTCGCGGGCTACTGCGACACGATTGACGTGGCGATTCATATGGATGATTCAATCACTGTTATTGACAACGGGCGCGGCATTCCGACTGGAATTCATAAAGAAGAAGGACGCTCGGCGGCGGAAGTGGTGATGACGATTTTGCACGCGGGCGGAAAATTCGACTCGAATTCCTATAAAGTTTCCGGCGGTTTGCACGGTGTCGGCGTTTCCTGCGTCAATTTTTTGAGCGAACAGTTGAAGCTCGAAATTTGGCGTGACGGCAAAACACACGAAATGGAATTTCGCGCCGGAATTCCGGTTGCGCCGCTCAAACAAACCGGCAAGACCGAGAAACGCGGCACGAAAATTACATTTAAGCCGGATTCGACTATTTTTGAAACAACCATTTATAGTTTTGAAAAATTGTCGGAACGGCTGCGCGAAAAAGCGTTTTTGAACAAAGGCATACGCATTTTCATCAAAGACGAGCGCGAAGAACCAGAAAAATCGCACGAGTTTTATTACAAAGGCGGCATCTCGGAATTTGTCAAACATTTGAACAAAAACCGCAGCGTGCTGCACGACGAACCGGTTTATGTCGAGCAGATTTCGGATAGTCTTTCGGTCGAAGTTGCAATGCAGTACAACGATTCCTACGACGAGAAGGTTTATTCGTTTGCCAACAACATCAACACGGTTGACGGCGGAACGCATCTGTCAGGTTTTCGCGGCGCGATTACCAGAACAATTAACGCTTACGCGCAAAGTTCGGGTTTGGCGAAGGATTTCAAAACCGCGCTCTCAGGCGACGACGTGCGCGAAGGTCTCGTGGCTGTAATTTCGGTTAAATTGCCGCAGCCGCAGTTTGAAGGACAGACTAAAGGCAAACTTAATTCGGATGTGAAAGGCGCGGTCGAATCGTTTCTCAACGAAAAACTCGGCGAGTTTTTCGAGCAGAATCCGGGTGTTGCCAAAAAAATCGTTGGCAAAGCGATTGACGCGGCGAGGGCGCGTGAAGCAGCGAGAAAAGCGCGTGAAATAGTGCGAAAAAGTGCTTTGGGAAGTTCGACATTGCCGGGAAAACTCGCCGATTGTCAGGAAAAAGACCCGGCTTTGTCGGAGATTTATCTTGTTGAAGGCGATTCGGCGGGCGGTTCGGCAAAACAGGGACGCGACCGAAAAAATCAAGCTGTTTTACCGCTCAAAGGTAAAATTCTGAACGTCGAAAAATCGCGTTTTGACAAAATGCTCGGACACAGCGAAATCAAGGCGTTGATTACCGCGCTCGGCACGAGTATCGGCAAAGATGATTTTGACATTGCAAAATTGCGTTACCACAAAATTTGTTTGATGACTGATGCCGACGTTGACGGTTCGCATATCAGAACTTTGCTGCTGACTTTCTTTTACAGGCAAATGCCGGAGTTGATTGAAAATGGACATATTTACATCGCGCAACCGCCGCTTTACAAAGTCAAACGCGGCAAACGCGAAGAGTATATCAAAGATGAAAACTCGATGCTGCGCTATATGATGCGCCAGGCGACGAATGAAATCGAGCTTAAATCGACAGCCAACGGCAGAACTTACGAAGGAAGAGAATTGTCGAGACTGCTCGAACAGGTAACGCAGTTTGAGCGTTACGCTGCACGCTTTGCGCGTCGCGTAGGAAATAACAAGCATCTTTTAAACGTCTTACTCGATGCATTTAGCGGCAAGGAAGGTATTTTAACAAGTCAAAAATTGAAGTTGCGTCAAGTATTTGAAAAGGAAGAATTAATGGCGCAGGTCGAAGGCAAAATCGCCGAAGCCGGTTACAAAACCGAACTTCTCAACGACGAAGAACACGGACTTGCTGAAATAGAAATCACTTTTTCAAACGGCACGAGCGTTATATTTGATTGGAATTTAGCCAGTTATGTCGAGTTTCAAAAAGCCATTGAGCTAAGAGGAATTTTGGAAACCGAACTTCCCACGCCGTTTGTCTTAGGCGAAAATGGTGCGAGTGAGGAAATCGCCACGCGAGAAGAATTGCTCGACAAAGTTCTTGCTACGGCGAAAAAGGAAATCGGCATTCAGCGTTACAAAGGTCTGGGCGAGATGAATCCCGAACAGCTTTGGGAAACGACGATGGACCCGGAAAAACGCACGCTTCTTCAAGTTCGCGTCGAAGATGCAATCGAAACCGACGAAGTTTTCACCATTTTGATGGGCGACCAGGTTGAGCCGCGCCGTAAATTTATCGAAGACAACGCGCTCGACGTGAAAAATCTTGACGTTTAATTTTTAGTGGTGAGTTGTGAAGGATGAGTGGTTAGTGAAAGAAAAGTTTTCACTAACCACTCACCGTTTACCGTTAAACACTAACTTTGCCTCATTCCAAAGCGCATCCATTTCTTCCAAATGCGATTCCGTCAAACTTTTTCCACGAATCTTTAACTCGGTTTCAATAAACCTAAACCTTTGACGAAATTTACGGTTTGTCTTTTTCAAAGCTGTCTCAGGTTCGACATCTAACTTTCTGGCTAGATTCACAACAACAAAAAGCAAATCGCCGATTTCCTCTTCGATGTTTTTGTTTTCGTTTTTTGAAATTGCATCTTTTAACTCGCTAATTTCTTCTTCAACTTTATCAAAAATCTGCTCGGCATTTTCCCAATCGAAGCCAACTTTTGCAGCTTTTCCGGTGAGCTTGTTGGCTTCAATCAGCGCAGGAAAAGCAAGTGGAACTTCGTCTAAAATCGAATCCTTTGTTTTTTCCTCCTTTTTTGTAATGTCGCGTTCCGCTTTTTTCAGCTCGTCCCAATTGTTCAAAACGTCGTTTGCCGTATCGAATTTTTTGTCGCCGAAAACGTGCGGATGGCGCAGAATCATTTTTCTGGTAATGCCCGCGCAGACGTCTCCAATCGTAAAGTCGCCTGCTTCTTCGGCAATCTGCGAGTGAAAAACAATCTGCAAAAGCAAATCGCCGAGTTCTTCGCGCAGGTTCTCCGTTTTTCCTTCGGCTGCGTCTTGAATCGCGTCGAAACTTTCAAACGCTTCTTCAAGAAGATACGGCGCAAGCGAAGCATAAGTTTGCTCTCTATCCCAGGGACATCCGTCGGGCGCGCGAAGCCGTTGCATAAGTTCTACTAAATCTTCAAAGTTTGATTTCATATTAGCTCAAAGTCTAACTTCTGAACTTTCAGATTCAAAACCTTAAACTTTGAACTTTGAACACCTGAGTTCCAAAATGCTATTATCGAAATATAAATTTTTAAGGATTTTTTGAAAAACAATGATTGGAAAAGAAGATTTTAACGAAGAAGAACCTGTCTTAAAGGTAATGGACAAACGCAAATTTAACTCCGACGGAAGCGTGCGCGAAGGTGTGGAACTCACATCTGAAAAGACGAAACAGGAAACGCCGATTTACGAGCCGGACGCCGAAACGGTTGAAACTTACGATAACGCATCGGTTGAAAAACAGGCGCAGGCGGAAGTCAGCAATGAAGATAAGCAAATATCCGACGACGAAGAATTTCCGGGCGCGGACGACCCGGCGAGCTTTGTCAATTTTCTGACGACGCTCGCTTCGCAAGCTGCCGCCGCGCTCGGCGCGATGCCGAATCCGTCAACCGGACAGCGCGCGGTCGATTTGGAAACTGGCAAATACTGGATTGAAGTTTTGACGATGCTCAAGGAAAAAACGAAAAACAATCTGCACCCGACCGAACAAAAACTTTTCGACGGAATCTTGGGCGATTTGCAAATGCAGTATGTCCAGATTTCACGAATGGCGGAAGAACAGCTCAAACAAAAAGCCGCGCAAAAGTTTTCGGCACAGGACATTCTCGGCAAAAAATAGTTTGCAATAACTTTTTAGCCACAGAGAACACAGAGAATTTAAAGAGAAAAATAATCTCCGTGAACTCTGTGTTCTCTGTGGCTAAAATATAAAAATGAAATTAACCTTTTTAGGAACGGGAACTTCGACAGGCGTTCCTTCAATTGCCTGTGATTGCGAAACTTGTTTGTCTGACAATCCAAAAGATAAACGTCTGCGCGTTTCGATTATCATCGAACACGACGGCAAAACAATTCTCGTTGACACTTCCGCCGACTTTCGCCAACAGGCTTTGCGGGCGAAAATAAAAAAGCTCGACGCTGTTTTAATCACGCATTGCCATGTTGACCACATTTTCGGCTTAGACGATATTCGCCCGCTCAATTTTCGTTACGGCGCGATGGGAATTTACGCCGACGAAAACGCCTGGAAGGATTTGCGCCGCATTTTTCAATACATTTTCCAGCCGACGCATATCGGCGGCGGCTTGCCGCAGCTAATTCCGCACACCATCGAAAAAAACGCCGCGTTTTGTTTCGGCGAAAATCTAACCGTTACGCCGCTCGAAGTCATTCACGGCAAACTGCCCGTCCTCGCTTATCGCTTCAACGATTTCGCCTACGCGACCGATTTGAATTTCATCTCGGAAAAATCAATGAACGGACTTCAAAATTTGGACGTTTTGGTTTTAGACTGCGTGCGAATCAAGCCGCACGCGACGCATTTGGGTTTATACGAAGCACTCGAATACATCGAAAAACTAAAACCGAAACGCGCATTTTTAACGCATCTGAATCACGACGTTTTGTATGAGCGCGATTCAAAACTTTTGCCCGACAATGTGCAGTTTGCGTTTGATGAATTGGTAGTCGAATAGATAAGTTCACATTTGGGAATGAAATTGTATTTGAAATGAAAATTTTTCACGGCACGGAAAACGCTAACATCTCGCGCCCGACGGTTTTGACTCTGGGTGTTTTCGACGGTCTGCATCTCGGTCATCAACGAATTATGCAAACTGTCGTGAGCCGCGCCAAAGCTATAAATGCTGTTTCGACCGCGATTACGTTTGACCCGCATCCGCGAGCCGTTTTGTATCCCGAATCCGCGCCGCCCTTGTTGCAAACGCTCGACCAACGGCTTGCCGCGTTTGAATTTCTCGGCATCGAACAAGCCATCGTCATACGATTTAATCAAAAATTCGCCGCGCAGGATGCCGAAGAATTCTTGCGCGAAGTTATTTACGAAAGACTACAGGCGCGAGAAGTTTACCTCGGAAAAGGCTTTGAGTTCGGAAAAAATCGCGGCGGAAACATTGAGCTTTTGAGGAAGATGAGCCGGGAACTCGGATTTTTCGCCGATGAAGTTGCGGAAGTTTGCCTACGCGGAACACGAATCAGTTCGTCGAAAATTCGTCGGTTGTTAGCCGAAGGACAAGTTAATCTCGCCAGAAGAATGCTTGGCAGACCTTACGGCGTGGAAGGAAAAATTATTCACGGCTTCGAGCGCGGGCGCGCAATCGGTTTTCCGACTGCAAATCTCAAACCTAACAACCGCGTCATACCAAAATACGGCGTGTATGCGACGGCGACTTTGATTGGCGAAAAATGGCGGCGAAGTATCACGAATGTCGGCGTGCGCCCGACATTTGAAGACGAAACCGCGCCTTCAATCGAAACTTACGTTTTTGATTTTGACGATGATTTATACGGCGACGTTTTGCGCGTCCGTTTTCTGCACTGCATTCGTGATGAACGAAGATTTGCCGGAATTGAAGAATTGAAAGTTCAGATTGCGAAAGATTCAAACCACGCTTTGAACTACTTTAAACGTCTCGGCGTAAAGAATTCACTAAGTATCGTCTGAAAATTTTATTTTGTGAAGTTTGTTGCAAACCAAAGCGTTTTTTGTGATTCTAAATACACTTATGCAAAACGATTTGGCGACACGCGAGAACGTGAACGATTTAATGTTCAAAGAAAAAACGATTGAGCCGATTTTGGAAAATGGCAACGGCGCGGACGGTAATCATACGTTACTTCCGACGAAAAATTTGCCCGTTTCAAAGCAAATCTCCAATGAGCAGTTAATCGCCGAAGAAAAACTTTTAATCAAAAAGGAAACTGAAGTCGAGAAAAATTATCACGGAATTGGCGGATATTTGCGACTTTTTCAAGTGTCGAAAGTTATCGGAATGCTTGCGCTTTATCTGTATCTCGACCAATACGAGCTTCATCACGCGCAACACCGGAAACAATCCGAAGCGCGGATGGAAATTGCCCGAAAATTAACCTGGCTTGCCGTTCTCGGCGAGAAATTCCATCAAACAAACCTCGCGTTTTTTCACGATTTTATACTTCTGCTTCGCCGGTTTTTTATCGGCAATGAAAAAAATAAAGAAATAAATCAGGAAAAACAAGCCGTTTGGCTCAAAGAAAATCTGATAAATTTAGGTCCGACATTTATCAAAATCGGACAGTCTTTGGGAACACGCGCCGACCTTTTGCCGCTTCCGTTTGTCAAAGCGTTGGGCGAACTGCAAGACAATGTGCCGCCGTTTCCGAATGAGATTGCATTTGCCAGAATCGAAAAAGATTTGGGGCGAAAAATCAATGAAGTCTATGCGGAATTCGATGTCGAACCGATTGCCGCCGCTTCTCTTGGACAGGTTTATCGCGCCAAACTTTTTACGGGCGAAGAAGTTGCCGTCAAAGTTCAGCGTCCGAATTTGAACGGAATTATCAAAGGCGACATCGAGATTTTGCGAAAAGTTACAAAGTTTGCGGAAAGATTTCCGTCTTTGAACGAGAATGCGGATTGGGCGGGAATGCTACGCGAGTTTGACGAAACTGTTCACGAAGAAATGGATTATTCGGCGGAAGGGCGCAACGCCGAACGCTTTCACGAAAATTTCAAGGAATGGACAAACGTCCACGTTCCGAAGATTTATTGGAACGCGACGACCGAAAAGGTCTTGACAATGGAGTTTATTCACGGCACGAAAGTTACGGCTTTGGAGGAACTTCGCGCCAAAAGTGTATCGCCCGAAAAAGTCAATCGTCTGCTTATTCGCACTTATTTAAAACAGCTTTTGGAAGACGGATTTTTTCACGCCGACCCGCATCCGGGAAATCTCTTGGTAATGCCTGACGGACGACTCGCGTTTTTCGATTTCGGAATGGTCGGGCGTATCTCGCCGCAACTGCAGTCGAAAATGATTGACGCATTTTTCCACGTCGTTGCCAAAGACCCGGCGGGAATCGCGCAGGATTTGATTGACCTCGATTTTATGAAGCCTGGCTCAAGTCCCGACATCGTGCGTCCCGTCGTCGAAAAGATGTTTCAGTTTCATCTTAATTTGAAACTCAAAGAAGTCAATTTCAAAGAATTGACTTATGATTTGGCGGACGTGATGTATGATTACCCGTTTCGCCTGCCGTCAAATTTTACTTATATTATGCGGGCTTTGATGACGCTCGAAGGCATCGGAATTATCACCGACCCGGAATTTAATTTCTTTGAAACGGCGAAACCTTACGCCAAAGAATTTATGTTCAAGCGCGAAGGCAAGGATTTGCGGAAACTGTTGACGGACAAACTTTTAGGGCGCGACGCGGATGGCAAAGTTGATTTGGACAGAACCTGGAAGCTGGCGAAAATGGCGTTTAAGACGGTTTGGAATACGAACAAATAAAGTTTGAATGCGAGTTAAAATTCCGCACATTGAAAAAGATTTTTTAATCGGTGAAATCGACCACGAATTTTGGAAAAAAGCGCAAGAAATCTTAATCGAAAATTATTGGTCTGGCGAAAAGGCAACGAGCGGACGACACGCGAAGGCAAGACTTTTATGGTCTGATTCAGCATTCTATATTCGTTTTGAAGCCAATCAAACCGAGCCTTTAGTCATCAGCAAAACGCCGAATCTGAAAACTGGGACGAAAGGTTTGTGGGACAGAGATGTTTGCGAGATTTTTGTCGCGCCGAATTCGAAGCAATCAAACAAGTATTTTGAGTTTGAAATCGCGCCAAACGGCGAGTGGGTTGATTTAGGAATTCAACTAATGTCTGACAAACGCGAAACTGATTTAAAGTATCATTCGGGAATGGAATCGGCTGCGAAAATCGAAATCGGTAAAGTATGGATGGCAATGAAAATCCAGTGGAAAGCGTTCGGTAAAATTCCGAAAGCGAATGACGTTTGGAAGGGAAATCTCTTTCGCTGTGTCGGAAGGGGCGAAACTCGCGGCTATTTAGCGTGGTCGCCGACGCAAACCGAAACGCCAAATTTTCACGTTCCCGAAGCGTTCGGTGAATTTGAGTTCGTAAAATAAGAAAAATTATCCACAGATAAACACAGATAAATTCTTTCGCTTTGATGCTTTTACATGGCTTTGTTGCATAAATTACTTATTTGTTTTCAAGAGTTTAGAAAATACAAAAACCAGAAAATTGCTGTTTTGGTGTTATTTTGGCATTTATTGATTACTTAAACTATTGAAAAATAACAAATTATACCAAGTTGCGTTAATAGGATGATATAGGATAAAAGTTAAAAATGCCCAAAAAATTAACTTTAGAAAATCACTTAACAAAAGAGCAATTACGAAGGAAATACTTGAGTTGTCAGCATTCGC
>JAABUN010005905.1_pt1 | contig 14622 bp, 3 predicted proteins | sample 5559311 | NCBI WGS metagenome assembly JAABUN01 (sample SAMN10711877, study PRJNA513370) | rock metagenome | isolation source: Antarctica rocks | place: Antarctica: Victoria Land, Siegfried Peak sud | reverse complement strand
CCTTAGAGGATCTTACTCCGTAGTAGGGCCTTATTAAGGAAGTCTCTTACCGACGGGATTCCCGCCTCTACTTCGAGGACCGGAATTAGGGTGGCCTTATACGCCCCTAGTACTTTACGCAGTCCTTTATTCTAGATCGTCGTCAGGGTCTTTACATGCTTCCCTACTACCCCGGGGGTATTCTTTAAGCTGTATTATATTAGCGCCGCGAACGTTATCGTAGGCCTTACTACTACCGCGTATATAAGCCTACTAACCGGTAGAATCGCGCCTTATATAAAGCCGGCGACGTAGTAGAGCGCCTAAATCTAGTTATCTATCTTAGCTTATACCTTCTTTAAGTATACGTTCTAATTTAGCTTATTATTAAGTATAAGTCCTAGGACCCTAATTAACGTCTTTAATTTAACTTTAATTCCCTCGAGTTTAACTATTACGTCTATCTTTATACCCTTTATTCTACGGGCTATATAAACGAGCTCGTACTTCTTTAGTATAAATAAGGCTTTATAAGTCTTCGCCTATTATAGGTATACCTTATAAGCTTTATTTAGAACCTCGTAGTTCCGTTTAATACTCCTATTATAGGCTAGTAGATAGATATTATCTATAAATCCGCCGACTTAAATTAGTAGCTTTAGCTTTTTATACTCCTCGATTAGGGGAGTATTAAAAAACAGGAATAATATCGGAGAGATAGGTGAACCTTAGGGGATCCCTATCTCTACTAACTCTATCTAACTCGTCCTCCTACCGAGGGTAATCGAAGTCGCCCTCTCTGTAAGGAAGCTTGCCGTCTAGCGTACTATCCTTTTAAGGACTCTCTTTATCTTTATTATATAGAGTAGCCTGGAATAAGAGACGTGATTAAAGGCTCCGGCGATATCTAGGGAGAGGAGGCTCGCTACGTTCCTCTTCCCTATTCCTTATACCGTATAGACTGCGTTAGTAATCGTTTCTAGCGCGGTTTCTACTAATCTCCCTTACCTTACACCTATCTATTCTTCCGGAAGGAGGTTATTAGCCTCCGCGTAATCTCTAAGCCTAGCCGCTATTACCGTCTTAAATATCTTTCCTAAGGTATCTAAGAGGGCGATCGGCCTATAGGACTTAAGGTCGGCGTAGTTCTCCTTCTACGGTTTCTTTAAGATTACTATATTAGCCTCCTTAAATTTCCGGGGGTAGTATTTAATCTTGAAGTACCCCTGGAAGAGATAGCGGATCTCCTCCTCCAGTTTACTATATACGGCGCGTAGGAACCTATTTAGAATCCTATTTATCCCGGGAGCCTTATCCTACGACGGTCTCTTTATAGAGCTATAGACTTCCGCCTCCGTTAGATCCCCTTCCCCTAGTATCGGGCTTAGGTATTCTACCTCAGTAATATCTTCTAAATCTACCCCTAAAGGAACTGGGAAATAGGTTTCCTGAAGGCGCTCTACCTTCTCCTCGAAGGTAGCCGCTAGCGTCCCGTCTTATCTACTTAGGGAGGGGAACTTAGGCAGGGCTCTTAACGATATACTCTTGTTCTTCCCCTACCGGGCTAGTACTTATACCCCGCGAGGGTCTTCTAAGGCCTGGTGTATAGCCCGCCGGAAGTAGAGGGTTTTCTCTCTTCGGATCGTGGCTACCTTCGCCCTTTCCTCTTCTCTTAGAGTCTCCCTTATCTCCGTATTACGGTACTAGTAGTAGGCCTTTAGTTCCCATTTAGCCCTTTACGTTATATCTCTACAGGCTAAGTTCTAAAAGGACCTTACCTTACTAGACGGCTTCGCCTACGGAATATATTCCTATACGATAGCCTGGAACCTATCTAGTATTTACCCTAGGTACTCGACCGCCTCGCCGGCGGATCTAATCTAGGGAAGCCCTAGAGAGAGTCTAAGCTACTAGGCCCCGTTCCTTATATTCGTGGCTACCTCCTTGTCTTTAAGTATCTTCTACGCCCTCCTCTAGACTGGGGTTTAGCTCTCCCAGCTCCATTTAAATTCCGTGTATACCGGGATATAGTTAGATCTATACTAGAGGTCTGCCCTTAGGCCGTAGTTTCGGAGTACGTTAGTAGTACCCTCGGTAGTAAAGACTAGGTCGATTACTAACTTTAGACCTCTCCCCCGCTATATTACCGTACCCTCCGGTAAGGCGACTTCTATACTATATTTACTCGTTTCGCCTAGTAATATATCTATTATAACGTGGTATATACTTCTCCCTTTATTATTCTATCGGGGATAGTGGAGATTAAAGTCCCCGAGGAGGATATATTCCCCTAGCCTCTTTAGGGCCTCCGCTATTAGCGGGATTATTATTAGGCTGTCCTTTAACTTATACGTCGTTAGAGAGGGGCTATAAATATTATATATCTAGATATTATCCACTTATATTCCCTATTACCCTTTCCTAAGGCTGACTTTCAGCGAGTAGTAGTTACCGCTTAAGAAGCCTACCTCCTAGCTCTTTATATTAACTCTTTTATTAATATAGAAGTATACCTAAGTATTCTCCTTAGCTCTATAAACTAGGTAGAACCTATTATAAGATAGGTCGTACGTTAACTTAGTCCTTAGGTTAGTCTATAGCTCTTATATTACTAAGACATCCATTTACTAAACTTTAGCATCTTCTAGGAGTGGCGTTTACACGCCGTCCTTTTCTTTTTATACGTTATACTATAGGATCTTAAGCGGTTATCCTACTATATAGTCGGTATAAGGCTAGAGTCTACTACCATTTAATTATCTATAGCCTAAGCGCCCCTAAGGGTAACCTCGACCCCAGGTACCCCTTAGGGTAGCGGGAGGACCTGTTATCCTACCTCCTTTCGGGCTATTTAGATTATCGTAGTTAGCCGCCCTCTTTATCAGGGAGGGGCTAGGTCTAGTAATTCCCTTTCCGCTTATATCGGTGACTTCCTCTTCCTTAATATACCTTAGACTACCCTGAAACCATCTACGTCTATCTCCTCTTCGCTACGGGTATTAGTTCCCTATAAGCCCTACGTGTTATAGAACGCCGGCCTAGTCCGGCGTCTTTATACTACTCTCTAGTACTCCCTTCGCCTAACTAGGTAGTCCTTACTCTAGGCCTTATAGCCTCCTCTATAAGTAGCGTATATTATTACTCCTTCGCCCGTAATATAGTCCGCTAAGTTATAGCTACCTGTATAATAGCCGTACCTCTTCTCCCTTTAATACTCTCGCGTAAAGTATCCGTATCTATGGCAGTTAAAGTATTATCTTATCTCTACTCCTTGCTCCTATCTCTTATAGACTAAGAGACTACTACTAAGAGCTATCCCTCCTCGAACTAGGCGGTTCACCGCCTCCGGTATTACCACCCCGATAATTAGGGTTAAGCAGGTCTTTTTACTCCTATCCTACCTTAGTCTCGCCGCGTGTTTTACCTACTTAAAACTAGTAAAGTTAGTATTTAGGTAGGTAATAACATTATCCTCCCTAATCCTCGCTAGCCCCTTCTCCTTTTCCTTTTTATCGAGGAGGTTTATACACGCCCCTTTAGCCGCTATATAGAAGGTCTTCCTTACTACCTTCGCTAAGGGGTAGGCTACGCTTACCTACTCCTATATTCTCTCGAGGGCCTTACGCCCTTTAACCGTCGCCGTCTATAGTACTACGTCTGTCGTGCCTCTAGTATAAGTACCGACGATATTCTTTATAGCTATATTTACCGGGTTTATAAAGCTTTTAATTAGCTCCTCCTTTTTTATCTAACTCGCTTTCTTATAGCCTTCTTTATCTCCGAATCGTACTACTACTTCCCTTATCCTCCGAATATCTAATTGCTTAAGTAGCTAGCTACCTCGCGCCCCCCCTAGGCCCGGTCCTATCCTCGGGCCCAGGCTTTACTAGGACCTAGTCCCTATGCTAGCTCCAGCTACCTAGGCCTATAACCCCCTACTACACCCTACTAACGCGTTTCTATCCCTCCCCGTTCTTTCTAGACGCGTTTCTAGCTTAGTAATACGTGCCTCCGCAGCCTTAAAGCCTCCTATTATAGTATAAAGGGTGACCTAGGTAACGCCTTATATCGCCTCTATTATCTCCCCGAACCGGAGACTCTAGATCGCCTAGATTATATCCCTTGCTTTTATAATAGACTCTATAATATCTTAACCTTCTTAGCCTTATCTCCCTTACTCTTTCTCCCTAATTTCCGGGGACTTTAGTAGTGTTAGGGGTCCTGTAGTTACGACCCTAAGAGCCTCCCCTCTTACTTCCCTCCTACTACTACTTCTACTACCTCCTCCGTCCCCTTCCCGTAAGTTCGCATGTAACGCCTAGTACGTTACCTGTAGTCTTTGCGCGTACGCTTATTCGCCCGTTATTACCGCCATTTTTTATATTAATCTATTATAATCCTTAAAACTTATACTATTAACTTTAAACTATTCCTTATTTATAATTAGTAATAAAACTATAAATACTAGTACTTTACTTTTAAACTATAAATATTAGTAATTATATCTTTAAGATCTTTTAATTTCCTAGAGATTACTTTTTACCTATTAAGACTTATATTAAATACTTTCTTAATACTTCTAATTAGTTAATTAAGTATAAAGAAGGAGTCTAGGTATAATAATAAGTAATTATATCTTAATTATATCTATTTAAATAAATAGGTTTTATAATTTTACTACTAATTCTCTACTTTAATTATTTAAGTAGAGTATAGTAGTTTATTATATCTAGAAGTAATAGATTAAAGTCTTAGAGTATTAAAATAGCTTTAAAATATCCTTAATATATAAAGAGATATTTAGAGAATATATAAATACCTTAGATCCTTTTATACTAGTAGTCCCTAGCTTAAGATTTCCTAGTTTAGAAAACTACTATTACTACTTTTTTTAATATTAGTAGTCTAGTAGAATAGATCTTATTATTATATTAATTAAGTAGCTATTCTTAAATATATATATCTTTAACTATTAAATATTTAAAGGATATAATAATCCTATTTATACTAATTTAATAGCTATTAAAATAGCTATATTAGAGGTATTTTATAGAAATTTCTATTATTATATTATAAAGAGCCTAGATAGGTAGGAAAGTATACTCCTTAATCTCTTTAAGATTATTATCCTAGTTAGTATATTCTTTTATCTACTCTTTATAATCTTATACTAATTATACTATTACTTATTAGGGTATAAAGTAATTTAAACGCGCTAGATATAAACTTATAATAAAGATAAGGCTATTAGTTTAAAGGATTAGAAATAACTTATAATTCCCTAGCCTAATATTATATTATACTCTCTAGAATAAACTAACTAGTTATAATAGAATAAGGTGTATTATATACTAATATAATAAGTTATATATAATCTATATAATAGCTAAATTAAAGGTAAAATTCTCTACTTTAAATCTAAAATTACCCTCTTATACTAGGTTAATATTAATAATATTTATAACTAGGAGATAAAAGTAGAAAGTTATATTATTAAATATCTTTTCTAAACTATTATAAATAACTTTAATCTTAGTTAGCTCTTATAATATAACCTTATATATATAGTTAAATACTAGTTATAAGTAAGTAGAATTATTTTATAAGGTAGTAATTTAAGAGGATTTTAATATATATATAATAGTAATAGTAAATTTAATTATACTAACTTATAACTTACTTTATATCCCTTTAAGCTACTTTCTAATAATTATAATATTATTAAGGCTAGTAAGGAAATAGATATTATTATAGGTTTTAATTATAAATAGTAAATTAGTAAGGTTAAAATCTTATATAAGAGGTATTATTAAAGGTATTAATATTAATAGCTTAATAGAATTTAAAGTAGATTCTAATATATCTACTTAAATAGCCTCTTTATTAATATTTTATAAGGTCTTCTTTAAAAGGTATTTATAACTTAATTAAAGGTATATACTTATTACTATATCCTAGATATTACTTAACTTTAAATAAGTATATAACTCTTAATAGGCGTATCTTAATAATTTAAGCTAGTACTTATAACTAAGGTATAAATTATTATACTACTAAAAAATAGCTTTATAATAGGTAATAATCTTACTTAATATATATAGATTACTATTAGTAATTAGACTTTAGTAATAATTCTAAATATTAAATATACTATCTAGTATCTCTTAGGTAGTAATCTTAGAAATATCTACCTTTTTAAGTAGAAGCTTTTAGTAGAATTATAGCTCTAGTAATTTATATAACTTAATACTAGTTAAAGATATTAAGGATAAAGATTAGAAGTTTAAAGTATATATTCTATCTAAGACTATTATTTTTATAAAGTATTATAATAGAGATTTTATAGTAATTATCTAAATATTAGGTTTTTAAGTAATAGTTATAAGGAAATATTACTAGGATAACTATCTAGTAGAATATAATACTTTATTAGTAATTATATAATACTTTATTATTTATCCTATTACACTTTATTATAAGAGTAGGTATACTAGAAGAATAAGTAGTACTTTAACTCCTATATTAAAGAATATTAAGATAATAAGTACTTTATAATAGTATAGTACTATAGTATAGTAATATAGTAAAAAACTAGTAAGTATAATTATATATATTTAACTTATTCTTTATTATATAAAAAATTTAGTAACTAAATCTATTATTTAGTTATAATCCTAATATATATTTTAGGTATAGAATAAGTAATACTACTAGTTTAAATCTTATTATATAATTATAATAGAAATACTAAGTAATTTCCTCTTTACTACTACTTTTATAATCTTTAACCCCTTATTATTAATATAAAGTCTAAGGACTCTTATTAATATTTCTAAGTATATTAATATTACTTTAAAGTCTATTCTTATTTTTATATTAAATCTTTTTAAGCTCTTTAATAAGTAGATTAACTTTTATTTATAAGGGGTAAAAGTTACTTTATATATATTTATCTAATAAAAGTATATCTTATATACTATTATTAAAATCTTGAAATTCTCTTTAATACTTTTATTATATATTATTAAGTAGATATTATTAATAAAGTCTTTAATTTAAATTTAAAGTTTTATTTTTATATACTCTTTTTTAAGTAAGGAGTTAAAAAATAGAAATAAAATAGATAATATTAGAAATTTTTAGAAGATCTTTATTTTTACTATCTTTATCTTATTTATCTTTTAATTTAATATAATTATTATAATCCTTTTTATTTAAAAAATTTATATCTATAATATAATAAAAGTTAAGACCCTTTTTTAAGTTATATAATAACCTTTTATAAAAGATATTATTAAAGGCTTTTATAATACTTAATAATAATATATTTATTATATTAAAACTATTATAGTTTTATATTATATATATTATATTTATTATTATTTTAAGATATATTATTATTAACCTTTCTTTTTTAATATTTATTTATTATAAAAGTAATAATTTATATTTTTTTATAAAGTTCTCTAATTTTTTTATAATAACTACTTCTAATATCTTCTTTAAGATATTAAATAAAGTATTTAAATAATATAACTTTAATTTTAATTAATTCTCTTTCCTTAATTTTTTTAAAATAATTATATAACCTTTTTTAAAGTCTATTAAGTAATATCTAACTCTTAAGTAAACTTAGAATAAGTATATAAAGCTAGGTAGTAACTTCCTTTCTATTATCCTTAAAGATTTAATTAAAATCCTATTTATTCCTAGTATTTTATCTTATATTAATTTATTAATTACTTTATAAACTTCTTCTTTAATAACTTCTATATTTATTATTAGGGGTATATTATACTAGAGTCTATAAATATTACTTAAATCTACCTTTAAAGATAGAAGGAAGAAGGTCCTTTAAAGAATCTCTATCTTCTTTTAAAATAACTCTACTTTAAGACCTTTTCTATCTATCTTAAAGGTAGAGAATCTTACTACTACTTATAACTCCTCTCTTAATACTATATTCTAATATTAGAACTTATCTTACTATATACTAATATAATAGATAGTATAAATAATTAAGAACTTTTTAAATCTTATTTAAGATAAATACTTTTCCTTTATTTCTTAAATCTATCTTCTAGTTAAATTATATAATTACTAAGTTATAATAATAATTAGTTAAATTATAAATTTACTAGATTAATAAAGTAATTATTTAAATTATATCTCTTAATAGGATTTCCTACATTTATATAAATAGTAATATTTCCTACTTAGATAAAAACTTTATATTTAACTTATATTACTTTTTAGATATATCCCCTAGATACTAAATATAAATATACTAGACTAGACTAGTTTAGTATAAAGCCTACTTATACTATCCTTAACTCCTCTCTACGAGATCTATAGACCTATTAACCCTTAGGACGATCGGGTCGTAATATAGTAGCTTAACGTCTCTATAAGGTGCGAGGTCACTTCCCTTAGCCTTCGTTCGTCTCGGGGATATAGACATCGCTCTATTAAGATTTGCGCCCGCCATTCACGAGCTACTGCGTTACGGGTTGGAAATGATCTGGGAGCGGAGCGGGATGCCTTGATGACTCGCAGAGGGTGCTGTGTATGGAAGTGGGGCTTTCTGAGTCGGTAGAGAAGTGGAGGGGAAGTGTGATGTCTGGGTCAGTTCACATCAGATGTTCCATGTTTTGGTTATGATGGCGTCCATGCTGCATCTATGGGGTGCGTGGACTGCATAGCAGGAGGACTATCTGGATAGATGTGTTAATGTCTCGGTGAGGAGATTTGCTTTATGGAATCCATATATAGAAAGAGATTATAAATATAGATCACACGCCATTAGCTTCTATATATGGAAAGATGGGGCAGCTTTCCCCCATGCCTGAGCTTGGGTAGATCCAGAATTGTGTTTCCTTCCGTGCTTGGGAAAATCAGTATTGAACTTAGTTAATTGTGCCAAAGAAGGAAGTAACCCAAGATAACTTATGATCCTGCCCCTGATATCGTAACTCGAAGATGTCACCAGTGTCGACTTGTGGATTTCTTCCGTTTTCTTCAGGCCATGATGCAAGCAGCGTTGAACATATTTTTGCGGGTGCTAGCACGATAACCGCCGCACAAGTGCGGTCAATGTGAGCTTGAGCAAAAATTTCTTCCATGGAGATGTTTAAGGATGGGCCGTCCTCTTTTAACCGGCGGGCACGCTGCTGCATCTAAGAAAGGTCAACCTGGCTGCTAATCCATGATCGATCGTACTTTGACTCGTTTCGCCGGTCCTGTTGGATCTTAGAGTACATGGTAGAAAAGGTGGCTATTTTATCTGGAATGTCCCTAGGTTCACAGCAGTGAGGTTGCAGACGGTCATCAACCCGAATGATAGCATTAAACCCTACAAGACGGCCGGCGATACCAAAGGCAACATCGAGAGTTTGCGTGCATGGAGCGCAGTAGACGTACAGTCTCCATCTACTGTCGAAAGATTTGTTTGGCTTGGGGGGTAAGGTGTCGACAATTCGGTACGCAAGGCCTCCTTTCTTTGTTAAGCCTCCGTATTTTGCTTGGATCATCTGCTCAAGATTTTCTTCAGACATACAATGTCCACCAAGTTTGGCGTCAAGACAACTGTCGAAAGCCACAATGAATGCCTTCCAGGTTGGCACGGGCTTCAAGTCGACGGTTTGACCGATAGGAGCCTTTGTTTCAAGGTCTGCCGACAATAGACCTTGGGCCCTTTGATTATCCGAGTTCAGGTATCCTAGGGTGTAGAGTCAGGATCGACCATTCACCTATTTTGTATGACGCTTCTGAAGGATGTAGCGTATGAAGGCTGACTCAACTCATTTTATAAGCAAAGATCGGCCACAAGTCAGCTGCTTTAAGCTCAGCCGTACGCGAATTATAGGAAGCGAAAGCTCGCCGATATGCAGCAGAGTTCACAACTTCGTCGTCAAATTCGAAATGTGTCTCTGCAGAACGCACAGGCACCGTATCTTCATAAGCCAGTGAGGGGGCCTTTGAGTATCGCACTGAATTGGCTTTAGTGATCTCTGTGAATTGTCTATCGGATTGATCTTTGGATCTGGGATACGTTAGAGAGGTAGAGCCATCAAGGAAGGATTGGTCACAGACAGTCTCATTGCAGACACCAGGAGTTGCAAGGCGTTCCCCTGCCATCGTATCTCGTCGAGTAGGGCTTTCATCCTTCCATCACTCCAGATATACTTCAGTCGTTTGCGAAGGCTCCCCTTCACCTCTTCAAGCTCGGTCAAAAGCGTCTCTAGAACTGGAGCATACTGCCCAATAGCTGATTGGAGAGTCTGCGCTTGTGCATTTGCGGTGCTGCTGCCTCGCAGCTCCCTGTCGACCCAAGTATCGATCAACAACAAGGCCGCTTGAATGATAGCGCATTCGCGACCTATGGCGCTCATGCCATCTTTGATATTCGAGTTTTTCTCACGACATTCTTCCACAGCTGAGAGGATCTTTTTGGAAAGGTCCGCGAGTTGCGCGATTGAGGCGAAAAGACCAACGAGAGCGACGGCTTCTGCACCGGACATTGCTGAACAGGGACTAACCACAAGTCGCGGTTCTACCTAACTTCTGATCGAATCTGGCAAGGTAGTCTAGCTGTTTGCGAAAACTCTATTGACAAAGTTGAGGACGAGGTTTCTGTCGGAATCGGGAAGGCTTTAGTCCGAGTTGCGTGGTAGCCTTGTCCCTCCCTCTCTAACATCCACAACGATGTACAAGAGGTGATAATTGTGGGAAAAGGACCAAGAATAACGTTGATTGTATTCCGTTGTATGCGCAGGCAAATTGCTAATACTACTCAAAAATCGCAGTACCGGCAGCGATCCTCACGAGGGTGATTCCTCTACAGTCACCGTGCCGTATCAGCGACAGAAGAATTCACTTAGGACACCTCTAGTCCACACTTACTTCCGGTCCACGCTCTCCCTGCCACAACCATTAATTTTAACAACTTACTTAAATTATAAGAATTATAGCGCGTTAAAACCTAAATAGTTCTTATAGTAGAATATCTCGTATAACTAGCCTAGCTATTAATCTAAAGAAGCGATAGTAATCTAGCTAAGAGAACCTTAGAACAAGACCCCGGAGAACGAATAGGAGAATCTCCGGGACGCTAGCTACATAGAAGAATTCACCTACTTCTAGTCTAAACTTACTTCTAGTCTAGCCCTAAGGGGCTAGCGTCCCAGGGATCTTTATTTCTATATCTCAGGCGACCTAGGGTCTTGTTCTAGGGTTCTCTTAGGCTAGATTACTATCGCTTCTATATATTAATAGCTAGGCTAGTTATTAGAAATATTTTACTATAAGAACTACTTAGTTTTAGACGTTCTATAATTCTTATAGTAAAAATAAATTATTAAAACTAGTTATTATAAAAGGGGAGGGCGTAGACTAGAAGTAAGTATAGACTAGAAGTAGGTAAATTCTTTTATAATTATCTGTAAAGGTATTAGCTAGACGCTAGTAGGCTGTAATATATTAAAGATCCCCTACTAAAAATAGGTAGTAAGGCCTTAATAATATACGGTCTATATTATAACCTAGAAATATTATTAATAGATATCTAAATAAAGCTATAAATTATCTTATATATCTAATTTATAGAGTTTTCCTTCTAACCTATCTACTTATTATTATTACCGCTACTATTACTATACTAGCTACGTAGTAATAGCTCTATATTATACTATAGTATATACTACTTATATAGTAGCCTTATAATAGTAGTATAGTCCGGTATATCTATATACTTATATTTACTATATATATCTTACTTAAATACTTACTTCCTTTATAGTTATAAAGATTATAGTTCCTCCTAAATATACTAGTAAAGCGCCCCCTAGGTTTAATTAAAAGCCCCTTATTAAGCTTAAAGTATAGCTTAATTAGACTTCTATCTAGTTATTAGCTCTTAAGATAGGGAGGACTACCTAGAAGTATACTTCTAGTAATAAGTTAAAAGATACTATACCTTAGCCTAAGGCTAATACTCTAGAGCCTACTTATAGACTAGAAACGCTATCTACTAGTAGAGTAACCTTTATAACTAAAATATTAAGATTAAGACTTAGTATAAAGCCTTAGAGTTACTTATAAATATTATAATTATAACTTAATAACTTAAACCTCTATTAAGCTTCTAATATAGCTTATAATATAGCTTTATACTCCCTTCCCCTTCTAATATATTTTATTTAAGTATACTACTACCTCCTCTTCCTACTCTTTCTAACTAGTTAAGTTTCTAGCTAACTTATAAATAGGTAATAAGTCTAGAGTAATAGGTAAGAGATAATTTTAAATTTTTATTACCCTTACTATTTATATCTTCCGCGGCTCCTAGTCTACCTTACTAGCTTTACTATTAACTAGAGGAGAAGGGTAAGAGTAGTATAAAGTTAATATAAGAGTATATCTTAAGCTCTTAGCGCCTAGTATATAAATATAATTATTATAAGTTTAATAGTTAGACTAGTAATCTTTTTATAAGAGTAAGGGATATAACTAGTTCTTATAAGAGGGTAGAAGAACCTAATATTAATTAGAATCTAATAAATATTAAAAATTATATTACTATTACTAAGGCTTCTACTACTATTAAAAAGCCTATATTTATAGCTCCTTTATAGACTATAAATAAGGGGGACTTTAAGCTAGTAAGCTTTAAGATATATCTAAAAGCTATTTATAAGAAGGAGATACTAGATAATATAATTAATAAGAAGTTATTCTTATAAGATCTATCTTATAATTAGCTACTATTTAAAATATAGAAATATAAATAGGAAACTTCTATTTAAATATTTACTCTTACTTATTTAATAAGAGCTTATCTAGTATTAATTAAAGCTACCCTATTTTATAATAAATTACCTAAGATATATAAGTATACTATTAATATTATTACTCCTACTCTAAGTAATCTAATAGAAGCTCTATTATAAGAATATAATATTAGAAACTAGACTGTAGTAAAGAAGCTATATAAGGAGATCCTAGTACTATAAAAATATACTAATAAATACTATTAAAATTATAATAGTCTTAAGGTATTCTATTATATTAATAATAATACTAAGTATATCTTCTTTATAACTTAAGGAGCTCTAACCTAGGCTAGTATTATATTATATAATAGTATAAAGAGGATTATAAAGAACGCCCCTCTTATAACTCTTATAACTAAAATAAGGGTATTTATAAAGAAAAAATTAAGACTAAAAGAGAAAGAGTAATTAAAGGAGTAGTAAATTAGAGTACCCCTCCTATTTAGAAGTTACCCTTAAGCTACTCCCTTATATAATTAGTATAACCCTTATAAAGAAGTCTTCTAGCTACCTACTTCCTCCCTATATCTTCCTCTTTATAGTAGAGCTTTTACCCTACTAATCTAGCTCCTACCTATAATTCCCCCTACCTTATAAAATATATAAACGTCTAAGCTATAAAAGGAGCTAGAGGAGCGAGTAAGAGAGCTATTAAACCTCTAAACCTACTTATTAATAACTCTAATAAGAGCCTTTTATATACTAAGACCTTCTACTACGCTAAGACCTTCTATAATACTAAGACCTTCTACTACCCTAGGGCTATTAGTATACCTCCGGAGTAGCCCTATTAAAGGTAATCTTTTAGATTTTATTAATTAGATAAAGAAGAGGACGCTTATATATAAGATAGATAATCTAGATAATATATATAAAAAGCTTATAGATTAAGGTCTTACTACTAACTTAATATAAGAGTAGAAGACTAATAAAGAGTAATAGGCCTCCCTTAATATTAAATATAGTATTAGTATATATCTAGCTAGAGGTATTAGTTAATAGGGTTATAAAAGAGGTAGAAATACCCTATATATATTAAGGCTTCTTATAAGGCCTTCGCCTTACTATCCTAGATATTTAACTAAACCTTCTAATATTCCGCCTAACTTTAGCCCCCTACGACTTATAGTAGTATTTAAAGAGGGTATAATCTTAGCTTCTATTAAGTAGGAGGAAGGCGTAGGAGTTAAGGGGTTTAATAACTATAATAACCTTTATAAGAATTAACCGTCTTTATAAGAGTCTAATAGACTATTATATTTAAGTAGTAAATTAATATAATAATAGTAAGGTTATATATAAGTTCTATAGAGTAACTAGTACTAAATTAGCTTATAATCTCTACTTTCTATATACTATCCCTTATATATAATACCTAACTTTTAAAATAAATTACTAGGATTAGCCTATCCCCTTTATACCTCTATTACTAACTATAAAAAGTACTTATATCTATTATCTTCTTTATATATAGTAGTTATATCTTAATACTTCCTTATCTACACCTTAAAGATAGTAAATAATATCTTAATTAGGTTTAGATCTAGTAAATATAGGGGTAAATAAGTTAATTTAACCCTAGCCTTATCTAATATATTAATAAGCTCTTAATTCTAATAAATACTTATATTATTAATTATAATTACTAATAGTAGATTACTATTAATAATATAACTATAATAAGGAAGGACCTAGTAGTAGATAAAGTTATTAAATATAATAGCCCTAATTAAGCCCTAGTATATAAGGTATAAGAGGTAGCTATTAATTATAAATATAGGTAATATACTCTACCTCTTTAACTATTTTAAGC
>JAABUN010005904.1_pt1 | contig 14623 bp, 1 predicted proteins | sample 5559311 | NCBI WGS metagenome assembly JAABUN01 (sample SAMN10711877, study PRJNA513370) | rock metagenome | isolation source: Antarctica rocks | place: Antarctica: Victoria Land, Siegfried Peak sud | reverse complement strand
ATACTACTTATATATAAAGATTAAAGGGATAATACTCCTATTAAGGGTTAATATCCTTAAAGAGGAAGAGGAAATCTCTAAGGGTAAAGAGATAATAGCTTATATATAAAGTAAAAAGGGTAGGGTATTATTAAAGTATTATTATACTTTCCTTAAAGGCCTAAGCCTAACCTTTCTACTATTAAATATTATAATTATTAAAAGAAGGGATATATAACTAAGAATTACTAGAGTATAAAATTAATAGTTATAAGTATTATAACTAATAAGCTTATAACTAATAAGATATCTAATAATAAGCTAGAGAAAGGCTTAAATTTTAAAAAAATCCTAAGTATTATAATTATATCTACTATTATAATATAAGGGAAGAAGTAGATATAATAATTTATTATTATAATATAAATAGAGCTTAAAAGCTTATAAAGAGAATTTATTATATTAATTAACTTTAGGGTAGATACTAATTATATTAATATATACTTAATAAAGGAATAGGGTTAAAAAATAGATCCTAGCTCTAATAATACCTTATATAATAGAGTTAAGAACTTAATATTATTATTAAGTTCTTATATATATAAAAATTAAACTTATTAATTTTAATAATATTATATAATATTATAAGGGCGCCTTTTATATAATAATAAACCTTAATTATAACTTCTACCTTAAGTATTTATAATTAGAGGAATAAAATCCCTAAGTAGATTAACTTATATAAAACTAGTAATTCCCTATTAAAAAAAGTAATATTAAAGAGTACTTTAATACTATTAAAGCCTTAGAGAAGTAGCTTAATAGTATTATATTTATCTATATAGTACTATAACTATTTAAGGTTTAGTTAGCTGTCGTTACGTCAAGTAATATACCTCACGTGATCTAATTTCCCGTGGAACTTTTCTTTACAGTATTACCTGCAGCAAGACAATAGCATAATAACAGCATGACAACAGCATTGCCTACAGCATGGCTATAGTAGTCCCTACAGCATAGGTACAGCATGGCTACAGTATTAGCTACAGCAGTCCCTACAGCATAGGGTACAGCTGTCCCTACAGCATGGGGTACAGCATAGGTACAGCATAGGGACAGTATTAGCTATAGCATAGGGTACAGCATGGGTATAGCATTGGGGTACAGCATGGGGTACAGTATAGGTATAGTATAGGCTACAGTAGTCCCTACAGCATGGCTATAGTATTGGCTAACAGCATGGCTACAGCATTACCTAGAGCATAGCTACAGCAGTCCCTATAGTATAGCTACAGCATGGCTACAGTATTAGCTATAGCAGTCCCTACAGCATGGCTATAGCATTTGCTAACAGCATGGCTACAGCATTACCTAGAGCATGGCTACAGCAGTCCCTACAGCATGGCTACAGCATGGCTACAGTATTAGCTATAGCAGTCCCTACAGCATAGCTACAGCATGGCTACAGCAGTCCCTACAGCATGGGGTACAGCATAGGTATAGCATGGGGACAGCATTGGCTACAGCATTAGCTACAGCATGGGGACAGCAGTCCCTACAGCATGGGTACAGCATGGGTACAGTAGTCCCTACAGCATGGGTATAGCATGGGGACAGCAGTCCCTACAGCATGGGGTACAGCATGGGGTACAGCATGGGGACAGCATGGGGACAGCATTGGCTACAGCATGGGTACAGCATGGGTACAGCATGGGTACAGCATGGGTACAGCATGGGTACAGCAGTCCCTACAGCATGGGTAGAGCATGGCTACAGCAGTCCCTACAGCATGGGTATAGCATGGCTACAGCAGTCCCTACAGTATGAGGTATAGTATAGGGTATAGCACCCCTAGAATTATAGATCTTAGCGGGTTTTTAGGGAGCTTAGCCCCTAGAGTAGTTAGGTTTCTAGGGAGTCCCTAGCTTAATTACTAATCTCGTACCGAGATAGCGACCCTCTAGTTATAATATACTTAAAAGTAGGTAATAAAAGCCTACTACTTAAAGTTAAGCTCCCTTTAAAATTTTAAGAATTTTAAGATATCTTTTTAATTAAGAATATTAAGGTATTACTAGCTTATATATATTATAATTACGCGATTAATATAAAGGAGAATAAAGAACCTCCTTTTAACCTACTTTATAACCTATTAAAGAAAGAGTTAGATTAGAGTAAAAAAAAGATTAATTAAATACTTAATCTAAATTTACTTTAATATATAATAAGACGAGTCCTAATATTAGGATATAATATAAGGGGAGGGATTATAAGTAGTAATAGTAGTAGAGGTAGTAGGCTAAGGAGTAGAGAAGGGATACCTATATAGGGGCTAAGGAGCCTAATAAGGGGGAAGGAACTTAAAGATAAGGGAATACGCGTTAGGAGAATATTAGTAAAGGCCTTAAAAGCTATAATAGTTATATAAGATATATTAAAAGGAGGAATAATATATAAGGTAGGATAAATAATAAGGGTAGGGCTTAAATATATAAAAAAGTTTATTATAAAGGTAGATTAATAGCTTAAAGAGATATATAAGTTTAAGAAAATAGTAGAAGAGTAATCCTAAGGAGGGAAGATATAAGGGGGTAAAAGGAGCTAGGTATAAATAGCTAGCTAGAGCCTAATAAATATAAAAATAGGTAATATAAGCTTTAAGGGGATATTTATTATAATAATAATAAGTAATATTATAAGGAAGGGATTTAAAGTAATAAATAATAAAAAGGCTAGGACCTTAATAGTCTAAATTAAAGATAGGATTAAAAGAGAAATAGTAAGGGTACTTATTAAAAAGAAGCTAATTAAGAGATTTAAGATAATCATATTCTTAAAGATATAAAAGATTATAATAATAAGGTATTTAATTAAAAGTAATTTAATACTATTTATAATAAAAATAGAGGTAAGGGAGGAGTTAGAGGAGAATAATAATTAAGTAAAGAAGGTATATAAGTTAATAAAGGTATTAAGATAAACCTTTTTAATTATAATATATAAGATATTAAAGAAGGTAGTAGATATATTAAAATAAAAGGAGGTAAAAGAGGTAATTATTTAATAAAATAAAAAGAACCTCTTAAGGCTAAAGATTATAAGGGTAGCCTAGCTATAAGTAGTTATATAGGAGAGGAGAGAGGGAGAGGTAGAGAAAGAGAAAGCCTTACTACTACTAAAGCTCCTTATATTAGAGATAGTAGATAAGGTAATTAAAAAGGGCTTAATAAAGGGATATAACCTCCTAAAATATAAGAGATAGGAAAGGAATAAAGTTATAATATAATACTTTAATTATTAATAATATAAATATATAATAGGATATTATAAAAGTTTAATATAATATAAAATTTATATTAATAAATATAACTTAAAGAAATATAAGATAAAAGAATAGGAGATTAAAAGATATAATAATTATAAGAAGAATAGTTATATAACCTAGAAGTAAAGGTATATAATTAAGGTAAGGGAGTTAAATAAGCTCTATTAAAAAATAATAAAAAATAAGAAGAAGTTATATAAAGGCTTTATAAAAGGAAATAAGTAATAAGATACTTAAAAGTAGCCCTAAAGGAAGTAGATAATAATAGTAGTAAGGAAGAAGAGGAAGCTTATATTAAGGTTTAAGGACTTTAATAAGATTATAATATAAATAAGTTCTTAAAGGGATATAAGGGAAAGGGGAATTATACTACTATTAATAATAATATTATAAAATAAGTTAAAAAGGCTAATTACTCTCTAAATAATAAAGATAGGTTAATAAATATTAAAAGAAATATTAATAAGGGATATTATTACAGTCCTACTACTTTACTTTACCTGCGGAAGCCTTCCGCAGCCTAACTAGGGTAGGCCTAGCTCTTTAGTTTATAGGTAGGATTTCTATACTTAGAGAATGCATTTTTTTCTACTATATCTTAATACTATTATAATAAATTAGTAGTAATACCTTTCTAGCCTCTATTATATACTATTAATTATATAGTAAGCTAAGATCGTATACTAGCTCTACGAGTACTAGTTCTTTAGAGCACTACTAGCTATCCTTAGTACTAGTTAAGTCTTCCGCTCTGCTAAAATCCTAGGCCTTTAACCTTATATTAAATCTTTATTATTAAAGCCTTCTATAACCTTAGATATAAGTAAAGGTCCCCTTAGAAGATTTATTATTAATAAGAGCCTTCTTTATTACCTATTACTACTATCTAATAGTATTAGGATTTCTTTAGAATTATTAGGATTCCTCGGTATTTTACTAAGAAAACCCGACTTTTATTGAAATGGTAAAAGTTACTAAGACACTTGAACCAGCTTATTATAGTATTTGTAGTATATTTCAATACTCCCCTTACTACGCATACCTCTAATTAGGTGTTTAACGTAGGTAATTAGGTAGATATATTTTTTAACTATTTATATATATATGTGGTTTTTACGATAGCGGAAGTTAGTACGGGGATTAAACTCCCGACCTCCCTATACGGGGGCGCTTTCGTTCTACTAAGCTAACCGGGCTTATAACCTGTTAAAATAGCAAAAGTTGCTAAGATACTTAAATCAGCTTATTATAGTATTTGTAGTATATTTCAATAACTTTTCCCCGTACCTTCCTAATTCTAATTTACCGCTTATTCTAGCTACCTCTATACTACGAGAGACCGTAGTTCTTACTTTTTAGCTATCCGATTTTATTAATACTAGGTATAAATACGCTAATACTATTAATAATATTAGTCGCTTCCTAATTTCACTTATTATTAAGGCTAATCTTAGGCCTCTAAGAACTAATTAGGTATTATCTTCTTCTTCTTTATTATTATAAGATTAATACTACTATACCTAGTTAATATCTCTTAAACTAGTTAGCCTTCTTAATATTAATAAACTACCCTAGCCTCCTAACTAGGCTATTAACCGGAGTCTAGTACGTGTTATTAATTATTATTTTAAATAAGCTACCTTATCCTTATAATAGTACTTATAATAACCTCTATCTAGCTTAAACTCCCTAATAAGGTCCTTATTATATAGCCCTAGGTCTACCTTACTAAGTAATACGGAATTAATCCCTACTAGTACGCGAGTAATATTAGTAGAAGAGGCGATCTATAATTAACTAATAGGACTAGAATTACCTAATTAACTTCCTAATCTACTAGAAGCTTTAGATATAGTAGATAATAGTTAGCCTAATAATAATACTAGGAATAGAGCTATAGGGCCTACTAGAGGCTTCTTAGCTAAATAATTAAATATAATAGTAACCCTTATCTAGATTATAATAGCTAGAGATAGGGTTAGTAATAAGGCTAGTAATAGGGCTAATAGGCGTTTAGCTACTCTATTAGCCGTAGTAACTACCCCTATAAACGGTAATACTTAATTTCGGGCTTATAATATTAGATATTTTAATTTAAACCCTAATATACTATTAGTAGAAGTTAAGGATATATATAATATCTATTATAATGTCTTTAGCTTTATTAATAGGCTTTAGGTAAAGACTACTATTATAAATAAGGCCCTCTTTTAGTAGAATATAGATTTTTATCTACTTAGTAAGGCGGATAATTAGTTTACTAACTAGCTAAGCTAACTTAATTAAGTTAGGCTATATAATAACCCTACTAGTATTACTAAGTAGTATAATACTTTATAGGCACACTTCTAAGATTCGCCTAGTAAATCTCTTAGCCTTCTAGAAAATATCTATTATATAGTTAAGGATACTTATAATTAATAAGACCTTATAGATTATATATCTAGTATTATCTTAAACGCGAAGAATACTAGTATTATAACTATTAAGTAAGTATAAGTACTCTTAGCTTATAAGTATCTTAATAGTAATTTATAATATAACCTACTAAGACTAACTACCTTATTAAATATACTAGATCTACTAGAAGAGCTCTACTTTACTAAAGATAACTAGTTTAATATCTATAGAAATAAGGGCCTTTATTAAGATGAAGGGTATAAAATAAAGTAGTATAAAATAAAGTTAAACTTAAAAAATTATAGTAATTATTATAATTAAGACCCTTAATTAGGTTAGTATACCCCTAATCTATTTTATAATTTCGGTGGCGCTCTAAGGCTGTATTATAGCAGTATAAACCCTTATACTTAACTATTTATTCTATATTATAACTTCTAAGATAATATTAATAATAATCCTTAATAGACTTAACCTATTAGCTAGCTCTAGATTATTAGGCGGTAACCCCTTTAAATAACTAGCGGAAATATAAACGGGTCTCCTAGGTAAGCCTAGTTATAGAACCGGCCCTTACTAAATACTTTAAATAGCTAAAACCTATATTATAATAGGTTTCCTTAACGCCTAGCTTTACGAGCCTATTAAGCTAGTATTAGGGAAGAAGGATATAATAAATAGGCTGAGTATAAGGTATATAAAGAGGCTTTCTACTAGGGCGAATAGGTAAGGCCTAAAGAACTTAAATACTAAGACTAGTTAGGATTTTATTAAGACCTAGAAAACCCTATATTAAGTAACTATTAGTAGGAGGATACTATTAGAGCCTACTTTATTAAAACCCCCTTAGCTATAAAAGCCTTCTATTATAAGTAATATTATTCTAAGTTCGCCTCTAATAATAGTCTATATAAGTATATTTACTATAGTTATAAAGAATTAAGGTCTTTATTAATAGTAATAGGGACTTCTTTTATTAAGACTTAAGTAGGTAGTAATAGCTAAAGCCTTTTATAGATAGTTACCCCTACTATTATTAGGAGTATTTCTAAGAATATAATACCTAGAGGCTATACGTTCTAGGGTTATTACTTTATAATAGTTATAATTAACCTTTCTTAAGAAGGACTATATTATAAGCTCTACGCTAATACGGGTTATATTATAAGTCTTATTAATAGAGCGTTTCTTATAAAATATACCTTAAAGGTAGAGGTTAAGAGAATACCTACGCCTATAAATATTAGAGGTCTAGGAGATAAGATATATAATACTAGCGAGTATACTAAATTAGAAATATACTTTCCTAGTAATAATAGTATAGCTCTGATTAAAAGGGAGCTTTATATTATTAATAACCTATTAGTAAATATACTTATTAGGGTTAATATTCTTAAGCCTAAGGGAATAGTTATTAACCTTAATTAAAATATATTAATAATTTAATCTTATAAGGGGATTAGCGTTCCTATTAATATTTCTAGTAGAGGTAGTTAAATAAACTCTACTATTTATAATAAGAAGGCTATAATTATTACCCCTTATATAAATAGGAAGGTTCTAATTACTAGACCTTATTATCGGGCTTTAGACCTTCTATATAATAGAGAATTTCTATTTAAACTAGAGAAACTTAATAAGCTTTTAGCCTATATATATATAGTAGACTACGATATATCTTATGTTATTATTTATAATAACTCTAAAGAATAAATTAAGCTTCCTAGGAATATTAAACTTAATAAAGTTATAGAATATAAAGCTGTAGAATACTTCCTTATAAAAGCCTTCTATAGTAACCTAGTAGCTAGACCTCTAAAAAAGAATATAAACTAGGTTAAGTTAAATTTATAATATTTAGTAGCTACCGCTACCGTATTCTTAGTAGTTATATTAAATACTCTAGCCCCTAATACTAAGGTAGTTTATAATACTAGTATAATAATCTATAGCTTACTTTAATTAAGTCTTATTAGTATTAGTTATAGATAAATATCTAAGTCTCTAGTAGGGTATAGGTAATATTATAAATATACCTAAATCTTACTAGATAGATATTCCCCTAGTAGATAATTAGTAAGAATTATATAAACTAGGCTAGGCCTAGGTTTATCTAGTTAGAAAGGCTAATAAGGAGGTAATTAATAAAGCCTTTAATAAGCTCTATAAATAGGGTTAAATAGAATAGATATCTAAGTTAACCCTATTTTCTTTCCTATATTTTATAATTTAGAAAGATAGGGAGTCTAGTAAAAAGTAATAAGTTATTATTAATATTAGGGTAATAAATAAAATTACTATGCTTAATATATATCTAGTTCCTTCCTAGGCTAAAATTCTCGCCTTACTAAAAGGTGTTATATACATTACTACTATTAACGCTTTAAGCTTTTTCTACTAATAGTAGGTAAATAGGGACTATTACTACCGCTTAATAGTAGCTAGCTATTAGGGGTAAGAAATATTTAATATTCTAGTAATAGGCTATTATAATTTACCCGTATATATCTAGTATATAATTAATAGGATTCTTTATCTATTCCGTTATTTTTATAGGGTATATATAGATAATTTTATAATCTTTTTAAAGTCCCTAGAGGAGTGTTTATCTTAGCTTGACTAGGTCTTTTAGGTATTAATAGATATAAATATTTACCTTTCCCTTAAGAAGTTATTCTTAGGATATCCTTCTATTTATCTCCTTAGCTAGAAAGTTAATACTCTAGGCCTCGCTACTACTAAAGAAAAGCTTATAGCTATTATTAACCTCTCGTTCCTAGGGATATTAGCCTAGTTAGAGAAATACCTTAGTTTAACTAGCTACTTAAGATAATATATTGCGCGATATATTATAATAGTTAAACTATTATAATTATATAAAACCTACCTAAATAAGGCCCTTTAAGGTAGAATAAAAAGTATTAGAGGTAATACTTATAAAAGGCTAGCCTAGTATACCTACCTAGGAAAGCTTATATTAAAAGAAATCAATATATTCTATTAACTCTAGAAGCTTTTTACCTTCTTAACTATACTTTATTACTTTAATAAATTAAGATAACTATTTATAGACCTTAATACTAGTAAGGAATTTAGATTTAGTACTTATATCTACTACGTTCTACTAAAGGCTTTTATAGATAATCTACTAGGATAAAAGTCTTAATAACCTATTATATTTCTTAGCCGTCTACTTGTTAATACTAAGATATACTATTAACTAATAGAGCTTAAAATAGCTAGTATAGTCTAGGTTATTAAGAAAATCTATTATATAGTAGAGGTAGCTAGGTTAATAACTATTATATATACTAACTACTTAGCTACTATCTCTATTATTTAATAGACTAGTCTAAATATTATATTATTTAAGAAGCTTAATCTACGCCTTACTTAGGCGTTAGAATATTTATAGTATTTCCATCTTAATATATATTATAAACTAGGAAAATCTAATATTATCCTAGATATATTATCTAGGCTAGCTAGTTATAAGTATTATCTAGCTAATATAAATAAGTCTAGCCTAGATATATTATCTATTCGGGTTTTCCTAGTTAGCTTAGTTAAAATAAGTCTAGAGTTTTATTAACGGCTTATTAAGGGCCTTATTAAGGAACCCCGCTAGGTAAAGGTAGTATTTATAGTTAAGAGGAATAAAGCCTTAGGTAGTAATACTACTAAGCTACCTTACTATATTATTAATAAGATTCTCTATTTTAATAATAATAAGAAGGGTCTCTAATTATATATACCTTTATTAATTAAGAAGGAGGTCTTTTAACTAGCTTATAATAAAATAGGTTACCCTAGGTATACTTATATATATAAGCGTCTTACTAATAGCCTTTATATTTATAATATAGCTACTAAGCTTTATAAGTTTATTTATTATTACCTATATTATTAACTTAACTAAATGCTAAGGTATAGACCCTACGGGTTATTATAACTAATACTTTTACTTATAAGACCCTTCTATACTATTATAATTAATTTTATCCTTATACTTCCTATCTCCCTACTAGATTAATATAAATATATTATATTAGTAATAGATAAATTCTCTAAAGTAGTTAGCTTTATTCTAGGAAAGACTATATAGACTAGTAAGGAATAGGTAATTAGGCTATTAAATTAATTAGCTAAACTTAACTAGGGAATTCCTAGAGTAATTATTTTAGACTAAGATAGAAAGTTTATTAGTTAAATCTAGAAATAGATATTTTAGTCTCTTTAAGTTAGTCTATTATACTTAATAGTATAGTATCCCTAGATAGATAGTATATTAGAACGGTCTAACTAGATAGCTAAGGTAGCGCTTCGCTACTACCTTATAACCCTAGAAGATACCAGGTAATAGCCTAGCGTTTTAGCTAAGATATCTACCGCCCTAAATAATTTAACTAAATATAATATAATAGACTAAATGCTAACTTAAATTATATATAAGTTTTAGACTTAGGAGGCCCTAGATCTCCTATATATTAATAACCTATCTATTAAAGGCTTTAATAACCTAAATATTAAGGACCTTATTACCTATATATAGCTAGTATATCCTATCTTTATAGATAAATATCACCTATCTTATATTAATACTAAGGATATAATCGCGTTTATAGCCCTTAAGATAAAAGAATATTATAATATTATATACGCCCTTATATTCTTTAAGGTAGGTAATATAGTTAATCTACGCCTTTACTAGGGATATAGGCTTCTAATAGTTATATTAAGGAAAATTAGCTAGTAATTAGCTAGGCCTTTTAGAATTAAGGAATATATAGGTTAACTAGTATATTAACTAGATCTACTAACTAATATAAAGATCTATAATATTATTTCCGTAGCCTACCTAGAGCCTACTACTAACCCTAAGGATAACCTATATTAGCGACGTCGTCCGGCCGTTCCCCTTATTATTAATAGGTAGAATGAGTAGGAGATAGAGAAGCTAATCTAGAAGTAGAGGATCCGTAGGGGTTATAGTTAGTTAACCTAGTTCCTAGTTAGATAGAAGAATTACGGCCCTAAAGAAGATTAGTAGATATTAGAAAAGGAGCTATTATAGAATACTTTAGTATTAGTAAATAAATATAATGATAATTTCAGTAAGGAGTCTAGGATTTAGCCTTGAATCTATTACTATTATTAGTATTATCAGCGTTCTATATAGCTATCGGGATAATAGGTTCATTCTATTAATAGTATTTATTATAGTCCTACTACTTTACTTTACCTGCGGAAGCCTTCCGTAGCCTTACTAGGATAGGCCTAGCTCTTTAGTTTATAGGTAGGATTTCTATACTTAGAGAATGCATTTTTTTCTACTACATCTTAATACTATCGCAATAGATATTTAATAAAGATCTTTATAAAGGTATAAAAGATAATAAAACTATTATAATATAATATATAAAGGGAGTAGATTATAATAATAATAATATTATTAAAAAATAAAGAGGTATAATAAATAGATATCTTAGCTATTTAAAAGCTATTATATATAAAAAGGATAGGTTTAATATATAATTTAAATAAAAGAGTATTCTACTTAATATATAAGGTAGAGAGGGATATAAGGATATATTTCTTTATAAATAAGTACTAGAGTATTAATAAATAGAGAGTTAAATTTATATTAAAGGACTTATACTCCCTAGAGATATAAGTTATAAGGAAGGAAGGGGGAGTACTAGTACGCCTTTAGATATATAATATATATAACCTTAGCTTAAAGTCTAAGACCTTAATAAATAGCCCCTTTATATTATTAGGGGTAAAGAAGTAGTTAAGTTAGCCTAGGGAATATATATTAATAAGAGATATTAACCTCTATTACTTGAATTAAAATAATAGGGGTAGATATATATATTATAAAGTAATAGATATATTAATAGATATTATAAAAGAAAGGGAAATAAAGCTTACTTTATTAAAGGATATAATAACTTAAAAGGTAAGGAAAGTAAAAAGTACTATTAATTTAATATTTATAATAGAGGCTATTAAATAAATACTATTAAAATATTATATTAAGTTAGACCTTTATTATAAATTTAATTATAAATTAATATATATTAAAGTTAGCTTTAAGGTAGAGGTAGTAGTCTTATAATTATAAAAGGTATAAAAGATAGTAGATTTAAAGGAGATAAAGAGGTAAGTAGGCGCCTTTTAATATTTACTATTAAAAGGGGAGCTAATAATTAAAAGGTAAATAAATAGCTACTTAATTAAAATACTTTAAGGCCTAGTAGAAATTATAAAAAAGGAGGTATTATAAGTAAAGCCCTCTTTAAAGGTAAAGTCCTTTTAAAACTTAAATTATATAAAAGTTATAAACATAGTATTAAAGCTTAGAGTAGAATATAATTAGGGCGGTAGTACGCGTATATCCTATCCTAGTCCGCGTGTACCTCATCCTAGTACGCGTATACCTCCCCCCATTTGGCTTAGCGGTCGGCTGGCCGGAGCGTTCCAAATAGTTAACTAAGTAGTACGGCGGAAAATTATCCGCTCCTTAGCGCTCCGTATTCCCACTATACTATCTTAATAGCAACGACTATTTAGTATATTATAGTACGGATTATACTTATAGTATATATATTTCTATACAGAGTCTAATAGTCTAGAGGCCTTTAAAAATCCGTCTATTAATAGGAAAGTTATAGGTAATAATATAATATAACCTACTAGCAGGCCGCTAAGTTAAATAGGGGGAGGTTAAATAGGGGGAGGTATACGCGTACTAGGATGGGGTACACGCGGACTAGGATAGGGTATACGCGAACTAGGACGGGGTGTACGCGTACTACCGCCCTATAATTATAAAAGAAGTTAAAGGAGTCTAGAGGTATAATAAAAGGCTTAGAAGATTAAAGGGAGGGTATTAAAGAAAGTAAAGGTATTCTATTTTAAAGAAGTAGTATATAAGGTATCTTAAATACCTAATAAACTTCAAAAGCTAGTTAAATAGGATTAAAAGAGAAGTATATTACTTTAAGAACTCATAAAATTCCCTATCCTTAAAAAGGATAAAGAAGGTCTTAACGTAGAGTTATTTTAAAAGAAGGTAGAGATCTTTTAAAGGACCTTCTTCACCCTACTTTTAAGGGTAGATTTAAGTAATAAGATACCCCTAATAATAAATATAAGAGTTATTAAAGAGGAGGTTTATAAAGTAATTAATAAGTTAAAATAGGATAAAATATTAAAAATAAATAGGATCTTAAATAAATTCTTAAAGATAATAAAAAGGGAGCTACTACCTAGCTTTATATACTTATTTTAAATATATTTAAAGGTAAGATATTACTTAATAAAATTTAAAAAGGTTAATATAATTATTTTAAAGAAGTTAAATAAAGAGGATTACTTAAAGTTAAAGTTATATTATTTAATTACCTTACTTAATACCTTAAAGAAGGTATTAAAGGTAATTATTATAAAGAAGCTAGGTAACCTTATAAAGGAATATAAGCTATTACCCTTATAATAAATAGGAGTAAAGAAGGGAAGGTTAATAATAATATCCCTTAAGATAATAATAGAGGTAATATATATAATATAAAATTATAATAAATCTAATATAATAAGTATAAGGGTACTACGTAATAATATAGCTATTAAGTATTATAAATAGTACGTATATATATATATATATATATAGAACTCTCTATTCTTATTAATAGTAAGACTAATTACTACCCTTCCCTTTAAGGGGAATTCCCTCCTTTATATATTATAAGTAAAGGGGTAGCGTAGTACTATTATATATTATAGATACTATATTAATAGTAGTATTATATTCCTAACTAGTCCTTATAATTATCTCCCTATCTAGGCTCTTAGGCTTTAAGAGTATAAAAGGTTATAATTTATAAAAGATACTCCCTTAATAATAAAATATACCTTTAATAAGAGTATAATAATATAATTAATAATAAGGCCCTCTAAGCTAAGCTTTAAGGAATTTATAATTTTATTAAATTATAATAATTATAAATACTACTCTTATATATAATCTTTATATTATAATATATTCCTATTATACTTCCTATTATCCTTTATTAATTTATTATAAAAGTAATTAAAAGTCTTAATATTTTAAAGTAAATAGGAAGTTATTACTATTAAGGGTTTATTAAGTACTTAAGGTATACCTTCTTTATATAACTTTAATATTATTCTTTTAATTATAATATCTTTATTTTTTATTAATTATATCAAGTCCTTTTAAGTCTTATTTATATTATTACCCCCTCTACGCCTTATTATACCTCCTTATACTTCTAATAATTATTTTATAAGTAATCCTTAATAATAAACTTACCCTTACTACTAATTAAAAGAAGATTATTATTACCCCCTCTACTTATAATAATATATAACCTCCCTTATTAAGCTACTCCTAGCCTATTTTTATATTATCTTATATAATATACCTTTATTATATTATATTCTAATTTAAAGAGTTATAAGTCTAATATTTTTAATTAAGGCTTTATTTATCCCTTTAATAATATAACTTATATATACGCCTCCCCTAGCTCTATTAAATATAATTATTATAAAGATCTTAATATTAAATATTAATAGGAGATTCCTATTTATACTTACCGCGCTTATATACGCCTTCTTTAATCCTTAGATATTATAACTACTTTAAATACTAGCTTTAACCTCCCTTAACTTACTAGATTCTAGTAAACCTTAAATAGGCTTATTTAATAGTATTATTATTACCTTTACCGCGCCTCTTCTACCCCTACTACTATTATAACTCCTATTAGGGTTAACCTAGCTATTACTATTTATATTATAAATACTTTAAAAGGTATTCTTAATATCCTTTATTAGTATATATATATTACTCTATCTCCCCTTTTAAAGTATTATTAAAGCCTTATTAAT
>JAABUN010005903.1_pt1 | contig 14629 bp, 14 predicted proteins | sample 5559311 | NCBI WGS metagenome assembly JAABUN01 (sample SAMN10711877, study PRJNA513370) | rock metagenome | isolation source: Antarctica rocks | place: Antarctica: Victoria Land, Siegfried Peak sud | reverse complement strand
AACTGGACGGTGCTGACCGGCCAGACCTCGTGCCCCAGGCGCTGCAGGGGGAACACGGCCGAGGAGTTCCCGGCGTGGCCGTAGGCGACGGACGACTGGATCGACAGGATGCGCACGTGACCAACCTAGCCAGCGCAGTCAGTCGACGATGGCGAGGATCGATGAGGTCTGCCTTCAACCCAGCCGCCGGTCGACGTCCACCCCCTCCGGGGCGTGCAGCCGGACCATCACCCGCCCCACGTCGGCCGGGACCCTGGCACGGGTTGCGAGCGAAACGACGACCATCACGGCGAACGCCAGTGGCATCGTCCAGGCCGCCGGCTGGGACAGCAGCGTCGAGGCGAGGTCGCCGGCGGGCAGGCCCAGGATCGTGGCCAGCACGGCCAGGCTGGAGGTCCCGCCGCCTACAGCCAGCCCCGACAGCGCGCCCGCAGCCGTCAGCCCACGCCACCAGATGCCCAGCAGCAGCAGCGGGCAGAAGGTCGAGGCCGCCACCGCAAAGGCCAGGCTCACGGTGCCGGCCAACGACGTGCTCACGCCGATCAGCGAGAGGGCGAGGGGGAAGGAGACCGCGAGCACCGTCCCGAGCCGGAAGAGGGCGATGGCGTGCCAGTCCCGTCGTGCGCCGATGCCACCGAGCAGGTCACGCGAGATCACCCCGGCCACCGAGACAACGAGACCGGACGAGGTGGACAGGAACGCAGCAAAGGCCCCGGCCACGAGCAGGGCCGAGGCTAGGTTCCCCCAAAGCCCTGGCAGCAGCCTGCCGGGAAGCTCCAGCACGACGGTGTCCGCGCGCCCGGTCAGCAGCAGGTCCGGTGCGTAGATGCGTCCGAGAGCCCCGTACACCGGTGGCCACAGGTAGAACACGCCCAGCAGGCCAATGACGATCGCGGTGGTCCGCCTGGCCGCCCGCCCGTCGGGGTTGGTGTAGAAGCGCACGAGCACGTGCGGCAGGCCCATCGTGCCGAACAGCAGAGCCAGCACGAGGGAGTAGGTGGCGTACAGCGGGTGCGCGCTGCCGTCGGCGCCCGAGAGTGGTGTCGCCCACTCGTCCCCCTCGCTCGCGGAGATCGAGACCGCATGCGGTATGACCGCCCCGGCGTCGATGCCGACGCGGGTTCCCGCGTCCAGGGTGAGCTCCTCGCCCGTCTCCAGCGCGACCTCGCCCGTCACCGGACGGCCGTCCACGCTGCCGTCGACGAAGATCGTGGTGGCCTCCTCGACGGTGACGCGGACCGGATCCTGCAACGTCGTGATGGTGCTGGCCCGGGCCACCGGGAAACCCGGGTCGGCCGGGTCAGGGGCTCCGTCCGCGTGCCAGGCCAGCACCAGGAAGATCACAGGGGCGGCGATGGCAGTGACCTTGAGCCAGTACTGGAACGCCTGCACCAGCGTGATGGACCGCATCCCTCCTGCCGCCACGTTCAGCACCACCACCCCCGCCACCAGGGCGGCCCCGGCCGCCAACGGTGCGCCCGTCACAGCCCTGAGCGCGATCCCGGCACCCTGGAGCTGCGGCAGCAGGTACAACCAGCCGATGCCGACGACGAGCAGCGAGGCGGCCCGGCGAACCGCTGCCGACCCGAGCCGCGACTGCGCGAAGTCGGGCAGCGTGTACGCCCCGGAGCGCCGCAGCGGGGCCGCGACCAGGCACAGCAGCACCAGGTAGCCCGCTGTGTACCCGACGGAGAACCAGAGCATGTCCACACCGCCGGTGAGGACCAGCCCGGCCACGCCGAGGAAGCTCGCGGCAGACAGGTACTCCCCGCTGATCGCAGAGGCGTTCGCACGTGGGGAGATCGCCCTGGAGGCGACGTAGAAGTCGCTGGTGGTGCGCGATACGCGCAGTCCCACGGCGCCGATGCCGACGGTCACCACGCACACCAGAGCCACCGCCAGCAGCCCCAGCGCGGGAGAGGTCATCGCCGCTGCACCAGCTCGGCGAAGTCACGCTCTGCGCGTTCGGCGGCACGCAGGTGCGCCCAGGCGGCCACGGTGATCACCGGGTAGGCACCCACGCCCAGCAGCAACCACGGCAGCGGTACCCCGAGCACCTCGATCGCCGTCATGTCGGGCGCCAGCAGGAACAGCAGCGGCAGGCCGCCGACGGTCAGCCCAAAGGCGCCCAGCACGCCGAGACCCAGCCGCAGCTGGGTCCGGATCAGCGAGCGCATGTACAGCTCGCCCACCATCGTCTGCTCGTCGATGTCGGCGGTCGCCGAGCGGCGCGGGGCAGACCGGGCGGCCCCGGTGCGCGGGCTGGTGACCCGGACCCGGCGCGGGCCCGGCGCCCGTCCGGGCTGACCCTGGTCGCTCACGCCCCGATCCTGCCCCCACCGTCAAGCACGGCAGCCGCCGTCAGCCTGAGGACAGCCGCGACCAGACAGCCGCGTGGTCGGTCCCGGGAAGCACCACCGTGCCTGCCTCGACCACTGCGAGCCCATGGACCAGCACGTGGTCGAGCTGGCAGAACGGCGGGACGAACGACGCGCCGCGCGGCCAGGTGCGCACCCACCCGGCCCCGCGCTCGCGGTGCGCGTCGGTCAGCACCGCGGTCAGGCGCCTGAAGGCGGGGTGGTCCTCGCTGGCATTGAGGTCGCCCGCCAGCACCACGGGCAGATCCTGCGTCTGGCGGGCGCTGGCCGCCCAACGGGTCAGGTCGCCCAGCTCAGCGTGCCAGGTGCGCGCAGCCAGTGGAGCCAAGGGGTGCGCGGCCCGCAGCAGCACCTCGCCCCCCGGCGCCTGCACCACGGCGGAGGGCTGCTCGAAGGTGCTCGGCGCGTCCCGCTGGGCGACGAGGCGGTACCGGCTGCGGATGAGCGAGCCGCCAGGGCCGTCCCGGGTCTCTCCGACCGACTCGGGCAGCAGCTCGTCCAGCCCGGCGTCGGAGAGCCCCTGCTCTGCGGCGGCGGTGACCTCGACCAGCACCAGGACGTCCACGTCGAGACGGCGCACTGCCTCGACCACGGGCAGGGGCTCCGCCTGCCCGAACTCCAAGTTGGCCGACAGGACCACCAGGTCATCGGTCCCGGGGGCTACCGGGGCCGCGGGGACGAAGGCGGGTACCGCCACCACCGCATGCACCGCCACCAGCGCGCCCGCGAGCAGCACCGCCCACCGGTGCCCGACCAGCACGGTCGCCAGCAGCACCAGTACGGCCAGCACCGCGTACACCCACCTCAACGACTGCAGCGCGACCACCAGCAGGGAGCCGTCCCAGTCGACCCAGCGCAGCGCGGTCAGTGCGCCCAGGATGAGGGTGACGGCCAGCAGCATCACCCCGAGCACGGCACGCGCGCTGCGGCGTGGCGCCGGCGGGCTCAGCGCCCGGGTACCTGGCTGCGCACCAGCCTGTCCCGCAGCTCGCGGGTGTGCCTTCGGCTGACGGCCAGCTCCACCCCGGCGAGCACCACGCAGCAGCGCCCGCCGTCGGCCCTGACCTCGTCCACGTGCCTCAACGACACCAGTGTCGACCGGTGGATCCGGACGAAACCCGCTGTGCTCCACCGTTCCTCCAGCGTGCTGAGCGGTACGCGGATGAGGTGGCTGCCGGTCCCTGTGTGCAGGCGGGCGTAGTCCCCCTGTGCCTCGACGAAGCGTACGGCCGAGCGCTGCACGAACCGGGTCACCCCCCCGAGCTCGACCGGGATCGTCTCGTCATCGGCTCCTGCGACGGCCGGGCCGGCCGGTTCGGTGCCCTCGATGACGCGGCGCACCGCCTCGGTAAGGCGTTCCGCCCGAACGGGTTTCATCAGGTAGTCGGTGGCTGCCAGCTCGAAGGCTTCCACCGCGTGCCCGTCGTAGGCGGTCACGAAGACCACCTGCGGCCGACGGGTGAAGCGCGCCAGCACCCGCGCCAGGTCCAGCCCGTCCAGGCCAGGCATCTTGATGTCACTGAAGACCACGTCGATGTCGTGCTCCTCGAGCCTGCGCAGCGCCTCGGCGGCACCGGTGGCGGTGACCACCTCGGCGATCCGCTCGTCCTGGCGCAGCAGCCACGCCAGCTCTGCCAGAGCGGGCGCCTCGTCGTCCACGACGAGGACGCGCAGCGGCGAGGGCGTCACCGGGCCGGCCCCTGTTCGGCTCGCGCGTTCTGCACGGTGAGCTCCTTGGGTTCGGTGATGATCCTCCGCGGTACGTGGCACGGATCTGAGGAACGGTAGCCGCACGACTGCACAGCCACGATCGTCGGTGCAGGCGCTCAGCCCGCCCGGGCCCGGGGAGAGTACTTGGGCACCCGGAAGGAGACCTTCGTGCCTGCCCCTCGGGCCGTCTCCACGACCAGGCCCGCGTCGTCGCCGAACACCTGCCGCAGCCTGGAGTCCACGTTGCCCAGCCCGACGGAGTCCGCGCCCGACTCCCCGGCCAGGATCCGGCGCACCTCCTCCGGGTCGGACCCCACTCCGTCGTCCTCGACCGCGATCAGGGCGTCCGTGCCGAGGTCCTCGGCGGTCAGCGTGACGTGCCCGACCCCGTCCCGGCCCTCCAGCCCGTGCCGGACGGCGTTCTCCACCAGCGGCTGCACCGACAGGAACGGGATGGCCACCGCCAGCACCTCGGGCGCGATCCGCAGACGCACGTCGAGGCGGTCCCCGAACCGCGCCTTCTCCAGCACCAGGTAGCGCTCGGTGTTGGTGAGCTCGTCCGCGAGCGTGGTGAACTCACCGCCACGGCGGAAGGCGTAGCGGGTGAAGTCAGCGAACTCGAGCAGCAGCTCGCGGGCCCGGTCGGGGTCGGTGCGCACGAACGAGGCGATGGCTGTCAGGGAGTTGTAGACGAAGTGCGGGCTGATCTGCGCCCGCAGCGCCCGCAGCTCGGCCTCGATCGCGCGCGTGCGGGACTGGTCCAGCTCGGCCAGCTCCAGGTTGGCCGACACCCAGGCCGCAACCTCCTCGCAGGCGCGGACCAGGCCGGCGCTGGGGCGCGGTCCGTAGGCGGCCAGCGCGCCGACGACACGTTCGTCGGCCACCAGCGGCACCACCACCGCGTGCTGGATGGGGCAGGTCATGTCCGGGCAGGCCACCTGGGACGGCCCGAGCACCAACGGCCTGCCTCGCTCCAGCACGTCCATCGCGTGCTCGCCTGCCTGCTCGGCATGGGCACCGGCGCCCACGCCGTCCCAGGCGAGCGTCTGGCCGCCTGCGGTCAGGGCGATGGCAGGGGTACCCAGCAGCACGCGCAGATGCCGGGCTGCACGGGTGGCGCCGGTGGGGGTCAGGCCGTCGCGCAGGTGCGGCGCCGCCAGGGAGGCGGTGTGCAGCGTGGCGAACGTGGCGCGGTCGACCGAGGTGCCCAGGTCGGTCCGACGCCGGAGCGCGCGTACCCCCAGGGCGAGGGCGACGGCGGCCAGGACCAGGCCGGCTACCACTGCCTGGGTGGGGCTCACGTTGACCTCCGCTCTGGGGGGGAACTGGCGCGACGTTAGTGCGCCGTAGTCTCCTCGGGCCATGGTTCCCTCTTCCCGGTCCGTGCCCGACGTCTGCGCGCCGCAGGACCCGCTGGTCCGGCTCGCTGCCCTGCCGGGGGTGGCGCAGGAGATCGAGCGGGCCCGCCGGGCCTGCGAGACGCTGCGCTGGCATCCTGCGATGCGCAGGCGCAGCGCCGAGTGCCGCGCGGAGTCGGCTGTGTGGGCTGCCCGGGCCAGCGCAGCGCTGGAGGGGGCACGGCTGCCGACATCTTTCGTCCGTGACGCGGCGCGCGGAGCCCGCGAGCTGCCGCAGGACCCCGCTGGCCGGGTCGTGGCCGGGGCCGTCAGAGCGGTAGCGGAAGCTGAACGGCTCTCCGAGCGCGGGGCGCGCGCGATCTCGGACGCACCCCGGCAGGCTCTGGTGAAGCTGCACCTGGCGGCAGTCAGCGGCGTCGTGCCGGACGAGAGGGTGGGCAGGCCGCGGCGCGGGGACGAGCGTCCGCAGGGTGCCGACATCGGGATGCTCCCCGCCCCGTCAGCGTCCGAGGCGACCGCGCGGCTGGACTCGTTGGTGCGGCTCCTGGCGGCACCTAGCCGTGCTCCCGTGCTGGTGCTGGCGGCGGTAGCGAGCGCTGAGATCCTCACTGCCGCACCGTTTGCCGACGGCAACGGCGTCGTGGCCAGGGCCTTGTCACGGGCGCTGGTGGTGGGCCGCGGCCTGGACCCGATGGGCGTCGCGGTGCCTGAGGCCGCGGTGCTGGCTGACCCGCCCGGCTACGCGCTTGCGCTTGCGGGCTACGCCTGCGGCACCGGTGCGGGTGTGGCCGCCTGGTTGCGCTTCTGCGCGGGCACGGTCGTGGCCGGTGCGGCCGAGGGCACGGTCATCGCCGATGCCGTGCTGGCAGGCAGGACGCCCAGGACCTGACTGCCTCAGCCGCACTCCTGGGTGACGGCGCGCACCAGCCACGGGTTGACCACCGAGTAGTCCAGCGCGAACTCCTGCACCTCCCCGTCCACCAGCAGCTTGATCTGCTCGCCGGCGTTCAGCTGCTGCGCGCTCACCGTGCAGGCGGTGACCTCGATCGAGAGCGCGATGAAGGTCGTCGGTCCGGCGGCGGTGACGGCAATCGGCGTCGGCGGGTCTGTCACCAGCCTGACCCCGTCCGGGGCGCGGAAGCTCACCTCCACCGCCTCCGTGCCGGCAGGCGCGGCCGCGATGTGCAGCCGCCCGTCCGCACGCACCAGGCTCGACTCGACCAACAGTGGCATGTCCGGGCCGGTGTAGCAGATCATCTCGTAGATCGTCACGGCGCTCAGCGGGTACGAGCCCACCGAGGTGCCGGCCAGGACGGTCGAGCGCAGGTCGTCCGTGCGGACAGTCACCCGCAGCCGCCCATCGCGCGATCCGCCACTGCTGAACGGGCCGCCGCATTCCCTGGCCTCGGCGGTCGCGACCCCCTCGCCCAGCTGGCCGGGCTGCACCGTGAACGGGCTGCTGAGGCTGGCGCTGACCAGCGTCTTCCCATCCACCCCGCCGCGGAAGTCGGTACCTGTGACCGTGAACGCCGTGGCCCCACTGTTGACGACGTGGATCGTCAGGGTCAACGTTGAGCTATCAATGACGTTGGCGGGCTCGGCCCAGGCCACCGCCTGGGCCGACCCCTCCCGCGCTGTCTGGGCGGCCCAACCCGTGACCCCGGCGGCAAGGAGGGCCGCCGCAGCAGCCACCGCCACCAGGGTCGTCACGGTTCTCAGTCGGGAGGTCCGCAGCTGGTCCAGGACGGCGACAGTGCGGGCGCGCCAGTCCCCGGAAGCGGACGGGGGGGAGCCCGTCTCATCGGCCGGAGCGGGCGGTGCCGCGTCAGCATCGAGCTCGAGGACCGGTGCCGTCTCGGGCGGGCGCTCGTCGGAGATCGGGTCGACCTCGACGACGCCCAGCACCTCCCGGCTCATCCACTACCTCCTCGGTGTCCTTGCCCCATCGTCGGTCATGGGCGGGCCGGGCGCCAGGGAACCGAAGATGCGTGGCTGTAGCGGATGCCGTCCGGCGATCTCGGATCTGGTCCGGCGATCGTGGATCTGGGAGGAGGGGATGCTCGAGACGTGGTGACGGCGACGCCACGCGGGCGCCGCCGTCGTCCATGCACTGGCGGGCTACCAAGCGTGCACATCAGTCGTGGGACGGGACGAGCCCGTCCCAACGCGTCCTCACGAGGACTGGCCGCGCGTGGGTACCCGTTCGTGCATGTGGTCCATCCACCGCGATCCGGTCGACGGGCCGTCGTTTCCATTGATACCCCTGTCAGCCGCAGAAAGATAGACCCGAAGGGGAACGCGAGGGACGAGGCCGCTAGGCAAGACGTGCAGACATCACCCATTCGGCCTGCCGCGTGTTTGCCCTCGTGCCTTCCAAGGGCCAGACTTGAATCGGCCGGTCCACCGAGTGTGGAGACCGGCCGTGGCGTCCGACTCATCCCCCCCGAGCCGGACGGCACGACGGCCCCCGCCACCCCCCCGGCGGGGGTCGTCCTCGTCTTCGCCGGGGACTCGTTGTGCACAGCGCTCGCGGCAGCGGGTCTGTCCACAGCAGGCACTTCGGCTGCGGTCGCCGCCGCCGTGCTCGGTCACGGTAGGACCATGACGTCAGCAGCAGGCACCGCTAGGCCGAGCGTCCTCCTGGTGAGCGCGGACCCGTCCCTGATCGACCAGGTCCTCCTGGTCGCCGCGAGCGTGGGTGTGCAGCCCGAGGTGGTGGACCTGCCCTCGACGGCCGGCGTCGCATGGGCGAAGAGCCACCTGGTGCTGCTCGGTGCCGATGTGGACGTACGAACGCTCGTGGGCGCGCGGGACGGCATGGTGCTCGTCGGTGCGGACAGCGACCCCCCAGGTGCAGCAGCAGCCGCCGCTGCCGGAGCCGAGCGGACCCTGGCCCTGCCCAGCGGCGGAGAGGCTCTCGCCCGACTGATGACCGCAGTCGTGCCGGCGCCAGGGCGTGGCGGGAGGGTGCTGGGAGTTCTCGGTTCACGGGGAGGTGCGGGTGCGACGACCCTCGCGGCAGCGCTCGCATCGGGCCGCAGTCCCTCGCTCCTGGTCGACGGTGATCCCGCTGGCTGTGGTGTCCAGGTGGCGCTGGGCTGCGAGACCGTACCTGGACTGAGGTGGCCGGACCTCGAACAGCTCTCGGGATCACTGCGGCCGGGAGTGCTGGCGACGTCGCTGCCGCAGGCCGACGGGGTCGGCGTGCTCTCCTGGCAGTTCTCGGCAGGCCGTGACCAGGGGCTGGTACCGCTGGACGCCCTGCAGGCGGTGCTCGGGGCCTCCCGGCAGGAGTTCGCCCTGACGGTCCTCGACCTGCCTCGCCGGTCCGACACCGCGGCCGTCCTGCGGTGGAGGCTGCTCGACGCGGTGGTCCTGCTCGTGCCTGACGAGGTGTCTGCAGCACTGGCTGGCCGCACCCTGGCCCGTGCGCTGGAGAGCACCGTCGGGCACGTGCACCTGGTGGTCCGTACCCGGCGTCGGGCCGGGCTGGGTCAGGTGGCCGTCGAGGATGCGGTGGGGCTTGCCGCGTTGGCTCGCTGGGAGGACCAGCCGGACCTGGCGCGGGCGGCGGACGACGGTGACCTCCTGTGGCGGGTGCGGTCCGGGGCGTGCGCCCGCGTTGCCAGCACGGTGCTCGCACGGGTCGAGGCGGGGCTGGCGGACCCTGGCTGGAGCGGAGCCGCGTGAACCAGCAGGCTCGATTGGCTCAGGTCCGCGCTGCCCTGGTGGAGCGGAGCGCGGGCAACGCGAGCACGCTGGCACTGGCCGGTCCCGCCCTGGTGGCCGGCGCCTTGGCGGCAGGCCAGCACCCGCTGGGAACGCGGCAGGTGCTGGGAGCCGTGTCCTCCCTCAGCGCCGCTCTGACGGGAGCAGGGCCGCTGCAGCCGCTGCTGGACGACCCGGCCGTCACCGACGTGCTCGTCAACGGCCCGCGCCAGGTCTGGGTCGACTCCGGGGCGGGCCTGCGGCAGGTCGAGGTCGACCTCGGGCAGGAGCGCGACGTGCGCGCGCTCGCGGTGCGCCTTGCCGCTGCCTCCGGGCGCCGTCTGGACGAGGCGAGCCCGTGCGTGGACGCCCGGTTGCCGCAGGGGGTCCGCCTGCACGCCGTGCTGCCCCCGGTCTCCGCCGGCGGAACGCTGCTGTCGTTGCGCGTGCCTGCGCGCCGGGCCTTCTCGCTGGAGGAGCTCGCCTGCGCGGGGACTGTTCCGCCGGGGTGGGAGATGGTGCTGGACCAGGTGGTGAGTCGGCGGCTGGCCTTCCTGGTCAGCGGCGGTACAGGCAGCGGCAAGACCACCCTGCTGTCGTGCCTGCTGGGACGCGCGGACCCGGCTGAGCGGATCGTCACGGTCGAGGACACCGTGGAGCTGTCCCCCCGTTGTCCGCACCTGGTGCGGCTGGAGGCACGCCGGGCGAACGCCGAGGGTATCGGCGCCATCTCGCTAGCCGAGCTGGTGCGCCAGGCGCTGCGGATGAGACCGGACCGCATCGTGGTGGGGGAGTGCCGTGGGGCGGAGGTGACCGACCTGCTGGCTGCGCTGAACACCGGTCACTCCGGCGGCTGCGGCACGGTGCATGCCAACGCCGCCCGCCACGTCCCTGCCCGGTTGGAGGCGCTGGGGATGCTCGCCGGGATAAGCCGGCAGGCGCTGGCCCGGCAGATGGACAGCGCCCTGGATGTCGTGGTGCACCTCGAGCGACCGCAGGGGCTGCGCCGGATCATGAGCGTCGGTGTCTTGGCGGCGGCCGAGAACGGTCAGGTCGAGGTGGTGGAGGCGCTGACTGCTGACGCCCGCGACCCTGCCTCGCCCGGGATCCGCGGGCCCGGGTGGGCGGCGCTGGCAGGGCTGCTGGACGGACAACCTCGCGGATGAGTGCGCTGCTGGTGGCCGTGCTCGTTCTCGTAGCCCTCGGTGTGCTGCGAGCTCCGGCGCGCCGCAGGGTGCGAGGACTGGCGGGGCCCAGACGTGCAGCCCGCCCGCGCCGCGCCAGCGGTGACCGCACAGCGTCCGCACCCGTGCGGGGCGGGATCGGGCGGACCGACGTGGCCGAGGTGGTGTCGGAGCTGGCGACCCTGACGCGCGGCGGACTGATGCCGTCGGCGGCTTGGGCCGCGGCCGCGTCCGGGCTTGGCGACGACCCGGTCGGCCAGGCACTGCGTGCCGCCGCCGCCGCTGGGGCGCAGGGCCACCCCGTCTCAGCAGCGCTTCGTCGCCGTCCAGCCACAGGACTGCGGGCTGGGGAGCTCCGTGCGCTCGCCGCGCTCGCCTCGACCTGGCAGGTGCAGGAGGCGACCGGCGCGCCGGTGGCCGACCTCCTGGCACGGACCGCGGCAGCGCTGCGTGCGGACGCTGATGCCGAGCTGGCACGCAGGTCGGCCATGGCGGCTCCTGCTGCCACCGCGCGCGTCCTGGTCGCGCTGCCGCTGCTGGGTCTGGCGCTGGGGATGGCTGTCGGTGCGGACCCGTTGCACGTCATGGTCAGCACCCGAGCGGGCCAGGTCAGCGCCGTCACCGGCGTCGTCGCTGCGGTGACGGGGTGGTGGTGGACCCGGGCGCTGCTGCGCACGGCGCGAAACGGATGAGTGCGCTGGTCGTCGCGGCGCTGACCCTGCTGGCACTCCGGGCGGGTGAGGGCCCTGCGCGTGGCCGACTGCGAGCGCTGGTGCGGATGGGCACCGTCCAGCCCACGGAGTCGGTGCGCGAGGGTGTCGACGAGCCGGACGAGGCACTGCTACTGGATCTCGTGGCGGCGGCCCTGCGAGCGGGCGTCCCCGTCCCGACGGCACTGCGGTTGGCGGGGCACGCCTGCGGCGGGCTGCTGGGGTCGGCGGCCCAGGCGGCGGGCACCTCCATGCTGCTGGGGGCCACCGGTGAGGCCGCGTGGCGTGACGCGGCGAACCTGCGAGCCCTGCGCCGCTGCGTCACCCTGGCTCTGGAGTGCGGCGTGCCCGCCGTGCCGCTGCTGCACGCGTCGGCTGACACGTGCCGGCGTGATCGGCACCGATCCGCGGAACGGGCGGCCGGTCGGCTGGGGGTGCGGCTGGTGCTTCCGCTGGGCCTGTGCGCGGTGCCCGCTTTCGCGGCCTGGGGCGTTGTGCCGGTGGTTCTCTCGCTGGCCTCGCAAGTGCTGCGATGACCCGGTCCATGCCGCGCGCACAACCCGCCGCGGGCGCGGAGTTGTCCACAGCCGCTTTGTCGTACTCGCCAGACCCGGGCGGTAGCCGAAGAGTGTCCCTCACGGACGAAACGCGTCCGAGATCTGTGGGAGGACAGGCGATGTCGAAGAACGAGGCACAAACGGGTCAGGTCAGGTCGGACGCTGCTACCAAGACGCAGGTGGCGGCGCCGCGGTCGGTCCGCGCGCACCTGGACGACGCAGGTATGGCCACTGCCGAGTACGCGATAGCGACTCTTGCGGCCTGTGGGTTCGCCGGGCTGCTCGTGACCATCCTGCGCGGAGAGCAGGTGCGTGGCCTGCTGATGGGGATCGTCGAGCGTGCTCTGTCGGTCGGCTGACGTGAGCAAGCGCGAGGCTGGGTCCGTCACCGCCGAGCTGGCGATCGGGCTGCTGTCCGTCACCACCGTGTTGGCCGGGTTGTGCTCGGTCGTCATGGTCGCCCTGGCGCAGGTGCGGGTGGGGGACGCGGCGGCGGCCGGGGCTCGCCTGGCGGCACGCGGTGAGGCTGCCACCCACGTGCAGGCCGTAACCCTCGACCTAGCAGGCACCGGCAGCCGGGCCAGCGTGTCGCTGAGAGGATCCTTGACCACGGTGACGGTGACCAGGTCGGTGCCCCTGGCGTTGCCGGGCGCACCGACGGTGCGGGTCAGTGGATCATCGAGTGCGGTGACCGAGGTGACTGGTCTTGTCGATGGACCCTGAGAGCAGTCAGGTGCACCCACCTTCGAACCAGTCGCGGGACGCGGGCTCCGGCAGCGTGCTGGCGCTGGCGCTGTGCTCTGTGCTGGTGGTCGGGGCGCTGGCGACCGGCTTACTGGGCCAGGCTGTGCTGCTGCGTCACCGGGCAGCCGCGACCGCTGATCTCGCCGCCCTGGCCGCAGCGGGCGCCACCTGGTCGGCTACAGGCGCTGCGTCGGGTTGCGACCCTCAGGCCGCTCAGCAGGCCGAGCGGGTGGCACGTGCGCATGGCGGGTCCCTGAGCTCGTGCAGGGGCTCGGCGGACGGGAGCGTCCTGGTGGAGGTCATGGTTATGCCGACTGGGTTGCTGACTGGCGCCGGCCCGGTACGTGCGTCCGCACGTGCCGGGCCAGCACCGTGAGTGCGATCTCGGCTCGGGACGCTCGCGGCTCAGCGCGATCCAGGCTCCCGGTGCCAGGTGTCTTCGGTCTTGCCGTCGTTCCTGCCGTCGCCCTTCTCCAGCGTGGCGCCTTGCCGGTCGGTGCGGGTCTCATCGCCCTTGGCGACGACGTGCTGCGTGCGGGTCTGGCTCTCCTTCTTCACCGAGTGCTGCTGTACTGCGCGGTGCTGGTCGGCCTGGCGCTCGGTCTCGACCTGACGAAGGCGCTTGAGCTCTTTGCGCTTGGTGACGCTCCTGCGGGTACCGCTGCGAAGCAGGCCCAGCGCGAGAACGGCCAGCAGCAGGGTGGTCGCGCCCATCAGGAACAGCACCAGCGGTGAGGGTGAGAAGGCGATGTTGAGCTGGTCCCACTCCAGCGGGACCTCTCCCTGGTTCCCGGTGACCACCATGAAGACGACGAGAAGCACCACCAGGATCAGCAGCAGCAGTGCGAGAACGACCATGACTCCTCCAGACGTACTCGAGCCCGGGTCGCGGCGGTACCGCGGCTCCGCGTGGTACTCCAAGGGCGAGCCCCTCCGCTGCGGGATCCGCAGCGCTCTGATGAGGCTAGTGCGCGGCACCGCTTCCGTCCTGTTGTGGCGGTGGCTGCTCCAGCACGGCGCGCAGCACGCGCACGGCCCCCAGCTTGTCCAGAGGATCGTTGCCGTTGCCGCACTTAGGCGACTGCACGCACGAGGGGCAGCCGCCCCGGCACCGACAGCCGACCACGGTCTCCAGCGTCGCCTCCAGCCACGGCCGAGCCGACAGCCAGCCCCGCTCGGCGAAGCCTGCGCCCCCGGGGTGGGCGTCGTGCACGAACACCGTCGCGGTCCCGGTGTCCGGGTGCAGGGCCGTGGACACCCCGCCCACGTCCCACCTGTCGCACGTCGCAACCAGTGGGGGCATCCCGATCGCGGCGTGCTCGGCGGCGTGCACGGCGCCCGGCAGCAGGAGAGGGCCCAAGTCGTAGGCGTCCAGGACGGTCTGGGGCAGCGTCCACCACACGGCCGTGGTCCGCAGGCGGCGCTCCGGCAGGTCCAGGGCGTGCTCGCCGATCACCTCGCCGGTCGCCAGCAGGCGACGCAGGTACGAGGTCACCTGGCTGGTCACCTGCACCGTGCCCAGGCACATTCCCACCTCTCCCCAGGCAGCCCGGCGCTGCTGCTCGAGCACCCGGATGCTGCCGACGGAGGTCGCCTGCGTGCTCCACGGCGGGTTGCGCACCGACACCAGGGCGAGCGCGTCCTCCAGGTCGAGGACGTCCACCACGTGCGTGGTGCCCCGGTGCAGGTACACGGCGCCGGTGTGCACGGTGTGGTCGGCGGCGCCTGCGTCCACCGTGCCCAGCACCCGTCCGGTCGAGCCCTCGACCACCCGCACCGGCTGCCCTCCGGTGCCGCGCAGATCGGTGAGGTCGGTGGCGCGCGCCTCGTGCGTCCAGTACCAGCCGCCAGGGCGCCGCCGCAGCAGCCCCCGGCGCACCAGCACCCCCAGCACCTGGGCGGTGGTGGCTCCGAACAGCGGCAGGTCAGCCTCGGTCAGGGGCAGCTCGGCGGCTGCCGCGCACAGGTGCGGGGCGAGGACGTGCGGGTTGTGCGGGTCGAGGACGGTGGCTTCCATCGGCTGGCCCACGACGGCCTGCGGGTGATTCACCAGGTAGGTGTCCAGCGGGTCGTCCGCAGCGATCAGGACCGCCAGCGCAGGACCGCCGGTGCGCCCCGCGCGCCCCGCCTGCTGCCACAGCGAGGCCCTGGTACCCCAGGGGGTCGGCAAAGTCGGTTCACGCGGTGAGGATGAGGTCGATGGGTCTGCTTGGGTCTCGTCCCTGATGTCGTAGGGCGGCGGCGATTCTGGTGTGTCCGGCCAGGCGTAGGAGACTGATG
>JAABUN010005902.1_pt1 | contig 14631 bp, 8 predicted proteins | sample 5559311 | NCBI WGS metagenome assembly JAABUN01 (sample SAMN10711877, study PRJNA513370) | rock metagenome | isolation source: Antarctica rocks | place: Antarctica: Victoria Land, Siegfried Peak sud | reverse complement strand
TCACCGAGGAGGTCGATCCCGTCACGAACGACATGGTCGTCGCGATCCTCCGCGACGAGGAGGGCCACCGCCGGCTGTTCGAGGGCTTCCTGCGCGAGCTCGAGCCGGGCGCGCGCGGCGCCTAGCCCCGCGCCGGCCCCGTCGGAGGAGCTCAGCCGGCGGGGTAGAGGCCGCGGCCCCGCTTGACCAGCTGCCCGGTGCCCTGCAGGCGACGGATCGTCGGATACAGCCCGCTGGCCGGAAGCCCGAGCTGACCGGCGGCCTCGGCGACGGTGATCCCCGGCTGACCGGCGACGATCTGCACCAGTCGCGCGTCGTACTTGCCACCCCGCGGTGCTCGTACGTCCTTCCCACGAGCGGGCGCCGCTCTCGCCGCCGGCGGCGTCGGAGGTGTGGGATTGGCGGTGCGCGTTGGCGTCTTCGGGCGACCGATGAGTCGACGAATCGGAGTCAGCAGCACGCGGAGCAGCGCGTTAAACGAGGTAAGCACGCAAACAGGATGGCAGACGTCATGCCAAACGCGCGGCCAAGAGCATCAAACACTGCACAAAAAGACGAAGCGGTGCTCACCCTCCCAGCGGCGTCTTGCCCAGGCGGTCGAGGAGCTCCCGCACCGAGCCGAAGACCGCCTGGGCCCCGGCATCGAGCAGCTCGGCCTCGCTGTAGCCGCCCGTGAGCACGCCGAGCGTCGGGACCTTGGCGCGCTTGGCCGCCTCGATGTCCCAGATCGAGTCGCCGATCAAGATGGCGTCCTCTTGGCCCTCCGCCTTCTCCATCGCGACCTGCACGAGGTCGGGCGCGGGTTTGGCCTGCTCGACGTCGCCCGCGCTCGTCCAGGCGTCGACGAGCTCGTGGGCGCCGAGCAGCGTGAGGTAGTGCTCGACCTCCTCCTCCTTTGCACTTGAGGCCATCACGACGGCGTGGCCCGCCTGCTTGAGGGCGAGCACGAGGTCGCGCGAGCCCTCCAGCGGCTGCACCTCGTCGATGAGGGAGAAGTAGTGCTTGCCCTCGCTCTCGCGGACGGCGTCGCCGGAGCGCTTCTCGGCCTCCTCGCCGGCGCCACGTGGGCCACGAAATCGTGGCCGCCGAGCCCGATCGCGCGGTGGATCCGCCAGATCGGCACGACGTAGCCGTGATCACGCAGGGCGCGGAACCAGGAGAGGGCGTGGTGGTAGTTCGAGTCGACGAGCGTGCCGTCGATGTCGAGGATCGCCCTCATCGCGGGCGCTCCGCGGGACGGCTGTCGGGCTGGGTGGCGGGCATCCGCGACGGTTACCCGGGAACGCGCAGGGGCATGTCTCCAGGGCAATGGCCGCCGCCGTCGCAGACCCTCCCGCCGAGGCGGCTTCGCGCACTGCACCCCTCAAGCTCGCCTGGCGGGCGATCGGCACCTACCGCGCGGACCAGATGACCGACCACGCCGCGGCGCTGACGTACTTCGCGATGCTGTCGCTGTTCCCCGGCCTGCTGGTCGGCGTGTCGCTGCTGGGCCTGCTCGGTGAGGCCTCGCTGGCCACCGACGCGGCGGGCTACGTCGCCGACCACGGCGCCGACGACGCGACCGCCGAGGTCATCAAGAACTCGCTCAAGAAGCTGTTCGAGAGCTCGAGCTCCGGCGTGGGCGTCGCTCTGGGCGTCTCCTTGCTGCTCGGGCTGAACGGCGCCTCGGGCGCGTTCGCGGCGGCAGGCCGCGCGCTGAACGTCGTGCACGCCGTCGACGAGGATCGCGGCTTCGTCCGCCGCAAGCTCTCGGACATCGCCGCCACGCTCGTCGTGATCCTGCTCTTCGCGGTGGTGCTCGTCGCGCTCTTCCTCGGCGGCGGCATCGCCGATGACCTGTTCGGCACCATCGGCCTCGGAAGCACCGCGGCGAGCGTCTGGTCGATCGCGCGCTGGCCCGTCGCACTGCTCGCCGCGCTGGTCGGCTTCGCCATCGTCTACGCCTTCGCGCCCGACGTGCAGCCGCGACGCCTGCGCTGGATCTCGCCGGGGGCGGTCGTCGCGGTGGTGATCTGGATCGTCGCCTCGATCGGCTTCGCCTTCTACGTCAAGGGCTTCTCGAGCTACGGCGCCGCCTACGGCGCGTTCGGCGCCGCGATCATCCTGCTGCTCTGGCTCTACATCACCGCCAACGCGTTCCTCTTCGGTGCCGAGCTCAACGTCACGATCGAGCGTCAGGACACTGCGGGCCGCGGCGGCCCGCCGATGGTCACGCCGCCGCCCAGCCCGGAGCATCCCGTGCCGACGGCGAGCGCGCCCCGGCAGGCGCGCCGGCCGGACCCCGTGCAGGCGTCGGGCGGCCCGGGCGAGAAGTCGTCGGGCTAGTCGGGCTCTGGCGGACGCGGAACCTTGCCGGGTTGTGCTCGGTATGCGAGCACGAGGCGGCAAGGTGTCACCCTGCGTCGAGCACGCGGTCGGTCAGCTCCAGCGGGTGGAGACACAGCCCGCCGCGGCCGGGGCAGCGCGCGCAGAGACCCAGGTGCGGCTCGGGGCTGACGGGGAAGCGCCGCTCGAGCACCGGGCGGGCGGGGGCGAGGACGCGCTCCCACAGCTCCGGCAGGTCCGTCGGGGAGAAGCGTGCGGCCACGACGAGCTCGGGCCGCTCGAGGAACGCGTAGGCGACCTCCACCTCCGGCGCGCCCGAGGCGAGGACGGCGAGCGCGTAGACGGCCCGCTGGATGGCGTACGAGCGCTCGACCACGGCCGCGGGGCCCTCGCCGCCGAGGCGATCGGTCTTCCAGTCGACGACGAGGCTTCCGCCCTCCTCGTCGGCGAGGACGTCGAGCACGCCGTTGAGCAGCGGCGCGTCGGGGCTCGGGAGCGGCAGGACGAACGGCGCCTCGACGCGGACGCGGCGGGCGGCGCGCAGCCGGGCGGGGAGCGGCGATGCGGCGAGGAACCGCTCGAGGAGCTGCGCGATCTCCGCCGCCTCCTCGACGGTCGGCTCGGCGTCGAACCGCTCTCCCATCGCCTGGAGCGCTTCGAGGGGCGGGACGGCGGGGCGCCCGAAGTCGAGCTCCTCGAGGGCGAGGTGGGCGATCGATCCGCGCGCGCGGGGCTCGAGGCCGGCCTCGGCCTGCACGAGCGCCGCGAGCGGCGGCTCCGTGGAGGGCAGCCGGAGCACCCTCTCGAGGTAGAAGCGGTAGCCGCAGCGCGCGTGAGCGCTCAGCGAGGAGTACGAGAGCGTCGGGACCGGCGGCGCCGGCGCCGGCAGGAACGCCGGGAGGGCCGCGGGCGCCTCGAGGCCCGCGGCGGGATCGGTGAGCGCCTGGGTGAGCCCGGCCGCGAACAGCGCCCCCGCCTCCTCGTCAGGCACGCCGCCCACCGTGAACGCCGGCGAAGCCCCACCCCTCGGGGCTTCGCCGGCGTTCACGGGCTCCTCGGCCGCGAAGAGACCGAGCTGCGCGCCGGGCGGCGGCGGCGCGGCGAGGCCGAGCGTGGCCGGCGCCGTCTCGGGCGCGACGAGCTGCACACCGACGTGGATACGGCCGTCGCCGTCGTCGTGGTCCAGCGGGAGGGAGGGCTCCTGGGGCAGGCGGGCGAGGAGACGCTCGTCCAGCCGGGGGCCGATCCAGCTCAGCGGGCAGGCCGTCGTGCTCTGCCTGGGCCACTCGTCGCCCACGGCCACGACGCCCGAGAGGATGAGCCGCTCCTCCGCGCGCGTGAACGCGACGTGCAGGATCCGCCGCTCCTCCGCGGCCGCCGCCGCGTTGGCATGATCGACCAGCGCACGGTGGTGCAGCGCGCCGCCGCCCTTGCTCCCGAGCCGTACGAGCCGCAGCCCGACCCGGTCGCCGTCGACGAGGAGGTCGCCGGCCTCCGCGCGGCCCTTGCGCCCAAGATCGGCGACGATCACGACGCCGAACTCGAGGCCCTTGGCGGCATGGATCGTCATCAGCCGGATCGCGGGGGCGCCGCTCAGCTCGACGGGCGCCTCGGCCTCCCGCGCGTCGGCCTCGACCTCGGCGGTGGCGTGGTCGATGAAGCCGCGCACGTCGCGACCGTGGATGGCCTCGTACTCCGCGGCGAGCCGCAGGAGCTTGTGGACGTTGGCCAGGCGCCGGCGGCCGCCGGGCAGCCGCAGGACGTGCAGGTCATAGCCCGACTGGAGCACCGCCCGCTCGATGAGCTCGTCGAGGCCGTAGCGCGGCGCGGCGCTCCGCTCGACGGCGAAGCGCACCAGGAACGCCTCGAGCGCCGCGGCGTCGGCGGCGCTCAGGCGCTGGGCCAGCGCGACGGAGCGCACGGCCCGCCACGCGCCGCCGCTGCCCTCCCGCGTGACGGCCGCGACGTGCGCCAGGCCGTCGGAGGAGAGGCCGCACAGCGGGCTGGCCAGCACGCCGTAGAGCGCGCGCTCGTCGCGCGGGTTGACCAGCGCGCCGAGGTAGCTCGTGAGGTCCTGCACGGGCTGGCGCAGCCAGTAACCGCGGCCGCCGCCGGCCAGGGTCGCGAAGCCCTCCCGCTCGAGCGCGCGCTCGAAGACGTGCAGGTCGGTCGCCGCGCGGGCGAGGACGACGACGTCGGACTCCGCGCACTCCCCCGCGTCCACGAGCGCGCGGACGCGGCGCGCGATGGCGCGCGCCTCGGCGAGCCTGGAGGCCTTCGCGCCGGCCGGCATGCCCTGCGCGAGCTCGCCGCCCAGGCGCGGGTCGAGGTCGGGGTCATCCCAGGCGTCGGAGGTGACGAGCAGCTCGGTCCGCGGCCCGCCGGCGGGCTCGTCCTCCCGGCCCGCGACGAGCGGCACGTAGCCCGGATGCACCGCAGCGCCCCAGGCGCCGTTGATCGTCGCGAGCAGTTCGGGCTGCGAGCGCCAGTTCGTCGCCAGGACCCGGTCTCGCCCGCGCGCCGCGTGGACCGCGCGCTGCTCGCGGAAGAGCGCGACGTCGGCGTGTCGGAAGCCGTAGATCGACTGCAGCTCGTCGCCGACGAGGAAGACGTTCTCGCGATCGAGAGAGCGGATGAGCTCGAGCTGCAGGCGATTCGTGTCCTGGAACTCGTCGACCATGATGCGCTCGAAGCGCTCCGCGTAGCTCCTCGCGACGGCCGGCTCGTCGCGCAGGAGGTCGCGCGTGAGGAGCTGGAGGTCGTCGTAGTCGAGGCCGGACTGCGCGCGCTTGCCCGCCGCATACGCGGCGGCGAAGGCGGCGAGCAGCTCGTTCAGGAGCGCGTGGGCGGCGCCCGCCTCACGGTCGTCGAGCGCCTCGCCGACGCGGGCCACCGCGGTGAACCAGGCCGCGCAGGTGTCGGTCTTGAGCTCGCCTACGGTCCGCTTGAACTTGAGCGCGGCGAGCGCGGCACGCGTCGGCTCTGGCCCGTCGAGCAGGACGACGCAGTCGGAGAGCACCGTGCGCGCCGCGTCGATCGACGGCTGTCCCGCGCGGACGCCGCGCAGCTCCTCCACGAGTGCCTCGGTCCCCTTGCGCAGCCCCGCCAGCGCCTCGCCGACCGTGTACCGCGGAACGCAGGGCGGCAGCCGCGGGACGGTCTGTCCCTGCGAGCGCAGCGCGTCGTGGACGTCGAGGATGGCGCTTCGCAGGCGATCCGGTCCCCACGCCGCGGCGAGGTCGAGCGCGTCGGTGCGCGGCGCCCCGTCGACGTCCGTCAGCAGGTCGGCGAGGGCGATGTCGAAGGCCCGCTCGCGGAACGCGCGGGTCGTCGCCGTCGGTAGGACGGTGAAGCTCGGATCGAGGCCGGCCGCGACCGCGTGAGCGCGCAGCACACCGGAGCAGAAGCCGTGGATCGTGGAGATCTGGGCGCGCTCGACGTCGCGCGCCGCGGCGCGCTCCCCGGCGGCGGCCAGCCGCGCGCGGACGCGGCTGCGCAGCTCCCCCGCCGCCTTGTCGGTGAACGTGATCGCCAGGAGCTGCGCCGGCGCGATGCCGTCCTCGAGGACCGCGGCGACCAGCCGCTCGACCAGCACCGTCGTCTTCCCTGACCCCGCGTTGGCCGAGAGCAGCAGCGGACCTTCGCGCTGCTCGATCGCGGCCTGCTGCTCGCGAGTGAACGCCCTCACAGGCCCTCCGACCGGCAGACCGACGGGTACGTGCAGCCGCCGTTGCGCCAGCCGCAAGTGGCCGGCCGCGGCTCGAGGCGACCGGCGCGGATCTCGGCGACCGCCGCGACCGCCGCGGCCAAGGCACCGTCGAGCACCGCCGCGAACGCCGCCTCGTCAACGCGGTCGTTCTTCGTGAGCGTCTGACCACGGTCGGCGTCCGCGCGCGCGAGGCCGCGGGGCTTGGGGTCGTCGCTGCCGCCGAGCGGCTGGTAGAGCCCGGCGACGGCCTCCAGGCCGAGGAGGTGCGGCAGTGCGAGCATGTAGAGGGCAAGCTGGAGCTTCCCGGCGGCGACCCACCTGGCCTGGGGCGCCGCGGTGCTCCCCTTGTAGTCGTAGAGCAGCGCGGTGCCGTCGCCGCCGACGTCGACGCGGTCGATCCGTCCGCGCAGCGTGAGCCCGTCGAGCTCCACGGCGGGCCGCGCCTCCCGCCCGCCGAACGTGAGCTCGAAGTGCGCCGGCGCGTGCGCGGAGCCCGCGTGGGCGGCCCACTCGAGGTAGCGCACGAGGTCAGCCTCGAGGCGCCGGAGCGCCGCGCGCAGCCGCCCGGGATTCGCGGACATCGGATATCCGGCCGCGTGCCGCCGAAGCGCCTCGTGCGCCAGGGAGCGCAGTCGCGGCGCGTCGTCAGGGCGCAGCGGTCGCTGCTCCTGCTCCCCCGCGTGCCCCGCGAGCGCCTCCTCGAGCACCTTGTGCGCGAGCGCGCCGCGGACCATCGGCTCGGGATCCGGGAGCAGCTCGGCGGCGTTCAGCTGGCGCTCGACGAACCACTTCACCGGACAGGCGACCCACTGCTCGATCGCGCTGGCCGACCACTCCTCGCGCCCGCGCAGCTCAGCGAGAATCGCCGGATCGCGCAGGGGGACGATGTGCTCGTCGCGGGCAGCCTCCGCGGCGCTCGCGGCGGCGCGCGCGGCCTCGCGGGCGGTCGGGGCGAGCGCGGGGTCCGTCCACCCGGCGGCGCCGAGCTCGCGGCGCTGCGTGGCGCGCTCCTCGAAGCCCGGCGGGAGCAGGTCGAAGACGTCGTCGACGAAGAGCGAGCGGACGGCCGGGGCGCCCTCGTCGTCCGCGTCGTGCCAGCTCAGGACGAGGCGGCCCGTCGGCCGCGAGACCGCCGCGTAGAAGAGCGAGCGCTCCGAGCCGAGCGCATCCTCGCGCAGCTCGAGGCGCAGCCCGGCGGCGGCGTTGAGCGCGCGACGATCCCCGTCGCCGAGGAACGGCTCGGGTGCGGGAGCGCTCGGGAAGGCTCCCTCCTGCAGGCCGCAGACGAAGAGCGCGCGGACGCGGCGCGCGCGGATCGCGAGCGGGTCGTCGACCGTCACGAGGTCCGGCGCGGCGCGGCGGCCGACGCGCACGGGCAGGTCGCCGAGCAGCCGCACGAGCCCTTCGGCGTCCGGGACGAGCGCGGAGTCCGCGGCGGCCAGGCCGGCGAGCTCGCGCAGCGCGCTGCGCAGCGCCGCGGCGACGCGCGCCTCGGCCTCCTGTGCCGGGTCGAGCACCGGGGCGCGGCCCTTCAGCGGCGCGGCGAAGAGCCGGCCCGCCTCCTCCGCGAGCCAGGTGCAGAGCTGTGCGGGCCCGCGCGCGTGGGCTGCCTGGGCGCGGTCGAGCACCTCGAGCGGGAACCGTCCCGCCTCCTCCCAAGCGTCGCGGGCCTCCGCGGCGCTGCGCAGCCCGCGACGGCGCACGTCGGCCTCGAGCTCGTCGGCCAGGTCGGGCCGCCTGAGGAAGCCCGGGGTGCGCAGGAAGGCGAGGAGCTCGTCGGCGTCGGCGTCCAGGAGCGCACAGCGCAGCAGCGCGAGCACGCCGCGGCCGAGCGCGGTGTGACCGGCTGGAACCGTGCGTCGGAGCGCAAACGGGATGCCGTAGGCGGAGAAGACGCGCTCGATCAACGGCGCCATGGCCGCGGGCCGCCGCACCGCGACCGCGATCTCGCCGGGCGGCACCCCGTCGCGCAGCAGCCGGACGACGTGCGCTCCGACGAGCTCGATCTCAGCGCGCTCGCCGCCGCCACGGAGGAGCAGCACGGCGTCGTCCTCGATGGGCGCGCGTTCCGCGTCGGGCTCGTAGAGGTGGCGCTCGAGATGGTGCAGCGCCGGCGACGCGTAGTGGCCGGCGACCGCGGGGAGCTCCACGCGCTCGGCCCCGAGCGCGAGCAGCTCCTGGTAGGTCCGCTCCGTTCCCGCGAACGCCTCGCGCCCCGGCTCGTAGGGCAGCGAGACGGTGACCTCCGCGCCCACGCGCTGCGCGAGGGTCTCGACGAGGTCGCGCTGCAGGAGCGTCAGGTCGTCGAAGCCGTAGAGCAGGACCGGCGTGCCGCCCCAGCGCGCGGGCTCGGTGCGCAGCGCGTCGAGCGCCGCGACGATGTGCTGGGTCGCGTCTTGCCGGCCCGCCCGCTTTACCCCGGCGGCGTACGCGCGGAAGAGCGCCCCGAGATCCTCGGCGTAGGCGACACGCCCGGGCTCGGTTTCGGTCCAGGTCCGCAGCGCGGCGATCCAGCGAGCCGGGCTGATTCTCAAGGCTTCAAGCTCGTCGACGAGGGAGAGGAGCGCCCGCAGGAAGCCCGGGGTGCGCGCGGACGCCGCGAGGACCTCGAGCGGTGTCCGCGCGACCGCGGCAGCGGCGATCCGCTCCCGCGCGAGCTCCCCGAGCGGGCGCCGCGTGATCCCTCCCCGCCGCGCGAGCTCGCGCACAAGCCCCTGCGGCGTGAGCACCTGCGCGCCGAAGACCAACCCGCGCCCCGCGAGCTCGCGCTGGTAGCGGTCGACGTCGGGCAGGGTTGGCACGACGAGCAGCGGCTCGCGCGCCGCGGCGGCGACGTAGGCGTCAATGACGACCCGCGCCTTCTCCGCGTTGGCCGGGCCGGTGACGAGGGTGAGCGGCACGGGACGGTGCATGGTCGCAACGTGAGGGGACGGCCTGACGGGCAGCCGACGTCTACCGGCGCGAAGCCGGGTCGCAGCTGAGCCGGCGTTCGTATCTGGGCTCGCTCAGCGAGCCCGGATACGAACGGCCGAGCTGCGCGCACCCGGGGGACGCGAAGCGTCAGCGCTCAGAGGCGCACGCGCCAGCTCCCGGCGAAGCTCGGCCGCTGATCGACACCGCCCGGCGAGTGATAGGTCGACTCGAGCGTGCCGTGCCCGCCCAGGCGCAGCTCCAGCAGCGGATGGGCGAGGGCGCGCAGCACCTGCTGTCGGCGGGCGCTCAGCCGCAGCCGCGCCGTGGCGCGCTGCCCGGCGCGCAGGCGAAAGGTTGCGCGGCCGAGTCGCAGCGGCCGCTTTCCGGGCCGCCGCAGAGCGAGCTCGACGCCGCCGCGACAGCCGGTGACGACGCTCGCGCCCTGGGCGCGGCAGCCAACCGGCAGCACAAGGATGCCTTGCGGAAGCGGGATCGGTGCTACGCCGACGCTCAGGAGGCCGAAGGCGCCGACGACGACCTGCTCGCAGCCGTCCAAGCGGGTGTCGGCGAGCGTGTTACTTCCGATCGCACGAACCCCGCGCCGCAGACGAGCGCCGCCGGGGACCCGAAGAACCCGAGTATGTCGTCACCGTCGCCGCCATCGAGTCGCGTGCCCGTCTGTCCATCGAGGCGATCGGCTCCCGCGCCGCCGATCGCGACGTGACCCTCATCGGTCACCTCGAGGTGATCGTCGCCCTCGCCCCCGTCGAGTCGGTCGATGCCCGCGCGGCCGTAGAGGACGTCGTCGCCCCCGCCGGCGGCCAGCTGGTCGTTCCCGCCGCCGCCGGCCAGCGTGTTCGCGAGCCCGTCGCCGAGCAGCGTGTCGGCGCCCGCACCGCCGACCGCATCCTCGATCGAGACGAGGGCGTCGCGCTCTACGTCCCCGCCCGCCGTTCCGGCCGCGAGATCGACACCGACCGGCGTGGCCCGCTGCGCGAAGGTGACGGCGTCCGTGCCATCACCACCGTCGAGAAGATTGTCGGACCCGCCGAGATCGACCTCCCCGAACGTCCCGTCGCCGTCGAGTCCGTCGTCGCCGCCCCGCAGCACATCGGTCCCCGGCCCGCCGAAGAGGTTGTCGTGCATCCGGCCGCCCTCCAGGGTGTCGCGACCCGATCCACCGGTGAGGCTCCCGTCCCCCTGCACGACGTCGTCGCCGTCACCGGCGTCCACCCGCACACCCGAGACGCCGTCGGCCGTACGGACCGTGTCGTCCCCGTCGCCCGTGGCGACCTCCAGCCACGGAAACGTCCCGGGCGGTGCCGCACATCAGGCGCTGTTGGCGTCGAGCAACGCGCACCCTGTCCCGACGCCGAGGGGCGCCCCGTCGTCGCGCAACACCCAAGCACCGTCCGGCGCCACGACGGCGAACACGCGGTTGGCCTCACCGGCTGCGCCGGTGAAGACCACTTGGGCGGTGTCGCCGCTGCGGTCCCGCTGCACGTGACCCGGATAGTGGCTGCGTCGGCCGGAGCGACGCCGAGCAGCGACAGGACGGGGACGACGAGCAGCAGCCGGAGCACGCAGCGTCAACGTGCGCGACTGGTCCCGAGTTGCGCTGCGGCGTGGTACAACGGCGTGATGCGCAATCGGCTGCGTACCTGGCTCTCGGTGCTCGTCGGAGGCTTCGGACTAGTGGTCGTGCCCCGCGCCGGCGCAGTCCCGACGTTGGTCGACGCGGGGCAGCCCGAGGCGCAGTCGTCCTCGGCGCCCGGGCCGGTGGAGCTGCCCGACCGCGGCGATTGCGCGTCAGGGCGCTCGATCGAGGAGACCAACGGCGGAGCGTCGTCCTGCCCACCGGGGACGTGGCCCGCGCCCGGCGCGGTTTGGCCGCCGACGGTCCGCGTCGCGTCCGGTGACGCCTTGGTAGTGAGCTTCGACGAGCGCGTCGAGCGCCTCGCGGTGCTGTTGACCTCCAACTACCCGCCAGGGCTGATGACCCCGGACAGGCAGCCGGTCCCCAACGTCTCGCTGGGAGAGGTCACGGCGTCCAGCGACGCCGACGACGGGCGGCGATGGGTGCTGCGTGTCCCGGCACTCGATCTGCGTGCGCAGTCGGACAACTTCGCGGTCCTCTCCGTCACCGCTCTGGGCGACCAAGCACCGGTGAACCTCGCGTTGACCCTGCAGACGCCCCGACCGAAGGACTTCTCGATGGGCTGTGGCCCCGCGTACTTCTCGACGAGCGAGACAGGCTACTTCTGCGACCCCACCAAGGTTCGGTTCACGAAAGGTGGTCCGCCGCCACATTTCCCACCGCCACCCTGTCCGCTCGTGACGCCCGCGCGTCCAGCACCCGAGGGACGCCGGGGGCCGGTGTTCGTGGGCCAGCCCAACCCTTGTCCGCCTCCAGGCCGCACCCCGAGCGATTTTGCGACCACGACTTCGTTCGGCGACGGCACCAGCGCAGCCACCCCCGTGACGGACGATCGCCTTTGGCTCGTTGGCGGTCCCCACACCTACCGGCGCGCGGGCACGTACACCGCGACAGCCACAATCACCGACCGCGTCACCGGCGCCGTGACGACCCTCAGGCGGCCGATTTTCGTGCCCAACGCACCGCTGACCGCGCTGCGCTCCGCGCGGCCCACGTTCACCGAGAACAAGACCAGTCGTGCCGTCATCGCTCGCTTCGGGGACGGCAACCCGCTGGCCACCGCCGACGACCATCGCGCCACGATCACGTGGGGCGACCGAACGACCTCGAGGGGACGCGTCGTCCGCGTCGCCGCCGGACGCTTCGCCGTGCGCGCCGACCACCGGTACCGCACCGCGGCGAAGCGACGCATCGTCATCCGCGTCCAGGACGACCGCGGCGCGGTCCTTCGCCTGCGGTCGACGCCGCGGATCCGAGGGCGCTGAAGCGAGCCGCCTTCTCGCCCAACACGGGCAGCGTCACAACCGGCCGCCTGGTCGACCCTTGTGGTCGATGTGCGAGCGGACCGTAGGAGTCAGCTCCCGCGGGGATCACCCCACCCGCGGTCGTCTCCGCGGCTGCGTTGTCACGTTCTGGGCGCAGCTGATCGTCGCCGCCGCGGTGGCGCTCGCCGCCGGCGTTCTTGCGGGCACAGCCAGCGCCCAGGCCCCCGCCACCCCGGCGCCCGGGACGATCACCGCCATCGGTTCGGCCTCCATCAAGCCGACGCCAGATGACGCGAACAGCAGCGACTCGATCGCAGCCGCCGTCCGGCAGGCCAAGCGCACCGCGATCCCCAGTGCGGTCTCCGACGCCCGCAACCGGGCCGTGCTGCTCGCCGCCGCCGGCAATCTCAAGCTGGGAGCCCTGCTCGGCATCGCCGACGTCCCCTCCTCGCCCTTCTTCGGCGGGTTCGGTCAGGACGGCACCTTCGGCCCAGGTCGCTTCTGCGGCATGGTGTCCCGCTACCGCACCACCCGCTCGAAGTCAGGTGCTGTGCGCCGCAAGCTCGTCGGGCGCACCCGTCGCTGCCGCGTCCCCGACCGAGTCATCGCCACCGAGGCCGTCACCTTCGCCAGCGGCGCCTGAACCACCCGTCCTCGAGGAGCCAGCGGCTCCTCAAGGACGCAGAGTGACCTGCTGCGAGCGTGTGCGGGAGCCGCCCGCAGCGTCGCGCGCCGTCACGAGCAGCGTTGCGCGGCCGCTTCCCCGAAGCCGCGCGCGCACCTTCGCCGTGGGGCGCAGGACGATGACCCTCCGGCCCGCGCGAGCGACCGTGACGCTCGTGAACGCGATCCGGCGGCTGCGCAGCCCGAGCTTGCGCGCGGTCGTGGCGTCGAGCGTCAGCGACGCGGAGAGCCGGCAGGCCTCTGAGCAGGTCACCGTCGCGCGGAGGCCGCTCGCTCGCAGCGTGCGGGAGCGCAGGGTCCGCACGACGAGCACCGCGAGGCCCGGGGTGGTCCGGTCCACCGCTGCGGCGGCCGTCTTCGCGACGCCCGGGGGCGCGGGGGCCGGGGACGACGGAGCGCTCGTCTCGCCCGGGGGCGCGGGGGCCGGGGAGGACGGAGCGCTCGTGTCGGGCGGGGGCGCGGGAGCGCTCGTCGCAGGAGGCGCCGCGGAGGACGGTGGCGCCTGCGGCGACGACGATCCCGCAGTGCCCGGAGTCCCCGCAGCGGGCACCGCCGGCGCGCCGGTCGGGGCGCTCGCCAAGCCCGCCGCCGCCTGGACTGCGCGGGCCGCGTTCACCCGGCCGCCCGTCACCGTGACCGACCCCAGCGCGGAGATCGGGTCGACGGAGGACAGCAGCACGTCGCGGAGCTGGGGAACCGTCAGCCCCGGTGCGCGCGCGAGCGCGAGCGCCGCTACCCCCGTCACGTGCGGGGCGGCCATCGAGGTGCCGCTCATGTAGACGTACGTCCCGTCGGGATAGGTGCTGGCGATGTTCACCCCGGGCGCGGCGAGGTCGACCGTCCGCTTCCCGCGATTGGAGAAGCTCGCGAGAGCGTCGTTGCGATCACTGGCCCCCACGCAGACGACGTTGACCAGCTCGTAGTTGCACGGAAAGGTGCCGGCGGTGTCGTTGTCGGCCCCGTCGTTGCCTGCTGCCGCGACGAAGAGCACCCCACTCGCAGCCGCGAGCGCGTCGCGCTCGGTCCGAGACCCGGAGTTGCCGCCGAGCGAGAGGTTCACGACACGTGCCCCGTTGCGCGCGGCGTAGGCGTAGGCGGTCACGACGTCGGCGACGCTCCCCGAGCCGTCCGCCCCGAGCGACCGCAGGACCATGAGCGACGAGGACTGCGCGACGCCCGTGACCCCGATCGCGTTGCCGCCTCGCGCCCCGACGGTGCCGGCGACATGGGTGCCGTGCCCGTCGGCATCGAGCGGCTGCGCGTCGTGCTCGGCGAAGTCCCAGCCGTTCACGTCGTCGACGAAGCCGTTGCGGTCGTCGTCGATCCCGTTCGTCGCCTGCCCGGCCCCCGACTCGCCCGGGTTGCGCCAGAGGTTCGCCGCGAGGTCGGGGTGCGCCGTGTCGGCGCCGCTGTCGATGACCCCGACCACCACGTCACGGCTTCCCGTCGTCACGTCCCACGCCGCGGACGCGTGGATGTCCGCGCCCGGGGTCCCACCGGTGTTGGCCACGACCTGCCCGGTGTTCTGCAGGCCCCACTGCTGGCCGAAGAACCGGTCGTTCGGCGTCGCGAAGGCGACGCGCGGAGCGTTGGGCTCGGCGTAGAGCACGCGGGGGTCGCGCTCGAGGTCGCGCACCGCCTGTGCGACTCCCACGCCGGCCTCCGGGTCGACGACCTCGGCGCCGGCCAGCGGGAGCACCGCCAGGCGGCGCACGTCCGCATCCGCGCGCGCCTTTCCGCGCTCGCGCGCGTCCGTCCCCGGCGCGAAGCGCACGATGACCTCGGTGGTCGGCGCCGGAACGGGAGCCACGGGGCCGCCGGGCGGTGGCGCCTGGGCGGAGGCGGAGGCAGGGAGCAGGAGGGTTCCGAGCAGCAAGAGGGAGGCGAGCGATCGCATTGTCCGAAGGGTAGCTCCGACGGGCGCGCCCCCGATCAAACGTCTAGACGATGCCCCCCAAACGCATCAAGGGGTGCAATCTGCGCTGAGAGTGCTCCCCCAGAAGCGTTACTCGGCTGATTTCAGCGCAGGGACGCGGCGCCACGGGTGTCCACGACCCCGCGGCGGGCGATGCTCGGGC